>Ga0182030_10000189_pt1 | contig 107775 bp, 93 predicted proteins | sample 812S3MmetaG_FD_121299 | JGI IMG/M metagenome (GOLD analysis project Ga0182030, IMG submission 121299) | Permafrost microbial communities from Stordalen Mire, Sweden - 812S3M metaG (Illumina Assembly) | ecosystem: Environmental > Terrestrial > Soil > Wetlands > Permafrost | place: Sweden...
AAACCATTTTACAGACAGTATGTTGACACTTGAGAAAATTAGAAATGCAAAAACTTGATGATAACTACTGCCGCTAACATAAGGTTTGCCGCAATGCTGGCAGAAGGGATAACAATCATCGGCAAATCATTAATCAGCTTCGGTTCCGGCGGACCTTATTCTATTGAGCATTTATTATTAACTTCAACATAAAATCATTGACCGGGCTTCAGCAATCGGCGTACGGAAATAAAATCCCAGCACTGCGGCAAGCCTCGGTCGTTGTATGCAACCAATGAGAGCCGGTACTTCATTTGCAGTGTTCAATGTAACAGTGCCTCGAAGGAACATTCTCGGCCCATTTACTATCGGCGTTCCCACAATCATTCGCGGAGCAACTAAAAAATTCTGATTGACAGAATCTCTTAGAGCGAGAGCGTCCTGTGAGCCCCACATATCGCGAAAGCCTGTTACGCCGTTTGCGAGCATAATAGGAGTATTAAAGTCGTGGGAGGCGTTCGGTATCATCCATCCAATATCGTGTGCATGCATATCCCATAAGCCGGATATGAGATATTTATTGAAGCAGTCTAATTCAATACCAAGATTTTTTTTATTCTTGTTGTTATCCTTTCCTATCGAAACAATCCTGTTCCCTTTTATATAAACAATCTGATCAGGTTTAATAACGCCCGTTCTTACATCAACAATATTAATGTGGCGCATTGTAATAGAAGATTGTGCTAAGAGTTGAGCAGGTATCGTTATAAAAAGTAGAAGTAGATATTTCATCAATCTATATTTTTAAATATGAAAATAATGAATGTTTTACGAATGACTAGATGCTATTAGATTCACTGTTTGACTAATACATCAGGTGTATGAGACAAATGTTTCGGTGGGAAGTTTGGCTGCACATAACATGGGGTTTGCCAAAATGGGGGCGGACGGAAGCGGTGTTTCAACTTTTTGTTTTTCAATTGGGCTTCATATCGGCAGGACGTTATTAATTTAGCTATGTGCATATCATCAACTTTTATTTATAAATTTAGCTTCAGTTAGCCGGGAGGATGTAATTCTATTGCCCCCACTTCGGCAAGCCCTGTTCGTTGGGCGCAACCTTTAGATGCTCTTCAATTACCAAGAAAATCTTGACAAATTCAACGGTGGTGGAATATATTGAGGAACATGCAATGACAAATTAGCTTCCTTCGATAAACCGACAAAAATAAAATGAGCAAAAGTATTTAGCCAATTTATAATATCGCTTGCAGTATTTTTCTCTAAGTAAATACAAACTTTATTATCAATTCTTTTACGTTGAAAATGTCTGTCGAACATTTCATTCGCTTTTTGCTTTTCTATATATTTCAAAAGCCGAGATGATATTATTTGACGGTTATGTACAAGAGTGTGCCTTATCATTGTAACCAAATCAAACCATTGACAGATATTGACATCATGGATGTTTTTGGACTCATGGGTTCTGAAATGAAGAGAAATTTTTCTAATCATTCCCAGTAACCCCTTGTTATTTACACCTTGTCCTTTTTTTACCATTTCTCTAATAGTTTCTCTAAGCAAAATAAGATTACCAGTGCTAAACTTGAGAAGTTGTAATTTATTTTGGTTATTTAAGAGGTATTCAGTTATTAACTCAATTAAAAAGCTTTCAAATACTTCATAGGCTTGTGAGACAGCGAAACAACTTTGTTGGCTAATAATGTCTTTAATTTCATTAGCCATTGTATCAACATTCATTTCATACGAATACTTTGGAGTAAATAAATTATCACCTCCCTGTATTTGAGATAAATCTCTATAACAGGTTATTGAACTGACAACTGATTTATGGGTTCTATTTTCTTTAATAATGTCGTCCCTTTTCGCATTTAAAAAAGACTCAGACACTGTAAGTCGTCCTTCGATTGAGAGGACTTCTTCAAAATAGGCGTTCAATATTTTAAGTAAGTAATTCATTTGAGTATAAAATTAAACAATTATTTAGCTAACATGTGACACAAGGTGTGCGCCCAACATCAGGTTTGCCGCAATGCTGGCAGACACAAAAAACTTCAGCGGCAAATCATTAATCATCTTCAGTTCCGGCGGACTTTATTCTATTGAGCATTTATTATTAACTTCAGCATTAAATCAATGACCGGGCTTTAGCAATCGGCAGACGGATATAAAATTCCAGCCCTGCGGCAAGCCTCGGTCGTTGTAGGCTATTCTAAATGAAACAATCATTCCTTATTATATTAGGACTTTTGACCGCTGCTTTTTCATTCAGCCAGCAAAAGTGTGACAGCTCAAATTTGCAAACTGACATAGTTCAGTTGCAAAGCTTCTGGACTGTATTTAAGGACGCCATAAACCAGAAAGACAAAGTGGAACTTGCAAGCCTTGTTCGTTTTCCTTTCACATGTGACTATTGCATTATTGACAGCACCAAGCAGAGTAACAAGCCATACGTTAAGGTGACAAAAACAACTTTTGACAAGTCGCAATATCAAATATTTTTTGTAGACAGATTGGTGAAAGAAGTAAACAAACACAATCTGCCAGAAGACCTTTTTATTTTTCAGCCTTACTTCAACAAGGTTGACAAGAAATGCTCATACAGCTTTCAATACAATGCTCAGGAGGAAAACGGTCAACATCCGGGAAAACAACATTGGTTTGACCTTCAAAAAGTAAACGGACAATTTAAAATCATTTCAGCTTGGACACTGCCCTAAACGACGAAGAAAAGCCAACAACATTGGGTTTTATGCAAGTTGGGCTCGACATTGTAACATCAGCTATTTGCAAATCCCAGCTTCAGTTCCAGCAGACGAATAACTATCAGCTTTTGTACTTAACTTCATCAACATATTTTTAATCAGCAGCCGTTGTCTGCAGATGGAATACTAATTCTCAACCTGCATAAAGCCCTGCTCGTTGGCTGTATTTTGCAACGTATTACAAACTATGACAGAACTTGAACAATACATTAAATCTTATTTTGAAATTATTTTACCAGAAGAGTTGAATGAAGTCAGTTCTCTCTTTAAACTAATTACTTTAAAAAAGGGTGACTACTTTTTGAGGGAAGGAAAAATTTGTGAAAAATTCTGTTTTATTAAAGCGGGGTATTTGAGGGTTTTTGAAGTTTTTCATGATAAAGAAATAACACAATGGATTGCAACCAAAGGGCATATAGGGACTGATTTTTCAAGTTTTTTCTTTAAGCAAACTTCAAGCTGGACTATTCAAGCATTAGAAAATACAGAACTGTTTGTAATTACAAAAGACAATTACGGTAAAATTGGTAATGTTATTCCCCAGTGGTATGAATTGGAGAGAACATTTTTAATTAAATGTTTTACGATAATGGAAAGAAGAATTTTTGATCTTATATCTTTGACGGCAGAAGAAAGGTATGATTTATTTTTTTCAAAAAATAAAGACCTGTTTAATCAAGTTCCCTTACAATATATTGCTTCAATGCTTGGAATGACACCTGAAACATTTAGCCGAATAAGAAAAAAGCAATACAAGCAAAATTCTTGATTTTTATCAAGAGCAAGTATAATAGTTAGTTATAATTTGCAACATGCTTAACTAACAAAAACTATATGTTTGTAGGACACTTCGGATTATCTTTTGCAGCTAAAAAAGCTGCCCCTAAAGTTTCATTAGCAACACTTTTCATCGCTACTCAATTCGTAGACATTCTCTGGCCCATTTTGGTTATGCTCAATATTGAAACTGTAGCTATAGCGCCAGGTTATACAAAAATGAATGCTTTTGAGTTTCTTCATTTTCCCTATACACATAGTTTGCTTATGGGCTTTGTCTGGGGTGTTATTACTGCTCTTTTATATGCGTTTTTTAAAAAAGATACACGAGGTGCAATAGTAATTGGACTATGTGTGCTTAGCCACTGGTTCCTTGACTTAATAGTGCACACTACTGACTTACCCATTACCCTTTTTGGCGATACCAAAGTTGGATTGGGATTATGGAATCATTCAGTAGCTACTATAATTCTTGAGACAACAATTTTTCTTGCAGGCGTGTTTATTTATACTTCTATAACAAAGTCCAAAAACAAAAAGGGTACCTGGGGTTTATGGTCATTAGTTGCACTTCTTTTATTGATTTCACTAAATAATACCTTTGGTCCTGCTCCGAAAGAAGTGAATACGACTTTATTCATTTCGCTTCTCATACTTATGGCAGTTATCATCATTGTCGCAGGTTGGGTTGACAAAAACAGGGAACTAAAGAAAAATGCTGCATGAGTAAACACTACCGCTAACATTGTTTGCTGCTATGCTGGCTGAAGGAAGAGCAATCGGCAGTTATGCGGCGTTCAACTATTATCCGGCGGCAAACATGTTCTTGGCATCAGTAATTCTATTTATCTTTAGTTCACGGGCAGGCCGGCCTTCGATTTCCCTCGTAACGCCCTGATGTTGGGCGCAATTTTTTTACACACTAATTTTTGAATATTTTGTATGGAAACGGCAAAAGCAAAAATGACTATTCGAAAACTAGGCATGTTATTAATACTTATTTCCGCATTTGTTTCACTTATATTGGCGGCATCAACTGACATGTCACATCAAGAACTTGGTGCCTTGGTTAACTATATTTGGCCTCCTGTAATTGGATTGCTGACTCTTATTTTATTTTATTTAATTTCTTTCCTAATCAAGAACGTAACACTGTTAAAAATTGTCCTAGCATTTCTCTGCCTTTATAATATATACGTCGGACTTGCATTGCACCTTCAGAAAGACTATTGGCCTTTTGTCACCTTTTAATTAAGGTGAATGACACCACTCCAGCATCGAGATTTGCGCAACCGGACAGCCGGAAACAATTTTGGGCAGGATACTATTCTCAAGTGCAGTTTCTTGTTTGACAGTCGCGAAAAAATATTTATTATTTATAAATTCACTTCAATTGACGGCAAATATTTTTGACAAACGACGCGTCAAAAAAAAATTATCAAAGCAAAAGATGCGCCCAACATTTAGCGAAATGCGGGCACGAACAATGTTCTGCAACATTTGGTTCATAGTGCCAGCAGCGGTTCCAGCTAACGGATTTGAATTGAGCGATTAATCGTAATTTGAACTGTGAATAAAAATCAACAGTGGTAGCTAGGCAGACGGAATGCTACGACCAGCACTCCGCCAAGCCTCGGTCATTAGCAGCAATACGCATTTTCTAAATGTTTGACAATGAAGCTAACTATTACAACTCTCTGCCTTCTTATTTCAATCACTGCAATTGGACAGATTAACTATGAACTAAAGTCACGCATAGACACTATCGAATATGTAAAAAAGCTAATGAGGAAAGACCGGACAGTAGCTTCTTATGCTGTTGGCTACTCTGGACAAATATCAAAACAGTTTCAAAGATTTATATTTTTACTCAGGACACTAAACAATGAAGAGCTTTCGGAATTAGTAAAGGATACAAGTGCCTGCATGCGAGTCTATGCTTATGCTTGCTTAGCTTATCATCATTTTCGATCCATTGAGCAAATTAAAGCCGCCTTATTAAATGACAGTACGACAATACCTTTTATGTTTGGTTGTGCATTTGGTGACAGTAAAGTTTTTATGGTATTGAAACAAATTGACAAATGGTATAACAGAAGATCCATTGACAAGCTGCTTATGAATAAAGAATTGACAACTGTACTGTGGTTTAAAAATTTTATATCAGCATAGTTTGACAGTGCACCTCTTACAACATGCGGCTTGCCGCTATACTGGCTGACGGAAGGGCAATCGGCTTTTGAACAACATTCAGCTAATATCCGGCAAACGAAAATATTTTAAGCTTTTCGTCTTTACGGGGCCTTAAGAATCATGAAATTAAAAATAGCAGAGATCAACGGTGAGATACTTTTATCACAATCTTCTTTAAACATCCTGGCAGCTTCTCTTTTGAAAGAATAAATTTTTATTTTAAAATAATATATAATTATTGTTAAACAATAAATATTTATCTATATTTGTATTCTTAACTAAATTTTACTACCATGAAATCGAAAGCAGAAAAATTACTTGCGGTAATGCATATCCTTGCATGGATTGTATTTATTGGTTTAACAGTTATAGCAGGGGCTATCATTATATCCTGGTTTGTAAGCATCGGAAATGCCCAGGCTTCAAAAGACCTTTATAAAGGGTTGGATTTATCCGATTACAGGCAGCATAGTTTTCTGCAATATACTTTTGTGGCAGGCTATAAAGTAATATGGTACATCACGCAAGCTTATATTGCTTTTCTAATGGTAAGCCTGTTGAGCAAATTAAATATTGCAAGGCCATTCAGCGCGGATGTCGCATTCTTAATGCAAAAGATAAGCTATGCTATTTTGTGTCTATGGATGATTGCGATGGCATATGACATTCACGTAGGCATACTTGAAAAGATTTATGGGATTGCGGCAACATATATATCCGGTGATGCAATTTTTTTGGCGGGTATAGTGTATATACTTGCACAAATGTTTAAGAGGGGCGCTGAAATTCAATCCGAAAACGAATTAACTGTATAACTCATGCCGATAGTAGTGAATTTAGACGTCATGATGGCTAAAAGGAAGATGTCATTAAATGAACTTTCGGTTAAAGTGGATTTGACGTTGGCCAATCTTTCGATATTAAAAACAGGAAAAGCAAAAGCCGTCCGTTTTAGCACCTTAGATGCAATTTGCAAAGCTTTAGAATGCCAGCCCGGCGACATCCTGGAATACATTAGTGACAGCAAAAGAGCAAAGAACCGCTAATGCAGGATTCGGCTTGCCGCTATTGCTGACTAGCGAATAATGTCATTCAACGTTTTGCAATTTTGCCAGCATCAGTTCCAGCGGGCTTAATTCTATTGACGATTAATCGTAATTTTAACTGTGAATAAAAATCAACCGCGGTAGCTAGTCAGACGGAATACTATGACACGCACTTAGCCAAGCCTTGGTGGTTAACGGCAAACATTTTTGAGACAACCTGCGATTATAAAACAACATGAAAAATATTCTCGTTTTAGTTAGCTTGCTCATTACTTCTATAACACTATTCGGACAAGAAGATTTGGGAAATATTTCTGACAGTATTGCCGCAGAAGGACTAAGACTTTACAAATCAGAAATGGCATCATGGTATGGTACAGACATTTTCTTGGAAAAACATAAAAACAGAGACAATATTGGAGGTTATTTTTCTTATTCGGACAATAGCATTGCAAAATGTATTTTCTTTTCAAAAGGTGACACATCAAAAGTAATTGGTACAATATCGTTTGACACATCATATAATGTAAACACCGCGCAGGTTGACCTTGCCGAAAGAGAGTTCACAAATAATGAAAAGCAGCTTTATACAATTCGCAGGATAGCTTTAAGAACAATCAACTCGGACACACTTTTTAAAACCTACAAAAACACAAACCTCAACCTGATACCTTTGATTTCTAACGGACAAAAGAAAGTTTATGTTTTGACAGGCCCTGAGCAAAATGGAGTTGTCATTTTTGGCAATGATTATCTTTTAAATTTTAATGACAACAATGAGTTAGTAGACAAGAAGCAACTTCACAAAAACATAATTTCACTCAATTATGGAAATAAGAGCGACACAACAGTAGTTGGAACAATGCACACACATTTACCTGAGACGGGAAATTTCATAACAGCGACTGACATTTGTACACTTATGCTTTACCAAAAATTTGCAAAATGGCAACAGCATTATGTTATGTCAAAAAATTACGTTTGCATCTGGGACTGCAACAAAAACATTCTTGCGATTTTGACAAAATATGCGTGGGACAATATCAATAATGACCAGAAGAAACGGCACAAAAATAACTAATGGCAAATTACTGACAGAAAATGGCTGCCGCTTAAAGTGGGTTTGGCGTTTTCGGGGCTGACGAACAAGTTTTGGGCATCAGTAATTCTAATTATCTTTATTTATTGGCTGGGTAGAACCTCTTCGATTTTCCCTGCAACGCCCTACCGTTTGTCGCAATTCAATGAAACCATTTTTATCATTTATATCAGGACTATTTATTCCAGCAGTACTCTATACAATAGGTGGCTACCTGCTTCTTGCAATGACTTTTACCCTTTCATAACGAACACTTACAGAAAGAGAGAATGAAATTGCCTTATATTTTTATTGTGTTTTTGCAGGAATCATTTTAATCTCACTAATTGCTCTTAAACAGTTTAAGTAAAAAGAAAGTATTTGAGCTTGGGTCTTGCAATAAGCATAACCCCGGCAATCGTTATTTTGTTCAAAATTGGCATAATCTATTTTGGCCAATTAAATTATTATCAGCCTTTCGACAAAACCAAGTGGACAAATAATGAGTTCAAACCATTTAATATGGCTAAAACACTTGCGAAAGAAAAGACGTTGATTGGTTTAGACAGAAAAGAAGTAATAAGTAAACTTGGTTACTTTAAAGAAACTGCAAAGCTTGATGGACAAACACTTATTTACAATACCTATAAATATCGGCAATTTTGCGTTGATCTAAAAAAAGACACAGTAATTAAGGCATATCTATTTGACCCGGGAATGGACTAAAAAACTGCGTCTAACATTCGATGCTGCTATTGCTTAGTGAAGCAAGAACAATCGCTTTCTTAATTTTTTTTCTTCTGAGCCTCCACCCGCCCACCATTACAATCTCAATGTCAATGCACCTGTGGCATCAATTTTTCATTCTGATGCTTTATCACAGCTTCTCTTGCCTTTTGCTGCAGTTCGCCGCTCCGGTATTTTACTTTCAAAAAGGAAATGATCTCTTCCGGCGTATAGGCATTCCGGTTTTTTTCGCTCACTGCCGTGTTGTATTTTGAATGCGTCAGGTTTTTTGTATTCACTTCAAGATCATTTTTTTGCCCATCCTGTATTGCCCCGGAAGTGGGATCAATGCTTTCAGTTACCCCATTCAGAAAGGTTACAGGAAGCTGGCCGCTTTTGAAAAAAATATTATTCTGCAGGTTCTTTTCGCCCAGTACATTGTTGAGGTCTGCAACAAGGATGAGATAATAGGTGCCGGTGATATTCGGCACCGTATAGTCGCGGTACACTTCCGGGTCTCCAAACGACACTGCTGCCAGGCTTGACCCGCCGGGTATATCATAATTGAAAATACATCCCGCGTTGGTGGGACAGGAATAGCTGTTGCTGGCAATAGTTGTATTGAACTGATCGTGATAAATGATACCATAGTCATTGGCATTAAATGCATTCACATAAGCATAAGTCACATTCCACACCGTGCTTGCACTGGCAGTTGCGCCGCCTACGTTGAAAATATTAAAGTACAATCTTCTTGATGCAGCTACACCGGTGCTGGCGGCAGTCGAAATATCAGTGCCGACCCAGGGGGCTATGTCAACAACGCTGCTTGTAGTCTGTGTGGGTGTGCTGTCTGTAGTCGGAATGCCTGAAGTGGACATATAATAGGCGTTGCCATTCGAGATCATATCATTGACCATGATGTTGTAGTCTATCCAATAAAAGCCATTGTCGCCATAGCTGGTGCCCCAGGAGTTCACCACGCGAAATGCGCCCGCGGGCCCTTCATTGTCGTTATAGCCCACAATGCACTGTGCATGCAATCCGACCTTGCTCGGGAATGTAGCAGACGTGATGACTCCGGTTCCACTGTACCCTTTGAATTCATTACTTTCTTTGATACCGACCACTACAGGAATATTGGAGGCAAGTTCCTGTTTGATGCCCTGCACCGTGGCCGGTATTACCCTGTAGTAATCTATTTTATGATTAGCCGCGTCCGAAATCCAGGACGACTGAACACGTGACTGGGAACAATTGATTTCCGGCGGGGCCCAGGGAACAACTGCCATGGTAGCCACCCCGATTGTCAGCAGAGAGTTCAGTGCCGAAGTGAATTGGGTGGTGCCGATCTGACAAATGACACCCTTGCCGCCGTCCTTCTGGTTGTCGGGGATCTCGCAAAATAAAGCCAGCGGGCTTAGCTGGTAAGATGGGTCGGCCAGTTGGCTTGGGCTGTAATTGAAAGCAATGGCTTCCGATGCTGTTTTTGCATAATATCCGGTTGCCCATGCCACACAGGTGTTGGTGCCACCCTGGTTTCCGACTGGTGGCAGGTAAGGCGTGAGATCCACCGAAGATGGGAGGGTAGTGGTGGAAAGGTTTGCGACATTGATTGCCTGCGGCACGTTGGAAGGCGTGTCTGTGCCTGCCCATCCTCCGCTGTCGAGCACAGTTGTGCTTGTGTTGCTGTTGTTAGTGCTTGCAGTTTTTTTGCAACTTAGGATAGTTGCAAAAATAACCATCACAAAGATGGACAAACGAATCAGGTTGATGGGCAATGATTTCATAAATTTATAATAATTGGTTTAACAAATTTTCCGCAGGCTTGGGCAGAGCAGCTTTAATGCTCCATCCGCAAGACAATGTAAAATTGCCGATGTAGTATGACGACAGCAATAACCCAAAAGAGTTATTTTCAGGATAAATCGTCTTAACTGATCTTCTTTGAAGCGTGTGCAATGGGAGGAAGATGCTAAAACATTTAGAAACATTTGCCGCTATGCAATAGCAGGGGCAAAAAAATTCCCCTTATAAAAGGGGAATTCTTAAATGCAATGTTTTTATTTTATCTTTCTTTATGGTGTCCTTCTCCTCCTCCATGCTGTGGTTGCGGGTGAGGATTGCCTCTTGGCTGCTGTTGCCTTGGAGCCTGTGCAGGCCTGTTATTATGTTGTTGCACAGGGTGGTTAGTGGGCCTTGACTGCTGTTGGTTGTTTCCCTGAGGATGAGTTGCCCTTGGCTGGTTATCGGGCTGATTAGCCGGGCGATTTCCTCCTGTATTTGCACGTTTATTATTTCCGGCTTTTATTCCGCCTGCTGGTCTTGCTACTGGCGCCGGAGCATTTCTTCCCTGCGGATTGAAACGGGTTCCTCCCGGCCTGTCCATAGCTGCAGTGGCAGGGCGGCCGTGATTCACTGAAGCAAACTGATTGCGGTCCTGGCTTGCTGCCTGATTATGCGAGAACTGTTGTGCGGTTGGCTGCACATGGTTCTCGCGCATGGCAGCTTGCTCCTGGGCATTTGGCTGAGCGGCTACACCGCCGGCACCGTTAAAGCTTGTGTGGTTATTGATTGTCGTATTGTTTATGACAGTCCTGTCCACATATACATTATGGATGACAGTGGTGTTGACATTAACAACAGCCGTATTGTACCTGAATGAACCGCCCTGCCATGCTCCTCCTACGAATCCTGATCCGCCATAGCCGTATCCATAATTTACGCCTCCATAGAAACCGACATGTGGCCCCCAATACCCGCCATGCCAGCCATAGATGCCGCCTGCATAGCCCCAATAGCCGGGTGTCCATAAAAAGCCGATCCTTGGTGGCAGTATCCAGGCGCCGGGCACCCAATAGTATCCGTCTATGTCATCATAAGCCCAGTATCCCGGACTCCACAGATAACCATCCACCGGGCAGGCCGGTTGAACATAAACAGGCAAAGGTGGTGGCGCTGTTCTAACTGTTATGCCTACCGCCAGGGTAAATTGCGCTGAGGAATTCAATGCCGCAAAAGAAACGGCGGCTGACAAAAGAAAAATTCTGATGATGTATTTCATGATTTTAAATTTTAGTTAACTGACAATTAGAACGCAAACCAGTGATTATGTTTATGAGCTTGTTTACGTTGCTTGTTATTATGAAGTTATTGAAAAAAATTCGCGATGTTGGATAACCGATCATTTTATCCTTTCATGAACCAGTGAAAGCCTGCACTAAAAGTTAATCCGTTGGTTCCTGTATTCAGGGTATAATCGCTGGCACTTTGAGCAACGTCTCCGCTGGATTTAGTTGTTGTGATGGTATTATTCACATTATAACTATGCGCATGACTGTAAAGGTAGCCCAGCGCTACATCGAGGCCTATGCGCTTATAAAAAAAATGCGTAAGCCCGAGGCTTGCTCCCGCGTTCCAGTTTACAATGCCCGACACCTTGCCATTCGTACTGCTCGTGCTGGTGCTGGTATAGCTGTTGCCCGAACTGGAACCACTGCCGGAACCCACAGAACCATTTATCTGTGCATAGAACCAGTTGTTGCCGGGCACCATAGCAAAATAATCCCTGAGAAAAGGCCCTATGCTTATTGCAGTAGTCGGAGTTGTGGTTGTGCTTCCCGTTTGTATGGCGGCGGCTGATGTATTTGTGGTGCTTACATGGCTGCTGCTCAAGCTTAGTGAAGGCGTGGCGCCAAATACAAGATGTTGGGTAAGAAATACCCCAATCTGCGGGCCAACGCTAAGCGAGAATGTTTGCGTGCCAGTTGACCGGGTATTACCCGCATTATAATCGTAATCGCTGTTTGCTGAGCTATACCCGGTGATGCCAATAGTTGTACCCAGCATCAAAGTGCCTTTGCTGAACTGCGCAGAAGCACCCAGCGAAAATACCAGACAGGCGGCCGACGCCAGTGTTGCTTTTTTCATATAGTTTATTTTTAAGTTAATATACCTGATGATAAAATAGTGCCGGGTTTGATTAAGTAGTTGTTAACAGATCACCCCATGCAAGCACATTAGGAGGTATTTTGATAAAACCGGGGAGGATTAAAATGCGGGCTGCCTGCTTTATCTGCTATGTTAAGGCAGTATTTTCTTTGAAAAAAATTCTTAATTTTATATAGTAAAAGCCCCAAAGAATATACCGTCGTGTAAATAAATCTTTGCCGCCCGATGAAAAGAAATACACGATCAATGAAAGGTTTAATTATTTTGATATTTGGCTTATCGGCCTTAGATGTTTCCTCGCAGACACAAAACGTTATTGTAAAGTTTTGCCCGCTGGATTTGGCTGATGTAAACATGCCAACTGTACAGGCAGGTGTTGAATTCAAACTTTTTAAAAACATAACCTGGTACAATGAATTTGGGGTTAAATACACAAAAAATATTGTGGAGCGGTATGTTGACACAAGCTTTGTGCCTTCCAATGGGTATAAAATAAAATCCGAGCTCAGGTATTATTTAATGAACAAAGGAAAATCTCAGTTTGATGGTGCCTATTTTGCAGCCAACGTATTTTTTATAAAGGACATGTACAACAGGCAAATAAGCTATAGGCAGAACAGCGATCAGGTAATCAACACCAATGATTTCGGTGTAAGGAAAAATGTTCTGGGCTTCAATGCTGTTTTTGGGTATCAAACAAATCTTTCGACGAAAATCTATTTAGATGCTTACGGAGGTTTGGGTTTGCGGTTGAGGAATATCAGCACGGTTCATGAAGAATTTAATAAGAACAAAGATGTTCTTGTGAATGCAACAGACCCTAAGATCAACACCATCGGCGAAAAGGCGGATGTAGATGGCGGTTTTTCCATCCGACCTAATTTGACTCTTGGTTTCAGGATTGGCTTTGGGCTGTAGGGCTATGGTTTATAAATGCTGCAGAATAGCACTATATTTCATCTGATAGCATCTCTGCACAAATAGCTGTTTATTTCCACTAAAGTATAATTGCAGCATTCAAGCGAAAAAGACCGGGAATATGTATTCCTCAGTCGCGCCATTTTTCTTTTTTCAGGATCAAGCTATCAGCAGGATATGTTGCCTTTATAGTGTCAATAATTTTCTGGCACCAGGTGTACATCGTTTGTTTTTCTGCTTCGCTCAGTTCTGCGTTTTTATGTATCCATGTATAAGAGTTAAGCGGCATATCATCATGTTTGATCTGATCAATGCATTCTTCCATTTTTTTCTTTTGCACTGCGATTTTTAATGCGGCAAAATTATTCAGGTTGAAATGCCTTTTGCCGTCCACAATGTGGTTGTTCAACCACCATTCTACAGGTTGTACTTCTGCATACCATGGATACACAGTTTTGTTGGAATGGCAATCATTGCATGCCTTTTGAAAGATCGCTTTTACATCATCAGGCACATTATACTTGATGCTGATATCTTTACTTGTATCTGCGGATACATTTTTTGCTGGTCGAATGAATTGAATAATGATAAACAGGACTGCAAGACCCAATAAAATTTTTCTAAGCATAGTTTTATTTTTTCAGTGCTAAATTATCAGATAGCCTTTTGCAAATGTTGGAAATGATACAAAATGCCAAAAGATTGCTATCAAACTAAAATTTTCAACGTTTTACAAGGTGTCAATTTGTTGCCTGTAAGGATGTGAGCGAATTTGCTGATTTTATCTCCGCTACCCGAAATAACCTTCAAACCTTTTTGAAATATGCCCGCTTGAAAGGATGGCCTTATATCATGTGTTCTTAATATTGGCTGAGAGATGTCTGATAAGTAATATATTTTATCTTTATAAAATAACCATAAATACTCTCTGCATGAGAAAAATTATTATTTCTGCGTTTTTCTTTTCTGTTTCTATTGCTGCCTGCAACAGGGCATCGAAAGATGATCCGGATTATGCCATCAAATTGGCCGGATCCTATACTGTACCGGACGATGCTGCTATAACAAAAGCGGTGCATGATGCATATGGCTGTATTTGTTTTAAGGATGGTAAGCCTGCATATGATAGCATTAAGAACTATTTTGTTCCGCAAGCCCAACTGATCAATTTTCGCGCTGATACGGCAGCCTTTACCAGCTTGCCGCAGTTTGTTGAATTTTACAAAGAATTCGTTGAAAGCAAGAAGATAAATTTGTTTTATGAAGAAGAATTGTTTGGCAAAACAGAACAGTTCGGCAATATTGCGCACCGCATAAGCACATACAAAACCTATATTAATTCCAGAGATTCTGCAGTAGAACGCGGCGTGAACAGTTTTCAACTGATCAAAACACCGGGTGGGTGGAAGGTGTCCAGTATTATCTGGGATGTGGAGAAACCCAATTTGCCTGTTCCTGCTTATTATTTGAAAACGGATACCGTTGGTAAATAATTTTATTCAACTATTGCGCAAACAGCAAAGAAAGGTTATATGCAAACCCTGAATGTTAGCTGCGGTGTTCATTAAAATTTTCATTTCCCAAATGAAAGTCACTTGCAATCATACACGGAGCATGCTATTTTCTGCAAACAACCATATCTATGAAGCGCAATAACTGTAACTTTGATTCAGCGTATGAAAATCTTTCTTCTATCTGTATTTTTCTTAAAGGGCTTGAACTGCTTTGCTCAACATCCTCATTATACTATTTCAGATACTGCTTTTCTGCAATTGGCTGACACGAACAATGCGGTGCAGAAAATTGTAACTGGTTTTGGATTTCTGGAAGGCCCGCTCTGGGCTAAAGAAGGCTATTTGCTTTTCAGCGATCTGCGGGTGAATAAAATTTTTAAGCTTAGCAAAGATGGCAGCACGGAAGTGTTTCTTGATAAGAGCGGCTATCATGGTAATGCTAAAGAAGGTATGTCGAATGACTTCGGATCAGATGCTTTAGCATATGACAAAGCAGGTAATATACTTATATGCCAGCATGGTGATCATGCAATTTCTGTGCTTTCAAAAAGTAAAGAGATGAAACTGCTGGTAAACTCTTATCAGCATAAGCGTCTGAACAGCCCGGATGATTTGACCGTTAAATCAGATGGTTCTATTTATTTTACAGACCCTCCTTATGTATTTCCAAAGTTAGATGAAGACTCCGGGAAACAACAAAAAGAAAATGGCATTTATCGTTACAAAAAAGGCGCTCTGAAACTGCTGTCAACTGATTACCGTTTCCCTAATGGCATCTGTTTTTCGCCAGATGAAAAATATTTGTACGTGTGCAGTTACGGACATGATGAACCTGTGAGGCGCTATGAAGTTGCAGCAGATGGCACACTGAAGAATGGAATTATATTCTATAAGCAAAATGGCGACGGACTGAAAACAGACAGCAAGGGAAATATCTATCTGTGCAATTATCTGGGCGTGCAAGTTATTTCTCCGGAAGGAAAGCTGTTGGGCACTATCAGTTGCCCGGAAGCAGTTACGAATATCAATTGGGGCGATGAAGACCGGAAGACATTATACATCGTAGCTCAAACCAGTGTATATAAGGTCAGATTGAAAGTAGCAGATATTAAATCAATTGACTAACCAATTACATTATGCTGCGTATACGTGTCATCATCAAAACAAAATTATATTTCGGTTCGTAAAAAGACATCGTTATTAGTAAAATCATACATATTTCAGTAGTGCTTGTTGCAGGAGACTGCAGAAGCGTTATAAATTCTATATTCCTTAATGCTTTTTTTACGATTCTACTTCGCAAGTTTTTTCAGATCCTTTAAACCCCAGTCTTGTATCACCCCAATGACGGGCATTAAAGACTGGCCATATTTGGTAATCGTATATTCTACCCGTGGCGGAACTTCTGCATATATAACTCTTTCCAGAATCCCATCTTCTTCCAGTTCCCTTAATTGATTTACCAGCATTTGCTTGCTTATTTCAGGTATAGCCCTGTGCAATAAACTAAACCGATTGCACTTCTTGCTGACAGCATAGATCACCAGCACTTTCCATTTTCCGCCAATCTTGTTCAGAAAATGGGTGACGCCGCAATTGGTTGGGTTATAGTCTTTATTCTTTCTTTTATTTTTCATTAGTCTATAATTTTGTACTACTCATTTTTTTATTGACTATTTATTTAACTAAAACAAAGTTAGTTTCTTTGATAAGTAAAAAAACGCAGCCGGATACATAAAAGATGCCGGTGGAGCAAGGAAAATAATTTCGAAATCAGGTGTTATTTATAAAGCATTCGGATAAACCACAAATTATGACAGCACAACAAATCAAACAATCTATTCAAGGCGAATGGGTGAGCATTGCTCCGGAAATACGCCCCAGTATTACAAAGAATGCAGACGGTAGCATGAAACCATTTTACCTGACCCGCTCATTTAAATATTTAGCAGGCGACCTGTTTGAGCTGGACATAATCAACTCAGCAGATCCTTATGGCAAAATCCCTCTTGTGAAAATCGGTATTCGCGGCCACATGATCTGGCAGGGAGATCACCCGATTGCGCCCGATGCACAAAAAGTAAATTTTATTGCCGACATAGCCTATTCCATAACGCCTTTGGCGCAAGGCTTTGCAGATGCAATGAACCAATTTGCCGCCAATGGTTTCAGCAAATGGGAAGTCGGCAGCGTGCAAAATATTTTGGGTAAATCTTTTCCGCCTTTTGGTCTTTCTGAAGGACAGATTTTTGCCGAGTATGATCTCGTCTACCTGTTTAATGATATGTTGTTTTGGGGTGCAAGAAATATAGATGGCCGTGGTTTTGACAAAGAAGAAAACAGACCAACGAACCTGCAAATTCCTTTGTGCAGAAAAAAATAATGGAATTCTTTTGAATAAGAAGAGCATGTTTTCTGCTTTGCCTTGCTATTATGGCTTCAATCTTCTGTATAGATAGTTTCTTATCTGTTTGCTTGTACAGCGGAATTTCTCAGTGGTTGATTGATGAATAACGGATTACTGCCTCTTTGAACGCCGAAGCTGCCGGAGATAGAGAATGTTCTTGCATCATTTACATACATCAGGCCCACTTCAGCTCTTCCATAAATGCCAAAGCTGTTGTAATAGCTATTGGTCGGGTTAAATTTATTGACATCAGCAGAAAGAAAGGAACGATTGAAGCTCATAAACGCAGGCGCTGCAGATACGCCAGTAAAAGCATACAGATTGTTATTCAACCGGCGGTTCAATTGCAAGCCCAGCGGTACACCCATCGTCATCGCATTGCCACCTTTGAATAAAGTGAAACCGGCAGATACGCTGCTAAAAGTACTGAATGACCATTTCTTATCCCACTTGCTTGCAATGGCATTCGCATCATTGGCTGAGATTCCTCTTTGAATTGTGTCTGTGGAATTCCCGGATAAAGCAGTTTGTGCATTTACCGATAAAGAAGAAATAAAAATAATAAACAGAAACATTTTACGCATACTGTTCAGTTTATAATATAAAGTTACGTTTTGTTCAGATACTTAAAAGCAAAACAGTGAAACTTAACAACCCGTTTTTATTTCAGCGGTGTTCCGCAATTCGTTATTTCCATCAGCATCATAAGACTTTGTTTTGTTTTCTGCACAGTGAGGTTTGCTTTATTCGACCTTGACCTTCAAAGGGCTGATCTCATAAAAGTGCATGGCAATACCAATATGTCTTTGATACAAACGATATTTCCCGTTTTCAATTTCTGTATATCTGTAAGGCTGCTGATAGATAGAGAAAATAAAATAGTTGTTCGTCAGCTTGCCTTCTTCATAGTCAAACATAGGATTCTGTTTATTGACTGGATTAGTGATGCCAAGAATTGCGATGATCATGATCATTGAGACAAGCGACACTGTGCCAAATTTTTTCATTTAGGTTTAAATTTTTTCAAAAATTGCATTATAATGAATTGCCTGTAAATAAACGGGCTTGTTCGTAAAGTTAAAAACTAATGCTGACTTACATTCCAATCTGTGAAATTGGCTTTTGTCGAAAAGAAAACCCGGCAAACTTGATCAATAGAAAAAAATCGAAATCAATTAAATGAAATGAACAGGCCTGCTATTAAAAGGCATTCCCGGAATCATGATTTATATAACTACCTATGTCACGTCGCTCATGATATGATAGCTGCACATATGAAATGGCTGGTCTTATTGCGCCAGCCATCCCGGCATAATACCCTGAGACAAATCAAAAAAAGAACCTACTGCTCCCACAACACATTCATTTCTTTTCATTGCGCAAAGTCTCCTGATCTCATAAACTGCATTGATGCCGGTGCAATGAGCGCCCATAAAATATTTAATGCCTGCTTTCTTTAAATAACCGGCTGTCCATTTTATTTGTGCGTCATCTGCATTGAATAGATGAAAACCACCGATGGCTGCATACAAACTGTCTTTTAAATATTCCTGTATGTAAGAAATGGTATTGACAATCCCTGAATGGCCGCAGCCTGACAGCAGCACCAATCCTTTGTTAGTTGAAATGATCATGGACATGTCTTCATGTACATCATCTTCTATAAAACGATTGCCGGATTGAATGCGGTTATCTTTTTGATAATTCTTCTCGTTGTATTTTCTGGGCACAGGCCCGGAAAGGTATATGCCGGGGTAAATCTCGGTAAATTGGTCAAGCACTTTGATATGGCCTCCTTCCTGTGTGTATCTTGCTGAATCAGGAACTCTGCTGTATAAGAATGATTCATCATTATTGAATCGCTTGTTAAAAAATCCTTCGCCCACATAAGTGGTATCATAAGCGAGCGGGATAACGCTGCGGAATGTGTTTCTTAATACATGCCAGCCACCTGTATGGTCATCGTGGGAATGGCTCAGGATAAGCGTTTCGACATCAGACAGTTTGACACCGCATTGTCTCGCGTTGTCTGCTACAAGACTGCTGTCAGTACCTGCATCAAACAAAATCTTTCTTCCATCTGCTTCAACAAGTGCAGAAAAGCCCCACTCTCCTTTTCCGGAAGTATCTGCCAACATAGTAGATAGGATTGTTATTTTCAATTGCTTCACTTTTTGTGCAAACGAAAAATCAAAAAAGCTTTGCAAAAGCAACAAACAAAAAAATATTTTTTTCATTTTTGTATCATACGTTTGAAATACAAAGAAAACCGCTTTTACCAATATTGCCGCACAAAAAGGTATTCGTGTGACAGATTTTGATAATTATCAGGAGCAGGTAAAGTCAGGTTTCGCCATCTTTGCAATATGCCTGTAAATACGTTTAAGGCCTTCAGGAACCGCAACTACAGATTATTTTTCGCCGGTCAGTCAATCTCTCAAATTGGCACATGGATGCAGCGCACTGGTGTAAGCTGGGTTGTGTACACTATGACGCATTCTGCATTTATGCTGGGTCTTACTGTATTTGCGTCGCAATTCCCGTCGTTTCTTCTTTCTTTGATCGGGGGCATCGTTTCAGACAGGTATAACCGTTACAAAGTTTTGCTGCTTACACAAACAGCTTCCATGATACAGGCGGTTTTGCTGGCCATACTCACGCTGACAAATCATTTCGCCGTTTGGGAAATTCTTACACTAAGCGTAATACTTGGGGTGATCAATGCATTCGATGTGCCTGCCAGGCAACCGATGGTGCATGAAATGGTAACCGACAAAGCAGACCTGCCCAATGCGCTTGCCCTCAACTCTTCCATGGTAAACCTTGCCCGGTTAATTGGCCCTGCTCTGTCTGGCATCATTCTCGTGAAATTTGGTGCGGGCATCTGTTTTAGCCTGAATGCATTGAGCTTTGTTGCCGTCATCAGTTCGCTGTTATTGATGAAGCTTCCTGCATATGTTCCTCATTCTGTAAAAAATAAAATTGCTTCAGAGCTTACCGAAGGTTTCTTGTACCTGAAACACACACCCTCCATAGCGATAATCCTGTTGATGCATGGGCTGATAAGCCTGCTGGCATTGCCCTACTCCACGCTGTTGCCCGTATTTGCCAAAGTGATATTTCTGGGTAATGCCGCTACCTTTGGCTACATTAATAGCTTCATCGGTCTGGGCGCAATTGGGGGCTCTATATTTCTGGCTTCTTTAAAAGCCGGCACCGATCTTAAAATTGTGTTGTTTGCCAATACCGTCATCTTTGGTATTTGCCTGATGCTTTTTTCCCATATCAGTTATTTTCCATTGGCCATGTTGTTCGCCACTGTAACAGGATTTGGAATGATGTCTTTGACTACTGTTTGCATCACGATCATACAGGTTAATTCAGATAAAAAAATGCGGGGCAGGATTATGGGCTATGTAGCCATGGCCTACTTTGGCATGTTGCCATTGGGCAGCTTGCTCATCGGCGCTGTGTCGCTGCAGATCGGTGCGCCCAATGCAATATTTTGTCAGGGTGTGATGGCACTTGTCATTGCAGGAATATTTGCCAGGTTCCTGAGAAAGGATGAGCTGGATAAAAAGAACAGGGAATCAATGGAGCAAGCAGAGGATATAGCAATCAAAGAAATATAGTCAATCATTCATCTCAAAAAATAAAAAATGGAACAGCAAACACTAAACACGGCTCTTCTGATTATGGATATGCAGACAGGAATCGTTAACAGGCTGACCAACACAAGATTGTTAATTGCCAATGCAGCAAAAGCTATAGCGCATGCACGGGATAAAAAAATCCCTGTTATCTACGTAACCGTAGGTTTCAGGACCGGAGCGCCTGAAATAAGCAGGAACAATAAAAGCTTTACCGTCAGCAAGGAAATATTTGCGAAAACAAACATGGATGAGTTTATGAAAATCCATCCTGCTATTGCTCCACTTGAAGGAGAAGTGGTGGTTATGAAACGCCGGGTGAGCGCATTTACAGGAAGCGATCTGGAAGTCATCCTGCGGGCATTCGGGATTCAGCACATGGTGCTTGCAGGGATTGCTACAAGCGGAGTCGTGCTGTCCACTTTGCGCGAAGCTGCCGATAAGGATTATCGCATCACTGTTTTATCCGATGGCTGTGCCGATGCTGATGAAGAGGTCCATCGTGTGCTCACAACTAAAGTCTTCCTCCGGCAGGCCGATGTGATGACAGTAGATGAATGGGCTGCTATGTAAATGCAACTGATTGTATCATATCTGGTACTACAAAGACTTCCGAAGCTTACAAAACTTCAGAGGCCTGGTGAAGCAAGTCCAAGCTTATCTGCATTTTCTTTTTTGACAAAAATCCTATAAAAACCAACATTTCCCCGTTGCCCCTTGCTTCTTACTCCCTTGGCGTATCTTCTGCTGTTGCAGGTGCATATCTTTTCGTTTAAGGGCGCCAATTTCTTGCTAAGGGAAGGCGATCTTTTGATAAAAGAGTCCAGTCATTTGTTGCGGGATGGCTTGAAACTTCAAAGTAGCCGGAGAATTTTTTGCATGCAAATCTTTATTGCAGAATGGATGCTTATCCAGGTTTGAAATCCGGGTTCAGGGTAAGCGGCAAGGTATCCGTCTGCCTTCAAACATTGTAGCATGGGTTTCAGAAAAGAAATGATCAGAAATTAGCCCGCACTGAAATCAGCCAGTACACCCAGTACAGCGAAATGCTCGCAATGATGATGATCTTATATTTACCGGGCGATTTCATTTTTGTTTTCTTTTTTCTGGATCAGGTAAGTGTAAACGATTGACAGTGCAATAAAGAATGCGCAGGTTAAAAGGTGCGGGATCATGATAATTAATTTAAATGTTTTCAATTCTTTTTTGTGGCTTACAGGTATTGGAAAGATGAGGCCTATATGACCGTATAAGGTTAATATGCTCTGTCATCCTGATTGAACAGAATGAGCATTTATTTACTGTAGAATGTTGGCTGCTGGTTTATTGGGAGATTGGGTAAGCGTTACGGAGGTTGATGTTGTAAAGATTAAAATTATTTTTGAAAAATGCAAGCCCTTTGATCACTGATATAAGAATAATAGTTTACTGGCTTGAAAAAAATGATGATTTTTGGAGATAATCCATTTTCTGCATGAAGCCCATGTTCCGCCGCGCCAGGATAATGCTCCGGTTTACAGGTTTTGTCATTGCTTTGATAGCATTGATATTGCTGGGCTTTCACTTTTGGTTTATCAATCATTCAGAAAAAGCAATCGAAGACCTGATCACCTGGGCATCCAATGGCAAACTGAAAAGCAACATCCATAAGTTCAGGATCGATTATCTGAATAATACGATTGAGATCAAAAATTTCTCCATTGTCAACACCGATTCATCAGCACAATCAACTTCATACCTTTTCAGCACAAAAGATTTTCATCTGCGCATCCGTTCCAGATGGGATTTGGTTTTTAACCGGCAGCTCCTTATTGATTCTGTTGTGTTCAATTCTCCGGATATCATTGTCACCAGAAGAGGCGTAAAGCAAAACGATACTTCAAATAAGAAATTATTGCTTGCAGAGGAACTCGGTAATATCTACAAAGCAATCAGCCAGTCGCTCACCGTGCTGAACCTGCAGCGCTTTGAGATCAGCGAAGGCAAAGTACTGATCAGCGATGCAGACAAAAGCTTCAAAGCCCCATTCAGGCTGTCTCATATATTTCTCTCTGTTGATAAACTCAACATTGACTCAGCAAGCAGTAAAGATTCTTCCAGGTTCATTTTTTCAGACAGGATATTTCTCCGCATAGGCAAGCAGCATATTTTGCTGCCGGATAATAAAAGCAATGTATCTTTTGATGAACTGCAGATTGACTCAAAAGAGAAGCGGATCCACGTGGCCAATCCCGTGGTGAATATATTGCCAATGCAGGGGCAAAAAAACAGCATCAGCATATCGGCACGGCTGCTTAATATTACAGGGCTCGACTTCAATGCCCTTTATCAACGACAATTGATCAAAGCAGATTCTGTTTTTATTGAAAGCCCTGATGGCAAACTGGAAATTTATGCCGACAAAAAAAGCAATGCTTCAGTCCCTAAGAAGAAAACGCCGCTTGACAGTGCCCTGCTTCATTTGCCCGTGGCTGTAAATATCAGCCATATTGTGATCCAGCACGCCGATGGCCTCATGCATTTGCATCAGGGAGAAAAGACAACCGCTTTTCAGACCAAGAACGACAATGTAAGCATCGTTGGCGTGCGCATCAACGATTCTTTGGGAAATATGCCGGACATTGATGGCTTCAACTATACTGCCCGCAATTATATCGGATATACGCCCGATAGCATATACCGGTTTCGGTTTGACAGCCTGCAGTTCGTTGACAACAAAGTGGTGCTTTATCATTTCAATGCGGTTACGGAGAATAAGCAGAAGGCTAACCTGATCAGGGATTACAGCATCCCGCGTTTTGAAATAACCGGGATGGACTGGTTCTCTTTTATTTTCAACAATCATTTCAAAGCCAGAGATGCCGTGCTTTACAATCCGGTACTTAACATTGAAAAGAATAATGCATTTGCAGGTAACAATGATGCGGAAAGCAAAAAGTCCATTTATCAGACATTGTCTGTGATGGACAGTCTCATTGATTTGGACAAACTACAAATAGTCCAGGGAAATTTTTCGCTAAAACAAGGAAACAACCTGAACCTGCAGTTGCAGCATTTGGACCTGAACATTGATGCAGATGCATTGACAAAAGCAAAATCAGTGAATCAGATCGTCAATTCTGTTAAGCAATTGTCGTTCGATACTGCCACTGTTACCAATCCATCTGCAACGCTTAGTATCACAAAGTCGAATTTCAACAGCAAAGAAAAGAGCCTGTTGCTGAATAATGTGTTCCTTAACAGCGGGAGTGGAAATATCATGGCAGATTTGAATGGCGTAGCACTCAATGATTTTAGTTTCAGCAATAATGAGCTTGAAGTAAACGGTGTGCAGTGGAAAGATGGGATCATTCATATTGATCGGCAAAACGGGAATTCGGAAAAATCATCACCACAAATTAAAACGCCTGTATTTTTCCTGAATAATATTTCAGCAACCAATACCGCTGTATTTTTTAAAAATAAAAATATTTCGGCAGGAGTGTTTTTCAGCAAGCTTACCGCAGATAATCTGACCAAACGAACAGATCAACCATTTGAATTGGAAAATCTGATAGTGACCGGCAACAATGCAAAACTATCTTTGCCACATGCCATGATGCAGTGCAATGAGTTTATGATTTTGGACAGGCAAAAATCAGAACTGCGTGAAATTTCATTTGAACAAAAAACAGACAAGGACACAATATTGATCAACATGCCTTCCTTCACATTCATCCCATTCTTAAAAGAAACGATTGAAACAAATGCAGTGACCGCGGATTCGCTGAGGTTCTATCATCCGGAAATATTTTTATCCTTAGTAAGCAGTACAAAGAAAAAAACGACGGGGGAAAAGCCATCTCATTTCCCGAAAATGGATATAAAAAGATTTACCATAGAGGATGCATCTGTTCAGGTAAACACTAACAATAAGAAAACCAAAACTGTTACAAACATTAAGAATATATCTTTCAGTCTTAAAAATGTCGTCACCCAAAAAGATAACAACATCTCAGCGAATGCCGTATTGCTTGATTTCAACAATGCGCTATTCAAAAAAGATGATAGCATTACAGTAAACGCTCACGGCAATATCATAGCGAGCTTAAATACATTTTCATTTGATCCATCCAATCAGGGCTGGCGAGCACAGCTTGATAAACTTTCTTTGGGAAGCGTTCAATACGCAAAGAGCACGAAGAGCAATAAGAATTCCATGATGCTTATGAATGGGTTCTCTGCTGAAAATGCGATCGTAAACAGTGCAGATCTAAAGCAACCACTTGAATGGCTTGTCAATCATTCAGGTGTCAATATAGTACTCGATCAATGGCATTGGCAAAATGAAGGCACTGAATTGCAGCTAACTGGTTTTCGGTTCAACCAACAAAATAGAAAAGTGGTCATTAACTCTTTTTCTGTTGATCCGGGAAAAAACAAAGATGATTTTATAAAAAGCCTGGTGTACCGCAAAGACTATATAGAGGCAAATACCGGCAACATTGCAATAAATGGAGTTGAAATGAATGACGGCACCATGCGCATTCCCGAGATGGAAGTTGATCATGCTGTGCTGAATGTATACAGCAATAAATTAAAAAAGCCAGGGCCGGAAACCATTCAGCCATTGCCGGTGACAGCAATCAAAAAAATACCACTCGCGTTGCGGATCGACAGGGTTCAATTGAATGAAATGAAAGTAGGATACACAGAATTAAACGAAGAAACCAGACAAACAGGCAATGTTTATTTTCACCACATCAATGGAGATATTCTCAATGTATTTTCAAAACCAGATATTGGTTCAGATAGCCTGCGCATAATGGTAAGCTCAAGGTTCTTAGACACCATGCAGTTGCATTTGATAATTAATGAATCTTATATCGGGCCAACTCATGGGCTGCATTTGCAGTTGCAGCTTGGCTCAGGCGATACCCGCTTGTTCAATTCATTCCTGATGCCCCTGACTTCCATTCAGGTTAAATCCGGGTTCATAGATACCATGAGCATGAATGCATGGGGCAATGAATATACTTCACATGGAAGCATGCGCCTGTTTTATCATGACCTGAAAGCAGAGAAGCTGGATTCGGGCAATACCCAGCACCGGAGGATGGGCACAAAGTTGATGAGCTTTTTTGCTAGCGCACTTGCCGTCAAGAGCAACAATAGCAAACGCCAGGCGGATTTTAAGTTTGTGCGCATCAGGCAAAAATCATCCATCAGTTATTTGTTGACAATGATAGTGCAGGGGGCAGCAGGCAACGTAGTACCTCTAACCAAGGTCATCTATAGAAAAGAATTTAAAAAAGAGATGAAAAAGCCAGCAGAAAAAAAAGAAGAATGAAGACAATCTCACAGAGAATTTCTCAATGTCAGATAGAATGGAACGGCCACATGGTCTTTGGATTTATGCAAGATCATTTCAGCCGCTTTTTTTCCCATCATTTTAAAGTCGGTTGAAATGGTGGTGATACCGTTGAGGATGATTTGTTTCATTGGTGTTTCATTATAGGATATAACGCCCACCTGTTTTCCTACCTCAAAATTGTTCTCTAATATTTTTTTGATCAGTGTCACAAGATCTTCTTCCATAAGGCTGATATAAGCAGAGCCTTCAGTAATCTTCAATTCTGCCGGTTTTTTTATGACATCGTATTCAAATGCATAATCCTGGCAAAAATGGTAAAAGCCATCCAGTATCTCACGCGGGTGATAAGTATATTCAGGGAAAATAATCTGTATGCTCCGGTATTTTTTTAATTGATCGATTGCTTTGATGAGTGCATGGTAAATATCTTTTTCAAAATCTTCATAAATAGCAGCATAAGCACCATCCACGCCTGGCAGCAGCTTGCTCATGATGAGCAATTTTTCTTTAGGGATGGTATTGATGATCTCATGCGCTTTTTCTCCACCTTCTAAAAAGTGGGGGATGATGACATAATATGAATAATCTTCGTGTTTGTTGACAAGCAGTTTTTTAAAAAGCGAATAATCGTTGTTGTAAATATAAAAGTCAATGGCTGCCTGACCACCGAGTGCTTCGGAAAATGCATCGTAAATTATTTTTTTATGTGTGCTGAGTTTGTTGAACAACAAAAATATTTTAAGAGGTTGCCTGAACGCGGTTTTGGAAATAAAATATCCCTTGCCCGGCACCGAGTTGATCACGCCCATATTTTTCAGATGCCTGTAGGCTCTTTCTCCTGTGTCTCTGGATATCTCCAGCTCATAGCTCAGATCGTTGATAGAAGGCAATATGTAGCCTTTGTCCAGCTTTTCTTCTTTGATGGCATTAAGCACGGAATTTACTACCTGCAGGTATTTAGGCGTGATAGATTGCGCATCAACGGTGATCAGGCTGAAAATATTTTCAGAATCCATGCTTACTGTTTCCGCAAACCTAATTCTTTTTGATAAATCAGAACAGTGCAGGATGGCATTGAAAGAAGGAAACGTTATTTTTGAAATATATTTTTATTTAAAACGAATTGCCATGCGGAAAATCTTTCTCTGTATTTTTCTTTTTCTATCTGTCATCTCATTTGCTCAGGTTAAGGTGCAAAACCTGCTCACAGAAAATTTATCCAACCCGATAGGCCTTGATATTGCGGCACCACGCTTTAGCTGGCAATTGTCGGGTGATAAAAGGAATATTCAGCAAACGGCTTATGAAATTAAAGTGGCTTCAGGCAAAGCAACTGTATGGAATAGCGGAAAGATTTCTTCGGGCGAATCTGTTCATGTGGGATATGCAGGAATTGCAGTGCAATCCGGGAAAATATATACCTGGCAAGTGCGTGTATGGGACAACAGCGGCAATGCATCTTCATGGAGCGCACCAGCTACTTTTCAAACGGCTTTATTAAATAAAACAGACTGGAAAGCAAAATGGATCAGCCCCGCTTATATTGAAGACAGCGTGCTTCGACCAAGCCCATTGTTGCGGAAAACATTTGCTGCGGATAGGAAAATTGCTACTGCAACCGCATATATTACAGCACATGGCTTATATGAAGCGCAGATAAACGGACATCGCGTCGGTGATGCCTATCTCACGCCGGGATGGACATCTTACAATAAGCGCTTGCAATATCAAACATATAACGTGACAGATTTGCTTAAAAATGGCAGCAACGCAATTGGCGTGACCTTGGGCAATGGCTGGTACAGGGGTTATCTTGCTTGGGGCGGGAATCATAATATTTACGGCAGAGATATTTCTTTGCTTTTTCAACTAACAATAAACTACACTGATGGAAGTTCAGAAAATATTGTTTCTGATGAAAGCTGGAAATCATCAACAGGTTCAATCATCAGTTCAGAAATATATGATGGAGAAACAATCGATGCACGGTCTGATAAAACTGGCTGGGCTTTATCTGGCTATGACGATAAAAACTGGAGCGGCGTAAAGGTGGAGAATTTTTCATTCGATAATTTACTGGCTACTTACAACGAGCCCGTCAGAAAACATGAAACGTTTAAGCCTGTCCGTATTTTCAAAACCCCCAGGGGAGAACAGGTAATTGACTTTGGGCAAAATTTAGTCGGATGGGTATTGTTGAAAGTAAAAGGAAATGCGGGAGATAAAATCGTTGTATCGCATGCTGAAGTGCTGGACAAGCAGGGGAACTTTTATACAGATAATCTGCGGGCTGCTAAAGCTCAGGATACTTATATTTTAAAAGGAGACGGGGAAGAAACATTTGAGCCGCATTTTACATGGCATGGATTTCAGTTCATAAAAATAGAAGGCTATCCCGGTCAATTAAAACCTGAAGATTTTACAGCAATTGCTTTGTATTCTGATATGAAGCCAACGGGAACTTTTTCTTCTTCCAATGCTCTGGTTAATCAGTTGCAGCATAATATCCAATGGGGGCAAAAAGGCAATTTTCTGGATGTGCCAACGGATTGCCCGCAACGCGATGAACGCCTGGGCTGGACAGGCGACGCACAGGTGTTCTCACGCACTGCCACTTTCAATATGAATGTAAATAATTTCTTTGCAAAGTGGTTGCAGGATGTTGCAGCCGACCAGCAGGAAAACGGCAGTGTATCATTTGTGGTGCCAAATGTGCTGAGCCCACGTGCAGGTGGCGCTACAGGCTGGGCTGATGTTTCTACAATTATTCCCTGGAATGTATATCTGGCCTATGGCGACAAAAGTGTATTGGAAAAGCAATATGCGAGCATGAAGGCATGGGTTGGATATATGACCAGTCAAAGCAAAAACGATTTATGGAATACAGGCTTTCATTTTGGCGACTGGTTGTTTTACAGCCCCGCTGATGATAATGGAGGGCGAGCTGCAGTAACTGACAGATATCTTATTGCTCAGTGCTTTTACGCGTACTCAACACAGCTATTGATCAAAGCAGCAGGAGTATTAGGAAAAAATGATGACGTTGTTTTCTATTCTTCATTGCTGCAAAAAATAAAAGATGCTTTTTTGAAAGAATACCTGACACCAAACGGCCGGCTTGTTTCGGGAACACAAACTGCCTATACGCTGGCACTGAACTTTGATATGCTTCCGGATGCAATGAGAGCGCAGGCTGCAAGGCGTCTGGCTGATAATATCAAAGATTATGATAATCATCTCACTACAGGATTTCTCGGCACGCCTTATCTATGCCATGTGCTTACACGATTTGGTTACGATAGCATTGCCTACCAATTATTGCTGCAGGATACTTATCCTTCCTGGCTTTATCCGGTGAAAATGGGTGCAACAACCATTTGGGAAAGATGGGATGGAATCAAGCCAGACAGCACATTTGAAGTGCCCTCTATGAATTCTTACAACCATTATTCTTATGGTGCGATTGGTGATTGGATGTATCGCAAAATGGTTGGTCTCGATACGTATGAGGATGGTGCTGGATACAAACACATAAAAATCCAGCCCCATATTGGCGGTGGTTTTACAACCGCTGCTGCAAGCCTGCAGACTTATTATGGAAAGCTCAGCAATAGCTGGAAAGTGGAAGCTGGTAAGATTTTAATGGAGGTAGAAATACCAGCCAACACCACTGCAACGGTATATATTCCTGCCGCAAATGCAAACGCAATAACGGAAAGCGGTAATCCATTATCATCGCTAAGCGATATAAAGATTGCCGGGAGCGAAGATGGTTATGTGGCATTGCAGTTGGGTTCTGGTATTTATCATTTCGAGGCCAAGAAACAGTGAGTAAGGCATCGTTGTTTGAATAGCCTCTCATGACGGCGCATGACAGTTCTTATTTTTTTGAAAGATATTTTTACATTCAATTGCCATACGAAAATCAATAGTTCATGCAGGTCATTCTTGGAGTTATTTTTCACTATATAGGCGGTTTTGCTTCCGGAAGTTTTTATATGCCGTATAAAAAAGTCCGTGGCTGGCATTGGGAAAACTACTGGATCATAGGCGGAGTATTTTCCTGGCTTATCGTGCCCCCGCTTGCCGCCTGGTTTACCGTGCCCGGCTTTGCAGATATTATCCGCCATACATCTTTCGAGACAATTAAATATACCATATTATTTGGCGTGCTTTGGGGCTTCGGCGGATTGACTTATGGTTTGGGTGTGCGTTATCTCGGCATGTCGCTTGGCAATTCAGTGGTGCTTGGTTTTTGTTCTGCTTTTGGAGCACTCGTGCCTTCGGCGTATTATAATTTTTATCCTGCAACAGGCAAAACAACCTGGCATGATTTAGTAAGCACCTCATGGGGGAGGATTGTACTGATTGGCGTGATTGTTTGTTTGCTGGGCATTTATATCTGCGGGCGTGCAGGCATGCTGAAAGAAAAAGAACTATCCGAAGCAGACAAGAAAAAATCTGTGGCAGAGTTTAGCCTCGTCAAAGGATTAGTGGTTGCGATTTTCTCCGGCATCATGAGCGCCTGTTTTAATTTCGGCATTGAAGCAGGAAAGCCAATGGCAGAAGCCGCAGTGGCAGCAGGCTTCAATCCGTTGTACCAGAACAATGTTATTTACGTCATATTGTTGTGGGGCGGTCTTGCAACTAATTTCATCTGGTGCATGATATTGAATATAAGAAATAAAACCTTCAGGGATTATACAGACCGCAGCGCCCCACTTGTAAAAAATTATTTGTTCTCAGCACTCGCAGGAACGACATGGTTTCTGCAATTTTTCTTTTATGGAATGGGCGAGAGCAAATTAGGTAACGGCGCCAGTTCCTGGATCCTGCATATGGCATTTATTATCCTCACAGCAAACATGTGGGGCATTGTATTGAAAGAATGGAAAGGCGTCAGCAAAAAGACAAGGATAATCATAATCGCAGGTATAGCAATCATTCTCTTATCTGTGCTGTTGGTTGGATATGGCAATGCATTGAAATGAGCCGGATGCCGGGAATATTCTCCGTGCCTCTGTGGCGCAATGGTTCAAAAAATAGGCAATTAAAAATATTTAAATCATGAGCATTTCAACAGAGAACTTCAAACATGTTTCGTATTTGTGGGACGAAGTCAAAGCATCATCTCTCGCTGGTGATGAAGTTGCATTATTGGTTTATCGTTCCAACCTGCTCGGGGCCGATTTGCGTTTAACTAATTATGGTGGAGGAAATACATCATGCAAAGTTTTTGCAAAAGACCCGCTGACAAACAATGATGTGGAAGTGATGTATGTGAAAGGGAGTGGCGGCGATCTGGGCACTATGAAACGTAGCGGGCTTGCGGCTCTGTATGTTGAAAGGTTAAGGAGCTTGAAAAATATCTATCGTGGCATAGAGCATGAAGATGAAATGGTAGAACTATTCAATCATTGCATTTATGACCTGCACTCTAAAGCGCCTTCGATTGATACCCCACTGCATGGGTTTCTCCCATTCAGGCATATAGATCACCTGCATCCCGATGCTGCCATCGCGATCGCTGCTGCAAAAGACGGAAAGAGAATAACGCAGGAATTGTTTGATGGGAAAATTGGTTGGGTAGAATGGCAGCGCCCCGGTTTTGATTTGGGTCTGAAATTGAAAAAATGTCTAGATGAAAATCCTGGCATTTGCGGCATCATGCTTGGTTCGCATGGTTTATTTACCTGGGGCGATACAGCATATGACAGTTATATAAATACGCTCGAAGTAATTGAAAGATGTGCTGAGTATCTGGAAGGGAACTATGGGAAAAAACGAGCAATATTTGGCGGGCAAAAAATCCAATCTCCATCTAAAGAAGAACGTTTGCAGAAGGCGTCATTATTAGCGCCCTTATTGCGTGGTTTTTGTTCTTCACAAACAAAAATGATTGGCCATTTCACTGATGCTGACAGCCTACTGGAATTCATCAACTCAAATGATCTGGAAAGATTAGCGCCGCTCGGCACCAGTTGCCCTGATCATTTTTTAAGAACAAAAATTTCTCCGCTTGTCTTAAATCTTTCAACTGATGAAGATGTAACAGATGTTCGGTCAATAAAAGAAAAAATCTCTCCGTTGTTTGATGGATACAGAAAAATGTACGCAGATTATTATACTACTTGCAAACATTCGAATAGCCCGGCTATGCGCGATGCCAATCCGGTTATCATATTATTTCCGGGTATTGGCCTTTTTAGTTTTGCAAAAGACAAACAAACAGCGAGAGTAGCATCTGAATTTTATACTAATGCCATCAATGTCATGAAAGGAGCGGAAGCTATTTCAGAATATACTTCGCTTCCAAGGCAGGAAGCATTCAATATTGAATACTGGCTGCTGGAAGAAGCAAAACTGCAGCGCATACCAAAACCGAAATCATTAAGTGGCCGAATTGCATTGGTGACAGGCAGCGCAGGTGGCATCGGGAAAGCCATCGCGAAAAAGTTTGCAGAAGAAGGCGCATGCGTTATCATCAATGATATCAACGAAGAACGCATGCAAAACGCAATGCTCGATTTCCAAAAACAGTTTGGAAAAGATGCAGCATCATCAACCCTGCTTGATGTTACGGACAATGATTCGATTGAAAAGGCATTTGCATCAGCAGCGCTTGCTTTTGGCGGCGTTGATATCGTCGTGAACAATGCAGGCATCAGTATCTCAAAACCTATCTGGGATCATTCCATCGAAGATTGGGATAAGCTATATGATATTTTAGTGAAGGGACAATTTCTGGTTTCAAAACTTGGTGTCAGCATCATGCGCAAGCAAAACCTGTCTGCCGGACAGGCAGGTTTTGGTGGCGATATTATTAATATTGTTTCTAAAAATTCCATTGTTGCAGGACCTAACAATGCGGGCTATGGTTCTGCAAAAGCAGCGCAGGCTCATCTTTCGCGATTGCTTGCAGCAGAGCTTGGCGGTGATAAAATCCGTGTGAATGCTGTGAACCCTGATGCGGTGATCGCTGATTCAAATATATGGGCAGGCGGTTGGGCTGAAGGAAGGGCAAAAGCATATGGCATCACAGTAGAAGAATTACCTGCTTATTATGCAAAACGCACTTTACTGAATGAGACCATTTTGCCGGAAGATATTGCCAATGCATGTTATCTTTTTGTCAGTGGCTTAATGAATAAATCAACAGGCAATGTATTGAATGTGGATGGAGGAGTGGCAATGGCATTTGTAAGATGATAGCTAACACATCGGGACAGAAATAAAAAATTATGCAGCGCATCGCTTTTAAAATGAAATTAAATAAAGGTTGTGAAGAAGAATATAAAAGACGTCATGACGGATTATGGAAGGATTTGATAATATTGCTGAAAGAGAATGGTATAAAAGAGTACTCGATTTTCCTTGATGAAGAAACAAATTATTTGTTTGCTTACCTTATGATTGAAGATGTAAGACGACTGGATAAATTGCAAGAGCAGGAGGTGATGAAAAAGTGGTGGGATTATATGAAAGATATCATGGAAACAAATGAAGACAATTCGCCTGTGAGTATTTCTTTGAATGAAGTTTTTTATATGGAATAACGAAGAATATGAAAGCCATAAAAAATATTTTTTTCTTGCTTTTTTTCTGTGATATTTCATTCGCTCAATTGCAGCAATTGCGTGTTAGCGAAAACAGGCATTATTTGGTGATGAAAGATGGCAAGCCATTTTTTTGGTTAGGAGATACCGGATGGGAATTGTTTCACCGCCTGAACAAACAGGATGCGGAATTATATTTTAAGAAACGATCATCGCAGGGGTTTAATGTGATACAAGCTGTTGTTCTTGCAGAACTGGATGGCCTGCGCACTCCCAACGCAAATGGCGATCTGCCTTTAATAAATGATGATCCTGCTAAACCAAACGAACCATATTTCAAATATGTTGATACATTGATTGATCTCGCAGCAAAATATAATTTGTACATCGCTGTATTGCCGACCTGGGGCGATAAAATTTTTAAAAATAAATGGGGCAAAGGCCCGGAAATTTTTAATGCGGACAATGCGTTTGTTTATGGACAATGGATTGGTGAGCGCTATAAAAGCCGCAGCAATATTATTTGGGTAATTGGTGGTGACAGAAGCCCCCGCGATAATTCGCAGGATGTTGCTATCTGGCGTGCGATGGCAAAAGGAATTGAAGGAGCTGTAGGAGCGGAAAATGCATTGATGACATTTCATCCCCAACCTGATGGATCATCCAGTTCTTCGCAGTGGTTTCAACAAGATGAATGGCTGGATGTGAACATGCTGCAAACAGGTCATTGCCGTGATACGCCGATCTGGGAAATAATAAGAGATGATTATAATAAAGTGCCTGCAAAGCCTGTTGTGAACGGCGAAAATATTTATGAAGAAATGCCTGTATGTTTTAACCCTAAAGAGCTCGGATATGCAAGTGCATATGACGTGCGCAAATCAGCTTATATTTCTGTTTTTGCTGGTGCATTCGGCCACACTTACGGTTGCGGTCCGGTGATTTGGTTCTCCGAAAAAAGGGATAATCTCTTTGCTGCATTTCACACGTGGAAAGAAGCGCTTGATCTCAATGGCGCAAACGAAATGAAATATTTAAAAGAATTGCTTGAATCGAGGCCAATGCTGGAACGGATTCCCGACCAGAGTTTGCTGGCAAGTGACAATACCTGCGCTGCTGAGCGCATCCAGGCAACACGGGGCGATGCTTACATTTTTGTTTATAGTGCTTATGGCGGGCAGATAACAATTAATGCAAACAAAATTTCATGGAATAAAATAGATGCAAACTGGTTTGATCCCCGAACAGGAAAAACAACTTCGATTGGCTCTTTTGATAATCATGCTGATTTGAGTTTCACACCGCCCTTGCCAGCAGCTTCCCCTGTACCCTCACAAAAAGAGGATTGGGTATTGATATTGGATGATCCTTCAAAGCATTATAAAATGCCGGTTCAACCTTGACTTAACACCGATATGTATGTCGTGAAATTTTCATAATCTCCTCATATGCAAATAGAAAAAAGTAAACTGGAAGAGCACAATCAATCATTGCTGAAAGAACATCAGCGAAAGTTTGATTTCATTGCTGGTGACATCGCGGACGTTGAAACAATCTTACAAAAACTGGCAGACTTTCAGATTGCGATTCCGTCATGGGCTCTTGGCACCGGAGGCACACGTTTTGGAAGATTCCCCGGTGGTGGCGAGCCACGCAATCTCGAAGAAAAAATAGAAGATATTGGTATGCTTCATTCACTGAATAAATCAAGCGGCGCGATATCCTTGCATATTCCATGGGATATTCCTGAGCATACTTCGCACATAAAATCATTGGCGGCACAACACGGGATAAAATTCGATGCTATGAATTCCAATACATTTCAGGATCAGCCCGACCAGGAATATTCTTACAAATTTGGTTCATTGCAAAACGTAAATGCGGCAATCCGCAAACAGGCAATCCGTCACAATATAGAAGTGATTGAATACGGTAAGGAGCTTGGCTCAAAGTCGCTCACCGTATGGATTTCAGATGGCTCCTGCTTTCCCGGTCAGTTAAATTTCAGAACGGCATTTCAAAACACATTAGCAGGGCTGCAGGAAATTTACGCAGCGCTTCCAACCGATTGGAAAATGTTTGTCGAGTATAAGGCATATGAACCGAACTTTTATTCAACCACGGTAGGCGATTGGGGACAATCATTATTGTACGCAACCAAATTGGGAGAAAAAGCATTTACTTTGGTCGATCTGGGCCATCATTTGCCCAATGCAAATATCGAGCAGATCGTTTCTTTGTTATTGATGGAGGGGAAACTTGGCGGTTTTCATTTCAATGATTCGAAATATGGAGATGATGATCTGACTGTGGGAAGCGTCAAGCCTTACCAGTTGTTTTTGATCTTCAATGAACTGGTAGATGGCATGGATAACACGGGCATTGACCACGCAACCGGTCTGGGCTGGATGATTGACGCATCGCATAATGTGAAAGACCCATTGGAAGACTTGTTGCAATCTGTAGAGGCGATCAAGATTTCATATGCCCAGGCATTGCTCGTTGACAGGAAAAAATTAACAAATGCGCAAAATAATAATGATGTAGCATCAGCGCAGGAGATTTTGCAAGACAAATTCCGGACAGATGTACGAGCATTGGTTGCTGAGGCAAGATTGCGGAGCGGGGGTGCATTAGAACCTATCGGGATTTATCGCGCAGAAAAAGTCAGAGAGCATTTGATTAAATCAAGAGGAACAAAAACAATAGCTACAGGTTTATAGCGAAAAGCAATAGCTGATGCATGAGTAAGCAAAATGTCATAGCGGTTTTTGATATTGGCAAGACAAATAAAAAATTGCTCCTTCTTAATGAGGAGTACGAGATTGTTTTTGAGCAGTCTTTAAAATTCAACGAAGTAAAGGATGAACAAGGCTTCCCGTGTGAAGATGTTTTTGCGTTGACAGAATGGATCAAAGTTTCCCTCGCTGCTGTTTTGAGTATAGATTATGCAGAAGTGAAAGCAATTAATTTCTCTGCTTACGGCGCAAGTTTCGTTCATATTGACAAGAAAGCTGTCCCGATTGCGCCATTATATAATTACCTCAAACCTTTTCCCGAAAAATTAAGACAGCAATTCTATAATGAATATGGCGGTGAGATGCATTTCTCTCAGATCACTGCTTCACCTGTTCTTGGCAATCTGAATTCGGGGTTGCAATTGTACCGGTTAAAATATGAGCTGCCTGCATTGTTCAATGAGATAGTTTGTTCATTGCATTTGCCACAATATCTCAGTAGTATCTTCACACAAAAAAATTATTCTGATATCACAAGCATCGGATGTCACACAGCTTTGTGGGATTTTCAGCGAAACTGCTATCATGATTGGGTATATAAGGAAAATATATCAGGCAAACTGGCAAATATTATCCCTTCGGATGAAGTTGTATCTTCCAAATGGAATTGGCATATTCTGCAAATTGGGATAGGCATGCACGATAGCTCAGCAGCACTGATTCCATATCTGCTTAATTTTACTGAGCCATTTATCCTGCTTTCAACCGGCACATGGAACATCAGCATGAACCCATTCAACCAGGCTAAGCTAACAGAAGAGGAATTGCGGAATGATTGCTTATGTTACATGGGATACAAAGGCAATCAGGTAAAAGCATCCCGTCTTTTTGCAGGGTATGAACACGAAGCACAGACAAAAAAGCTTTCGGAATATTTTAGTGTCTCCGCGGACTATTATAAATCAATTCAATTTGATGCGGCCATTGTTTCAAAATTATCGGAGTTGCCAGACTTTATTTCAAATTCGCAAGACTCTATGTTAAAACAATCCGTATTCAGTCAAAGAATGCTTTCTGGTTTTGATGAATATAAAACGGCGTATCATCAATTGATGCTGGACATCATTGGTCAACAGGTTTTTTCTACCAATCTGTTATTGGGTAACACAGGCACTAAGAGGATATTTGTAGATGGTGGGTTCAGTAAGAATAATGTCTTCATGCACCTGCTGGCTTTGGCTTTTCCACGGGCGGAAGTTTATGCGGCAACCGTGGCCCAGGCAAGTGCAATTGGAGCTGCGCTGGCAATTCATAAATACTGGAATGATAAACCAATCCCCACTGATATGATTGAACTGAAGCTGTATTCAGCAAAACACGATTCTTTTGCGTGAATGTTTTAGAGTAAAAAATCATCTCGCCTCCCGTTATCTTTAATCCTTCTCTCAGGCATATTGAAATCTGAACATGTGCTTTTTTACATAGCAATGACATATATCATTATCTTTTTTGATGGCTGTCATACAAAACGATTGCCTATTTGACCAACTTTAGAAAAAAATGATATGTCAGTTCTTATAAAAAAATTCAAAGAGATCAGTATTGCTGATGTGCCTTTGGTTGGTGGAAAGAACGCATCATTAGGTGAAATGTTCACACAGCTTACTCCCAAGGGTATCAAAGTGCCGGATGGCTTTGCGACTACAGCTTTTTCTTTCTGGTATTATCTTGATTCTAATAAGCAAAGGGAAGTGTTACAGGAGATATTGTCTCAGTTGGACAGGGAAAATTTTTCCAATCTGAGGGAAACTGGCCATCAGGCCAGAGAATTATTATTGAATGCGAAGATGCCGAAAGATCTTTCTAACGCAATAATTGCATCATATAAAGAACTCTGCGGGGAGGAATATTCGGACGTGGCAGTGAGAAGCAGCGCGACTGCGGAAGATTTGCCCGATGCCAGTTTTGCAGGTCAGCATGAATCGTATCTCAATGTCAAAGGAGAAGAGGCGCTACTGGATGCAGTGCAGAAATGTTATGCATCATTATATACCGACAGAGCAATCAAGTATCGCGAAGACAATGGATTTGCTCATGAGAAAGTGGCGTTGTCTGTTGGCGTGCAAAAAATGGTTCGTTCAGATAAAGCCTGTTCCGGCGTAGGTTTCACGTTGGAGCCTGAATCAGGTTTTCGTGATGTAATTCATTTGGCAGGCGTATGGGGGCTGGGTGAGAATATTGTGCAGGGCACCGTGACACCGGATGAGTTTTTGGTTTTCAAACCGTCTTTATTGCAGCATAAAAAATCGCTTATACAAAAAAAGTTAGGCGACAAAACAATGGCGATGATTTACTCGGATCATGGCGGAGAGGCCGTGCTTAATACTGAAACGCCAAAGGAAAAGAGAGAACAATTTGTCCTGGATGAAAGTGAAATTACAAAACTGGCCGGATGGGCTTTGCAAATAGAGCAGCATTATAAAAAGCCAATGGATATTGAATGGGCAAAGGATGGCATTACAAATGAACTATTTATTATTCAAGCAAGACCGGAAACAGTGCATTCCCGCAAAAATCCACTGCAGATAAAAGAGTATAAATTGTTTTCAAAAGGAAAAGAACTGGCAAAAGGCGAGGCAATAGGCTCTAAGATTGCTTCTGGAGTTGCGCGGATTCTTGAATCGCCAGCAGATGCTGATAAATTGAATCAGGGCGAAATAGTTATTACAGATCTCACGAGCCCGGATTGGGATCCGATACTAAAGAAAGCGGCTGCCATTGTAACCAATAAAGGTGGCAGAACCAGCCATGCTTCCATCATTGCAAGGGAGTTGGGCGTTCCTGCAGTAGTTGGCACAGGCAATGCAACGAGTGCCATTAGTGATGGCCAATTGATAACCGTTTCCTGCTGCGAGGGGGAAACAGGTTTCGTATACGACGGTAAATTGCCCTACAAAGAAACAGAACTTGATTTTTCTCAAATAAAAATGCCGGAAAGCACCGAGGTCATGATGATTATCGGCGATCCTGAAAAAGCATTTAAGCTTTCCTTCTATCCCAATGATGGCGTGGGGCTGATGCGACTCGAATTTATTATCAATGATTCTGTGAAAATACATCCCATGGCGTTGGTGAAATTTAATGAACTGAAAGGCACGGATGCAAAACAAAAAATCGAAGAAATCACTCATCATTATCCCGATAAAGAAAAATATTTTGTTGAGAAACTATCAGAAGGTGTAGCTGTGATCGCAGCAGCATTCTACCCTAAAGATGTAATCGTGCGCATGAGCGATTTTAAAACGAATGAATACGCCAGTCTCCTTGGTGGGAAAGAATTTGAGCCGGTAGAAGAAAACCCGATGCTGGGATTCCGCGGCGCATCACGCTACTATAATAATTTGTATAAAGAGGGATTTCGCTTAGAATGTGAAGCTATGAAAGTGGTGCGCAATGAAATGGGGTTGACTAATGTGAAATTGATGATACCATTTTGCAGGACTGTTGAAGAAGGAAAGAAAGTGGTCAATATCATGCATCAATATGGCCTCACGCAGGGTGAAAATGATCTGGATATTTATGTGATGGCTGAAATTCCAAGCAATGTGTTGCAGGCAGATGAGTTTGCAAAAATATTCGATGGCTTTTCCATTGGTTCAAACGATTTGACCCAATTAACATTGGGTATCGACAGAGATTCAGCATTAGTTGCTGATCTGTTCAGCGAGCAAAATAAATCCGCAAAGGAAATGATTGCAATGGTAATAAGGAAAGCTAAACAGTCCGGAACCAAAATCGGTCTTTGTGGTCAAGCGCCCAGCGATTTCCCGGAGTTTGCCAGCTTCCTTGTTGAGCAAGGCATAGACAGTATTTCTTTCAATCCCGATGCTTTGCTAAAAGGCATTGAGAACATTGTTAAAGCAGAAACAAAATTAATGATCACATTATAAATGAATAATCATGAAACCGCTTATAGTCCCTGTCAATTTCTCCGCTAGTTCCATAAACGCTGCAAAATACGCAGCCAGCATGGCTTTGATGATGCATACCGATTTGCATTTGATCCATGTGCTGCAACTGCCGGTGAGCAATGCGGAATTACCGTTGAATGAACAGATTTTTGATGAAATGCAGCAATCCGCCGAGCAGGAGTTACAAAATCTGAAAGCTGACCTGCAAAAACAAACAGAAGGTAATATCAATATTATTACCCGGCTGGAAATGGGAAGTGTAGCGCACCAGCTTGAGGAGATCTGCAGAAAGAAAAACCCTTTTGCTGTAGTCATGGGAATGAGGGACAATCCGACGGAAAGATTCCTCTTTGGGAGCAACGCTCTCTTTGCTATAAGGCACCTTCATTACCCGCTGCTTATAATCCCCGATGGGACAAGCTTTCATGCAATACAAAAAATTGTACTTGCATGCGACCTGACAGATTGTGATAAGACTATACCTGTTGAATATCTGAAAGAATTGCAACATGTTTTCCATGCATCTTTGGATGTCTTGAATGTGAACACGAAAAAAATCGGCCAGTTAAATTCAAGAACTGAGTTTGCTTCTCTCAAAGATTTGTTGCACGATCTTTACCCGACTTATCATTTTAATATCAGCAATACAGTAGAAGAGGGCATAAACAAATTTATTGAGGAAAATAATGCTGATCTCCTGTTGTTATTGCCCAAACGGCACGGCATGTTCGAATTCCATAAAAGCCACACAAAAACAGTTGCGTTGAATGCGGGTTTGCCTATTTTGGCAATTCATGAATAAGCAAAGAGATATTTTCTATTAAGCCTGATTTTGTAAATTGACTTAATTAACTTGTCAATGATAAACAGCTTTATGGAACGTATATCTGCAATCAGCGTTATAGAAAAAAGGTTTATTAAAATCAATTCCAGCCTCGATCTGGTACTTGCCAATTATGCCATTGAAGATATCCATCATTTCAGGATTGAAATAAAAAAACTAAAAGCTTTTCTGCATTTACTGAAATTGGGATCGAACAATGCACCGGCATTTAAGCTGCCGCCAGGAATAAAAAGATTTTATAAGGTTATTGGCAATGTACGGAGCTTACAACTTCAGCAGGATCGATTTAAGGAAATGGCAGGTGGCGCAGATGCTTATCTGCCATCAAAGTACGTGGGAGAGCTGAATAAAAAAGAGAAAGCTAATATTGTGAAGGCAAAAAATCTCATTAGGAGCAAGGAGCCGTTCATAAAAGAGAAAGATCATTTAATATCAGGTTTGAAAGAAAAGAATGAAAACATCAAAGAAAAGGAATTTCTAAAATCAGCTATCGCATCGCTTAATCAGCATCTGTCGTCGGGCAATCCAAGCGATAAGACTTTGCATTCTATAAGAAAAATATTGAAAGATATTTTATATACGCAGCCTTTTATTAAAATTAAAATAAAGAGTGTGCCTCTGTCAATGTTGCCAGATCATTCAAACCTGAAATTGCTGTCAACTTTACTGGGCGATTTTCAGGATATTTATACAGGGTTGAAATTATTGCATGCGCACGGAGCAGATAATCTGCCCGAACCGGAACGTATATTTCTGATGAATGTTGAAAAGGAGTGGAAAGAAGAAAAAGAAGAAATCAGAAAAAAGGTAATGGATCAGTTGAAAGCAACAGGACTAATTCCCATTATCAGTTAGCTGAAAAAAATCAGGCTGATAGAACCGAACAGTTTCCTGGAGCAATTAGTAAATGACCAGCAGATCAATCCGATTTGCTATGCTTGCTATTCACTTCTCGCATATTACGTAATATTAAAGATCTAAAACCCCTGCGTCCATCTTATGCCTGGAGTCACTCCTTTAAACAGATCCGTAAAATAGAGCATTGGCTCAATCTTTGTCTTTCCTCCAAATAAAGACAACGCACCTGCGCCAATGCGGATTGTTCGTTTATCAAAATAATCTCCTTTTTGTGTGATGAGATAACCGACTGAGAATACTGTGATGAATTCAGATTCTTTCAACGGGCTATGGTCTTTAACAGCGCCCTGTCCGAAAGTGAGCGTGAGGAAATCATTTCTGAAAGTCTGCAGACTGCCTTGCGTATTTTTTGCAAAGAAAAAATTGGGTTCCCAGAAAAGGCCGATATCCCTTTTGAAATTATTGTGGCTCAAAATCAATGCAGCACCGAGACTGAATGAAGGGACGAAATAATTTTTATAATTCTGCGCATTAACAGCGAGGCGGAGCGTAAGAAAATCGCCTGCTCCTATATAGCCACCTGGTTGTTTTGCTTTGATGTCTTTATCCTTCCACATATACATCCCTTTCTTATCGCTGGTCCAGTAAGCATTGACATTTTTTTGCAGGTTGGTTATCTTTTCATTCAGCCTGCCATCGGTGTAAGTTTTCAGATCTTGTATATTGTTTACAAAAAAACTCAGCTTGTAGTAACGGGTAGACATAAACGCCTTCCGTAATGTGTATTTAGCTCTGAAAGGAATTGCGCCAATGAAATTAACCGTATCCTGTTCCAGCTTTAAAACAGCCGCGTCGCCATGGTTCACCAGATAGCTGGAACCTTTTGGCATGAATTGCTGCACACGTATTTTTTTTCTTCCCAGCGAATCGGTTATATAATCAATGCGCTTTGATGATAATTCATCTGTCAATGAGTCCTGCAATGGCTCAATGTCCTGAAGAAAAGCACGTAGTATCGAATCCATGTTGTTGAAACGGGATAAATCTGAGATTTCGTTCAATTCAATTTGTAAAATATTGCCTTTGCCAAGCTCAATGATAAACCTTCGGTTAAAAATGTCTGAGGACAGCTCAAAGATCTGATCACTTTTTGTCATAGCGGCCTGCTGAGCAAAGCAAATCCCTGTGATGCTTATTGCAAGCATCAGAAAGCAAAATGATTTCATGTAATTTTAGTTTTTGGAAGAAATTTTTATTTTGAAAATGCCTGCATAATCGCGTGCAACTGATATTTGTTTGTTTGTTTGGTTATTGTTTCCAATGGATACGCCGAAGTTGTTTTGTTGCTGATTCGGGGTGGTTAAGATCATGCCTTCTGGTACATTTTCCAGTTCATTGATATGTACGATCCGCATTTTTTTCTTTGTGGGCGCAATGGCAGCGGTTATTAATGCAGTAGTGTCAATAGCAGCAACTCTGTCGATTGTCGATTTTTGTTTAATTGCTGTTGCATTTTCAACAACTGCGTCAGGTAAAACTTGGCTTGTTGAATTATTTTCATCATGAGGGCTATTGTTAAGATGTTTGCCTGTCACATGATACTTTTCTTTCTTTGCAAGTGATAAATAAGCAGCAGTTTCCCCATTTCCTTTCTCTGCTATTAATGAAGAACTATCAACAGCCAGAGTTGCTTTCTTTTGTGGTGTTAAAATGTTTTTCACTAAAGGATGAGGATTTTTATGAGCGATAAATATTGAAAATGAAAACGCAATAAACAAACATGCCGCTGCCCGGTACCATATCATTTTATCTTTCAGTGGCTTTCTGCGGAGGCGTTCATGCAGTTTTTTCCATGCTGCATTTTTATCGATCATTTCTTCTGCCGGCAAACAGTCAGGCTCATCCAGCTTGCTTATCCAGGCAGTGTCATTTTGTTTTTCGTTGCGCATATTCATTTCCTTTTTGCAATAATAATTTTTGTAATAATGATTTTGCTTTGCTCAGTTGCGATCTGGATGTGCTTTCCGCAATACCCATCAGCGCGGCAATTTCTTTATGCTCTATCCCTTCAATCACGTGTAGGTTGAATACCGTGCGATAGCCGACGGGCAATTGGCTTAGCAAATCAAAAATTTCTGCTGCCGATAAGTTATTCAGTGCTTCTTCTTCCATTGGTATATCTTCGGCAACCGTTTCTGTTACGATGCTGAACACGTTTTTTTTCCTTAGGAACATCAGGCATTCATTGATCATGATCTTTTTGAGCCATGCAATCAGCGCCCGCTCTCCCTGATATGAAAAACCAGGCAGATTCTTAAAGAACTTATAAAAGCCATCCAGCAATATTTCTTCTGCATTTTCCCTGTTTTTTATATAGCGTCTGCATGTCACGGCCATCTTATCCGCCAAGAGGTCGAAAAGATATTTTTGTGCCGCAGCGCTACCTTCTTTGGCTTCTTTGATCAGTTCATCTGTATGCATGAAAATTAAAAAGGTTATGGCTGGTTTATAACAACTCAAATGCAGTTTACTAACAAAGCGTTGCCTGTGGAAATAAAAATATGTCAATTTATTTTGAGACGGCTTTTAGTTATAGCATAGAAATTTGTTTTACCTTGAATTGGCTTAAAATTTTTTACTTTTATTTCAGGATGGTGTGTTGAGTTTTTTTCATAAAGAAATGTTTTAAATGAATAACGGCCTTTCCGGAATGCCGTGCGATAGACAATTAGCGAATATGGTTTTGGTGCAACAGTTAGCTAACCATTGAGATAGCCAATTTGCCGAAATATCAGCGCCCGTTCTCTGGAATAGAATATATGAACCATGTCGGCCGATATTAAACTTTCTTGAATAAATTATAATAACTGTACAAAATAACCCAAAAGAGTTATTGCCGGGTATTGATATAAATGAAACCTTGCAGTTTAAACAATCATGAAAATACCCGTAGGCATAGTAGATGATAAATCGCAAAACCGCCTGTTGTTCACAGAACGGCTCAACTTTTCTGATGATATAAATGTGGTTTTTACAGCATGTGATGGAAAAGATTTTCTGGATCAAATGAAAGCATTGAGCTTTCGGGAGCAACCATCTGTGATATTAATGGATATTGAAATGCCCGAAATGGATGGAATAGCTGCGGTGAATACGGGAAAAATATTATACCCGCATGTGCATTTTTTGATGCTGACTGTTTTTGATGACGATGATAAGATTTTTGAAGCTATTAAAGCCGGGGCAGATGGTTATTTATTAAAGAATGAAAAAGCTTCTCTGATCATTGATTGTATTGTTCAGCTATCTGAATCCGGTAGTGCGCCTATGAGCCCGCGAATTGCCAGAAAAACGCTGGATTTGCTCATAAATGCTTCCCTGCCAAAAATGGAGAAAGAATTGAGCGAGAAGTATGACTATGCATTATCGGATCGTGAATTGGAAATCCTGAAACTCACTGTGGACGGATATGGATATAAACAAGTTGCTGAAAAATTATATCTCAGTTGCCATACAGTAAAAAAGCATATAGCAAATATCTATCACAAACTTCACGTGACATCTAAAGCGCAGGCTATTAAGATTGCAACAAAGAATAAATTTTTTTAAGCCTATTATGGCTTTAAAATATTTTGATTTAGTACAGCAATAATTTTTCTTTGTAAATACAATTCCTTAAATGCAGATATTCTGCTGATATTAGAACAATTTCGATATTATTGATCTATTGCTTCATACATAAACATGAATATCTGAAATTTTCAATAGTTTAGTCATTCAAAACTAATTATGCTGCCCAATTCTTTGCCATTGTCCAAACGCCCCGTCGATATTGCGATTATTATTTTCTTCATTATTAATCTGTTTTTTATCACTTATATTGTTGACCTGGAGCAACTGGTAATCGCCAATGCAGATCATTTTCAGTACCCGGCATGGCCGCCTTCTAAAATGATTGACCTGGTGCATTGGTATGGCAGGAACTTTGATCCGGTGCTGATTGCAAGGCCTGCCTGGTGGCGGGCTACCATATGGATAGATTCGTTGTACTTCGGACCGTTTTATGCTTTTGCAATTTATGCTTTTGCAAAAGGCCGCAACTGGATAAGACTCATCAGCATTGTGTGGGCATCGGTGATGCTGACGAATGTGAGCATCATTTTATTTGAAGAAGTTGTGGGCGAACATGCTTCACCACAATTACCCCGCGTTTTTATGTCGAATGCTGCATGGGTTATTTTCCCGGTTATTGTTTTATTCCGCATGTGGAGATCTGCAAACCCTTTTGCAGGATCAAATTCAAAAATATAAAATCAGAAATGACGTTCAAAGAAAGATATGGACCGGTCGCATTGGTTGCTGGCGCATCCATGGGGCTTGGCGCAGCTTATGCATATGCGCTTGCAGCAAAAGGATTAGATCTGGTGATCGTTGCCAGGCATAAAGAAAAGCTGGAAGATACAGCTAAGGATATCTCATCAAAATATAAAGTCGGCGTATTGCCTGTGTCATGCGATCTTGGATCAACTGATGCAATGGAGCAAATTGTGCAAGCTACTAAAAATATGCCCATCTATTTTCTGGTATATAATGCAGCAGCATCGTATATCGGCCCTTTCATGGACGTCCCTGTAAAACAGCATGTGGAAATTGCAAATGTAAACACGGTAACTCTTTTGAAAATGGTTCATGTATTTGGAGGTAATATGATTAAAAATAAAAGAGGCGGAATTGTGCTAATGTCCTCACTGGCGGGGTTTCAGGGATCAGGATACCTTTCGGCATATGCAGCCAGCAAAGCATTCAACCGCATACTGGCCGAGAGCCTCTGGTATGAATGGAAGCGCAAAGGTGTGGATGTGGTTGCCTGTTGTGCAGGCGCTACAGGCACACCCAATTACTATGGCACACACCCAAAATCTATTGGAATGTTTGCGCCTAAAGTCCAGAGGCCAGAAGATGTCGTGGAAGAATGTTTGCGTAAGATCGGCAAAACACCTTCTTTTGTCAGCGGCAGTGCAAACAAATTTGCCTCCTTTCTGATGCAACATGTTTTTTCACGCAAGATGGCTATCAATATGATGGGCGATACGACAAAAAAAATGTATGCTATTATTGATTAAGATAAATTCATGTATACTTTTTTTATTTCCAAACAACATAGCTTCGCTTTTGTATAGCAAAGGCAAAATCTTCAATTGTAAATAACATTCACCTAAAAATATTTTAAAAAAATTATGAGCTGTTTATTTTCATCCCTGACCATTAGGGAAGTCCAATTTAAAAACCGCATTGCTGTTTCGCCTATGTGCGAATATTCATCAATCCAAGATGGCTATGCAAACGACTGGCATCTCGTGCATCTGGGATCCAGGGCTGTTGGCGGAGCAGGACTGGTGATACAGGAAGCAACGGGCGTTTCGGAAGAAGGCAGGATTACAGCAAACGATCTTGGCATTTATAAAGACGGGCATATAGAAAAATTGAAACAGATAACCCATTTTATTCATTCGCAGGGTGCTGTCGCGGGCGTACAGCTTGCGCATGCTGGCCGAAAAGCCAGTCATGAAGCACCATGGATAGGAGGCAAACAAGTGAGCAAAAAGGATGGCGGATGGGAAACGGTTTCAGCGAGTGCCATTTCATTTATAGATACTGAAGAACCGCCCGTAGCTTTAACTAAAAGCGGTATTCAGAAAGTGGTGGCTGATTTTGCAAGTGCTGCTGCAAGAGCTATAGAAGCCGGATACAAACTGATTGAAATACATGCAGCGCATGGCTACCTGATACATCAATTTTTATCGCCGTTCAGCAATACCAGGAATGATGAATATGGAGGCTCTTTTGAAAACCGCATTCGTTTGCTGATTGAAATTACTGAAGGGATACAAAAAATTTGGCCTCCAACCCTTCCTCTGTTTGTGCGTATTTCTTCCACCGACTGGGCAGATGGGGGTTGGGATATTGATCAGTCTGTTCGCTTATCTGTGATATTAAAAAATATGGGCGTTGATCTGATTGATTGTTCGAGTGGCGGCACGTTGCCTCATGCAAAAATCCCGCTGGCACCGGGCTATCAAGTGCCATTTGCGGAGAGAATAAAAAAGGAAACAGGCATATTGACTGGCGCTGTAGGGCTTATTACATCAGCGCAACAAGCGGAAGAAATATTAGCAAAAAATCAGGCTGATATCGTATTGCTTGCACGAGAGTTGCTTCGTGATCCCTATTTCCCGCTACATGCGGCACATTTGCTGGGTGAAGATGTGCAATGGCCATCTCAATATGAGCGGGCAAAGCCAAAGTTGCATTGAACCTTCTGTTGCAATAAAAAAAATCGTTTTGGTTTGCGAAATGATAAATTGGTTTATCTTAGGTAAAAATATTTTTTATGGTAATCAAAATCAAACGCAGTCAGCTTTCCAGATTATTGCTTTCTCTGGTGGTTTTAGCAATCATTGGTATTTGCAGTTGTAATGACACAGGTTCGAAGGAAGAGAAAAAAGATACGACCGCTGCAATGCCTGCAGATACTTCTATGAAGATGAGCGCAGACACAACCAAAGTGGACAGTACCAAAACCGACACATCAGGCAGAGGCTCGCAGCCACCGCCGCCGCCAAAGCATTAACTGATTTTTGTTTTAACGAATTGATATCAACGAAAAGAAATTTTTCATTGATATTTTTTTTAGGATCATCGAAAGAGAATACGAAACATTTTCATACTATTATTAATTCAAGGGCAATCGTATCAAAAACGTTGTACCTTCGCCATCTTTGGTTTCTGCTTTCAGTTCGCCTCCATGTGCTCTGATGATATCATAACTCAAACTCAATCCCAATCCGGTGCCTTGCCCCGTAGGCTTGGTGGTAAAGAAAGGCTGAAAGATTTTATCGAATACTTTTTGCGGAATGCCATTGCCATTGTCGCTAACTCTTATTTCCGCTTTGTCATTCACTTTTTTCGTGCTGACTGAAACAGTTGGTTCATATGTAATATCTTTCTCAGTGTCAGAAAGAAGGGCTTTCTTCTTTTCTGTTACTGCATAAAAAGCATTGTTATATAAATTCAGCAATACCCGTCCAACGTCCTGAGGCAGGATATTTATTTTTCCGATGCGCTCATCAAAATCCGTTTTCATGGTTGCATTGAACGATTTATCTTTTGCCCGAAGCCCATGATAGCTCAGCCTTAAATATTCATCTGCCAGTGCATTGATATCAGTTGGTTCTTTTTGTCCTGAGCCTCCTCTGGAATGCTGCAGCATTCCTTTAACAATGGCATCTGCTCTTTTTCCATGATGATTTATTTTTTGTTCATTCTCTTCAATATCTTTTGCCAATGCTCTTATCTCTTCCATATTTCCCTTATCAATTTCTTCTTTCATTTCGTTTATCAACTCTGTATTTACTTCGGCAAAATTGTTCACGAAGTTCAGCGGGTTTTGTATCTCATGCGCAATGCCTGCCGTAAGCTCGCCAAGCGAGGCCATTTTCTCCGATTGTATCAGTTGCGCTTGCGTGGTTTTCAGTTCCTTCAGCGTTTCCTGTAATTCGCCTTTTTGTTTCTCCAAAAGGATGTTAGTTTTTTTCCGGTCACGGTTATTCCTGTAAAGCAAAAAAGCGATGACTGCACTGGCAACAATGCCTGCAATCAATAAATACTTCGTGATCGTATTCCGGGTTTGTATTCTATCTTCTTCTGTTTCACGCATCCTGAGCTGTTCGCTGAACCCAATGCTCTGTAACTGTTTTATTTTTTCCCTGCTATCGACTGAATCTCTGATAACTAACATGATTTCCTGATAAGCAAATGCGCTGTCGGCGTTCTTTTTTTTCTTATATAATTGAGATAAAAAAATGCTCGCATCCAGTGCTTTTAGAAGGAACTGATTCCTGTATGCAATATCAAAAGATTCTTTTCCGTAAAAAATAGCAGAGTCATTTTGCCGCAGGTGTTCAAATATTTTAGCCAGACCCAGGAGGCATTCTGCATAAGTATTATCATCATTTACGGAACTTAGTAAGGGGAGTGCAGCTTGATAGTTTTTAAATGCTTCCTCATGATTTCCTGATTTAAGGTTAATATTCCCGAGGTTTCCAAGTGCTGTGCCACTTATCAGTGTGTTGTTTGCCGCAGTTGATTTGGCATAGCATTTTTCGGTATAAGCTCGGGCAGAATCCAGCATGTTTTTCTTTTCATAGATATCGCCAATATTCAGCAGGCTGTAAAGAGAAAGGTCCTCAAATTTATTTTCGTTGATGATGGAGTCTGCTTTTTTTGCATAGACAATCGCCATGTCATAATCTTTTGAATTATTATACACCAGAGCAATGTCCAGATAATTGCCTGCGATGTTATCATCATAGCCTCTTTTCTCTTCAATCTTCAATTGCTCAATATAGTACTCAAGGGCCTTGGGGAAATTGCCGATCCTGTTAAAAGCTGTTGCCATTTGGTTCAATGCCCATGATTCTCCTTTGATAAATTTTTTTTTCTTTGACTGAAAATAAGCATCCTGGGCCAGCAGCAGCGCAGAGTCAGGCTGAGTATTCTGGTATGCGTGGCTCATTTCATATAGCAAGATGATTTTGCCAGTATCCGTTTTTTCATGTTTAAGTAAATTGTTAAGGCTATCAACTGCCCTGTTCTGTGCGAACGAAATGCTGCCGATCCATAGCAGGGGTATTAGCAAAAAAGAAATTTTCATTAATGATCCTGATAGATTGTTTAAATTGGAGTGAAAAATTAAGATTTTAAAATCATACAGCGGCCATGATCAAGCAATTAGTTTTTGTAGCGGTTATCAGTATGCTTTTATTTTCAGTAGAAGCGCAGAACAAATATGCGATTTTGATTGGTATCAATGATTATTATGAGGTGAAAGGAGTTAAAAGCGAAGTGAGCCTGCATGGAAGCGTTAATGATGCCAATTCAATTCGCGATTTGCTGATGAGAAAGTTTGGTTTTAATACGAAAAATATTGATACAATATATAATGCAAATGCAACGAGGGATAATATTATTGCGGCGCTGAACAAAAAACTGGCACAGTGTAAGCCCGGGGATGCATTGGTTTTTTATTATTCGGGACATGGGGTGTATATGTTTAATAAAGACGAAGACCAGGATTCTGTCAAACAAGGCATGAACCAGGCGATGCTCACCAGCGATCTCTATAATTATGACGATCATTTAAAATGTTTTTTCAGAGACTTTACTTTGAAGCAATACTTCAATCTTTTTATAAATAAAAAAGTAGTCCTGACTGCAATTTTCGATTGTTGTTTCAGCGGTAATCTTGCCATGGCAAATAAAGGAGCAGACGTATCGGAGAAAATCAGATCGGTTGATTTGAAAGCATTATTCGGCAGGCTTACTGAAAATGCAGATAACCCGCAACTGCTGATAGACAGCATTACCGGCATGCCTGCAACGTCGGTCACTACAGGTTGCCCGGCAGATTCATCAGGAAAAATAATAGGCAACATGGATTCAGATGGAGATGGCGTGCCTGACTGCAGGGATAAAGAAAAATTTACAGACAAGCAATGCTTTCCCGTTGATGAAGATGGTGTGGGCAATTGCCCCTTTGATTATTTGTTGCAGCAATTTCATAAGACGCTCAATAAATATGATTCTGCCGAATTAGTTAAGGCGGGTTCGAACGGAAATGCGCTTGGTACTGCAAGAGCTTTTAATGCAAAAGCAGTACTGACCATTACAGAAAAAGATACGATTGCCCGGCCTGTTGACCGGAAAAATTCGAAGTTTCTTTTTATCGCTGCTGCTACGGACAGGCAAATTGCATTTGAGTTCCCCGATGAAAATGGAACGCTGCATGGATTCTTTACCGCCTCTTTTATGAGAGTGTTGAATAAAAACCCTGCTATTACCAACGCAGCAGATCTGTTTCAGAAAATTGAGGATGATATGAGCACTTATCACCGCGATCAAAACCCCACCATGTATTCAGATCCGGAACGAAAAAAATTTAATTTGGTGGGCGTGAAGTTGTGAATGGTGAATCAGGATTAATTCAACTGACTTACCGCTTTGGCTGCTACTTCCTTATAAACACAAACTGCCCACCTAAATCATCTACATCTTTTATAGGGTAATACTGTAGTGTCAAATGAGTAGAAGTAGTATATTGATCCTTAAAGCTATCAATCAGTTGCTCGGCGGTAATATAAGGGGCATGGTTTTCCTGCAATGCGAGTCTAAGGTATTCAATAAATTCACTTTTATCGGGCACAGTAGTTCTGTTACCACTTGCCAGCAGTTTCCTGCTCTTGTCTTTATAAGCCTCTGCAACCGGTGCGGGTGCGTTCGATGGTATATCCCTGAACAACGAACCCGCAAAACAAGCATCAGCCACAAATAATATATGCTTTGCCTTGGAATATTTGATGGTTCTCATCAAGTCATCGCTGCTGATATAACTGCTTACCATATCTTTCACGGCATCCTGAGGAACCAGGAATCCTTCTTCGCTGTTGTCAGGCTGGGTGATCATCTGCCCATGGCCTGCATAGAAAATAAACAGGCTCTCGTTCTCATTAAGGGAGTTGGCTTTTTTGATAATAGATTCAAGAATATTTGTTCGGGTCGCATTTATCAGGGTGTCGGTATTTTCCGGAGCAAACACGTAATTGTTCACCAGCAAATTATAGATCTTCAACATATCGCTCACAGGCCCTTGTAATGAAGGAATATTTTTATCCGCATACTCGCTTTCTGCAATCAATATGGCATGATAGACCGGATTGCCATTGAGCACCGTGTTATCAGGCGCAGCAGCAGGCGAGCCATTCGTTTTGTCTTTTCCTGTTACGATCTGGATATTCTGAGAAATCGTGTTCGCATTTTTATCCGTGGCTACAATTGTAAAAACATTCACACCTGCATTGATGTTTACGGTCGTATCAAAGTAGCCATTTTCTTCTACTTTCAAAGGCACGTTGTTTATCATTACCTTTTTAATGCCGCTTGGGTCAATGGCCTGGCCTCTGATGCGCTGCTTTGTGCCAGCCACTTTATCATCATCTACCGAAATAGAACGGCTATTTGCCTCTGGCTCTAAAATAGAGATCACAGGTGGTGTATCATCGCTCTGCACCAATACTTCTTTCTTTTGTGAAAGCCGTTGCAGTGCCGCTGTAATTTCGGGCTGGCGGGCATTAATGATGAGTGTTTGTTCAAATGCCTGCTTTGCTGCATCAATATTGTTCATTTGTTCCAGTACGTATCCTTTCAGTGCAAGGATGGATGAGTAGCCTCTTTTGCCATAATCGTCATTTGTTGCTGCTTTGGTTTTTGTGCTATATAAATTTTCTGCCAGGCTCAAATTCGTCAACGCAGCGGCGTAATCATTTTGTGGAAGATTTTGTGTAACTGCTTCTATATATTTTTTAAAGAATTGCCAGTAAGGCTGATCAATATAACCCGTGGTATAGTGTGTGCGGAAATCGCTGTAATAAGTGGCAGCCTCCGAAAAACGGTATAATCTGGCAAGTGGCTCAATGATATTAATCATTAAGAAAGGTCTTTCATAATTCATATCAAGCGAAATGGCTTTCTTAAAGTCATTTACCGACAATTCATATTGTCCGGTGAATATGTAAGCAAGCCCGCGGGAATTGTAGGCATAAAAAAAAGTGCTGTCTATACTGAGTGCTTTGGTGAAATCATTTATGGCATCATCGTACAACTTTTTATTGGAATTTGCTATCCCAAGGCCCTGCCATGCATTGGTATAATTTGGTTTTATCTGAAGCGCCCTGGTATAATCCTGCAATGCCGAATCGCTCTGGCTTCTCAGATTATACACGTTGCCCCGGTTGGCGTAATTCATTGCGGTATTGGGATCCAGGCTGATGGCTTTGCAATAATCTGCTATGGCCTGGTTGTAGGCATTTTTGCCAAAATAGGCGTTGCCCCTGGCCTCATATGCATATGAATAATTAGGAGATAATTTTATTGCTTGGGTCAAATTAGCAATAGCAGAGTCATACTGCTTGTTGTTGTAAAACTTGTAGGCAATATTATAATAGTCCTTCGCTGTGCTCTGTGCACGCAGCCGCGTAGAATATGCAATGAAAAACACAGATATGAAAACTGTCTTTAAAAGCGTATTCTTTTTCATACTTCATTTTTTTAGCTGATATTATGAATGGTTCATGTCAACAAAAAAGCAAATCAATTCTTGTTCGCCTGCATTACACCCAAAGCTAATCTGATTGCCATTGAAAATAATATTTTTTAGCGGGATAAGCTGATTCTTATAGGTAGCCATAATGGTTTCGTAGAAACTGGTCGGAGCGTTAGTGATTTTATTTTTCAGATTATTGAAATCAATGGGTGTTTTGCTGTACAAAACGCATATCCTGTCTCTTCCTCCATCTGCATTCAAAGTATAGTGCTTTGCTTCCGAGGGAAGGTAAATCGTAGCATCACCGGAATTAACGGCAGGGCTAACATTATCGGCATAAGGAAATAAAGTAGATACAACCTTATTATCATCTATTGAAAATATATAGACAAATGCAGGAGCATTGGTGGTGAATTTGATCTTGAACTTGGTTCCGCCGGGATAATTTTCAGACAACCTGTAATCAGAAAAGATGGCCTTGGTGTCATCATTTGAAATAATCCCCTGTGCATCAATCTTAGTAAGCGTTACAGGCATAGGAGCAACATCATTTCCGAAATCATTGGTGAGCACAAAATCCAAACTCCCTTTTAATTGTGGTGGCTTAAAACCTCTGGTTGCGCCAGGATCATACACTTCTTTGTCCATCATCTCCAGCGCATATGAACCATAACGCATGATCTGATCGTAGCTGATCCAGAAAAAACCTTTGTTGCCCCAGGTAGTGTCCCAACTGTTCATCACTTCAAAAGCTCCATTCAGTTTGTTATCATCGTAGCCCACAATGCAGATAGCATGATTGAACGTGCTTTCTTCTCCGGGGTTTATTTTCCAAACGCCATCATTGCCTACGCTATCCAGACTGCCGAAATATTTTACGCTGAAAATGACTGGCTTCTTTTCAGCTATGCTTTTTTTTATTGCAATAGCTTCATTCTTTGTGATTCTTCCGAAAGTATTGGTAAGTGATGAGTAGGCCTTGATTAAATAATTCTTAGCTGTATTCATTGTCCCATTATCAGGGCTGTTCATGCATTCGGACATATTTGCTGTTACTAACACATCCCCGGTATCGGTCAATATTTTCATCGCGTTTTCGATATCGGCGCCCAAAGTGCAATTATTATCGCCTGCTGTTTTCACGAAATAATACAGATAGTTAGGTGAAAAAGTAACTGACTTGATTTTATCCGGGTCGCTGATCTGGTGCTGGATACAATAGCTGATAGTGCGGGCTGCATACCCGCAGCTCCAGGCAACACAGGTGCCATGCTTGCCCTGATCGCCAGGCACAGGCGCGTATTGCTTTATGGAAAATGACGATGGCAGATTGTCCAGATCTCTGCTGGCGCGTTGTGCAGATTTTGCAATCCGGTTGAAAGCATTTTCATCTGTATTGTCGCCGGAAAAATGCATCCGGTTGCTTTGTGATTTTAACGAGATGAATAACACACAGCCAATGCCGCTGAGGAAGATAAATCTTAGAAAACGATAAATGCGATGCACAAAACTCATAGCAGGAAATTATACATTTAGTTTGGTTGGCTTCTCTTAAACATTCACGTGTTAAATGATTTTTTTATTTCTTTGAAATACATCTCAAAGAGTATGCAAAAGTTAAGGATAATTATTTACTTCAGGCTCTAAATTTGAAATGCAAATATGAAAAATGCCCTGAAGCCGGCGTGAACAGAGATTGCTTTATTTATGATTGAAAGGATTGTCATTATGATTGTTATAAGTATTCGGTTATTCGTTGACTATATTAGCATGGCTTGCTTCGTAAGTGCATGTTCATCGCTTTTTTGAATCCAGTTTTTATTCATTAATTTTAGTCCGTGATTGATGGCTGCTTATAAACCAATGCGCATGATTTTCCAAACGGGTTCGTCTTCTTCTTTTCAGCAATATCTTGATACCGGTTACTGGAAAATATTTTTCAATTCCTTTGCTCAATTAGGTGATGATGAAATCGCCAACCGTCGTCAGGACATGATGCGCTTTCTGAAAGAGAATGGCGTTACTTACAATATTTATGGAGATCCTTTAGGCTTCAACAGGCCATGGAAATTGGATATCATTCCTTTTCTCATCGGCAGGGAGGAATGGGAACTGATTGAAAACGGACTGGTGCAACGTGCCACTTTGTTCGACCTCATACTGAAAGATATTTATGGTGAGAGAAGCCTGCTGAAGAATGGCCTGCTTCCTATGGAAATCGTTTTCAACCATACCGGCTTTCTTCGCCAATGCTCGGGCATTGAATTGCCGGGGAAAAATCATCTGGTACTTTACTCTGCTGACATGGCACGCAGCGCCGATGGAAAAATATGGGTGCTGAACGACAGGACGCAGGCACCATCAGGATCGGGTTATGCATTAGAAAACCGATTAACGATGGCCCGCATTGTACCTGAATTATTCAACGGATTAAAAGTGCGCAGGCTTTCCCCTTATTTCCATTCTTTGCGGAGCGCACTGACATCCATTTCGCCCGTTAACAGCAGGGAGCCAAGAATTGTTATTTTGACGCCGGGCCCAAGCAATGAAACTTATTTTGAACATGCATATCTTTCTTCACATCTCGGTTTCACATTGGTACAGGGCAACGACCTGATGGTGAAAGATAATTTTGTGTGGCTGAAGACATTGGGTGGCCTTGAGAAAGTAGATGTAATTTTAAGAAGATTAGACGATGCATATTGCGACCCGCTCGAACTGAAAGAAGATTCACAGTTAGGGATCCCCGGATTATTGCAGGCTGTGCGCCACGGCAATGTCAGCATCGCCAATCCGCTTGGCACCAGCGTGATTGAGAATCCAGGGTTGATGCCTTTCCTTCCAGCTATTGCAAAACATTTGCTGGGAGAAGAATTGAAATTGCCCAGCGTTGCTTCCTGGTGGTGCGGACAACCGGATGCAATGAAATATGTGCTGGACAATATTGGCTCTCTCATCATCAAGCGGATTTCAAGGATGTCGAATACCAGCACATCTGTGGATGCCAGTTCATTAAGTGCACATCAATTGCATGAACTGAAACAGCGCATCAAGTCGATGCCTTATAAATTCGTTGGCCAGGAGAAAGCAAACTTTGATGATACCCCTTCATTGGTGAATGGCAAGATAGAAGCTAAAGATGCCTTGTTCCGGTCTTTTGCGGTCAGCAATAACGGATCGTACATTGCTATGCAGGGTGGGCTCACACGCACTTCCGGTGATAACGGAAATTATATTATCTCCAATCAACTGGGCGGCATCAGCAAAGACACCTGGATCATATCTGAGGAAGCAGGGAGCACATTCAATGTTCGAAAGGAACTGGAACAGGACCCCGGTATCAGCATGAGTTATAAGAGCGAAGTGTTGCCAAGCCATACTGCTGAAAATTTATTTTGGGTGGGGCGTTATGCAGAACGTGTATTGGGCAATGCCCGCTTTCAGCGCACGGTGATGCAATTCATTGAAGAAGCTAATAAAGCGTTTTCTGATAATGATGAGTATATAAAACAAAGCCTGTTGAAGTCGCTCACTTTATACACACATACTTTTCCCGGATTCACGGGTCCTGATGGAGAGAAAAAATTAGCAGAGCCATGGGAAGAACTGGGGGAGATATTATTTGACGTGCATCGCGTAGGAAGCCTTGCTCATAATATCGGGTTGTTCAACCGGGCAGTATATGCGGTCAGAGATCATTGGTCAACTGACACATGGCGTGTGCTCAGAGATATGGAAGAGAACTGGCAGAAAGCTTATGAACAAAGACAAACAAGCCACCACAGAATTATTTATGCACTTGATAGCCTCATCACATCCATGGTTGCATTTATCGGGCTGAACCGTGAAAGTATTTCGCGTGAACAGGGATGGATATTGTTGAATATGGGCCGCAAAACCGAGCAAAGCATTTTGCTGGTGAATATGCTGCGTGTTACATTGGCATACAAGCATGATGAACAGATAGAATATATTTTGCAGGAAGCAGTATTGAAAAGCAATGAATGCCTGGTAAACTACCGTTATAAATACCGGTCTCACTTGAAGATGCCACTGGTATTGGATCTGCTGTTGCTCGATCCTAACAATCCCAGATCATTGGTTTATTTATTGGAGCGATTGAAAGATTATGTGTCCGGTCTTCCTAAAATATCCGCGGGTCATGCACTACCGGATCATGAGCGCATTGCGTTGGAAGCTTACACTCTCCTGAAACTTGCTGTGAAGGAAAAGCTTGCAGAGCCCGACAAGCACAGCAGCACGTATAAAAACCTGGAAACTTTTCTCCATAAGATGAATAAGTTGCTTTATACGCTGCACAACGTGATCTCAAAAGCTTATTTCATGCATGCAAAAACTCAAAAACAATTGTTTACCGATCACAACCACTGATAGAAATTGAAATACCAGATCGCTCATACAACAGAATATCATTATCATCAGAAAGTAAGCCTATGCCACAATATTGCGTTGCTTATTCCTCGCAATACAGATTTGCAGGAATGCAAAAAGACAGTGGTGAAAATTACTCCTCAGCCCGACATCATCAATGAGTATGAAGATTTTTACGGCAATAAAGCGATGTACTTTGCCGTGCAGCAGGAGCACAGCAGTTTGCGGGTGACAGTGCTTTCTCAGGTAGAAAAACTGAAGCCACGCAATCTCACCATGGACCTGTACAGCAATATTCCATGGGAGGAAATCAGTCACATGCTTGCTGAACAAGGAGATGCTAATTTTGAAGCCAGGCAGTTTATTGCAGCTACTCCTATCACTGCTTCCACCAGAGAAATACATGAATATGCAGTGCGATCTTTCACTCCAGGACGCTCCGTGTTTGAAGCGCTCTCTGATTTAGTGAAAAGAATTTATACTGAGTTTGAATTTAAGCCGGGCTTTACTACGCTGGCTACGCCACTGTCTGAAGTGATGGGACAGCGGAAAGGTGTATGCCAGGATTTTGCGCATCTCGCCATTGCATGTGTTCGTTCTATTGGTTTGCCGGCTCGTTATGTGAGTGGGTACATAGAGACCATCGCGCCTGAAGGAAAAGAAAAACTGCAAGGCGTGGACGCAAGTCACGCCTGGTTCTCTGTTTATGTGCCCCAATCCGGCTGGCTTGATTTTGACCCCACCAATAATCTTATTCCATCAGACCAGCACATTACTATTGGCTGGGGCAGGGATTATACAGACATACCACCCCTCAAAGGCGTTATCCTCAGCATCGGACGGCATCAATTGAATGTAACGGTGGATGTGAAACGGCTGGATTAAATCTGCGTCTGTATCATCTGGTGTATAAAGCTCATTTTTTCTTTTGCAGCATTATTGATCACAAAAGGATAAATATCATTCAGCCCCATGCTGCGGTTCAGGCTGTTCATGGCAAAAGTCAACGGTAACCAGTATCTGAAAATGGTCTCAAAATCATTGATATGATAAGGATCGGTTTTGATATCCACTTTCAGATCTTTTAGTGAATCTGAAATTAACGGGTCAACGATGAGGCCATATGAATAAGCCGTTTCCAACGTGTCGAGGATATGCATATAATGCGCCCATGATTCTGCCCAGTCTTCCCATGGATGTGAACTGGAATAAGCGCTGATATAAAAATCATTCCAGTTGGCGGGTGCGCCGCTCTTGTAATATGTCTTTAATGATTCGTCATAGTCCATCCGCTCGTCGCCGAACAGTTGTCTGAATGCAGATATCCTGTCAGTGCCATCAATCAAACGCTCCCAATAGTAATGCCCGATCTCATGCCTGAAATGCCCCAGCAGAGTACGGTACACTTCCTGCATGGATCTTCTGGTCATCTCTCTTTCTATATCATCTGCTTCCGCAATATTGATGGTGATGATGCCCTTTTCATATCCGGTCAGTATTTTTTTCTTTGGGTCAGAGGAGACGTCAGCAACAAAATCGAATGCCAGCCCATGTGCATCATCCACTGATTTGCTTACAAGCGGTAGCTTCATTCGCAACAGTGAATAAACCAATCTATGCTTGGCAATCTCCAGTTTCTTCCATCGCTCTACATGTTCGGGGTATCTTAAATCAGGAATGGTCCTGTTTAGTTCACATGCTCTGCAGAATGAGGAGGTATTTACTTCGGCTACAAGCCAGTTGCAGGTATGCTGTTGATAGTTGGCGCAGTATTGATATAAATAACCTGGATCAAATGCAACAGGCTGCATCGAATCGGTGAGAAAGCCTAATGAAGAACCGCAGTTGCCGCAAAATATATTTTCGAAATAAATTGGCTGCGAGCAATGCGTGCATTTGAACAACTGCATGTGAAATGTTTTATCGCGAATATGTTTTACACAACGAGCCAAAGAATACAAAGGGAACAACGCTTTGCGCCGTTGTTCGCCGTTGCTTCCGTTGTGTGAAATCTCTACTTAACGTGAAACTTTCGCAAATCTAATGTATTCGGATACTCCTTATTGACCTGTACCTCAGGCACCACCGCCGTAAATATCTGGTGCGTTGCTTCCACATGATGTGTAGAAACTCCTTCCATCTTTTGCGGCTCCATCGTTCCCTGTGTGTGCCCATGATCCCAGAAACGGCTGATGCGCCTGCTCTCTGCTTCATAGCTGTTCACAGGGAATGTATCATAGCTCCTTCCTCCCGGATGCCCCACATAATACCTGCAACCACCGATGGAACGATTGTTCCAGGTATCCACCAGATCGAATACCAGCGGAGTATCTACACCAATGGTTGGGTGCAACGCCGAAGGCGGCTGCCATGCACGGAAACGCACGCCACATACATATTCGCCTTTCACTGAAGTTTCCCTCAGCGGCACACGGACACCGTTGCATAACAATACATATCTCGTGCCGTTAAGACCTTTTAATTTCACCTGTACTTTCTCAATAGAAGAATCTACATAACGTGCCGTGCCGAAACTATTCACTTCTTCGCCCAACACATGCCATGGCTCAATCCCCATGCGTATTTCCATCTCAATGCCCTGTATCTGCACCGTGCCATAATGTGGAAAACGGAATTCAAAACAGGCATCGAACCAGCTCATCTGAAAGGGATAGCCTGCTTCATTCAGGTAAGCCACCACTTCTTTGATGTCTTCATGCACATAGTGCGAGAGCATGAACTGGTCATTCAATTGCGTGCCCCATCTTATCAATGGATGCTTGTAAGGTTTTTTCCAGAATGATGCAATGAGCCCGCGTATCAGCAGCATCTGCAATAAGCTCATTTGCTTATGCGGTGGCATGTCGAAAGCACGGAATTCAAGAATGCCCAGCCTTCCCGAAGAAGAATCCGGCGAATACATTTTATCAATACAAAATTCAGACCGATGCGTGTTGCCGGTGATGTCGGTTAGCAAATGGCGGAAGATTCTATCCGTTAGCCAAAAGGGGATGAACCCTTCTTCAGGCACCTGGCTGAATGCGATTTCCATTTCATATAATTTCTCATCGCGGCCTTCATCAATGCGCGGCGATTGACTTGTGGGGCCAACAAAAGGCCCGGAGAAAAGATAGGACAATCCCGGATGATGCTGCCAATAAGTGATCAGGCTTCTCAGTAAATCTGGCCTTCTCAATAAAGGGCTGTCAGCAGGAGTGGAGCTTCCAACAGTAATATGATTTCCGCCTCCTGTGCCGGTATGCCTGCCATCCAGCATGAACTTTTCTGTGCCCAGCCTTGACAAATAGGCCTGCTCATACAGCGTATTAATATTGTGCAATAATTCCTTCCACGACTTCGATGGTTGTATGTTCACTTCAATTACCCCGGGATCAGGTGAAACCACTAATCTTTCCACACGATAATCCCGTGGCGGCTCATATCCTTCAATCCTGACGGGGATGCCTAATCGTGCTGCTGTGGATTCGACAGAAGCAAGCACATCCAGGTAATGCTCCAGGTATTCCATCGGCGGAATAAATATATAGATGATGCCATCTCTTGCTTCCACGCAAAGCGCTGTCTTGATGGTTTTGATACCGAAGCTGATGTTTTCTGCTGCGTCTTCTTCGGTTACAGGTATCCGTGAATCCTGTTCTTTGATCACTCTTCCATAGCGGCTAATGATGGCTTCATGGTAATCCGCCAACTCAGGTAGTTCTTCAAACAAAGACCGCTCCACCTGCTGTGGCTGTGCTGCTTTCGAGATCACGGGCAGTGATTCCAGCGGCAGGCGTAGTCCGATAGGGGAGTTGCCCGGCAGCAGGAATAAATGTTCTCTGTTGAATATCCATTTGCAGCTAAGCCATTGCTCATTGCTATAGTTCCATTGTAACGGCAATGTATAACCGGCTGGGTCGCCCAATCCCTGATCGAGGAGTTTTGCCAGGGTCCTTCTCTCGATAGAATCTTTGAGATTTGCTTTCAGCGGATTGATATTAACAGGTGTTTTCCCTTCGCTCCATAAAAAGAAAAAAACATCTTCATAAGCCGCGCTGATATTATCAGCACTGATGGCGAGATGATTTGCCAGCTCTTTAATAAAAACATCGGCATCTTTATGCGTGTATTTTTTCTCTGTTTTTTCACGGGCAATAAGCTCCACATTGCGCCACATCGGAAACCCGTCTTTTCGCCAGTATAAACCATATTGCCATCTCGGCAATGGTTCACCGGGATACCATTTGCCCATGCCATAATGCAGCATGCCGTCAGGGCCAAACTTTTCGCGCAGGCGGAAGATGAGCTCATGCGAGAGGATGCGTTTCTCTTTGCCGTCGGCGGCCGTGTTCCATTGGGCAGACTCCATGTCATCGATGGAAACAAAAGTAGGCTCACCTCCCATGGTCAGGCGCACATCTCCTTTTTCCAGGTCTTCATCTATCTTATATCCCAATGCTTCTATCGCAGCCCATTGTTCTTTGCTATAAGGCTTGGTTACACGCGGGTCCTCATGAATGCGGCGCACGGTGTTGTGAAACTCAAACCTTACTTCGCAGGGATCAGTAGCGCCGACCACAGGAGCGGCGCTGACATAATTGGGTGTGCATGCAAGTGGTATATGCCCTTCGCCTGCAAACAGACCGGAAGTGGGATCAAGCCCGATCCATCCGGCACCCGGTATATACACTTCTGTCCATGCATGCAGGTCGGTGAAATCATTCTCCGGGCCTGAAGGGCCATCGAGGGATTTTATATCGGCAGTTAACTGGACAAGATAACCGGAAACAAAACGTGCAGCCAAACCGAGATGTCGCAGTATCTGCACCAGCAGCCATGCCGAATCGCGGCAAGACCCCAAAGCCCTGTCCAATGTTTCTTCGCAAGTCTGCACGCCCGGCTCCATGCGGATGCTGTAAGCAATGTCTTTGTTGAGCTTCTGGTTCAGGTACACCAGGAAATCGTTGATGTTGATTTTGTCTTTTCTTTCCACACCTGCGAGCCAGTGTATGAGCCGGGGGCCATTTTCTTTTATTTCGAGATAGGGGATGAGTTCATTCGCAAGGAGGTCACTGTATCTGAAAGGAAATTTTTCTGCATATTCTTCCACAAAAAAATCGAAGGGATTGATGACGACCATATTGGCGATCACTTCAACTTCCACGCATAGTTCGGTCGTCTTCTCCGGGAACACCACCCTTGCCTGCCAGTTGCCAAAAGGATCCTGTTGCCAGTTGATGAAATGTTCTTTGGGCGAGATGGTAAGCGAATAGGCTTCAATAGGCGTGCGTGAATGCACAGCCGGCCTCAGGCGGAACACATGCGGCGACAAAGAAACCGGTCTGTCATAATGATAGGTGGTCTTGTGATTGATAGCTACTCGTATTGCCATAAGAAATGATGGTTGCAGTTGAATGATGCAGCTTGCAATCGTTGGTTATAAAAGTAAAGCTATTTTGAATGAGAAGGTGCATCATGTGTGATAATCTTTCATGCTGGTTAAGTTGTCATGCCATGTTGAGATAGTGAGGCATTTGTTCAAAAGATGATAACATACATTCCATCTGGTATTGTCTAACTTTACATTTTAAAAAAATCACGTTACTAAATTTAAAAGCATATGAAATATAATTTATTGGGTAATACAGGGCTAAAGGTTTCAGCGCTTTGCCTGGGCACCATGACATTTGGAGGGAAGGGCTGGGCTAAACTCATTGGCAGCCTTGGGCAGCAGGCGGTAGATGATATCGTGAAGCGCAGTTTAGATGCGGGCATTAATTTTATTGACACAGCAAATGTTTATTCCGAAGGTTTGTCTGAAGAGCTTACCGGGCAATCCATCAGGAACCTTGGCCTGCACCGCGATGACCTGGTGATAGCCACCAAGGTTCGGGGCGCTATGGGACAGGGGCCAAATGACAGCGGGCTAACGCGCAAGCATATCTTACGTCAGGCCGAGGCAAGCCTGAAACGGCTGAATATCGATTATATTGACCTATACCAGATACATAGCTTTGATCCCCTGACGCCCTTCCATGAAACTATCGGCGCACTGGACGAACTGGTGAGAAGCGGAAAGGTGCGCTATATCGGTGCCAGCAACCTTGCGGCATGGCAACTGATGAAAGCGCTTGATTATTCAGCCTACAACCGCCTTTCCGGATTTGTGTCCCTGCAGGCTTATTATACCATCGCCGGACGTGACCTCGAAAGAGAGATTGTGCCTTTGCTCATAGACCAGCAGGTAGGCTTGCTGGTCTGGAGCCCATTGGCAGGCGGACTGCTGAGTGGCAAGTACAAGCGGGATGGTCAGGGCGCTGATGGATCCCGGCGCACTAATTTTGATTTTCCCCCGGTAGACAAGGAAAGGGCTTTTAACATACTGGATGTGCTTCATCCAATGGCTGCCGCCAAAGGCTCCAGCGTGGCTCAATTGGCACTTGCCTGGCTGCTGCACCAGCCAGTAGTGAGCTCCGTGATCATTGGCGCGAATAGCAACGATCAACTGGACGACAACCTGAAATCTGTGGGTGTTCAGTTTACTGCCGAAGAACTGCAGAAGCTGGACGAAGCCAGCAAACTGCCCCAGGAATATCCGGGCTGGATGCTGGAATTCACGAAGGGCGACAGGAAGAAATAATTCCCGGATACCTGCTGTTTGTTCCTGATGAAACTAGACCTCAGTTGAAAACACTGATCTCTGCGATCGTAAACAAGGATCATGGTAATCTGTTGCTTTATGATCTAATCATTATAGAATGCAATGGTTTTTTAATCTGGAATAACCAAGGTGAGGTACAGCAGGTATTTGTGCCGCCGATATGATATCGGACACGAGCAAAAATTGAGCTTAAACTTGTACTCTTGCTCACTCACCTCTGGCAAATAACACTGACGGAATATGCCGGAATCTCAACCCCGTTTAGATTATCATCTTGAAGATGCACTGCTTCCGGTGTCTTACTCCTTATCGGATGTCCCTTTTCCTCATTTGCCTGCCACTTAAATTCCCTTTCAGAAAATTGGTATAGGTCCGCATTCATATCCAATGGAACAGATCTTCCGGTAGCATCTACAACATTAATATTTACATTGAAGCCCTTCTTATCGCTTTTATTGATCAACAGTATTGACCATTTTCCATCGGGCCTGCACAGCGGATAAGCTGTTATTACCCGATTACCCTCTTCATCGTTAACGCTACATGTTGCATTATAAATTTTCAGGGATTGGTCTCCAGGCTGCGCCCATTTTTTTAGGCAAAGCCAGGTGCTATAATAAAGCCCCGTTAAAAACTTAATCTCCCCATTATCATCAAGACCGAAAAATTCCAAATTCCCATATCCGCCACAACCATTGCTTTCGTTGATCAACCACGACGGCTCCCATCCGTAAATGAAAATTTTCCCGCCCTTTAGTTCGAAAAATTGTCCGATCACATCAGCATTCAATAAGGCTCCTTCGATGCGCACTTCTGGTTCTGCTGCTAAGACAGAATATCCACTTTCAGTGATATAAATTGGAAAATTTTCCGCCAGCCCTCCATCATGCAAGCTCCTAATTGCCAAACTGAGTTGCCTGGGTTCCTGCAATAGTTGGGGAGAGGCTGGCAGGCAAACATCATCTAAAGGATACCATTCAAAACTGAAAAAATTAATCAGATTCATTTCGTCACGTTCCTTCAGGCATCCCAAAAATTGAGCGGGCCATTTTTTAACAACGTTTCCCTCTTCCAACAGGCCTTCGAAACTTGGCCCCCCAAGCGGCAGATTTGGATCCGATTCTTTTATTCTTTTTGCAAACTGAGCATATAATTCTGTAAAGTCCGTCGGAGAAATATATTGGCCATCGGGCTCCTCGCCTAACTCCATTCCAAAGATTGCATATTTTTTCGCTCCCAAATAAGATAATAAGGACAAAGCATTTTCCGGTACATCATAAACGATGCCGGTCGCAAATAAAGAAGGCTGCGTTCCAGCAAGGCCACTCTTGAAAATAAAATCAACTCCTGGTTGTTCCGTATTGTAATCTTTATCTTTTGCTCTATGCCATGGGTCTGTTGTAGAGGTAAAAATCACGGATTGTGTTTTATTTGTTTTTCCATAACGAACAAGGTTTCTAAAAACCCCTTTGTCCGATAGCCCTAATTTGATTTCCCTGATTGCATATCCACAACTATCTCTCTTATCCATATGCCCTGGCAATGCCGTATGAGAGCTCTTAAGAAAAACTACCCGCAAAACACGCATTTTTACGGGCCGATCGCTGAACTGAATAACCGTCTTTCCGCCATGTGTAAGATGGATCTTTGAAACCGGGAGCGGTTTCCACATCCCATCCTGATAAGGATTCAAAATATCAACTCTGTTAAATAGAGAAACGCTCTCATCACTTGCAAACTCTAACCGGATATCGTCAGCGTAGGGATCTGCCCAATATATCTCCAGTTGATTCACCATTTCCTTTTTACCTAAATCTATTGCTATCCATTGCTCATGGCTCGAATTCGGTTGTCCGGTAAAAAGACTGTCGAGATAGGGGTTGCTTTTCCAAAAACTGTTCATATCCCCATCATCGATCCGTGAATAGCCTTTGTTATTGGCCTGATCGAACGTGCTACCACGCCTGGGCAATGCGTGACCATAGCTCAATTCAATTGGTTTCTTCGAAACTGTATCGGATATCCAATACCCTCTTTGATTCTTGCTGTCGCTCCAATGTCCCGATGGATTCCAGTGCCATGCCTCAATTCCAAGTTCGGTCCTCAGGCGATAGGAAAGCATCTGGATTCCGCTTGAAAGCATTGACTTAATATTCCGGGGGCTCATCATGACCCCGATGTCACCTTTCTCATGGCCGTCAATTGCACCCCCGATGGACTGGTCTGGAATAAAGCTGTTAACAGGATTGTCTCCGTTAAACATAACCGTTATTAAGGCTTTTTCACTCTTCTTTTTATCGGTTTTCAATGGCAGCACGCTCCCCGCACTTAAGGCAAAAAGGACAATAAAAAATCTATTCATTATAGCTCGGTTGGCTCTTCACTTATTTGTAAAAATTACCCCATCTGAAAAACTGTACAAAGGTTTTAGTACTGACTTCTGCTTCAATTTATTCAAGTAATCACCGGGAATATATTTGTGATTCAGCCAGATCAAATAATCAGCATACAAAATAAAATCCTGCATTTCCTCTTTTGAATCCAGCCTGGGAAGCCCTGAAATATCCGGTGTACCAAACATATACAATAAATCCCCCGCATTAGAATAAATATTTTTGTTGGACCGGAACAGCAAAGGGTGAATCCTTATGAACTCTATAGTTGGGGAAACCCCAAAATCATCAAAATCATATCTGTATTTATCCGCCTTCACCAACTCCGGGCTTACAAAGAATTTGTACTGCCTTTGAAATCCAGTGATCCCAACTATAAAGATCAGTGTCAGGGCTATCGCTTTGACTAAACCTATTTTCCCATTTGAAACTGCAGTATGCACAGCCTTGATTATTACTCCCAAGGCGGGTAAATACAAAGGGGACAGCAGGCGACTGTCAATTGGATCAAAGACCGTAACTGTTGATAAGGCGATCAGACAAATGGAATATATTGCTGTAAACAAGAGTCCGAGATGGAACCAGCCATACATATTTTTGCCTGATCTCAACAAATACCAAATGCCTGCCAACGCAGCAGCAATAAATCCAATTCCTGAAAATAGATTTATAAAAGAAGGCATCACAGTTATCGGTATCGGTAACCAACTGGTCAGGGTCTCGCCAAACCTGCTTAAATGATGTAAAATTGAAGACGCGGCAGCAACTCTCTCACCGGCTGCATTAGTGCTATGCGCTCTGTTGACAATCAGGTTAATCATCAAAAATGAGCCGCCGATGCTACCGTAAATCAATAGATGCGCCAATCTTTTTCGAAAAGCCAAGCTCCGATCTATCAATAATAGAATAGACCCGGTAAATAAAATGGTGATTCCAATATACCTTACCACGCATATAAACCCCGAAATAAGTGCCATTGCGATCAGAAACTTGATTTCATGTGAGCTTCCATAATCCGCGGATAATGTGAGGAAAACCGTAATGCAAAAAATAAACAGCGTTTCCGACCAAAGCATCCCATAGATGTGCAACAGTGCCGGACTGAACAATATAAGAACCGAATAGAGCCATTTCAGATAGTAGGGAAGCCCATTTTTTGTGGCCTGTTGTAAACAAATCACATTCAGCAACCCAAACAACATCCCATTAATGACAAGCCCTGAAGAAATAAAATCAATGCGCGTAATAAACATTATCAGGCTTAAAAAAACAGGATACCCTGCCGGAAAATCTGTGAGCCACTCTCCATCAAAGCTGTTAAGACCGCCGTGTGAAAACAGATTTCTCGCCGTGCTCAAGTAAACGATGCTGTCGGGGGACAGCCCAATCCCGGGGGCACTGAACAAGACCATGAAAAAGCCCAAAATAAAGGCTATAAACGAATCAATGTTTTTAGGAAGAAAGCTTTTGCCCAAAAGAACAGGTAATTTGTTCAATGAAAATAAACAAGCTTTTGGATTTCCGATAAAGAATATTTCCCTGCATTTTAGGGAAATCATCCTGCGAGACAAAGCCAAGGTCTGGATGGCTCGGGAAAATCTGCATATCGCTATAAACATGCCTTGACCGTATATTTTCTATGCATATCCCTTATGGTAGCCATACTGTATGTGCGCTTTTACCATACAGTTCCCATACATCAAGTACGCTTTTACTATGCTTCAGCCATACTTCAAGTACGCTTTAACCATGCTTCAGCTATACAGTAACCATGGGGATGGCATGCCTTTCCCATACGGGGACTATTGGCTGAAAGGTTACCTTTTTTAATTTTGGGTATAAACTATTATTCAATGAACCATAAAACAGTTTTATGGCAAAACAAATCGGGATTTTCAAGATCATCGGGACGATCGGTGACATCACATTTTATGAGATGGGCGGGGAGTTCTATGCCCGGAAGAAGAGCAGCCTGTACGGGAAAAGGGTGAAGATAGACCCGAGGTTCAAGCGGACCATGGAGGAAGCAGTTGGTTTCGGGAAGGCCTCGACGGCGGCCCGGGCAGTTTACTGGGCATTGCCCGAGGAGATGCAGGTGCATGGGTTTTATGGCATCCTTACGGGGAGGATGAGGAAGCTGATGCGTGCAGGGAAGACCGCGAAGGAAGCGCAACTGCAACTGCTGCGTGAGCTTTGCGCAGAGATGGGAGTGCCAGCGAAACAAGATGCGCACCGGGACAGCAAGCATGATGATTTTGCTGAACAGTTGCTAAAGCAAGTATTCAATAACCCGAACGAGGTGTCTGGACAAGAGCAAAGATCACAGCAAAAACTTTACCAGTGGTCAAGCGAGGAGCAGGAGGAAATCAGGATGCTGTTGCAAGAAACGGGCAGGCACAAAGGCAAGATTTTGATAGTACAAAACAAAGATTGGTCATGAGGGCAGTCAGCCCTGCAGATAGTTCGTGTTCTATCGTACGGTGATAATTTGCTACCTGCCTTGTCTTGCCTATTTTTGAACCTCAATTTATTTTCTTGAAAAAATTTGCGGTTATTGTTGCTGCAGGGTCGGGAAAGCGCATGGGCGCTGATGTGCCCAAGCAATTTTTATTGTTGAAGGATAAGCCTGTTCTCTGGCACACGCTGAATGCTTTTTTGAATGCTTTTCGTGATACAGAAATAATTCTGGTGGTTGCCAATGAATATGTGTACACTGCTGAAGGAATTGCCAAATCTACCATTGATGCAAACCGCATTATCATTACTGTTGGCGGGGAAACCCGTTTTGATTCTGTTAAGAATGGGTTGAAGCATGTGAATGAAAAATCGATTGTATTCGTGCATGATGGCGTGCGTTGCCTTGTTTCGGAAAAATTGATCCATCGCTGTTATGATGAAGCTGTGGAGAAAGGCAACGCCGTGCCTGCGGTCAAAGCGATTGATTCATTGCGGATAGAAACGATTGATGGCAATGAAATCATTGACAGGAATAAAATACGCATTATACAAACCCCACAAACTTTTAAGAGCGAACTAATAAAAACTGCATTTGAGCAGGCTTACAGCGAATCATTCACCGACGAGGCAAGCGTCGTTGAACGAATGGGAGCAAAGATTAATTTAGTGGAAGGGGAAGCGACCAATATCAAGATCACAACGCCTATTGATTTGGTGATTGCGGAGAAATTGGTTTCTAGTTTCTAGTTTCTAGTTTCTAGTTTCTAGTTTCTAGTTTGTGGGAGTGTAAAATATTTTTCAATTCACAACTTCAAAAATTTATTATTTCTTTCTTCAGCACCGGGCTTCTGACTTTGGTCTATCTCTTCAGCCACTGCATCCAGAAAGGGAGATGATTAATTTTTAAGAATGGATAAATTTCCACTTCTGCCCCAAAGCTGCTATAGAAGAATGCGAGGTTGCGGATGTCAGAACCTTCAAAATCCAGCAGCAGATCCTGGTTTGCATGATCAACAATAAAACGGTCAATGAGATAATGAGAAGCGCCCATTGTTTTCCCATTCTGGTGGTTGCCGACTAATATATAATAAGCACGTTTATGCGAAAAGAAATAAACACATGATGCTACCAGTTCATTGTCCGGCGAATACACTCCGTATGTAATTGCTTTGTTTTGCTGACGCAAGAGTTGATACAAGCTTTCAAAATGCCTGTAATCTTCCTCTTTCAGATTGCTGATCTGTTGCATGGCTGGTTTTGATAAAGCAACTACATCGGCAACAGGAATATCTTTTTTCAAAGTGCATCCAATCTGTTGTGCTTTTTTAATATTCCTGCGGATGTTTTCCTTGTAAGATGAGCAAAGCGATTGGTAATCTTTATTGAGCGAAAGTGTATAATTATTTCGGATAACAGAAAAACCTGTTGGCGTACTGAAAACATTTCCATGGTTCAATGCGATTTCAATGAGCTTGAATTTTTTTGGTATAGATTTTATGAAATCACCTATTAAGCTTTCCGTCAGGTCCTTTCCAAAAACACCTGATGACGCAGTGAAAGCAGGCTGGTATAAATAGGAGATACCATACTTTTTGTTCCATGTCAAAGGCATCACGGCTTCATAGTCGCCAAGTACCATGGCATCCCAGTTTTTTGCCATGGCATCCAGATAAAATGAAAAAGCATAAATCAATCCGTTATGAGCAACCGAAATGCATTCATCCCATTTGGTTTTGTTGATTTCGGCATGCCGGAGATAGTATATGTTATTCCCCTCGTTCATTTAGAAAGGATAATTTCTGAAAATTTTCCGGAAGTTAATATTCTGGACATCTATGCTGAAAGAAATCTTTTTTCCAAATGTGTTTTGTTGAGGAAGTGTTTTCAGGCTATTGCTGAAATCACTGCTGTAAACAAGCGGAGCATATATATTGATGATGTTTTTTAACAGGGATAACTGAAGCCCTCCTACGTATAAAAATTGACTGGTGGGGGAATTGCTGCTCCATCCACCCGCATAAGTGCCTATATCGAGAAAAATCTTTAATGGTATTATTGCAGGCACAATTTGTTTTGGCAGTGTTGTATTGAAGTTCAACGCGGCAACCCAATTATCCGATCTGCCCTGCAAATTCTGGAATACATCAGTTCGCAATTTTAAGCCTCCATCCTTCATCATGATCTGCTGGCTTGCAAAGCCATCATATTCATTTCTTCCGATAAAATAATTGCTGTAAGTATAATCGTCGCTGCCAATGGAGGCCGTCAGTTTTGGCTGATAAGAAGTGGTAGCGAATTCTTTGGCGACCGTATTTGCTCCGATGTAGCCAAACTTGGCAGCAAAGAGTCTGACACTCATCCCGCCGCCTTCAGCGTAATTGAAAAAATAGTTCGATGTGAAATTCAGCCTGTACCATTCGCTTGCCTGTTGGAATTGCAACTGCACGTTATAGGGGTAGAGCACGCGATAATCTTCTATATTGAATGTAAGTTGATTCAGGTAGCGTGTAGCATATCCTTGCGGCGAAGGGTAATAATTTGAATCTTGTGTGTACAGCGAATAATTGAAGCCTTTTTCGCCAATGATGTAAGTCCTGAAGTCAATCCATTTTTCAATGGAGCTTCTTGCACTTTTATTTTTCAAAGTGAGGCGGATCGAAGGAACGATTTTATAAAAGCCGCCAAAAATATTATTGTTATTGCTGTCAATTCCTGATAAAGTGGAGAACCTTGATCCGCTTAAGCTTATTTCAATTTTCTGAAACTTGTTATCCGCATACCAAGAATAAATGATGTCGCCAATTCCGTTTAGCTGTTTGCTGTTTGTGGCATATAGCGGTGCAAGCACGAACTGCAAATTGTTTGGGGGCAGACTATAATTATGGATCACCGCACCGATCATGAACTGGTCATACATGTTATATCCGGCAGCAGGCAAAAGGGAGATATAATTGTGCTTATCTGTTTCGTTTAAACTGAATAAAAAAGCCAGACGGGTATCTTTTTTTATTTCTTTGTTTTCAAGACTCCCTTTTTGGTTGAGCAATGAAAATATAGCATCCACATTTTTTCCGCTCACATCTTCTATTACTTTTTTAAAATCTTCGGGATAAGGATGCCTGAATTGCCAGCGATGATAATATTCTTTCATGCAATCATCAAACGCATCTGCGCCCAGATAATTTTCCAACAGTTTCATCCACTCGCCTGCTTTTCTGTAAGCAATCAGTCCATAATTGAAATTGGAAAAGTCTGCAGAAGGAGTTTTTATTGGCTGGTCTTTTTTGATATCAGCCATTGTTTGTATGAGTGTATGGGCAATATCATCAGGCATTTTTTTCTGCAGCCAGTCTTCATTGAGATGCATTACCTGTAAGGGTATTCCATATTGTTGCTGACTGAATTTATTATCATAAAAAGTATTCATGCCTTCATCCATCCATGGCTCATCTCTTTCATTGTTTGCCAAAGCTCCATAAAACCAGTTGTGCCCTATTTCATGCTCAATGGTAGCTGCGAGTTTTTTTTCTGAAGATGTTGCAGAGATGCTCGTTATGGAAGGATATTCCATCCCGCCGGCGATACCTGTTTTTGCTTCCACTGCGCTGACAACATTGTACGGGTATTCACCAATTAATGACGAACGAAAGCGCACAGCGTTTTTAATAAATTGAATGCTTTTTTTCCATGGAGAATTTTCCTGCGGCAGATAGAATGACCATGCCTCAATGATCCTGCCCGATGCCAATTGCAAAGTGTCGTGGTTGACAATAAAATTTTTGTCTGCGAACCATGCAAAATCATGGATATTGTTCTGCTTGTATTGCAGGGTTTTTGTTTGTTTGCTGGAAATAATTTGTGGTTTGTGGTTCGCGGTTTGTGGTTGTTTGTGATTTCCACTTTGTTTAATGGTTCTGGTCCCTTGTTTCTTAATGCTTGTTGCTTGTTCCTCGCCCCTTTTCCTTTGACTCTTGTCTGCCAACCAATTTCTTTCATTCTCATTTTGCAATTCTCCGGTTGCAGCAACAACGTAGTTTTCCGGAAGGGTGATGCGAACGTCAAAACTTCCGAACTCGCTGTAAAACTCACCCTGGTCTAAATAAGGCATCTCATGCCATCCTTTGCTGTCATATACAGCAGGCTTAGGATACCATTGTGTGATCTGATATGATTGGCCCACATGGCCACCCCTTGAAAAATTGAAAGGAAGCTTTTCGTGAAATGGCGTGGTGATTTCGATCTGTGATCCGGGAGCCAAAGGCTTTGGGAGCATTACTTTTATGATATCAATAAATAGAGGATGGTCTTCAGTTTGCGCTTCGCTTCCATTGACCCGGAAGTCAAGATGGTTGATGTATCCTTTTTGATCTTTTTCAGAAAAATAAAAATCTGTCCTTCCATTCTGAAGCATTTGCTCGCTAAAAGCTGTGCGGTCAGTTTTATAGGCATTGGGCCATAAATGGAACCATATGAAATGAAGTGTGTCGGGAGAATTATTTGTGTATTGTATTTTGATGAAGCCATCTAAAGTATGCTCTATGTCATTCAGCGAAACGTCAATGGCAGTGTTGACTTCCTGCTGCCAATAGTGTTGTTGTGCAGTTATAATAAAAGGTAAGCAGCATGTGAAGATCAGCAATAATTTTTTCACTCTTCATTGGTTTATCGCCCTTTGCCTTTGAAAATAATCCTTAGCGTGTGGAACATTATTTTAAAATCGAGGGCCAGAGAAACGTTCTCAATATAAATCAGGTCAAATTTCATCCGGTCTATCATTTCTTCAACGTTTTCTGCATATCCATATTGCACCATGCCCCAGGAAGTCAGCCCCGGTTTCACTTTAAGCAGGTAGCGGAAATAAGGAGCCTGTTTAAGTATCTGGTCGATATAATACTGGCGCTCGGGCCGGGGCCCCACGAGGCTCATTTCTCCTTTGATGATATTCCAAAGCTGGGGCAGTTCGTCAATGCGCCATTTGCGCATTGTTTTGCCCCATTTAGTAATGCGTGCATCATCCAGCGAGGAGAGTGCAGGCCCATGTTTTTCTGCGTCACTGATCATGGAGCGGAATTTATAGATGGTGAATTTTTTCCCTTTATAACCAATGCGCTCCTGAGAATAAATGATGCTGCCCGGTGAAGAAAATTTAACTCGGATAGCCGCATATAATATCAATGGAGATAAGAAAATCAATGAAAGCAGGGAAAGCATGACATCAATGAGGCGTTTGATATTTTGCTGCCAGTCTGGTATCAGTCCGGTTTGAATATCTGAAAGCATGGCTCCGAACACATTGCTGGTCTTCACCGAGCCTGAGAGGATATCAAGTATGTTGGGCGCTATTTTTATTTCCACATCTTTTTCACTGAGCCGTTCAATGATTTTTTCTACCTGTTCCTTCTCTGATTTTTCCATGGCAATTACCACCAGTTCAACAGCATTTCTGTCAATGACGTTTTCCATTTCACCAATACTGCCAAGCTGTTTTAAAAACTTGCCAATGCCATTATTATGTTCGTTGCCTAAATAGCCAATATATGTGTAGCCGGTGGACCTAAGGCCTTCGTTCGTATCTTTAAAAGTCCGTGCGGCTACCGGATTGCTCCCCACGAGCAACGTATTGAATTGTATGCTGCCTTTTTCAAGTTGGTTTTTTGTTATCCTGAGCAATATCCATCTTCCCAGAATTGTAAGTACAAAACCTGTGACAAGAAAAGTGAAATAGGCTTTATAATAATACCTGTAATCTGTTTGCGGATCGTTGATCACAATTGAAAAGAAAATGATTGTGCATCCAATGAGGTTACAGATAAAAGTGACCGTGATTTCGTTGAGCCTTGATTTTTTGTAGAGCGAATTGTATGATCCGACCATGGCATAAAAAACAAGCCAGCAAACAGGAATAATGGTTATTCCCAGCCAGAAACGGTTGTTCAGATAAATTTCATGATTCATATAAACAGGTTCACCCAGCAGCAGGCGCCTGGTAAAATACAATACGACCCATGTGATCACCGCGGCAATGTAGTCGCTGAAAATATACCACCCGGTGTGAATTCTTTTGAATGTCTGCATCCGCGATCAGTTGGTGATGGAATTGTGCTTAATCTTTTGCAGTATCTGGTGAGCTACATCCATGGCCCTGAATCCATCCACTTCAGAAACGATGGGAGGTGTGTTATTATTGATTGAGTCACGGAATTTCTCCAGTTCCATTTTAATGGCGTTTACTTCGGGTATTTGAGGGTTTGACATCGCGATCGTTTTCTTTCCGTTCACAGTCTCTATATCAAATGAAAATGATTCGGTGTCACCGGCAGTTTTTAATTTGATGATCTCCGTTTTTTTATTCAGGAAATCCATGCCAATATAAGCATCCTTTTGAAAAAGCCGCATCTTGCGCATTTTTTTCATCGAAATGCGGCTGGATGTAAGGTTGGCCACACATCCATTGTTGAACTCGATGCGCACACTGGCAATGTCCGGAGTTTCTGTCATGACCGCAACGCCATTAGCAGATATATTTTTTACTTCGCTTTTTACAAGGCTCAGGATAATGTCGATATCATGGATCATCAGGTCAAGTATCACGCTGACTTCAGTGCCCCTTGGGTTGAATTGTGCAAGCCGGTGCACTTCAATGAACATAGGCGACACCTGAAGGTTTTGTATAGAAAGATATGCCGGATTGAAGCGCTCTACGTGGCCAACCTGCAATTTGATATTCGATTCCTTTACGAGGTTCACTAATTCTTTGGCTTCGCTCATGGTATTTGCCAAAGGCTTTTCGACAAACACATGCTTGCTTTTGCGTATTGCTTTTTCGCACAAATCGAAATGGAAATTTGTTGGCGCAACAATATCAACTGCATCGCAGGCATCCATTAATTCCTCTTCATCCAGAAAGCGCCGCAATTGATATTTTTCAGCAACCTCCTGTGCGATGGCGTCGTTAGGGTCGTAAAAGCCCACCAGTTCAACTTCTTTTATTTCCTTCCAGTTGTTCAGATGAAATTTTCCCAAATGGCCTGTCCCGAAAACGCCTACCTTAAGCATAAGTTGTTTTTTCGTACCAAATATAGTTATTATGAAACTGATGGAGGCGATAAGCGGATTGCAGATGTGATTTCAATAATTGTTTGCTGATATGCGTCTGCAAAGGGCTTGAGGCATTTATATGGCCTTGATTTATGCGATCCATTGCTGTAAAATGCTATTGTTCTTTTTTGTTACTATTTCAGTAAATTAAACTATTTGGTATCAGTCAGGTTTGTCCGGGTAATACCGAAAAAAGTTTTTTTTTGAAATATTTTTCTGAGTGTCAGGATGGACATCGGTATATATATAAAAAGCGTGATCAGGAAGTACAAATCGTATATCCTTAAAAAATGAACACGCAGGCAAATACTGTTTGTTCTTGCTTTGCCTAATAAAATATCAAGCAATTTTTTGAATGCGGGAAGCACCACAGGTATCTTTTCCCAATTTGTATACCGTGCATCTTCGTACTTATAAGAATCATCATAACCCGCTGGCAATTGCTTTCTATAATAATCCCAATTATTTTTCACATCATCAAAACTGGCAAGGCCAATACCGCCTGGCTTTACGAAATAAGTATCAAATAAAGGATCAAGGACAATCCATTGGGTATTGATGTTTGCCTCTATTACATTATGGGAACCAAATCTGCCCTTTGCTTTCATTTGTGCAATTCTTACAGGGTAATGATAATTTTGCAATATTCTTGCTAAAACCAGAGAATAGCTTCCACAGGCGCCTTTGGCTGTCATCAGGTCGATAGATGCCGGATGAAATACGTCAGCCTTAAAACCCTCAATATCTTCAGCTCCGCTGAATACAGGCTTCCTGCTCCCAAGCAGATCGCTGCAAGTCTGCATAATCTTAACTAAGATCGAATCTTTCGTATCATTAAAATCAATCTTTCTGTCAATACTTTTTTGAATCACGTTGAACAACTCGCCTTCATAATTTGCTTCCATCTTAAAGTAAAACAAAGAAGCGAGCAAAAAGCCGTTCAGGAAAACAAGAAAATAAAGACTAAAAAAAATCCGGCGAAACAATCTGATTATATGGCTCATCATGAAAAAATAGGATCATGGTTTTTTTATTGATGGTTAATTTAATAGACTGCAACAAATGAAAAAATAAATTATAGTTGCAAATATCCGATTGGCTTTTTCATAGAAAATCTAAACTGGGATTGAAAATTACGGATGTGCTATAACCATCATTTCAGTCAACATGAATAGTTTTGATTTTACTCTGAAATGAAAACGATAATTTATATCAGTTTAGTGTGCTTAGGCTTTTGCTTATAATGCCGATGCAATCTTCTATTTGTTCCTGATTTATCACCAACGGTGGTGCAAGTCTTATCTTGTCGCCATGTGTAGGCTTTGCGAGAAGGCCATTATCTTTTAAGCTCATGCATAGGCTCCACGCTGCATCCGGGTTGTAGTGTTTTATGACAATCGCATTCAGAAGCCCTTTACCGCGTGCCTGCGCTATATGAGGCGAATTTATTTTTTGGATGCCCTCCCTCAATATTTTGCCCATTGCTTCGGCATTTTCAATCATTTTTTCCTCCTTAAGAACTGTAAGTGCCGTGATAGCTACATTACATGCAAGCGGGTTGCCGCCATAAGTAGAACCATGTTCGCCCGGCTTAATAGTGAGCATGATTTGGTCGTCTGCTAAGACTGCTGACACTGGTAATGTGCCGCCGCTCAATGCTTTCCCAAGAATCAAAATATCCGGCCGCACATTTTCATGATCACACGCCAGCATTTTCCCGGTACGGCCAAGCCCGGTTTGTATTTCATCTCCAATGAAGAGGACATTTGCATCTTCACAGTATTGTTTTGCTTTGGTCAAATAGCCTTCGTCCGGCACAACAACTCCGGCCTCTCCTTGTATGGGCTCAGCTAAAAAGCCCGCGGCATTTTTATCCTGCAGCGCTTTCTCCAAAGCATTCAGATCATTATAGGGGATTATTTCAAACCCCGGCATAAACGGCCCAAAATTTTTGTAAGAGGAAGGGTCACTGCTGAAGGAAATCACCGTGCTTGTTCTTCCGTGAAAATTATTTTCGCAAACAATTATTTTAGCCTTATTCTCAGCAACACCTTTTACATCGTAAGCCCAGCGGCGGCATAATTTAATGGCTGTTTCAACTGCTTCCACGCCTGTATTCATCGGCAGCACTTTATCGTAACCGAAATATGCCGTAATGAACTGTTCATATTCACCCAACAGGTCGCTGTGAAATGCCCGGGAAGTAAGTGTTAGCTTTTGCGCCTGCTCAATAAGAGCAGCGACAATTTTTGGATGGCAATGTCCCTGATTAACGGCAGAATAGCCACTTAAAAAATCGTAATAGCATTTGCCATCCACATCCCAAACATGCACTCCTTCGCCTTTGTGCAGCACAACGGGCATGGGGTGATAATTGTGAGCGCCAAACTTTTCCTCAAGCTCAAAATAGTAGGCGCTCTTATTTGTATTTGCTGAGACAGGCTGCATAATAGTATGTTTTAAAACGATGAAATGGTAAAGAGCAAAGGGAATGAAAAAAGATACGAAAAAGTTTTCAGGCAGAAGAAGGCTCTACAAGATAACGGTTACTGGTGATCCAGGAAATCAAGGTTCAGATCCAGAAAAAGCAATATTGAATTGGCAGTAGTAATAAAGCTAAATTTTATCAAAAGTACTTCTAATTTCTGAGACCTTATATGATGATCACAAAAAAGTCAGTTGGTAATTATCGGACAAATATGCAATGTTTGAAGGCTTTGACAAGAACAGCCCGTAGAAAGATGAGCCGCTGCCGGTCATAGAAGCATATGCTGCGCCTGCTTCATACAGGTTCTCTTTTATGATGTTCAATTGAGGGTATTCTTTTAAGACAGGCTCTTCGAAATCATTTTTTAATTCATCTTTCCATGTCGTAATTGGCTGACTGATTAATTCTTTGATATTTTTTGCATGAACTTTTGGTTTTATCTGCGAGAATGCCCAGCCCGTGGCGATATGTATTTCGGGATGTACCAGCACGAAGGAATAACCGGACAAATCCAGAGACAGGGATTCTAATATTTCTCCCCGCGCTGATGCAAAAGCTGGTTTGTCAAGAATGAAAAAAGGGCAATCGCTTCCCAACTGTGATGCATAGTTGATCAATTGATTGGTTGAAATGCTGAGATGGAATTTATCATTCAGAAGCTTCAGAGCAAAAGCACCATCAGCAGAACCGCCACCCAGCCCGGCTCCCATAGGTATATGCTTATGCAGCCACATTTTAACCGGAGGCAATTTTGGGAAATCTTTTTTCAGCAAATTATATGCTTTCACGCATAAGTTATTGTCAGCATTTCCATCTACCGATAATCCGGAAACGGTGAGTTTAAAAGTATCTGAAGGGACTATCTCAATAACATCTTTTATATTAAGGGGGTAGAAGACAGATTCGAGGTCATGATAACCATCCGGGCGCTTGCCGGTAATGTGGAGGCCAAGATTGATTTTGCAATTAGGGAAACAAATCATCAGCCTGTAGTTGTGAAGATGTTAGTAATGAAATGGCCAGGCTTCTACTTTTGCTTACGTTTGTTGATTTCATCGCGGATGGCAATGGCTCTTATATAATCTTCATGCTCCAGTACTTCGTTCAAAAGCGTGTTCAGTTCTTCCAGCGAAAGTGCCCTCAGGTCTTCCCTTGGAGTTGTTTCTGTGGTGGTGGTGGTGGTAACCGCTTTTTTCTTTTTTGATGAGCTGTCTTCCATCAATATTCCCGCGCTTTCAAGTATATGCTCATAAGTATATATAGGGCAGCCAAAACGAACTGCCAGCGCCAGCGCATCGGACGTGCGGGAATCTATCTCTACTGTGTCATGCTCGCTGAAGCAAACCAATTTCGAATAAAAAATACCTTCCTGCAGATCGCAGATAATAATTTCCTGCAGATCTATATTGAAAGCGCTCATGAAATTTTTCATCAGGTCGTGCGTAAGTGGCCGACTCGGGTGCATTTTCTCCAAAGCAACTGCAATAGCTTGCGCTTCAAAACCACCTATGACAATTGGCAGTCTCCGTAGCCCGTTCACTTCGCCCATCACGACAGCATAGGAGTGAGTTTGGGTGATGCTGTGCGACAATGCAACTATTTCCAGTTCTATCTTTTTCATATACCGCCCTGAAAAACTTTAATTGATAAAAAGCAAATATAAAAATTAAAGCCTTCCAAAAATTTGAGAGGCTTTAAAATAAATCCACTTCTTTTTTAATAATGTGGGTAAACGATTATTGGGCGCCTTTTAACTGTTTTACTGCTTCGATTACTTTCGGGACAACTTCAAATGCATCGCCCACGATTCCATAATCTGCTGCTTTGAAAAAAGGTGCTTCCGGATCTTTATTGATAACAACAATTACTTTGCTTCTGTTGACACCTGCCAGGTGCTGAATCGCACCGGAAATGCCAATAGCTATATATAAATTTGGTGCAATGGCAATGCCCGTTTGCCCCACATGCTCATTATGCGGGCGCCAATGCGAATCGGCAACCGGGCGGCTGCAGGCTGTCGCCGCGCCGAGCAATTTGGCCAGTTCTTCCACCATGCCCCAGTTCTCGGGGCCTTTCAATCCACGGCCACCGCTTACAACAATATCTGCATCTGTCAACAGCACATCGCCAGATGCTTTTTGGGTTGAAATAATTTTTGTCTCACGCACTTCTACCGCAATATTAAGCGGTGATATATCTGCAGTTCCTTCACCTGCCTGAACGTGATAAGAATTTGGGTTCAAAGAAATAATCTTTATACCGGTAGCAATAGCAATATTGGCAAATGCTTTGCCTGAGAAAACACTCTTCTTAACTACAAAACCGTTGTCTGTAACCGGAAGCGCTACGGCTCCCGAAACCAGGCCAGCTTTCAGTTTTGCTGAAAGCCTTGGTGCAACTGCTTTTCCAGTGAGGTTATTAGAGAATATAACTACTGTTGCGTCAAGCGACGATACTGCTTCAGCAATTACGTTTGCATATACCTGCGAATCCAGATGGTTCAGTATTTCATTATTGACCTGATGGATTTTATTCACTCCATATTTTCCCAAAGCTGAAAGGTCTTCGCTTACTGTTCCCAGCAGAATGCCTTCTGCGGTTGTGCCTGTTAGCTCAGCGATTTTCGCGCCATAGCTTAATGCTTCAAAGGATGATTTCTTTACGTGCCCATCGGAATGATCAATAAAAATGAGAACAGACATAAAAATTGTTTTTAAATTTCTCAAGGAGAAAATTGCTCAATACCTCAATTGAACCATTGGGTGATTTTCAAATTAATTTGGCTTCTTCATGCAGTAATCTCACCAGTTCTGCAGGATTGTCTGCTGGTATCAGCTTTACACCGGCTTTTGCAGGTGGCAATTCAAATGAAACAACTGTTGTCAATGGAGTGACAGCAGCGGGCTCAACTACTTTAAGCGGTTTTGCTCTGGCACTCATAATTCCTTTCATATTGGGAATGCGCTGCTCAGCAACTCCTTTTTGGCAGCTTACCACTGCGGGCAGTGATACCTCATCTGTTTCTTCGCCGCCCTCAATTTCACGGGTAACTGTTGCCTTTGTGCCATCCAAACCGAACTTTGTTGCCAGAGAAATATAGGGCAGGCTCAGCAATTCGGCAACCATGCCGCCGATAGAAGAACCATTATAGTCAATCGTTTCTTTGCCGGTAAAAATCAAATCATAGCCGGCTTGCTTTGCGGCATCTGCAATCTGTGAAGCGATATAATAACTGTCATGGCTATCTGCATTCACGCGGATGGCTTCATCACCGCCTAAGGCAAGGGCTTTGCGAATAACCGGATCTGCATCTGCTGTTGCGACAGTGATCAGGTGTATTACAGTTGAAGGGTCTTTTTCTTTGAGTTCAATTGCCCGAACCAGTGCATACCATTCATCGTAGGGGTTGATGATCCATTGCACGCCTTCAGCCGCGAATTTCGTATTGTTATCTTTGAAAGCTATTTTTGCTGTGGTGTCCGGCGTTTTGCTGATACAAACTAATATCTTCATTAACTCAGGATTTAGAAGAATAAATAAAGGTTGTTTATGCAACTAATACAAAGATAAGGGTTGCATCTTTACGTTGAGCAAATACCGTAAAAATTATTGTTAAGTAATGGAAAGGATAGAGAAACTGAAAGAATTTTTGAAAGCAAATCCTGCTGACAGTTTTGTGCAGCATGCGCTGGCGTTAGAGTATATTAAAACCGGGAATCATTCTGCTGCAAGAAGCCTATTTGAGGATATACTAACACGTGAACCGGGCTATATCGGGTCTTATTATCATCTGGCAAAATTATTAGAAAGCGCGGGCGAAAAAGATCTGGCTGTTGAGTGGTATGAAAAGGGAATGGCTGCAGCAAAAGTTGCGGGCGATAATCATGCTTACAATGAACTGCAGGCGGCGCATGATGATTTGATGTATTGAGGCGCGGATTGAGGAACTTCCCTTAGAAGAAATGGTTACCAAATTTTGGAAATTTTCCAGAATTACCTAATTTTGGTAATATTGTTCATAGCAATTGAAGCCACTTTGCAGGTTTTCAGCTTTGGTATTTTTTAATTTATAAAAAATTGGAAATATGGAAGTGCGCTTCAAAGATACTTATCTCGAAAAATTATATGCCGGATTGCCGCTAAGTGGCAAGCCAAAGTATAATGATGACATTATGGAAAGATTCAGAAAGCGTGTAATTGTTTTAGAACATACTGAAAATACAATTGAACTCAGAAAACTTAAGAGCTTGCATTTCGAAGTTTTGAAAAAGGACAAAAAAGGATTGTATTCAGTAAGAGTTGACCTAAAGTACAGACTGGAATTTTTTATTGAAAAAGATAAGATCGAGCTAAATGAAATAGTCTTGATTGATAATTTATCCGACCATTACAGGTAACAATGGCAAACTATAAAGTGATAGGAAAAAATGGGAAAGAAATCTTCACAGATGCACTATTGCATCCGGGCGAGGTATTAGCCGACGAGTTGGGAGCACGTGAGATTTCCCAGAAAAATTTTGCAGCATTGGTTGATATGCGGCCACCACATTTTAATGAACTGTTGAAAGGAAAGCGCCATGTTTCCGCCATTCTAGCTCTTAAATTGGAGAAGAATCTTGGTATTGACGCAAGGTTTTGGATGCGCCTTCAGGCAGATTATGATTTGAAAATTGCACGCAGGCAAATTAAAGTTGCCTGAAATTTTTTTAATGAACCTTCTCTCGGTCTTCAATAAATTTATTTCAGAACAAAATCTTTTTTTACCAAAAGATAAACTGCTGCTTGCTGTTAGCGGAGGCCTTGATTCTATTGTGCTTTGCGAATTATGCTATCAATCGGGATTTGATTTCGCGATTGCACATTGCAATTTTCAATTGAGGGGTGAAGAAAGTGAAAGGGATGAAAATTTCTTGAAAGGCTTAGCTGAAAAATATCAGAAAGAAATCTTCATAAGGAAATTTGATACAGAAAAATACGCAGTTGAGAATAAAGTCTCTATTCAGGTTGCAGCAAGGGCATTGAGATACAGTTGGTTTGAAGAAATAGCCAGTGGTCAATGGTCAATGGTCAATAAAACTCACAACTCATCATCCAACATTCACCATGTTGCAACTGCTCATCATCTCAATGACAACATTGAAACCTTACTGATGAATTTTTTCAAAGGCACAGGCATCGCAGGCTTGCATGGTATCTTACCAAGACAGGGAAACATTGTCCGCCCTTTATTGTTTGCCAAAAAAGATGAATTAAAAGAATTTGCCCTGGCGATGAACCTGCAGTGGGTTGAAGACAGTTCCAACGAATCGGATAAATATTCCCGCAATTATTTACGTCATCATGTGATCCCACTGATAGAAAAAATTTATCCCGCTGCGATTGATAATTTGTCTGGCAACATTGACCGCTTTCGCGATATTGAGATTTTGTATCATCAATCCATTGCATTGCATAAAAATAAATTGCTTGAGAAAAGGGGTGAGGAAGTTCATATCGCTGTGCTGAAATTAAGAAAATCAGCGCCGCTGAATACAATAGTCTATGAAATTATCAGGGAATTCGGATTTTTTTCTGCTCAGGTTGACGAAACAATCAGTTTGCTTGACAGCGAATCCGGAAAGTATATTCAATCGCCATCACACCGTATTTTCAAAAACCGCAAGTGGTTTATCATTTCGCCCAATAATACAGAACTTGCACAAAATATTCTCATTGATAAGGCCGATGGCCGATGGCCGATGGCTGATGGCGAACTGCTTTTCGAAAAATTTTCAACATCGGGGCACAAACCTGCCTACCGGACTGGCAGGCTACAAACGACAAACTCCATCGCACAATTAGATGCCGGTAAAATAAAATTGCCTTTGTTGCTGAGGAAATGGAAACGCGGCGATTATTTCTATCCGCTGGGGATGAAAAAAAAGAAAAAGCTTGCGCGTTTTTTTATTGACAACAAGCTTTCTCAAACTGATAAAGAGAAAGTCTGGGTGATGGAGATGAATAAGAAAATCATCTGGATTGTTGGCATGCGCATCGATGAGCGGTTTAAAGTAACAGAACAGACAAAAGAAGTTCTGAAGATTGTATTTAATAAGTTGTGAAGATCCTCCTGATATCAAAATGCTTTATCGATTCGAGGAAATTTGAAAACACCGGATAATCTGAAAATATCTGGCTTGTTACTATGACAAATGCAATCCCGAATAATGCGCCCCAGATATGTGCGGAATGGTTTATGCCGCCACCTCCTCTTTTATCAAGCAGATAAGAAATCAATAAGTATAAAGCGCCAAATAAAAATCCCGGAATAAAAACAGGTATGAATATAAGCCCAACCCCCTGCATCGGATTAAGCATGATATAAGCAAAGACCACGGCAGAAACGGCTCCGGAAGCCCCAAGGCTTTTGTAATAATAATTGTCTTTATTTTTTTGAAAAGTAGGCAGAAGGCAAACTCCCAACGCTCCCACATACATTAATATATACATCATTTCTCCTTGTGAATGCGAGCGAAAAATATCAGAAGAAAATCTTGGCTCAACACCCTGGCCTCCTTGTCCCTGACCGAACAGGTACAAAGCGTACATATTGAAAATTAAATGCGGGATGTCTTTATGAATAAGCCCGCATGTGAAAAATCTGTACCATTCTTTTTGGTTTGAAATAGCAGGAGGGTAAAATATGAGTTTATCAATAAGATTGCTGTTGCCAAAACCAATGAAGGAAATAATGCTTGTTGCTATTATTATAATTAAAGTGATGCTTATGTTCATTTTGCTTTTTTATTGGTGATGGTATTTTTCATTGCGCAAAATACTGCATGCGCGGTACAATTGCTCGGCTAAGATAAGCCTCACCAACTGATGCGGGAATGTTAATTGGGAAAGCGACCATTTGTGATTACATCTTTTCAACACTATTTCATCAATGCCATATGCGCCACCAATAAGGAAAACAAGATTTTTTATGCTTTCATTAGCCCTCGACTGGATAAATTGAGCCAGTTCCTGTGATGATAATTGCTTTCCTTTTTCATCCAATGCCACGAGATAATCATCTTTTTTCAGCAGATGCAAAATTGATTCGCCTTCTTTTTTTTTCAATTCATTCTCTGATATTGAGGCTGCATTTTTTTGTGGCGCAACAATCAGCCATTCCACAGGGTAATATTTTGATATCCTTTTGGTGAAATCCTCAAGCCCTTCTTTAATATATGATTCATTATTTTTTCCAACAGATATCAGTAATATTTTCATTTTATAAAAGTAGCAAATGTGGCTGAACAGGAATCGTAAAAATATCTGTAAATTCCATGATTGCTAAGTGATAAGTTTTTATTTTGCACCCGGCAGCCTGCCAAGCTGCGGGCGGTGTGGGCGCTTTTGTGCTTTTCGGGTCACATCCTTTTTAGCGTAAGTCACTAACGGGATGTTGTTATTTTAATTTTCTGAATGAAAAGAGAAATCGGATTGAATGAGAAAAATTATTAGCAAAGATGTCTTACTGATATTTATCTTTTTTATTGTATCAAGGGTTATCGCTCGCTTGTTTGGCGTGCATTTCAGTTATATCGCCTTATATCAATACTGGCAATATCTGGATGTGGAAACGCTGCGTCATAATTTGCTTCGTGGTATTTGGTATGATCATGCGCAGCCGCCCGGATTTAATTTATTGCTTGGTATTGTTTTAAAATTATCCGGCTCACATGCTGCTTTTGGGTTTAATATTTTATTTAAAACGATTACGCTCGTAAATGTTTTCTTACTGCTGAATATTTTAAAACGAGTTATCGCGAACCGCAATCTGCCGCTTATTATTTCCCTCATTTATCTGCTGAGCCCTGCAACTTTGATTTTAGAAACAGAATTATTTTATACAACATTTATTTCTCTGCTGCTTTTGATGTCCGTAAATTTTTTATTGCGATTTCAGCAAAAGCAAAGCTGGGTTGATGGGTTTGGCATTTTCTTCCCGCTGGCAGTTTTATGCCTCACCAGAAGCATGTATCATGTTGCGTGGCTGCTGGTTGTAGCTGCTATTGTTCTTTTTTATTATAGAAATAGAAATGGTTTCGGGAAACTAATTATCAGCTCATTTTTTTGCCTGGCACTGGTTGCCGGATGGTATGCGAAAAATTACTTTGTATTTGGAAGCTTTTCGACTTCCACATGGATCGGAATGAATATCTCACGGAATGTTTTTCATGACAATGAGATAAAAGATTCATCACGTATTGAGGCTTATGAAGCGTTCTCTAAAATATCTTACTACAAAAAATTCATATCTGGCGGCTTAGAAAAAAAATTTGCCGGTATAAATGACCGGGATTTGCTGAGCGAAATGAAGAATGACAGTTTTATTAATGAGAACCACATTGACTATATCGAAGTATCGAAAAAATATATGGATGTTAGTAAAGCCTATATCATATCACATCCCGGGGCCTATTTGAAAAATGTGCTGCAATCAACTATTATTTTTTTCACGCCCGCGACGCGCTATCCGCTGGCGGAAGAAAAAGCAGGAAAGATAAAATATTACGATGCCGTTTATTCTTTCAATCTTTCTCATTTTGCTGAAGGCAAGCAACAGCGAAGGATTGCCCTTACTCTTTCTGCTATCCCTAAATTATTGTTCTACCTCACTGTGTTTTTCTTTCTTGCCAAATTTGTGATAAGAAATAAGAAAATCAGTTTATTGAATTTATTTATTACAATCACAATTGTATTTGTATTCTCTGTCAGCTCGCTGTTCGAGCATTACGAGAACATGCGTTTTCGCTATGAGATAGAACCTTTGTTCCTGATACTACTCGCACAGGTTATGGCTGTTTTTATGTTGAAAGGAAAGGAAGCGGATCTCGCGCAAAACCTCTAAGGGCAAAGATTTGAAAGGTGTAACTCATCTTAATATTATATTTCAAAAAGGCGGAGAGGCGCAAAGTTTTATTTTACATTTCTTTCTTTTGAGCCTTAGCGTCTTTGCAAGAAACAAAATTTGGTTACTCAATCCCGGTAATTGAGCGCAGGTTTGCGATCGCCAAGCAATGCCTTGTATTGAAAATCGGGGCCTTTTGCTTTATTGAATTCCTCTGTTGCTTTTTGGATGATCGTATTATCGGTAAACAGATCAATGCCTGTCAGTGCCAATGTCTTTGCAGCAACCATCATTCCTTTAATGCCGATATCAGTGCCACCGCATGCAGTGGCCTGCCAGCTATGCGCAGGCGTGCCAGGCACCCAGGTTGCAGCATTGAGGCCAACCGTAGGAACTGTCCAGCTTACATCAGCAACATCAGTTGAGCCTCCGCCATCATCTTTTTCTTCTGTGAGCGGTTTTATTTTTGTTGCCGTTTCAATTGCCGGTACTTTATAATTGAAAGTAGCCTGAATTTTTTTTGCAAATTCAGTTTCTTTTTCAGTATAAAGAATGCCACCTACTTTTTCTAAATTTTTCTGCATTGCTTCTGCCAGCGTTCTATTAGGCAACAGATCATACACTCCGCCTGTGATCTCATATTCTGATGTGGTGCCGGTGCCCAAGGCCGCACCCTTTGCGGCATCTACCACTCTCGCAAAAACGTCCTGTACAATGGCCCGATCCTGATTGCGCACATAATAATAGGACTCTGCAAAATCAGGCACCACATTGGGCGCTTTGCCCCCATCCGTGATCACGTAATGAATACGGGTGCTGGATGGGATATGTTCGCGCATCATGTTCACCATCATGTCCATCCCTTCCACAGCATCCAGAGCAGAGCGGCCTTTATCAGGCGCTGCGGCAGCATGCGCAGCCAAGCCATGAAATCGAAATTTAGCACTGATGTTTGCCATGGATCTTCTCAATTCAACCTGATTTTCTGAACCCGGATGCCAATGCAAAACAACATCAACACCATTAAATAACCCTGCCCTTACCATATACACTTTTCCTGAGCCACCTTCTTCTGCAGGGCAGCCATATACTTTTACAGTGCCCTTTAGTTTTCCTGACTCAATGAGTTTCTTTAATTCTATGCCTGCGGCCGCGGATGCGACGCCAAATAAATGATGGCCGCAGCCATGGCCAGATTTCATGCCGGCTACCGGTCTTTTTTCAGCAACAGAGTCCTGTGATAAACCCGGCAACGCGTCAAACTCAGCCAGTATAGCTATAACAGGCTTTCCGCTTCCGTATGTTGCTACAAATGCAGTTGGTATTTCTGCAACACCTGCTTCTACAATAAAGCCATTATCTTTCAATGTTTGCTGCAGCAAGGCAGTACTCTTGTATTCTTTATAACCAACTTCTGCATAAGACCATATTTGGAGTGCTTTTGTTTTATACAAGTCATACAGTGACTGAAGGTCAGCAATCGCTGTGGTTTTTATTTTTTCAGAAGGGTCGCTGCCCTTTTTTTTCTGTGCATGCGTGTCAGTTGCTGAAATAAAGAAAGTAATAATGATGATGAGCTTGTACAAATTTTTCTGCATATCTGAAGTTGTTTTGGTAATATAAATTCTTATGAGCAAGGTAAACAACGGTAATTCAATTTAGAAATTAAAATTGAATTCCGGCGAATAGTTCCATGCTTTATCTTATCAGTGGTTAGATTCAGGCAGATTGCTTTTACTATATCTACTATGGGTTTACCTAAATGAATTTAGCAGAGGCTGTTTCATGCGTAGTGAGCAACTTTTTTTATGATTTTCACGTTAATGGGTTATGTTGCGGGTCAGAACTTTAATTTCATCTTGCTAATCTTATAAATACCGGAAACTGGAAAATTCTTAAAAGCGTTTGAGGCCGCATGAATACCGTAATAATTATTCATTAATAGATTAGAAAATCAGCAGTCAGCTTGAAATTCCTTTATATACCAACTTTTGTTTTTTTTTATTCTTTTGTGTCATTTGTGGCCATGGGTCAGGATTCGTTATCGATTGGTCCGGTAAAAATTTTTCCAAGGTCTGCAAATGATAAGCCATCTAAAAATGATACGCTAAGATGGAATTCTCAATTAGATCTGATAGATATTTATCAAAAGGTTATCAAAAAAGATACTCTTCCGAGGCAGGACGTCAAATCTACCCACTTATCTGCTCTCCCTGTGGCCGGATATTCGCTGCAAACAGGTTTCGCTGCTGTAGTCAGTGCCAATTTGGGGTTTTATACAACAGCCCATCAGCACCAGGCCGAAAAAATATCCAGCCTTCTTACCAGCATTACTTACTCGCAGTACAGCCAGATAATTTTTCCTATACAGTTTGACATATGGACTAAGAAAGATAAATATAATATTATAAGCGACTGGCGATATATGAGATACCCATCTACCACGTTCGGCCTTGGCGGTCACTCAAATATCAATGATGGATACACGATAGATTTCAACTATGCAAAATTCCATCAGACTTTAATGCGAAAAGTATCCAGAGATCTTTATGCAGGCATTGGTTATTTTTTCGATTATTTCTGGAATGTCAGGGAAGTTGATCCTCCCCCAGGTGTAAAAACAGATTTCCAAAAATACGGGCTGACGAATACGGTAACTGCATCGGGCATGGCCTTTCGTTTGCTGTTGGATACACGCAAGAACCAGATCAACCCGGATGCAGGCTGGTATTTGAACATTGTTGATCGCCCCAATTTTACTTTCCTGGGAAGCGATAACAACTGGCATTCGTTATTGATAGAAGCGCGGAGGTATTTTAATTTCCCTGGCAACTCCCAAAATGTGTTCGCTGTATGGAGCTATAACTGGCTGACCATAAGCGGCAAGCCGCCATATTTGTTATTGCCAAGCACTGGTTGGGATGACTTTTTTAATACAGGAAGAGGCTATATCCAGGGGCGCTACCGGGGGCAGGACATGCTTTATCTAGAAACAGAATACAGGTTTGGGTTAACGCATAACGGGTTTCTGGGGGGAGTGGTTTTTGCTAATGCCCAATCTTTTTCAAAAGAATTATCTACGCAATTTCAGATTATTGCCCCCGGCGCTGGTGCGGGGATTCGTATTAGGCTGAATAAATTCTCGGGAGCAAATCTTTGTGTTGATTATGGATGGGGACTCAATGGCTCGCAGGGTGTTGCTGTGAACCTCGGTGAGGTTTTCTAAAATTTATCTGCCATTTCAGGCAAGCGAATAAATTATGACCATGAGCGCAAACCGGATTTTATCCCTGAATTTGTTTCACCGTTTCTCCCATGGAATTACCCTATTTTCATCGTGTTTTTTTTTCATTCATATTTCTTTTGCTCAGGTTTTAAAATATGAACGGGCAACAATCAAGACTGACACCGTTCCTCATCACTACGGGCAATTGCATTTGATCAATGGCCATGAACAGGTTGATGTTTTTGATATCATCAATCATATTTTCACTCGGCAAAAGGAAATCAGGAAAGATACCAGCAAAATAAAAACCGGCAAATTTTATGGTTCACTGCTGCCGTCTGCTGAATACACATTGCAAACGGGTTTTGCCGGCGCCTTGAATGGCAACCTGGCATTTTATACCAGTAACCATGATCTGGCAAATATTTCCAGTATATATGCTGTTGCTAAATACACGCAAAACCAACAGTTCATACTGCCCATTCAGGCCAATATCTGGACTAAAGAGAATAAATATAATATCCAGACAGACTGGCATTTCGAGAAATTCCCACAAGAAACTTTTGGGCTTGGAGGCCTCACCACTGATGCTGAAGGGTACGATATTGACTATGATTATATACGGCTATATCAAACATTTTATAAGACCATCTTTACTGATTTTTATCTGGGAGCCGGTTTCAATTTTGACTATTTCTATAATCTATCAGAAGTGAATCCGCCAAAAGGGGACACGACTGATTTTGAGAAATACGGTCTTGCATCTAAAGAACTATCCTCGGGTTTAACATTGAACCTGCTTTATGATGAAAGGAGAAATTCCATCAATCCGAAGCAGGGCTATTATGCCAATATTGTTTACAGAACCAATTACAAATTTCTGGGCAGTGATGCAAACTGGCAATCCCTGCTGTTAGATTTTCGCAAGTATCAAAACTTCCCAACCTCTTCAAAGAACATACTTGCATTCTGGACTTATGACTGGTTTACATTGAGCGGTAAACCTCCTTATCTTAATCTCCCTTCTACTGCAAGCGATACGTATAATAATTTTGGAAGAGGTTATATACAGGGACGTTTCAGGGGAATGAACCTATTGTATCTGGAAACGGAATACAGGTTTGGAATTACAGAAAATGGGTTTATCGGAGGAGTGGTTTTTGCCAATGCGCAGTCTTATACAGAAGAGACCAGTGGCCGTTTTGAAGCAATCCTTCCAGGATGGGGTGCAGGCATAAGGATCAAGCTGAACAAGTTTTCCAAAACCAATCTGGCGCTGGATTATGGGTTTGGATTGAACGGGTCTAAGGGTATTTTTGCTAATCTTGGCGAAGTGTTTTAGCTGAGAAATAAAAGTCCTCAGATGTAATATTTGATCCGTGAAATTTGAATTTTTTATCCTCCATTTTCAAGTGCGTGTTTACTATTTCAACAACCCTTTTATTTCTTCTAATCTAAGCAATGCTTCTACAGGAGTGAGCCTGTTAATATCGATATGTTCCAGCAATCTTCTGATTTCTTCAAAAGTTTCTGTGTGCGCGTCAAAAATGGAGAGCTGTAATTTCGGGGCAGCTATTTTTTTTATTCCGAGATGAAGATTGTCCTTTGCGGTATCCTGGCTATCTCTGCTTTCTTCTAATTGCTTTAAGATTTCATTGGCTCTGTTAAGCAGAGATGGTGGCATGCCTGCCATTTTAGCTACATGAATGCCGAAACTGTGTGTGCTTCCTCCGGGTGAAAGCTTGCGCAGAAAAATTATTTTGTTGCCAATTTCTTTGTTGGTGATATGATAATTCTTTACACGTGGCAATTTATTTTCCAGTTCGTTCAGTTCATGGTAATGGGTTGCAAATAAGGTTTTGGGAGCAAATGGCGAGTTGTGCAGATATTCTGCAATGCTCCATGCAATAGAAATGCCGTCGTAAGTAGAAGTGCCCCTGCCAATTTCGTCTAATAATATTAAGCTTCTTGATGTAATATTATTAATAATACTCGCTGTCTCATTCATTTCCACCATGAAAGTAGATTCGCCGCCGCTAAGATTGTCAGATGCACCAACGCGTGTGAATATTTTGTCAGTCAAAGGTATCCTTGCTTCATTGGCAGGCACAAAACTTCCGGCGTGCGCCATGAGTGTGATTAAAGCGGTTTGCCGGAGCAAAGCGCTTTTACCGCTCATGTTCGGCCCTGTCAGGATAATGATTTGCTGTGATGAAGGGTCAAGAAAAATATCGTTTGAAATATAAGGTTCGCCAACTGGTAGGTTGCGTTCGATTACAGGATGGCGGCTTTCTTTCAGTTCAAGCTCGTTGTCTTCATGCAGTTGTGGTTTTTTATAATTGAAGTGAAGCGCATTGTTCGCAAAACAAATGAGGCAATCCAAAATAGCCAGCACATTGCCGTTCACCTGCATCGGCGCGATATAGTCCTGTAATTCCAATAGCAGTTTTTCGTACAGGCTTATCTCAATATTATAAATTTTTTCTTCTGCGCCCGTTATTTTTTCTTCATATTCCTTTAGCTCTGTTGTGATGTAACGCTCGGCATTAGCAAGCGTCTGTTTGCGCATCCAATTTGCAGGCACTTTGTTCTTATGCGAATTGGTCACTTCAAGGTAATAGCCAAATACATTATTGAAACTAATCTTTAGCGATGAGATACCTGTTGCTTCTGATTCTTTTTGCTGCAATGAAATGAGATATTCCTTGCCGTTGGTTGCTATGTTCCGTAATTCATCAAGTTCCACATTGACGCCATATTTGATCAATCCACCTTTTGCGGCAACGGCGGGAGGGTTCTCAACAATCTCACCGGTAATCTTTTCAAAGATATAATGGCATGGGTTCAGGGAGTCCACTAATCTTTTCAGATAATCATTGGCAGAATTCCCGCAAAGCATTTTTATTTCTTTGATGTGATGAAGCCCTCTGGCAATCTGCATCACTTCACGCGGGTTGATTTTCCTCATGGGTATTTTGCTTACCAGCCGTTCTATATCGCCGCAGTGTTTGATATGGTGCAGTATCTTATTTCGCAGATCCACATCTTTAATAAAAAATTCCACCAGGTCTAACCGCTCGTTGATTTTACGCATATCCTTCAACGGAAGCAGCAGCCAGCGCTTGAGCATACGTGCGCCCATGGGAGAAGCAGTGTTATCCAGCACTTTCAACAGTGTGTTGCCATTTTCGAAACCGCTTCCCGAAAGCTCCAGGTTTCTGATGGTGAAACGGTCCATCCACAAATAATCCTCCCGCTCAATTCGCTGTATAGATGTGATGTGCTGAAGGTTCGGGTGCTCAGTATCTTTTAAATAGTGAAGCACGGCGCCGGCTGCGATGATGCCTTCATGCATTTCTTCTACGCCAAACCCTTTCAGGGAATGTGTTTGAAAATGTTTCAGGAGACTTTCTTTGGCAAAAGGTTCATCAAATATCCAGCTCTCCAGTGTATAGGTGTAAAACTTAGGCCCGAAGATTTCTTTAAAATGTTTTTGATGGCTGCGCTGAAAAACAATTTCAGCAGGCTTTAGCGTCTGTAATAATTTGTCGGCATATTCTTCATTACCCTCAGCAATAAAAAATTCTCCGGTAGAAATATCCAAAAAAGAAATGCCGGTATTGTTTTCTCCGAAATGAACGCCTGCGAGAAAATTATTGGTATTATGCTCAAGCAGTTTATCATTGAGCGCAATGCCAGGCGTTACCATTTCTGTAACGCCTCGTTTCACAATGCCTTTCGCTTCCTTCGGATCTTCGAGCTGATCACAGATAGCAACGCGGTAACCTGCTTTAACCAGTTTATGTAAATAAGTATCCAATGCGTGATGGGGGAAGCCCGCGAGGTCGGAAGATGAAGCAGCGCCATTATTTCTTTTGGTGAGCGTGATACCAAGCACTTTGGAAGCGATGATAGCGTCTTCACCAAAGGTTTCATAGAAATCACCTACTCGGAACAGTAAAATAGCATCGGGATATTTTTGTTTGATGGCCCGGTGCTGCTGCATCATGGGTGTGTCTGCGCTGCTTTTTGCCATGACGGCAAAAATAACTGCTTTACTTTCATCTTTGTGAGCGATTGTTCACAATGTGGATTATTTTTGCCCGATAACTTCATTGATGGAAAAGTTAAGCATGAGCGGGTTGAACCGGAAATCCGTGGATGAGTTCAGGCAATCAGAAAAAATACCGATTGTCGTCGTGCTGGATAATATCCGCAGCATGCATAATGTAGGCAGCGTGTTTCGCACAGCCGATGCTTTTTTATTACAGGGAATTTATCTGTGCGGTTACACACCGCAGCCGCCTCACCGCGATATTCATAAAACAGCATTGGGCGCTACTGAAACTGTGAACTGGAAATATGCGGGCAACGCAACCGACGTTTTAAAATCGTTGAGAGACGATGGTTACAGGATATTCGCGGTTGAGCAGGTGAAGGAAAGTGTTTCTTTGCAAAAATTTATTTTTGAACAAGATGAAAAGTTAGCGGTAATATTTGGCAATGAAGTGAGTGGGGTTGGGGAAGAAGTTTTGAAATTGTGCGATGGTTGCATTGAGATACCGCAATTGGGCATGAAGCATTCGCTGAATATTTCGGTTGCAGCAGGAATCGTGCTTTGGGAATTGATCAGGACAAGGATTTAAAAGGATTTGGTATTATCCGTATATAAATTGAAATTATTGATGAGCACTGTAAAGAATTATTTATCGCTTATAAAATTTTCTCACACCATTTTCGCAATGCCGTTTGCAATGATTGGATTTGTTTTGGGGATCTTTTCTAGTTATGTTCACACAATATTTAAAACAAACGATGGTGAATCAACTTCATTTAATATTGAGTCATCATGGCCACTTGATAAATTGCCTTTTAATTTTTTGTCTCTTTTGGTCTTTCGATTGGTTTTTGTCATTTTGTGCATGATCTTCGCCCGCAGTGCGGCCATGGCTTTTAACCGGTATCTCGACAGAGATTTTGATGCAAAGAACCCGCGCACAGCCATCCGCGAAATACCCAAGGGAATTATTTCTTCCAAAAGAGTATTGATGTTCACTGTTTTTTCCTGCGTCTTGTTCGTTACAACTTGTTTTTTCATCAACAAGATTTGTTTCTTTTTATCACCGATTGCTTTGTTCGTAGTATTATTCTATAGCTACACAAAAAGGTTCACTCCGCTTTGCCATTTGGTTTTGGGAATAGGATTGTCTCTTGCTCCTATTGGAGCCTATCTTGCGGTGACAGGTGCATTTGCTATAGTACCCGTTTTATTTTCCTTCACCGTCATATTTTGGGTAAGCGGATTTGATATCATTTACGCATTGCAGGATGAAGAGTTTGATAAATCGCAGCAGCTCTATTCTATGCCGGCGTGGTTGGGAAAATCAAAAGCGCTGAAGGTTTCAGAGCTTTTGCATTTATTAAGTTTTATTTGTGTGATTGCTGCAGGTGTATCTGGTGGCTTTGGCTGGTGGTATTGGGCAGGTGTTGCGGTTTTCACAGGCATGCTCATTTACCAGCATTCTATTGTTAAGCCAAATGACTTAAGTAAAGTGAACCTTGCATTCATGACTGCGAATGGTATTGCAAGTGTAGTGTTTGCTGTGTTTGTGATCACCGATTTATTTTTGAATCATTGATGCAAGATGGTTTCATGATCATTGTTCATAGCTCCGTAACCCAAGTCCCCAATCTCGTTTCTTAGCTTATAATTCTTAAATCTGCCCATGGCCCGCATCCTCGCAATAGATTATGGATTAAAAAGAACCGGCCTTGCTGTCACGGATCCTTTACAGATCATAGCTACGGGGCTTGCTACGGTTGACTCTTATAAACTCATTGTTTTTCTTAGGGAATATTTCAAAAAGGAAACAGTTGAACTGATTCTGATTGGCGAGCCAAAAAATCTGGATGACACTGACACGCACGCTACTCCATTTGTTAAGCAGATTGCAGAGAAAATCCGAAAAGAATTCCCGTTAATTCCTATTCAGATGATTGATGAAAGGTTTACTTCCAAAATGGCGTCTCGTGCAATGATTGATATGGGCATGAAGAAAAAACAACGCCGGAACAAAGCGCTGATTGATGAGATTGCAGCTACCATTATGCTGCAAGAATATCTGGAAGAGGCCGATGACCGTTGACAGAGGGCTGATGACGATTGCTGGTCACAGTTTCCATCATTTCTTTTAAATTTGCTGCAATTTTAAAAATATGCTTTTACCGATCGTTGCTTACGGCGACCCGATTTTAAGAACTGTCTGCAAAGACGTTCATCATGATCATCCCAATCTTTCCCAATTGATTGACGATATGTGGGAAACGATGTATTATAGCAATGGCGTGGGTTTGGCAGCACCCCAGGTCAATTATGACATCCGCCTTTTTATTGTGGATTCAACGCAGATATTTACAAATCTTGATGATGATGAGAAAGACAAATACCCTGATGGGCCTGGCATTAAACAGGTTTTCATCAATGCCCATATCAAAGAATTGAATGGTGAGGAGTGGCTTTATAACGAAGGCTGTTTAAGTATTCCAAAAATAAGGGAAGATATTTTGCGAAACGAAAAAGTCAAACTGCATTATCTGGATGAAAATTTTGAACCTCATACCAAAACTTTTAATGGGGCCACTGCACGCGTCATTCTGCACGAATACGATCACATCGAAGGGAAATTATTCATTGATTATCTGAAGCCGTTAAAAAGAAAATTGCTGAAGGGTAAATTAGATGATATCTCCAAAGGGAAGGTCAATGTCGATTACAAAATGGCTTTTCCCAAATAAAAATCAGGGTGGCGGGCACTATTTCAATCATATTGAGTTATTAAGCAACAATCCGTAATATTCACAACTCACTATTCACTATTTTACTTTTTTTAGCAGCAGCACGTAGCCACATAGTTTTTTCTTGTTCTTATTAACCTGTACCGGTTTTATCATGTGGTATTCTGAGAACTGAGGGATGTATGCATAGCTGATTATATTGCCATCCACATCTCCCCACATATTTTTCTTATACACCACTTGTTTTTCATTATAATCGAACATGCGTACTTCATAAAGCCTTGAGGTGGGGTCGCCGATAAAAACAAATTCATATAAGCTGCCTTCGTTCATTGGCACGACGATAGGCATCTCGTATTCGCTTTGCATCGTCATAGATGCTTCTCTGAGAACGATGAATCCTTCTGAACTGTAAAGATTTTTGAGGCTGTCAATAGCATTGCGCATAGAAGATATGTCGCAATTTTCTTGTTTTATTACTTCCTGTGCATTTACAGAATGACCAAACGCAATAAATAATAAAACCAAGACGAATTTGATAGGGTACGCACGCATGTCTACGGGTTTTACGGATGACGGATGATCAAATATAAGCACTAGAATTGGTATTTGAAAGTACATATCTCAATTTTTATACCATTTAAGCCCGGATTTTAATTAATAAGCAATTCATCAATCTTTATATAAGTAAAAAGAATTAGCCTGTGCCAGACTTGTGAGGGTAAGGTCGTTGATGCAAACATGCCATGGAAGGCTTGCGCAATAATAGATCACACCCGCAACGTCTCCTGCGTTCAGAGGTGTGTAACCTTCGTATATTTTGGCGGCCTGTTGCTCATTTCCTTTGAACCGGACTTTCGAAAACTCTGTGTCTGCAGCTCCAGGATTTATGGAAGTTACTTTTATTTTATGCCGGAGCAAGTCGATGCGCATAGCATGCGATATGGCGTCTACAGCAAATTTGCTCGCACAGTAAACATTCCCTTTTTCATATACTTCTTTTCCGGCTGTAGAACCAAGATTTATGATATGCCCTTTTTTGTTCTTTATCATAAATGGCAGTACTGCTTTCGATACGTACAATAGCCCGTTCACATTAGTGCCAATCATCGTTTCCCAGTCATTCAAATCAGCTTCCTCAAAGAAATCTCTGCCCAATGCAAGGCCTGCGTTATTGATCAGCACATCAATATTCTTCCATTCATCGGGCAGATTTTCTATGGCATTGAATACTGCTTTTTTATCCTGTACGTCAAACTCAAGTGATAGTACTTTTGTCTGAAATCTTTGTTCGATATTTTTTTTTATTTCTTCAAGTCTTTCTTTTCTTCGGCCAGTAATGATGAGATCATCACCATGTGATGCAAATATTTCTGCAGTTGCTTTGCCAAACCCGGAAGTGGCTCCTGTGACCAAAATAATATTACTCATATAAAGTGTATAAGGAAGCTTGCAATCTATAGCAAAGCGAAGAGAGAAAAAAATATGCAGCGAAAGAAAATTTTTTAATTTGATTGACAGTAAATGGCAGCATCTTTTATCTAATCAGCACCATCGTTCCTTTTTTAGCTATGGTTTTGCCAAGATAGTCAATGCCCTGAACCATCCATACAAAAGTGCCTGCATCCTGTGGCTTGCCGTTAAGATTGCCATCCCATCCTTTTCCGATTTGCGAGGTGCTATACACCAGTTGCCCCCATCTGTTATAAACCCTGAAAAATTGTAATGATGAAATTCCAACAGGTATAGGCCTGAAAATATTGTTGGTTGACTTGCCCGGAGTAAATCCTGTAGGGACAAAAATATCCGGCAAGGTCTTGAAAATTTTCACTGTAACAGACGCTGTTCCATAGCAGCCAAAAGCATCCGTTGCTTTGACCAGATAGGTGAGGCTATCTAATTCTGAATTATAAATACCGATAGGGTCGGGTATGTTCGGGTTATTAAGATAGAGTGCGGGAGTCCATAAAAAAATGTCTTGTGTTGTGTCGTTGCTTGTAGCTTTTAATTGAAGTGGCTGATTAATAACCACTGAAGTGTCGTTGCCCGCATTGACGATAATGGGTGGTATCACGACGATATGAAATGTGTCTGATAAAGTGTTAGGGCAGCCTGAGTTTTGGATTTTTACTATATAATCTGTAGTTTTTGATGGACTGGCTTCGCCATCTACCAGAGACGGAATGGATGAGATAGTGCCATCTCCCGTGCCGCTCAACGGCTCTGTATCTGCCCACGAATAATTTGTGCCGATGGAAATAAGGGCATCCAACTGTATTGTCGTTCCATAGCATATAGTGGTGTCAGCAGGGTCAATGGAAGCCACAGGGTATGGCGACGGGAACAAATAAATATTAGCAACAGAACTGGTGTCGGCAGGGCAAACTCCATTTTTTGCAATCATCCGGTAGTGTGTAGTTGCATTCACTCCATTCACATTGTAAAATGTATCTGTATTTTGCGGGCTTACGTTTACCCAGTTAACACTGTCCTGAGATGATTGCCACCCTATAACATTCCCTATTGTGCCAAGTGAGGAAAATAGCGTATTTGTATTTTGCGCTGCGCAATAATTCGTGTCCTGAGGTATTATATTTCCACCGAAGCTTCTTTGATCAACAGTTATGGTTACGGGAGAGCTGCTGTCCAAAGAGCACGAAGGACCGTTTTGGACCAGTGCTCTGAAAATTGTTGTCGCGTTTAGATTTTGTGCGATGTAGGACGATGACTTATCTGCAATGGAGTCCCAGTTAGATCCGTTGGTGGACGCTATCCAGTTGATGACGCTGCCATTGTTTTTGCTCAATGTTAATGATGTTGAATTATTGCCTGCGCAAACTTCTGCATCCGAAGAAAGACTGCCAGGTATGGTTGGCGGGTTTGTTTTGACTGGTAAGGTATCTGCGAGATCAGCGCAACTGTTTTGTTCTTTTGCAATGATAACGCCATTTTGCTGTCCAACTGTCACATTGATAACATTGCTATTGTTGCCTGAGTTGATGACCCAATCGCCTGGCACAAACCATTGATAAGTGGCTCCTGCCAGGGCAGGGATAGAATAATTAGTGGTGCCGTTGATGCATGCAACAGAGTCGCCGCTTATCAGGAGACCTGCACAGGTATTTCTCAGCGCAACATATGCATACGCAAAATGGCCGCCTGGCACGCAGTTATCTGCTTCAAAAGTTAGAGTTACCTGTTGCCCGCGATATGGGGAAAGGTCAAATGTAACTTCAGTCCAACCTTTTGTCCAAACGTCCTGCAAATGCGGGGCATTTGGCTGGCAATTATTCGGATTAGAATTCGGGGATGGCCTTGGGCTAACAAAAAACCCATTTGCCTCAGCTGCGGCGCTATCTAAAGCGGCACCACCACCATTTGCGTTTCCACCAGTGGTTGGCAGATAATACTGAGGAGATGCACAAGTTATAATGCTATCATTTGTAGCCACGGTAGCTGAAATCAAGGGCTGATGATTTGAAGGGTGTGCACCATTTTCAAGAACCATTGCATAGGCATAGGTCATGGTATAAGGTTGTGTTGAGGGGCTTGCAGGCACGTTTATTCTGTAACTTACCCCACGAATATACCCTCCCTTTGCACCTGAACTTGAACAATTGGTTGTGACAGACGTCGAGCCCAGTAATATTGAATAATTATATTGATAACCGTTAATAGTTGGTACGGTAGGAAATCCGCCATAAGGATCGAATGTTGCGTTTGTAATTACCTGAATACCACTAACGGAAGGAAGGTTATATTCAGGAATTGCCACTGCACCGATTGTTCCGGCGGGAGCTGCTGCAGTTGAATCAAATCTTGCCAATATAGCACCTGGGCCATTACCATTTGCATTGTTACCTGTATAAGCAAACCAATGTGTAAGGTTTCCAGTCGAGAAATTAATATTGATCGGACATGCCTGATTTTGGGCAAAAGAGCAAAAAGCGACAAGCAAAGAAGGAAAAATAAACCCTAATTTCATCAGTTTACGAATCATAGAGCAGCATTTTTTATAAAAGCTGTCAGGAAATTATTTACGTCATTTGTTGCTTCCCACATTCCCATATGCCCAGCATTTTCAAGAATATGAATATAAGATATTCCCGGGATATAGCTTTGCTGAAGGCTCTGCTGTAACGGAACGGCGTTGTCATTCTCGCCAATGAAGAATAGGATTGGTTTTTTGTAACTTCTCAAAACACTCGTTCTGTCGGGTCTTTTTATCATAGCTTCATAATAAGATACGAGCACAAGCGGGTCAAAGTTGTCATACCTGCAAATTAACTCTTCAATCATCCCAGCATGATTTTTTTTTGTATAGTCGGAGAATAAATTTGGCGCGGACTGTTTTATAAACTCCCCGGCTCCATGTTTTCGAATAAACTCAATGCTTTTTCTCCTGGAAGCTTTCTTTTCCCCGCTGTCTGGGTAAGCGGTGGAATGGAAAAGCCCAAGTCCTTTTAACGCCTTAGCATATTTCTCAGCGAATGCGAGTGTTATATAACCACCCATGCTATGACCGATCATTATGCAGGACTTTATACTTTCTGCATCCAATATGGCTTTGATGCAATCGGCATAGTCATCAATAGTTGATTCGTACGGGATGGAATGAACAGAGACGGATTTACCGCTTCCGGGCAAATCTGGTATTATTAATTGGGAATAGTCTTTTAATGTATCAACCTGTCTGTCCCAGATATTTCCATCTTCTGCGAAGCCGTGAACAAGAACGATTGGTATGCCGTTGCCTATTTTCCGGTAAAATATTTTTTCGCCATTTAAAGACAGGCAGGTTTCTTCAAGCATATATCATTTTTTTCTGCTGATGAAAACACCTCTTGCAAAAATGATTATTAACAAGGGAGCAAATGCAATGTTCAATTGTTGTGGCAACCATGCCCAGCCAATTAACAAAATAAATGCGATGAATGCAACTGCAAGGAAGTAATTTCTTGTCCAGGCTGATTTGTTTTTTGTAAAAAATGCCATGACTGCATTTGTTGGGAGTGCCCATAAAATATTCAGGTTGTTTCTGCAAACTGTGTCAACCCGGGCTAACCATACAAAAGATATCGTTAAGCCAAGGAGGCCGATTAAAAAAAAGAAAATGATATCGGCCAGATGCAATGCTTTTTGAGCCAACTCGTTTTTGCTAAATGACAATGAAATAAAGACGAAAGCAAGAATGGAGCAACAAATAAGCGGCGTGAGCCATTTGTCGCCTATGCTTTTTTTGCCACTTTTAAGTATAGTCTGTTTTTTACTGACTAATGTTTTCTGTTGCCGGAATGCGCTGTCAAACCCTTTCATCAGATAATCCGGCAGGAACATTGCCTGCTCACTGGTCGCTTGCTTATCCAAATTGCTACCAAGCAATAAATCGATGCCAAACTTGTTCCAATATTGATTTCCGCTGTCAAGGTAGTTATTGATAAGGTCACGGAATGTCGGTGCTTCTGCAGGCAATATATTCTTAAAAAAAATGTTGTCGGTTGCATTTTTTCTGATTATATCCCTAGCTCGTGTGGTGCAATTATCAAGATAAAACTGGTAGTTATAATAGCGATTTTCTTCTCTTGAATTTTCCTTCAGAGCATCAAACAGATGTTTTTTTTCAATACAGTTCAACTCCAGTGTTTGCTCTGTTACACTGCGTTTATCAGCAATGTACTCCTGCATAAAATCGCTGAAGCTATAAGCGGAAAGGGCATAGCGCATGATGCCGCGGGTGAACTTAACGTAAAAGTAGGGATCAGAGTCATCAAAAGTTCCATAATTGAAAACGATGTCAAGTTTATTTATACTGTCAACAATTCTTATCGCCGTATGCCCAAATGTTGAATATAACTCTTCTCCCGGCCCGCAGGTGATCAGGCTTACCTGCAACCGGCACGTGTCTGCAGATTGCGAAAATGAAATGGAACTGACAAATAAAATGAGCGTAATAAATAAAAGTCTGCTAAAAACCAGCATCAATTTTTTTTTGCGAAAGTTACAGAATAAAAAAGCCACCCGAAAGTGGCCTTAAAAAAGAGTCACTATTTTCTACTATAATTAGGAGCTTCTCTGGTAATTTCAATATCATGCGCGTGGCTTTCTTTCATACCTGCGCCGGATATTTTAATAAATTGCGCTTCTTGCAAAGCCTGGATGTTTTTTGCCCCGCAATAACCCATGCCTGCCCTAAGCCCTCCCACATACTGCATAACTACTTCATTCAGGTTTCCTTTGAACGCTACACGGCCTTCAATGCCTTCAGGCACTAATTTTTTCAGATCGTCTTCCACGTCCTGAAAATAACGATCGCTGCTTCCCTGAGCCATTGCGCCAATCGAGCCCATCCCGCGATATTGTTTAAATTTTCTTCCTTCATAAATAATAGTATCGCCGGGGCTTTCTTCGACGCCGGCAAAGACACTCCCCATCATTACGGTATTTGCTCCGGCAGCAAGTGCTTTCACCATATCCCCGGTATAACGGATACCTCCATCCGCAATTAATGGTATGCTTTTATTTTTTAGTGCCGATGCAGCTTCCATAATGGCTGTGATTTGCGGAACACCTGCCCCTGTCACGATTCTTGTTGTGCAGATTGAGCCTGGCCCAATGCCAACTTTGACAGCATCTGCACCAGCATCTGCCAATGCCAGGGCTCCTGCTGCTGTGCCAATATTGCCCGCTATAACCTGTAGTTTCCTGAAGTTCTTTTTTACGTTTTTCAAAGCGTTTATCACACCCTTGCTGTGCCCATGTGCGCTGTCAAGGCAAACCACGTCAACGCCTATCTGCTGTAATGCGGATGCCCGGTCAAGCATGTCATTTGTGATGCCAAGCGCTGCTCCAACCAGCAATCTGCCGAACCCGTCTTTAACTGCATTTGGATAACTTGTCAGTTGAAGGATATCTCTATAAGTGATCAATCCGATCAGTTTGCCTGATTTATTAATGACAGGAAGCTTCTCAATTTTGTATCCTTTCAAAATTTTTTCAGCCTTTTTAAGGTCTGTGCCTTCAGGTGCGGTGATAAGGTTTTCCTTTGTCATTACATCTTTGACTTTTTTTCGCCTGTCATCTTCAAAACGTAGATCCCTGTTTGTTAAAATGCCAACAAGTTTTTCGTTATTGTCAACAATCGGAATACCCCCGATTTTATTTTCTTTCATTAGTCTTAAAGCATCGCCAATCGTAGCTTCTGCATGAAGCGTGATGGGATCTATAATAAGGCCGCTTTCACTTCTTTTCACTTTGCGCACCTGTTCTGCCTGGTTTTCGATGCTCATATTTTTGTGCAAAATACCAATGCCGCCTTCTCTTGCAATAGCCATAGCCAGAGAGGCTTCGGTGACCGTATCCATCGCTGCAGAAAGCATCGGGATATTTAAGGTGATTTCTCTTGTGAGCTTTGTTTTGATAATTGTTTCTCTTGGTAATACCTGTGAATATGCGGGAAGTAAGAGCACGTCATCAAATGTGAGGCCTTCTCCGAAAAATTTTGATGGTAAATTAGTTCGCCGTGCGGGGGTATTTATTCTTGCCATGTGCAAAGATAGGGTAGCGGGTAAATTCGTTCCAAAATAATTTTATTTCTTCTTATGGGCGGGGTTGCAAATAGCTTGTGAATGCGGTTAGCGGGACAAACCATCCGGTATTTTGGCAAGTGAAGTGTGATTTTTTTTTTGATTGTACGTATGAAATTTATATCTTTGTCGTATAAAATTAAAATATGGATGCAAAAATCACATTAAGTTTTGACAAGGCAGTCATAAATAAAGCAAAGCAGTTTGCCGATGCTCAAAACATCAGCTTGTCCAGGCTTACAGAGTTTTTGTATAGCCGCATCGTGAGTGGCCACTACAAAAGCCTTGAAGAGCTTCCTGTTTCTGATTGGGTGAGCATGGTTGCCGAAGGTGATGCAGAATATAAAACAAAACCCCGCAGCCGTAAAGATTTGAAAAACGGATTCTTAAAATCAAGGAAATGAGAATTTTTCTTGATGCTAATATTCTTGTTTCGGTGCTGAATAAGGAGTATCCGTTATTCACATATTCAGCAAGGCTTCTTAGTCTGGCGGGTAATTCTAAATTTCAGGTTTTCACGTCACCCATTTGCCTTGCCATTGCGTTTTATTTTGCTGAAAAAAAATGCGGGCAAAGCGAAGCGAAAAATAAAATCAGCCTGCTTGCATCAAAAATAAAAATTGCTGAAGCCGACGAAAGTGTTGTTCGCAAAGCTGCCCAGGATAAAGCAGCAGGCGATTTTGAAGATGGATTGGAATACTACTCAGCTCTGAAGGCAGGCTGCAAATGGATTGTGACAGAAGACGTCAATGATTTTCATTTTTCAGCGCTGCCAGTGATGACATCAAGGCAATTTCTTGAAGCTTATGTAATTTGATTTTATGCCCTGCGCCCAAACACGACGACTAACATGTGCTTATCAGGATCATCTATCTAATAAATCTCTTATGGGTTTAAGGCATACATTTTTCCCGGCAAAGAGATAACTACATTCTGCAATTCTAAATTTAATATAGCTGCTGCCACTGCGCTGCTGTTTAGATTGCTTTTGTAATTTAATTCGTCAATATGAGATGCTTCTTTTTCTTTCAACAGATCAACAATCATTTTTTCGTCGGGGCCTAATTCAATAAATAATTCTTTCTGTATTCTTGCTTTGGGTTTTTGTTTTTCGTCCCAGCCCATTATATCAATTAATTGGCGGGCATCAGTGAGTAGTACGGCTTTGTTGTTTTTGATAAGATAATTGCATCCGGCACTCTTCATATCGGTTGTTTTTCCCGGGAAAGCAAATACATCTTTATTATAACCGTTGGCTAAGTCTGCCGTGATCATACTGCCGCCTTTTATGCCTGTTTC
>Ga0182030_10000190_pt1 | contig 107722 bp, 91 predicted proteins | sample 812S3MmetaG_FD_121299 | JGI IMG/M metagenome (GOLD analysis project Ga0182030, IMG submission 121299) | Permafrost microbial communities from Stordalen Mire, Sweden - 812S3M metaG (Illumina Assembly) | ecosystem: Environmental > Terrestrial > Soil > Wetlands > Permafrost | place: Sweden...
GGTATGGAATCTGGTTTGATAGATTGAATCCGCAAGCTGCGGCGAAAGTGGCGACGGCCCTGACGCGGATCGCCGGCGGGAATATTTCGAACGTCAAAGGAATCGGTTCTGGGCTGTTCGAATACAGGATCGATTTCGGCCCTGGCTACCGGATCTACCTCGGCAAGGACGGCGAGCGTCTGGTGATTCTGTTCGGAGGCGGCAGCAAGGCGCGTCAACAGGCAGATATCGCCGCCGCGCAGGCAAGCTGGCAGGAATATAAACGGAGGAAGAAGGAAAATCCCATTGCCCCTCACTCGTGATTTCAAGGAGACCATCCGCGCTCGTGTCGAGCGCGATCCGAAGTTTCGGAAAGAACTTCTAAGTGAGAGCCTCGAATGCTTGCTGGCTGGCGACATTACGACCGCCAAAACGATCCTACGCGACTACATCAATGCGACCGTCGGATTCACGGAGCTTTCATTGGCCACGCACATCCCTTCGAAAAGCTTGATGCGAATGCTCGGACCCACGGGCAATCCGCGTGCCGATAATCTTTTCGAAGTTGTCAGCTTTTTACGGGATCGTGAGGGCGTGCGGTTTCAAGTGAGGACGGCGCCTCGATAGACTGCGGATGTGTCACCTTCCCAGCTTGTGCCACACTGACGGCCCAAAAACCGCGTACACAACGTCCATCGCGTGTTTCAGGCCTACGAGTAGGAGCTCGAAGACGAAGCGAGCCTTCTCTGAAGCGTCTGCGCCAGGGGCGTGCCCGACCAGCGCAGCCGCCGCAAGATCACCCGCGAATCCGACCTTCAAACGCTTCGAATGCGCGACGTCCGATTCGATTGTTAACGAGATTGAAGAGTCACGATCCGATTGCCCGACCGCATATCGGCTTGCGGCCTCACCGAAATGGCCCCCGACGTCGTTCCTGACCCGCTCGATCATCGCCCGATTCTCGCCAAGGAATTTCGTGGCGGCTTTCCAGGTCCCCGATTGTTCCAGGTTGAAGGTGCTCTCGAACTTACCAAAGTCGGACGATTCTCTTAGCCTTTGGACGGCATCCGCGAATTCGGACAGCGTGCCGAATGCCCGCCGTGCAAAATAGTGCTTGCGATAAGCGTCGCTGTGGCGTGCGAGCGGTTTGAGCGATCCCTCATCCGCGATCATGCCGCTGATTTCCAGGGACAAGTCCTCGTATAGCACGGCGAGCCTCGCGAACCGCATTGAAGTCTTTGCTCATTGACTCGGGAAAGACGTCGCTGAACCGCCCAAATCTTGTTTGAGTCTTAATGCTTTGAAAATCACTCATTTCTGCCCTGACGAGATCATTTCTTGACGAATCCGCATATCTTTTTCACTCCACTCGCCGCGCCCCCGCATTCCACTTCATCTGCCTCCCCTCCCTCAACGAAATCCCCGCCATCTGCACCACCAGCGCTGCCTGAAACCCTAAATAAATCGGGGCCGTTGGAGTCTTTCTGGTCCTTACGCACTCCAGAAAATTCGCGACGTGCAGGTCTGTTGCGTAGCCGAAGCCTCGCGCCGATTTGCCGCTCAGCGACGGCGTTTCTTCGTGACCCTCCGTGAACACTTTGTACTCTTCCCGGCTCACATCCATGCGCGCGCGATCGCCGTCCAGTTGATTCAGCTGGTCGTTCTTCGATTGGTAACGCATCGCGGCGTAGTTAATCGTGAACACGCCCAGGAAATCCTCCGGATACTCGGCGACTACGGTCACGGACTCCGGAGTGTCCACCCCTCGGATATGCGGCCGCCCGCCGGTCGCGTTCACGGCTTTTGGATAACTCGCATTCATCAGCAGATGAATGCCGTCGAATACGTGCGCGCCCTGGTCCGCGACGATGCCTCCGGCGTAATCCGAATAGAGCCTCCAGTTGCGAAAGCGATTCGGGTCCAGCTCATGATGCGGGGCCGGACCCTGCCACTGCTCCCAATCGAGAGGACCATCCAGCTTCTTCGCTGCGCCGCCGTTTACGCTGTTGTTGAGCCACCACGAACGGACCATCCGCACATTCCCGAGAGTTCCCGCCGCCACGATTTTCCTCGCGTCGAGGTACAGATCGTAGCTGCGCCTTTGCATACCCACCTGCACGATGCTCTTCGATCGCTTCTCCGCATCGACCAGCTCGACGCCCTGCTGCGGCGTCTGGCATAACGGCTTTTCCACATAAATGTCCTTACCCGCCGCCAGCGCGTCCAAGACCATTTGGTGATGCCAGTGTTCCGGAGTCGCGATCAGCACCGCCTGCACGCTCTTGTCGCCGAGCAGCTGTTTGTAATTCCGATAAGCGCGCGGGTGATCCTTCGAGGCGATGGAAAGCGCGTTCTCCAGATTCGGCTCGTAGACGTCGCAGATCGCGCCGATCTTCACCGAAGGATCTTTCTGAAAGACGGTCATCACAAATGTTCCGCGGCCGCCGCTGCCGATCACGCCAAGCGCAATCTGATCCGTCTGCGCTTTCAGCAACGCCGCACCAGCGGCAAGAATGAACGATCTTCTTTGAAGTGCCATTTCGCGGCCACGATACCACATCGCGTACGATAAAACTGCAAGCATGCGTCACATCATTGTCGGCACGGCCGGACACATCGATCATGGAAAGACGGCGCTAGTGAAAGCGCTCACCGGGGCCGATACCGACCGGCTGGCCGAAGAGAAGCGACGCGGTATTTCCATCGATCTCGGATTCGCGCATCTCGACGTCTCGCCGGAGCTGAGGCTCGGCTTCATCGACGTCCCCGGGCATGAGCGGTTCGTGAAGAACATGCTGGCCGGGGCGAGCGGCATCGACGTGGTGCTGATGGTGATTGCCGCCGGTGAATCCGTCATGCCGCAGACGCGCGAGCATTTCGATATCTGCCGCCTCCTTGGCCTGCGCCATGGCGTCATCGCGATGACCAAATTCGACATCGCCGACGCCGATACGCTGGAGTTGACGCGCATGGAGATTGAGGAGTTCGTCGCCGGCTCGTTTCTTGCAAACGCGCCGATCATGGCCGTCAGCTCGATTACGGGGGCAGGCATCGCTGAACTGCGCGATGAACTGGCGCGAGCCGCCGCGAGCGCTTCTATCAAGGACGCGTCGAGTTTCTTCCGCCTTCCCATCGACCGCAGTTTCTCGATGCGCGGGCACGGCTCCGTGATCACTGGAACGCTGATTTCCGGAATTTTGAAGATAGAAGACGAAGTGGAGCTGTTTCCCTCCGCCAAGCGCGCCCGTGTCCGCGGCCTGCAAATCCACGGCGTGCCGGCGAATCAAGCTTCGGCTGGGGAGCGCACGGCCGTCAATCTCGCCGGTATAGATTCTTCGGAAATTCAGCGCGGCATGGTCCTCGCACCGCCGGGATTGCTTGAAACTACTACTTGCATCGACACGACCTTCGAACTGCTGCCCAGCGCGCGCCCGCTGAAACACCGCGCACCCGTCCACTTCCACGCGGGAACGGCTGAGGTCGAGGCGGAGGTGCGCCTGCTCGCATCGCTCGAACCGACGAAACCGGGATCGCGCGCGCATGTGCGATTTCTGCTCCGTGAGCCCCTATTGATTCTTCCCGGCGACCGCTTCATCGTGCGGATGTTCTCGCCCGTGGTGACCATCGGCGGAGGGACGGTTCTGGACGCCGCGCCTCCGCGACGCATCCGGCGAACGATGGCGAACCTGCGCCTCGATCAGATCGAAAAAGACGGTCTTGCCGCGGTCGCGATTCAGGAGTCGGCGTACGGCCTGACGTCGGCCGAGTTAATCGCACGATGCGGCCTGAGGTTCACAGAGCGGTGGTGCGAAAATAGCGCGAAAATATCATTGTTTAAGAACGTCTCCAGTGACATTTTAACTCGGTTTCATGCGAATAAGCCACTGTTACCGGGCATGCCGAAGGAGGATTTGCGCAATCTCGCGCTTCCGGATTCGCCTCCATTCCTCCTCGATGAACTTTTGCGCCGCTACCCGGAGTTCAGGGTCGAGGGCGACATCGTCCGTCTGGCATCGCACCGCATTTCGCTCAAGACCGACGAGTCCGAAGCTGCCGCGAAAATCGAAGCGCTCTTCCGCGACGCAGGTCTCGCGGTCCCATCGACAGCGGAAGTGCTCTCGAAATCCGGGATCGAGCCGACCCGCGCCCGTTCTGTCCTTCAGATGCTGTTAAGAGACTCTAAGCTTATTAAAATAAATGATGAACTCATTTTTCATCCGTCGGCGATCGAAGTCCTGCGGGGCATCCTGGCGGCACATGTCGGAACACGGTTTGCGGTGCCGGATTTCAAGACCTGGACCGGAATTTCCCGGAAGTACGCCATCCCACTGCTCGAATTCCTGGATCGCGAACACGTTACGCGGCGTGAGGGCGATACCAGAATCGTACTTGACAAAAGGAGAACATAAGGCGAATATGGACAGGTGGCCGAACTCGTCGGGATCGCTCGCCTCGCGGCTCAAAGCCCGACGCTGGAATTAAAGCGCCGCGTCGAATATTTCGAGCTTCCGACCAGGAAATATATCACAAAATGCGACAATGCACGCCTGCCATTTCGGTGGACAATTAACCCCTATCGCGGCTGTGAATTCGGTTGCAAGTATTGTTATGCGCGCTATGCCCACGAGTTTATGGAACTGCATGATCCCATGGATTTCGAGCGCAAGATCTACGTCAAACAGTTCGATGCGGTTTCATTTCGGCAGGAACTGGAGCATCTGCCGCTGGGCGAGACCATCGCGCTCGGGACGGCGACCGATCCCTATCAACCGGCGGAGCGGCGCTATGAGCACACCCGCTCGATCCTCGAAGTATTCGCGAAGACCGCCGGGTTTCGCCTCGGCATCACGACGAAGTCGGACCTGGTGGCGCGCGATATCGATGTTTTGAGGGAGGTCGGGCGGCGGCATTACCTTTCGATTCACATGACGGTGACGACGATGGATCGGGAACTGGCGCGATTGATCGAACCGCTGGCGCCGAGGCCGGATCTGCGCATTCATGCGGTCCGAAACCTGACGCGCGCGGGATTGCGAACGCGCGTTTCGTGCTCCCCCGTGATGCCGATGATCAACGATACGGAATTATCGATCGACGCTGTGGCGCAGGCGGCGGCTCGGGCGGGAGCCGGGAAGTTCTGGTGGAACGTTCTGTTTTTGAAGCCTTGCTCGAAGCAGGTGTTTTTGCCGTTTATCGAAGAGCAGTTTCCGGCGCTGACGCGGCGGTACAAGGAGCGCTACGGCCGAGCCGCGTATCTGCGCGGAGATTATCCTGAGATGATTCGCGAGCGCGTCGAACGAATCCGGCGTCGGTATGGACTGGACCTCGCCGGTCCAGAGCCGGAACCGGAGTTGTGGCCGCGCGCGGCGCAAATCGATTTGTTTGATTATGCAACGTAATCGACGGGGACCGTGCCTTCTGGCAACAACTCGCCTTTTTCCAGGTGGCGGATTTTTGTGGCGAAGCGCGCGGCATGCGGATCGTGGGTCACCATGACGATGGTCTTGCCGAATTCCTTATTGAGGCGGCTGAGCAGCGTCAACACTTCGGTCGCCGAGGTCGCGTCGAGGTTTCCCGTTGGCTCGTCGGCCAGGATCAGATCGGGGTCGGTGACGATCGCTCTGGCAATGGCGACGCGCTGTTCCTGTCCACCCGACAGTTGGCGGGGAAGATGGGTCAGGCGATCGCCCAGACCGACGAGTTTCAGCGCGGTGGTCGCGTGCTCCATGCGCTCCTTCTTTTTGAGGGAGGTTAGTTTCAGAGGCAGCTCGACGTTTTCAATCGCGGTGAGCACGGGGATCAGGTTGAAGCTCTGGAACACGAAGCCAATGTGGACGTTGCGCCAGTGCGCGATTTCGCGGTCGCTGAGCGCGCGCAGATTTTCGCCGAGCACAAGGATTTCTCCATCGGTCGGCCGGTCCATGGCGGCGATCAGGTGCAGCAGCGTCGATTTGCCGGAGCCCGAAGGCCCCATGAGTGCCACGAATTCGCCCTTGTTGATCTCGATGTTCGCGTCTTTGAGAGCTACGACGTGAAACTCGTCGCGGACGAACTCTTTGGTTAGATCGTGTGTCTGAATTACGGGTTCGCTCATTTTTGTTTCACCCTGTCTCCGTCTCTTAAATCCGCGGGCGGGCTGACGATCAGATCCTCACCGCCGATCAAGCCATCCTCTATATGCACTCCCTGTGCTCCGCCGGCGAGAGCACTGGTCGCGCCCGCTTTCACGGAGCGCTTCACCGCGCGTCCTCCGGCGATAACGAATACGGAGCCACTACGAACTGCCGACATCGGCACAACGATGGAGGGCTTCGTCAAGGAACCTCGCTCCACAGGTTTGGCATCGGAAATAAACGCGACGCTAGCATTCATTTCGGGCCGCAGATACTGATCGGGATGAAGGATCTTCACCTTCACCTGCACCGTCGCTTTCTGGCGATTGGCTTCGGGCGAGACTTCGTCGATCGCGCCTTCATACTTGCGGTCGGGAAAGGCGTCAGTGGTGATGAGACCCTTTTGTTTCGGCCCGAGTTTCGCGAAATCGTTCTGATTGACATCGATCTCCACCTTCAAATCGTTGAGGTCGGCGATGGAGACCACGTAACCTTTCGCGCCCTTGTCGCCGACAAATCCAGTGGTGACAAATTCTCCTTTTTCGACGTTGCGCTCCAGAATGGTGCCTGTGACCGGCGCCCGAATGACGGTATTCGCGAGATAGTTTTCGGCCAGCGCTACCTGACCTTTGGCCTGCTCCACCAGCCCGCGGGCGGCATCGATATCCTCCTGGCGGGAGCCGATGCGGACCAGATCGAAGGTCCGGTAGAAAGAGAGCGTCTGTGCGGCGGTGCTGTCGAACTTAGCTTGCGCGTCGTCCAGGTTTTGCTTGGACAAAACTCCATCTTCAACCAGCTTGCGTGTGCGGTCGAGAGTGACCTTGGCGTTGACTTCGTTGGCCCGTGCGTTATCGAGATCGGCCTTCGCTTTCGCGATCTCCTCCGGCCGCGAGCCGTTGATGGCGCGCGCCAGACTTGCCTGGAGATTCGCCAGCGTCCCCTTGGCCTGCTGCAATTGAGCGCGATATTCGTCGTCTTCCAGGCGAACCAGTTCCTGATCCTTCTTCACCAGGTCCGCCTTTTCGACGCCGATCCAGGCGACCTTGCCCACTACCTTCGCGGCCAATTCGATTTTGTGCGCGGCGACGATGTAGCCGGTGGCGTTGAGGATCACGTCGCCGGACCGCGCGGCGTCGCCGGCCGATGCAACGCGAACGCGCACCACCTCGACCTCGGTGGCACGAGTCAGGAGTCCGTAGCCGTAGAAACCCGCGGCCAAGAGCAGGATCAGCGCGATTCCTCCCACAATCCAGCCCGCCCAGGGCGAAGGTTGAGTCGAGCGTTTCCGGCTGCGGTCGATGCGCAGGCTTTTTAGTTCAGCTTCCATTGATCCTTTTTTAGATGTCTCGCAACGCTACAAGAATTTCTTTTTTCGCCGCCATGCGCGCCGGGAACACGCCGCCGATCGCACCCATGATGAGCGCGAATCCGATGCCAATGGCCATGGCCTCCGGTCCGACGCGGAAATTGAACGCGATTTCGCTGAAGCTGGTGAAACTCATGATTCCAGTGGTGACGCTGTTCAGAGGCAACACCAGGACGCAGCCAATCACGCCGCCGAGCAGCGACAACAGCACGGATTCGAGGAAGAAGCTGGTCAGAATGCTGCCTCGCGAAAATCCCAGCACACGCAGCGTTCCCACTTCCTTGGCGCGCCTTGCGACGGCGGCGTACATCGTGTTCATCGCCGCGAAGCTGGATCCAACCGCCATGATGATGGCGACGAACACGCCGAGATATTGGACCGGCGCGGCGGAGTTGGTCTGCGAATCCATATAATCGACCTCCGTGCGCGCGTTCGAATTGAGGCGCTGATCGTCGTTGATGGAATTGACCAGCGCCTGCGCGGAGACCGCGTCCGTTGCTCGGATGAGAGCCGAACTGGGTCCGTCCTGCCGGTTGAAATCACCCGCCATCTGATTCAGGTCAGCGTAAATTTCGCTGCTCGTTGCGCTGGAATCCGAGTCCATCACCCCCACCACTTCCCAATCGCCGCGGCCGAAATGGAGCTTCTTGCCGAGCTCGGCATCGGGATAACGCTTCGCGATCGACTTGCCCACCACGACTTCGCGCTGTCCGGCGCGGAACCAGCGGCCCTTTTCGATCTTCGTCTGCTCACGGATAGCGAGTCCGGTTTGCGTCAGGCCCCGGAGCGTGATGTTCATGCCGTCGGGATGCGATTCGCTCGGCAGATTGATGACGGTGATTAACTCGAGCGACGCCAGCGGCAAACCGTCGGCGCCGCGGGCGACGCCCGGCTTGGCTTTGACGGAATCAAACGCCTCGCGGGTCAGGCCGCCGCTCAACTCAGAGTTCGAACCTTTGCGCATGACCAGAACGTTCAGCGGATTGCCCGAAGCCTTGAACGCGGATTGTAGTCCGTTGACAAGCGCGAGCACGGCCACCAGGACCGAGACGGTGAGCGCGATGCCGAGAGCGGTCATGAGCGTGGTCGTTTTGCGGACGGTCAGATTGCGAAGATTGTATGCCAGTGGGATAGCCATATCAGCCTGAGTTCCTCAGCGATTCGAGAATAGGAGTACGCGATGCGTTAAACGCCGGAATGAACGAGCTTACGATGCCGATAAGAACGGCTGTCAGCAGAAGAGCACCCCCGACATCGGGCGTGATGCTGAGCGTCTTCATGGCCTGAATGAAGCTGGGGCCGTGGCGGACGACGTCCGTCAGGCCGAGCGCAAGCAACAACCCAACGACGCCGCCGAGCAGCGAGAGGACGCCCGCTTCGCCCAGGATCAGAAAGAGAATTGTGCCTGGAGTGTAGCCCAGGGTTTTGAGAATACCAACCTCGCGAATGCGTTCCCGGACGGACATCGCCATGGTGTTGGCGGAGACCAGCAGCACGGTAAAAGTGACCGCCGCGCAAATGATCATCAGAAACACCTTGACGTTGCCGAGGAAGGAGACGAATTGCAAGGTGAACGCCTGTTCCGATTCCGACTTGGTAGGTGCCGTGGAATTGGCGAAAAGGTCGTCCACCGTTTTGGCTACGGATCCGACCATCTCGGCTCGCTCCACCTGCACTTGGAAAGATCCGACCAGGTCCTGCCGGGCGTTTCCTGAGCCCAGCATTTCGCGCAAATAGGTCTGACTGAAGAAGAGCGTCTCGCTGGTGTTGGGGTCGACGAAGATGCCGACCAGCGTCAACTCCGGGTTGACGGGAAAAATATCGCCGGTGAGGAAGATCTTTTCACCGACGTTCCAGTTCATGCGCTCCGCCAGGTCGGAGCTGGCGATCGCGGCAGTGCGCAGATGCGCGAACGATTTCTGCTGATCGTCGGGGAGGGTGATTTCCGGGCGGACGCGGAAAAACTTGTCGGGCTCCACGGCGAAGCGGGCGAAGAAATTCTTCTGGTCGCGGGCATCTTTATAAGAACCGCCGAACCATTGCCATACCATCGCCTCCCGCACGCCTGGGACCTGGCGGATTTTCGCCTCGTAGCTGAGCGGGAGCGGCTGGGTGATGGATACTTTGTGATGCACCACCAGCCGCAGCTCTTGCCCGGGAGTGGGCGGCGCGAGAAATAGACCGCGGTAAAGCGCGCCCAATACGCCCAAAAGGCATAACGACATCCCGATGCTGATCATGGTTAACGCGCTGCGGCGCCGGTTACGCAAGGAGTTCTTGAACATCAGCGACACGTAGCGGAACATATCTATATTCTAGAGGAGCAGCCATAGACGCCCTCGGCTGTTTCGGCGAATGGCGATTTTTCATGGATGAATGGCGACGAACATTAGACGAAGAATTCATGGCACAGGCTCTCGAACTGGCGCGGGAAGCCGAGACGTCCGGCGAGGTGCCGGTGGGAGCGGTCGTTGTCCTGGAGGGGGTGGTGATCGGGCGCGGGCGCAACGCCCCCGTTGAGCATCACGATCCGTCGGCCCATGCGGAGATGATCGCCCTGCGTCAGGCCGCGGCTGCGATTGGGAATTATCGCGTGGAACGGGCGACGCTTTATTCGACGCTGGAGCCGTGCGTGATGTGTGCGGGGCTGCTGGTGGCGGCTCGCGTCCAAAGATTGGTATTCGGCGCGAGAGACCTGCGCTTCGGCGGAGTTCGCAGCAAATTTCGAATCGCCGATTCGGAGTTATTGAATCACCGCGTCGAGATCGTCGAAGGAGTGATGGGCGCGGAGTGTGCGGAACTGATGCGGAAATTTTTCAGTTCGAGACGTTAACAAAACAGGGCCGCACGCGGAGGACATGTGGCCCTGTTCGTCTCCCGTTACGCCGAAAGCGGCATGGGGAACTGGAGGCGGGGCGGCAGCATGGCAGCCGGGCTGGGCGATCCGATGAGCGTGCGCGTCGGCGTGAAGCGGGAAGGGCCGTTGAAATATTCGTCCAGCGGATACAAAGGATACGGCTCTAATTCCCGGAACGTGCGTCCGAGTTTTTGCTCGATCCGGTAGACAGAATGGAAGAAATTTCCGCGGTCGATGTGTAACTGGCGGGAACAAAGTTTCCAGTCCGCGCCCAGCAGAAAGTGATAGCGGAACAGTTTCTGCTCGAAATCGTCAAGGACGCGCTTGGAAATCAGAGTAAAATCGGCGATATATTCTTCGTCTTTTCGCCCCCATGTGGACGGGCGGCTCCTTCCGGTGTGGGGCTCCAGCGAGACCCGGCTCAAGTGCTTTTCCTGCGTCACGCAGCGCAGGAAGCGATCGTAACAGATGCGGAAAATAGCACGCAAAACACAATTGCAAGGCGCGAACGCGCCTTTTCTTGTCAGCCGCAATCCAGCCCCATGGCATTGCGCGCAGTTGTGCATGGCCAGCGCCAGCGTGTCCGAACGAGTCCATTCCATAACCGTGTTTGTATCCTCGATTGCGCCACCTTTTTGGTGGCTTTAGAGGCATAGTACTCCCGTACCGGTTATCTGTCAATTAGTATTTAGTAATTATCTCTTTATTTCACGATAAATATCGAGAACTTGTTGTGCAGTATGATCCCAATGGAAACGCCGCGCCTGAGCGAGTCCGGCCGTGGAAAGAGCGCTCCGCCGGTCCTGATCAAGCAAGACGTCGCGAATGCCACGAGCAATATCGAACACATTATCGGGACTGACCAGTTCCGCGGCGTCGCCCACGGCTTCGACCAGCGATGGAAGATTGGAGGCGACCACCGGCGTCCCGCACGCCATGGCCTCAAGCGGAGCGAGACCGAACCCTTCATACAGCGAGGGGAACGCAAACACGGAGGCGGCGCGATAGAAGACGCGCAGCGTGTCCATCGGCACGAAGCCCAAAAATCGTACGAAGTTTTCGACGCGACTGGACACCACCGCGCGACGGACGCTGGGATTCTTCGAAAGTTCATCGCCGATGATGACGAGGCGTAATTCGCGGAATTCGGGGTTATTTTCCAATTCGCCGCGAAGGACGGCGAAAGCTTCTATCAGGCGCGGGATGTTCTTTTGAGGGCGGATCGTGCCGGCGTAGAGGATAAAGGGTCGGTGGATGGAGTAGCGTTCCAGGGTCTGGTTATCGTCTCCGCCGTTGGCGTTGGCCGTGAAGGCGGGATCGGGCGCGCTGTAAATCGTCCGGATGCGGTCGGCCGGCACGTGCAGGACGGTCTCCACGTCGCGGCGAGTGGAGTTGGAAACGGTGATCACGCGGGCGGCGCGCAAGGCTCCCCGGCGGTAGCGCTGCTCATGCATCCGGTTGCGGAAGTTGCGGTGTGCGGGAAATAACAACGTACTCATGTCATGAATGGTCAGCACATACGGTTCGGGCATCCACCAGGCTACGGAATTGAGCGGAATATGATATAAATTCGCCCGTAACGTCCGCAGGAATTTCGGAAATACAATATTATGCATGACTTCCGTATCCAGGTGAGCGTAAACCGCGGTGGCAAAATTCGGACCCAAACCCCGCAGTTCGGCTATATAATTTGACGGAATAATCAGGGTGTATTGATTCTTGGATTCCAGGCGGGAAAGGCCCTGAATCAGGTTGCGGATGTACGTTCCAATGCCGAAATCGCGGATGCGGCGGGCATCGATCACGACATGCGGCATTAGCGCTTCCAGAGATAAAGCGGAAACCGGCTGGTCAATTCGCCAACCTTAAGTCGCACGGCCGTCATGACATTTTCGTCTGAAATATGCTCCAGGACCTGGGCGATCAGCGTCGCGACCTGACGCATTTCCGGCTCCTTAAATCCGCGAGTAGTCACTGCCGGACTGCCGAATCTCATGCCGCTGGGATTTAAGGGGGGATTTACATCAAAAGGAATCGTATTTTTATTCGCGGTAATGTAAGCGCGGTCGAGCGCGGCTTCGGCTTCCTTGCCTTTCACGCCTTTGGCGAACACGTCGACCAGCAGGACATGCGTGTCGGTACCGCCGGAGACCACCCGGAATCCGGCTTCGGCCAAGCCTGCGGCGAGCGCCTGGGCGTTGGCAATCACTTGCTTCTGATACGTCAAGAACTCCGGGGTCGAGGCTTCACGGAAACAGACGGCTTTCGCGGCGATGACGTGCATCAGAGGGCCTCCCTGCGCGCCTGGAAAGACATTCTGATCGATCGCCTTGCTGTATTTTTCCTTTGCCAAAATCATGCCGGAACGAGGGCCGCGGAGGGTTTTGTGCGTGGTCGACGTGACGATGTCGGCGTAATCGCAGGGGTTCGGATGGACGCCGGCGGCAACCAGTCCGGAGAAGTGCGCCATGTCGACGAGAAAAATAGCGCCGACAGAATCGGCAATTTGACGGAAACGGGCGAAGTCGATGATGCGGGGGTAGGCGCTGCCGCCCGCGATGATCATTTTGGGTTTGTTTTCTTCGGCTAAACGCGATAATTCGTCATAATCGATGCGCTCATCTTCTTTTCTGACGTGATAAGGGACGATTTTGTACGTTTTTCCGGAAAAATTCAGGTGATGGCCGTGCGTCAGGTGTCCACCATGCGAGAGGTTTAGCCCGAGGACGGTGTCGCCAGGATTAATGACGGCGGCGTAGGCCGCCTGGTTGGCCTGAGAGCCGGAGTGCGGCTGGACGTTGACGTATTCGGCGCGGAAGAGTTTTTTGGCGCGGTCGCGGGCCAGGTTTTCGACAAAATCGGCGTGTTCGCAGCCGCCGTAATAGCGACGGCCGGGGTAGCCTTCGGCGTATTTGTTCGTGAACGTGCTGCCGGCGGCTTCGAGGACTGCTTCGGAGGTGAAATTCTCGCTGGCGATCAGTTCGAGACGCGAATGCTGGCGCTCCGTTTCGTGGCGAATCGCTTCGTAAATTTCGGGATCGGCCTGGGCGAGAGGCAGGGACATCGGATCGTTGGTCATTTTTCCTTTTCGAGGTCGGCGATTTTCCCGACGCGGCGGGCGTGGCGTCCGCCTTCAAACGGCGTTTCGAGGAAGATGCGGACCATTTCGTGAGCGGCTTCGGGATCGGTGTAGCGGGCGCCGATGGTGATGATATTGGCGTCGTTGTGGGCGCGGGTGAGCCGAACCTCGTCCACGTTGAAGGCGATCGCGGCACGGATGCCGTCGACTTTATTGGCGGCGATGGACATGCCAACACCAGTGGAGCAGACCAGGATGCCTCGTTCGACGGCGCCCGAGACCACGCCATCGGCAACGGTTCCAGCGTAATCCGGATAGTCGGCCGATTCGGCGGAGTTCGTTCCCATGTCGATGACCTCGTGGCCTGCCCGACGCAACGCGTCGCGGACGAGGTCCTTCAAAGCGTAGCCCGCGTGATCTGCGCCGATCGCAATTTTCATGGGGAAATTTAACTTTAGCAGGACGATGTGGCGTACGCACTCGTGCGTGCCGTGTCGAGACTCGTCTCGACGCCATCTCGGGTTGGCCAGGCATCGACACAAGTGTCGACGCGGCACGCCGGGGGCGTGCGCCACAGTGGGGCTCGGGAGCTATGATAGCGGCTATGAAGATCTTCGTTGCTCTTATTATGCTGTGCTGCTCCGCAGCGGCTGCGGACCTCACTGGAACTTGGGGAACGCCTGAAATTTACGAAAACGGGCGCGTCATCAGCGCCACGCTTGCCTTGATCGATGACGGAAATTCACTCAAGGGCTTCCTGAAAGCCAGATCGACGATGCTGATTATCGATGGGCATGTCGATGGCAACAGCATCTCGCTCACCGTTTTGCGCGAGTCGAACGGCGTTGAGCATCAGATGAAATGCACAGGGGTTATTGACGGTGAGCACATAAAGCTGACGATTCCAGAAGGCAACCTCACGAGCGCGACGCTAACCCGGTTTTCCAGCGAAAAGCCCACCATGCCCGCGCCGAAGATTTCGCTCTCCAACGATTTTCCGACGGTGAAATATAACGGTCTCGCGAAAACACCCCCCATGGGGTGGAACAGTTGGAATAAATTCGCGGGCAAGGTGGACGACGCAGCGGTGCGCGGCGTGGCTGACGTGGTGGCGTCAAATGGGATGAAGGATGCCGGGTACGTCTATGTGAATATCGACGACACCTGGGAGGGCAAGCGCGACGCAAGCGGCGTGCTGCAATCGAACGAGAAGTTTCCCGACATGAAGGCGCTGGCGGACTACGTACATTCGAAGGGGCTGAAAATTGGGATTTATTCGTCGCCCGGACCGAAGACCTGCGCGGGATTCGAGGGCAGTTTCGGGCATGAAGAACAGGACGCGAAAACCTGGGCTGCGTGGGGCTTCGACTATTTGAAGTACGACTGGTGCAGCGCGAGCCAGGTGTACGACGTGAAGTCGCTGCCAGCGGTTTACGCAAAAATGGGCGAGGCTCTGTTGAAGTCCGGACGCCCGATCGTGTATAGCCTGTGCCAATACGGCTGGCAGGATGTGGGCGAGTGGGGCGCGAAAGCGGGCGGCAATTTGTGGCGGACGACCGGGGATATTAGCGATCGCTGGCAGTCCATGATGCACATCGGGTTCGAATTGCAGCCGGGACGCGAAAAATACGCGAAGGTCGGGCACTGGAACGATCCGGACATGCTGGAGATCGGCAACGGGCACATGACCGACGAAGAGTATCGCGTCCATATGAGTCTGTGGAGCATTCTCGCCTCGCCCCTGTTGGCCGGGAACGATCTGCGCGAAATGAAGAAGGAAATTCTCGATATTTTGACCAATCGCGAAGTGGTGGCCATCGATCAGGACCCGAAGGGCGTCGAAGGGGTCCGCGTCGCGAAGAACGGCGATCTGGAAGTTTGGGAAAAGCCGTTGCACGATGGGTCGCACGCGGTGGGTTTGTTCAACCTGGGCGAGGCGCCGGCCACGGTCACCGCCGATTTCAGCGATCTGAAAATTTCCGGATCGCACGCGGTGCGCGACCTGTGGGCGCATGCCGACAAGGGCAAGGTGAAGGACAAATTCGAGGCTATGGTGCCGTCGCATGGCGTGGTACTGGTCAAGATCGCGAAGTGAAGATCGGACTGGTGGCGCTGGCGGCGGTGTGTTTCGCCCGGCTGTGGCTGATGCCTCTGGGGTCGAGTTTCTGGGTCGACGAGATGGCGACGGTGTTCGTGGTGGAACACGGCGGCGACGATCCATCGCTGAAGGTCGCGCCGCAGGTTCCTCAATCGATTTATTACCCGGTAGAGCGAGCCTTGGTGTGGGGACGATCTGAGATCGCCTACCGGCTGCCGTCGATTGTGTTCATGGCGCTGGCGCTGTTGTTTGTGGGGTTGCTGGCGTCCAGGCTGATTCATACGGACGCGGGGTGGTTCGCGATTTTCGCCTGCTTCGCACTGAGGGGGATTAATTATGAAGCGGCGAACGCGCGGCCCTACGCGATGGGGATGTGTGTGTCGGCGGCTGGGCTCTATTTTTTGGTCCGCTGGTTTGATTTTGGGCGATTGTGGGACGCGGCGCTGTTCGTGATTCTTGCGGCGACGCTATGGCGGGTTCATCTGATTTTCTGGCCGTTCTACGCGGTGTTTGCCGTATATGGGGCGCTGCGGGCGAAAGCCAGAACGTCGTGGTGGCGGGTTGCCTTTGTGTTCGGCATCGTGGGCGTCCTGCTGATTCCGGTGGCGATGCGAGCTATCGAACTGAACGAGCACGCCGGACAGCATGTTGTGGTCGAACAGCCGACGTGGTTGAACCTGGAGCATTCGGTGCGCACGCTGCTGGTCGTCGCTGCGGCGCTGGGGGCGTGGATTTGGTCGCGCTTCGCCAAAGAACGGCCTCCATTCGCGATTCCGGCTTCGGCCGTGGCCGTGATTGTCGCGTGGTGGCTGTGGCATCCGCTGGCGCTGTTTGCGTTTTCGCGCGTCACAGGAAATAGCGTGTTTGTGCCGCGATATACGGCGCTTTCCTTACCGGGAACGGCGATGGCGGCGACGCTGGCGGCAGCGTGGTTTCTTCCGTCACGATTCTGGAGACCGGCGGCGCTGATCCTGGGCGCGTGCGCGCTCATGCTATTCGGGCAGTGGACCGAACTCTGGCCGGCTCATCACAATTCGGATTGGCGGGGGGCGGCGCTCGCGGTGAATCGGGTGGCACTGCCGCCCGCGACGCCGGTGATCTGCCCCAGCCCTTTCGTCGAGGCCCGGCCGCCGGAGTGGACTCCGGATTACAAGATGCCTGGCTTCCTTTACTCGCATCTGTTTGTATATCCGGTGCGCGGCGGCAACGTGGTGCTGTTTCCGTTCTCGACGTCGCGCGATGCTGCAGATTATGCGACCGCCCTGGTCGAGGGGGCCATTCCTTCCGCCGGCCGATTCGTCATTTATGGAGGCAACGGGCAGGCGCATTTCTGGAGGGATTGGTTCGAAAAACGGCTTCCTGGCTGGAGCCATCGGAGCCTCGGATGGTTCCGCGACGTAGATGTGGTGCTGTTTGAGAAAACTCCCTAGCCCCATGCGTCAACGTGGGGTTATTGCGGGCATGGAAATAACCCACGCTAACGCATGGGGCTAGGGGCTTGGCGGGGGTTTTAGTTCATCGGTGCTGAAAATGCGCAGTCCTTCTCCGGGCGGCGCGACTTTCAGGACCAGCGCGACCTGCCAGCGGGGACCCTGGAAATAGGACACGCGTATCTCGTGCACCCCGTGGGTCAACCGGACCGCGCCCACGCGTTCCCGCGGCGGGTGCTGGCCGTCGTTATCCACCACCTGTTCACCGTCGATGTATAGATTCGCGCCGTCGTCGGCGCTGAGCGAGAAGCCATAATCGCCCGGAGTTTCCACCCAAAACCGGCCATGGTAGTCAATGGCGAACCATTCCACGCGCTTCGTGACGCCCGGAAAGCCGAGCTTGAAATCCTGCGCGGGGATGTTGAGTTGCGAAGCGTAAATCGTGCCCGCAGGCTTCATTTTACTGAAATCCGGCAGTTTCTGGGTGTTGTGGTGGATGTGGTAGACGCGGCCTTCCAGGCCCGACGGGATCACCACCGTGGTTCCGAAGGTGACGATCGGCTGCTGCTGATGAGTTTCCTGAGCGAGCAGAGGGATCACAACAGCGATCAGGCAGGCGGCCCGCATTTTGTCTATCCTTATCTATCCTTCGACGACTTCCAGGAACGCCTGGGCGGCGTGGCTAAGAGCGCGCTTCGCGGGATAGACCAGACGGATTTTCCGATCCACCACCATTTCCTTTACCTTGACCTCACAGAGGATGCCCTGCGCCAGCTCCTCGGTCACGCACATGCGCGGCAGGAAGGCCACGCCCTCGTTGCGCTGGACCATTTTGCGGATCGCCTCGACCGTCGGCATTTCCAGGTCCATGTTGAGAGGCACTTTATTGCGCTGAAATTCGCGGATCACCACGCCGCGGTAGGGCGAGACGACGTTATGCGCGATGAACGTCTCCATGCCCAGTTCGGTAATGGAAATTTCCCCTCGCTGGGAGAAACGGTGTCCGGGCGAAGTGATGAACGCCAGATGATCGGTGAAAATTACCTTCGCGACCAGTCGCTCGTCTTCCGGATCGAAGGTCAGGATGCCTAATTCCAGGTCGCCATCCAGCAGTTCAGAGGGAATCTTGCTCGACAGGCTGCGGCGGATCTGCACCTTGATTTTCGGATAGCGGCGGCGATACTTCTCGATATGATCGAGCAGGTATAATGTCGAGGATTCGTTGGCGCCGATGGTCAAACGTCCGGCAGACTTGTCGCGCAGCTCGGCCAGCGCGTTTTCCAAGTCGCCTTGCAGGTTTTCGAAGCGGCGCGCGTATTCCAGAACGATCTTCCCGGCGTCGGTGAGCAACAGATCCTTCGCCGAACGGTCGATGAGCTTTTCCCCAAGCTCGGTCTCAAGCCGTTGGATCGATAGGGAGATTGCTGGTTGTGTCCGCAGCAGTTTTTCAGCCGCCCGCGAAAAACTCTTCTCGGCGGCAACAGTCAAGAAGACGCGAAGTGGGTGCATCTCCATAATATTCAATTATACAGCGATTTATACTTATCGCAACGATGAACATTATAAATTTGCTAAATCACGCAAGTTATTGCTTGCGGAGGCGGAGCAATGCACCAAGAAATGCCAGACCGGCGCCAATCAGCCCGGTGGTGGCGGGTTCAGGGATGGACGCGGAGGCAACCGAATCGAAGTCCCAGGAAGTCGCATTGAAGACGGTTACCTGCACACCTTGGCTGGTGGTCACGTTCATGGTGAGCAAAACCGTCTCGAAGAGAGTATTTCCACTGAGGATGTTGGAGAGCACGTTTAGATTGATCGGTCCCCCGATGATGGTGGATCCACTCGATCCGATGCTCCCGCCACTCGTGCCAGCACTACCATAGTCGCTACCGCCGGAAGTTGAACCGAGCTCGAAAACGAGGGACCAGGAGTCGATCGTTCCAGAGCCGCTGAGCGGCGTCATGTTGAAATCCCAGCTCACCGGAATCAGCGTGCCAGCCGCAATCGTTCCGGCCATGATACCGGAATCTCCCATCGTCATGGTGACTGGTACGCTGGAACCGCTGCTACTCACGAACAGATTTTGGGTAGATCCGCCCGAGGTGTAAAAAGAAAGGCCCTGGACGCCGCTTCCGAGGCTCGATTCTGGCGAATCGCCGGCAAAGCAGACCGAACCACTCGCGCTTGTCACACAGGTGGGACTTCCGGACGCCGCGAGAGCGATGCTCGATGCATGGGCGCTCACCGCGGTGGCCAAAGGCACAATCACCAGGGCTGTGGTGCGCGCCGCCGCCAGCATCAGGGTCTTCGCTTTAGCTACGTAATTTGTTCGTTCCACAGATCCTCCGAAAAGTGTAGGTACCAAGGGTACCATAACTTAAATAACCCGTCAACAGGCTAAGGGGTAGGCAGCACCTGCATAAAATTCCGTTATGTAATGATTCAAAGTTATCGCAAACAAAAACACTATAAATTTGCTAAATCCATCGCTCCCCGCCATAATCGATGAGAAAGGTTTTTCCCATGGCTGATCGCGTCTACATCTTCGATACCACTCTTCGCGACGGGGAACAGTCGCCCGGATGCAGCATGACCGTGCCAGAGAAGCTCCGGATGGCTGCCAAACTGGTGGAACTGGGCGTCGATATCCTCGAAGCCGGTTTCCCCATTGCCTCGGAGGGGGATTCCGAAGCGGTGGACGCGATCAGCCGCGAATTTCCGTGGGCCAACGTAGCCGCGCTGGCGCGCGCCAGCAAGCCGGATATTGAAGCGGCGATTTATTCGCTCCGGAACGCCAAGCGTCCGCGTATTCACACGTTTCTGGCGACCAGCGATATCCATTTGAAGTACAAGCTCAAAAAGTCGCGCCAGCAGGTTTTGGACGATGTGGTCGCGGCCGTCACGCTGGCACGCCAGTATTGCGACGACGTGGAATTTTCGGCCGAAGACGCCACGCGGACGGATTGGGATTATCTGGAGCAGGTTTGCCGCGCCGCGGTGGCAGCGGGTGCGCGGACGATCAATCTACCCGATACGGTCGGCTATTCGGTGCCGGAAGAATACGCGGCGATGATCGGGAAAATGGTGAAGGCGCTGGGCGATACGGCGATCGTCAGCGTCCATTGTCACGACGATCTGGGCTTGGCCGCGGCCAATTCGCTGGCTGCGCTCCATGCCGGGGCGCGACAGATCGAATGCACGGTGAACGGCATCGGGGAGCGCGCGGGCAACGCGTCGCTCGAAGAAGTGGTGATGGCCATGAAGACGCGTCCCGACCGGCTGCCTTTTGAAACGCGCATTGTGACCGAGCAGCTTTACTCGGCCAGCCAGATGCTGGCGTCGATTATTACCTTCGGGCCGCAGCCGAACAAGGCCATCGTCGGCGAGAACGCGTTCGCGCACGAAGCGGGCATTCACCAGGACGGATATTTGAAAGAGCGCACGACCTACGAAATTATGGAGCCGAAGAGCGTCGGCGTGCCGGAAACGAAGCTGGTGCTGGGCAAGCACAGCGGCCGTCACGCGCTGGCGCAGCGCTGCGAAGTGCTGCTGGGGACGCCCCTGACCAAGGATCAACTCAACACGGTGTACGACCGGTTCACCGCGCTGGCGGATCGCAAGAAGGGCCTCAGCAACCTGGAAATCGCCGCATTGGCCCGTGAGGTCGTGGAAGAAACGAAATCGGCGGGCGTAGCCGCGGACTAAAAACACAGACTAAAGTCTGTGCCACTTATTCATAATCATTCATGAATCTTAAAATTTTGCTTTTACCGGGCGACGGAATCGGCGCCGAAGTCACCAGTGCGGCTGTCGACGTGTTGCACGCCGTGGCCACGAAATTCGGGCACACGCTGGAGTTCAGCGAAGCCCTTATCGGAGGCGTGGCGATTCACAAGACCGGATCGCCTCTGCCACCGGACACCGTCGAGAAGGCGTTGGCGGCGGACGCGACGCTGATGGGCGCGGTCGGGCTGCCGGAATTCGACAACGCGACGCCCGATAAACGGCCGGAAAAAGGACTGCTGGGCATCCGAAAAGCACTGGGCGTGTTCGCCAACCTGCGCCCTGTGCGGACCTGGCCGGCACTGGTTGAATCCTCGCCTTTGAAGAATCATCTGGTCGAAGGCACGGACATGATTATCGTCCGCGAGCTGACCGGAGGCCTTTATTACGGCGAGCCGCGCGGAATCTGGGAAGACTACGCGATCAACACGATGCGTTACACGCGGCCGGAAATTGAGCGAGTGTCACGGGTAGCTTTTCGACTCGCGAGCGCTCGCCGAAAGAAGCTAACGAGTGTCGACAAATCGAACGTTATCGAGAATTCGCAGTTGTGGCGGCGCGTCGTCGTCGAAATTGCGAAAGAATTTCCCGACGTCGAGCTCGATCACCTGCTGGTCGACAACTGCGCCATGCAACTGGTGCTGAATCCGAAGCGTTTCGACATCATCCTTACCGAAAACTTGTTCGGCGATATCCTGAGTGATGAGGGAGCGGTGCTGGCCGGATCGATCGGCATGCTGCCCTCGGCGTCGCTGGGCGAATCGAAGGGTTTATATGAGCCGGTGCACGGATCGGCGCCCGACATGGCGGGCCAGAACAAGGCCAACCCTTTGGGGGCCATCGGATCAGCGGCGGCGATGCTGGAGTATACGTTCGGGTTGATGAAGGAAGCCGCGGCCATCAACGCCGCCATCGGCAAGGTGCTGGACGCGGGCACGGTGACGGGGGATTTGAAACCAAAGGGCGCGCCCGCGACGACCTCGGAAGTTGGGAAAGCAGTGAGTCAGGCATTATGAGCAGTAAACCCCGCACGATTATTGAAAAGATCTGGGACAGCCACGTCGTCTCGCAGCAGCCGGGCGCTCCGGCGCTGATGTATGTCGACCTGCACCTGGTCCACGAAGTCACTTCGCCGCAGGCGTTTGCCGGTTTGCGCGAGCGCGGTCTCAAAGTCCGGCGGCCGGATCTGACCATCGCGACAACGGACCATTCGACGCCGACTACGCCCCGCGGGCTTCCGATTATCGATAAGATCGCCGCCACGCAAGTGGCCCAGCTCGAAACCAATTGCCGCGATTTCGGCGTCCGCTGTTATGGTCTGGAGAGCGACCGGCAGGGCATCGTCCATGTGATGGGCCCGGAGCAGGGTCTTACTCAGCCCGGGATGACGGTGGTCTGCGGCGATAGCCACACGGCGACTCACGGGGCGTTCGGCGCCCTGGCCTTCGGCATCGGAACCAGCGAAGTGGAGCACGTCCTGGCGACGCAGTGCCTGTTACAGCGTCCCTCGAAGACGTTTTCCGTGCGGGTCGACGGCACGCTGAAAAACGGGGTCACGGCGAAGGACATTATTCTCAATCTGCTGTCGAGAATCGGCATTGGCGGGGCGACGGGATGCGTGATCGAATATTCCGGTTCGTCCATCCGCGCGCTCTCGATGGAAGAACGCATGACTGTCTGCAACATGTCGATTGAAGGAGGGGCGCGGGCCGGCCTGATCGCTCCCGACGACAAGACTTACCAGTATATTTCCGGCCGCAACTTTGCTCCCAAGGATTTCGATGCCGCCGTCGCCCGCTGGAAGGCGCTGCCCACCGACGACGGCGCAACTTACGATCGCGAGATCACCATCGATGCCAATACGCTGGAACCGATGATCACCTTCGGAACCAACCCCGGCATGGGCATCGGGATCACGGCTGTGGTGCCGGATCCAGGAGGCATCAGCGATCCTCTGGAGCGCGAAACGCTCAAGAAAGCGCTGCATTACATGGATTTACCCGCGGGCAAGCCATTGCTGGGGCACGCGGTGAATGTCGTGTTCATCGGAAGCTGCACGAACTCGCGCATTTCCGACCTGCGCGCTGCCGCCGCTGTTTTCAAGGGCCGCAAGGTGAATCCGAACGTTCGCGTGATGGTGGTTCCCGGATCGCAGCAGGTGAAGGCGCTGGCGCAGGCCGAAGGGCTCGACCAGATTTTCCGTGACGCCGGAGCGGACTGGCGCGAAGCGGGCTGCTCGATGTGCATCGCCATGAACGGCGATCAGCTGCAGCCGGGCGAATACAGCGTCTCGACCAGCAATCGGAATTTCGAAGGACGGCAAGGGAAGGGCGGACGAACGTTTCTAGCCAGCCCGCTGACGGCGGCGGCCAGCGCGATTACTGGGGTGATTACCGACGTGAGGACGTTACTCTAATGCAGATTACCAGCAAGACGGTCGTTTTCCCGGTCGACAATATCGATACCGATCAAATCATCCCGGCGAGGTTCCTCAAGACCATCTCGAAAGCGGGGCTCGGCGACCAGCTGTTCTACGATTGGCGCTACGATTCCTCCGGCGAGCCGAAACCCGATTTTATTCTCAACACGGATGCCGCGAAAGGTGCGCAGATATTGGTTGCAGGCGACAATTTCGGCTGCGGCAGTTCGCGCGAGCACGCGCCGTGGGCGCTAACCCAGTTCGGGTTCAAATCCGTGGTCAGCACATCTTTCGCCGATATTTTCAAAGGAAACTCTTTGAAGAACGGGCTTCTGCCGATTGTCCTGCCGGCTGCGGTGCATGCGGCGCTGATCGCATCGCCGGGGGCGATGATCAAGATTGACCTCGCTTCACAAACATTGACCATGCCGGACGGGAGGGCGGTCGAGTTCCCCATCGATGCATTCTCGAAACACTGTCTGCTCGAAGGTGTGGACGAATTGGGCTACATCCTAAAGCAGGATGCTGCGATCTCCGCATTCGAAACACAGCGGGTCGGGTCGATTAACACGCTTGCTTAGAGTCGCTTGGGATTTCCAGCTGACGAGCGCCGTTCGCGCCCCGCCATAAACTGCGGCCAGGAGATATACCGATGGCCGCAACGACCTCTGGAACCAAGACTGTAACGCACACGATCGCGCCGCATCTGACGGCAGCGATACTCACTACGCTGCTGGCAACACCGATTGATAGCCTCACCGTGGGACAACTCGACGCGATTGTGGACGCACTGAGACGCATCGCGGGTGGCGATAACCCGGCGAGCACGATTGGATCGCTGCTGACTTAGCGCTCGGCCGACGTCGCGCTAGAGGCTGCGGGAACGGGCTTCTTGAGCACGTACTTGCTATACCAGTTCAGGTAGCGTTCATAGCGGTCCTTGACGTAACTGGGCCGCGAGATGCCGTGAAACTCGTTGGGATAAATCACTAGCTGCGTGTCGATGCCCAGGCTGCGCAGCGCCTGGTACATTTGCTGGCCTCCCTGCACGGGAACGTTGAAGTCGCGCTCGCCTCCCAGGAACATCGTGGGCGTTTTAATCCGGTCGGCATGCAGGAAGGGGTAGGAAATTTTCACGTAGGTTTCCCATCCCTTGGCGGTCCACGGCGGCCCGATTTCGTAATCGTACTGCAGAATGTACTGATCGGTGCCGTAGAAGGATACGGTAAACGCCGTTCCCGCGCCGCTGGTTGCCGCTTTGAATCGGTGGTCGGTGGCGATGATGTAGTCGGTGAGGATGCCCCCGTAGCTCCATCCGCCGACGCCGAGTTTGTCGGGATCTGCCACGCCCATTTTGATGACGTGATCGACACCGGCGAGCAGATCCTCGACTTCATAGTGTCCCCAGTCGGCGAAAATCGAGTAGGAATATTTCTGGCCTCGCCCGGCGCTGCCGCGATAATTCACGGCCAGCACGGCATAGCCGTTGGCGGCGAAGACCTGCCTCTCCACGCTGAACTGGTGCGCGTCCTGGCCGTTGGGACCGCCATGGATGCGGAGCAGCAGCGGAACCTTGGCGCCTTTCACATAGCCGACCGGGTAAGTCAGCAGGCCGTGAACATCCGTCCCATCCTTGCTTTTGAAATTCACTTCTTCGGTGGGAGGGATGTCGAACTCGGCGAACAGTTCGTCATTCTGATGCGTCAATTGGCGGAGCGAGCCGCCTTGTAGAGCGTAAATCTCGTTGTGGCGCGAATCGCCGCCTGACAGCACCGCGGAGCACCCTGCCGCGACGGTTGGGCTGGAGACTACTACTGGCGTCGACATCAGGCGTTCGGCGCTGCCACCCGAAACCGGCACGCGGACGGGATAGACGCTGCGATCGTCCGCGACCAGTACGGTCAGAGATTTGCCGTCGGCGCTCCAACGTGGAGCGGAAACGCCGCGGTCCAGATCCTTGGCGGCTTTCACAAGGGCCGGCGTGGAACTGCCATCGGCGGGGACTAACGCGAGGCGCTCCATGCCGTAGGCGCTGTATTTTTTCTCGTCGCCGACCAGGAAAGCGATCCATTTCCCGTCGGGCGACCATTCCAGGCGCGAGCGGCCGGCGCGGATGTCGTTCTTCGTGAGCGCTTTTTCCGCTACGCCCGCTTTGGCCTCGGCCACGTAAACCTGGGCCTCGGGATTGCGGTCCGAATCCGGGTCGTGATTGCTGCTGAACGCGATCCACCTGGCATCGGGCGACCAGACGGGGCCGGCTTCGTCGGAGGTTTTTTGCGTGGTGAGCCGGTCCAGCTTTTTCGAGGCGATATCGAACAAATAGATGAAGCTGTGGCGGCCGCTGAGCAGGTAACCTTGCACGTCCTGCTTGAATTTGTAGCGGTCGATGACGATGGGCTTCGGTGTTTTGGGTTTGGCGGGAGCGTCGCCCGGCTCGGCGTCGGGATCGGGATCGCCGACGACCAGCGCGAGTTTCGTCGAATCGGGCGACCATTCGTAGCCTTGTAAGCGGCCTTTCACGTCGGTCAACTGCATCGCCTCGCCACCGGCACGAGGGAGCAGCCACACCTGGCTGCCTTTCGCCTTCCCCGGGCGCGAGGACGTAAACGAGAGATATTTTCCATCGGGACTCCAGCGCGGGGACGATTCGCTGTCTGTGCTCGAAGTGACCTGGCGGTCGGTCTTGCCGTCGTAGCTAATCATCCACACGTGGCCGCTCGATTTATCTTCCTTCGCGTCGATGGTGGAGACGGTGTAGGCCACCCACTGGCCGTCGGGCGAGCATTGCGGGTCGCGCACTTCGCGCAATTTCGCGAGGTCGTCCAGCGTCAACGGACGGCGCGCGGGCTGGGCCCACATCGAGACAGCGGACAAGACGAGAACCAAGGTTCGAGAAACACGCATGAGGACCAGTTTACACCGTGCTAGGATTCCTTCATGTTGCGAAAGATCAAGTTGTTGATGGCCGCGGCGACGCTGGCAGCGGCGCAAAAACCGGCGCTAACAGCGACACAAGGATTGGACGGATTCGACGATTTCGCCAGACTCGCGTTGCGCGACTGGAAGTGCGATGGGTTCGCCATCGCGGTGATCCAGGACGGCAAGGTGATCCTTTCGAAGGGCTGCGGATTGCGCGATGTGAAGAAGAATCTGCCGGTGACGGAGAAGACGCTGTTCGCCATCGGCAGTGCGACGAAATCGTTCACTGTGACGGCGATGGGAACGCTGGTGGACCAAGGGAAACTGGACTGGGACAAGCCGGTACGCGACTATCTGCACGATTTCAAAATGTACGACTCGTTCGCGACCGAACGAATGACGCCTCGGGATCTGGTGACGCACCGGTCCGGGCTTCCGCGTCACGATTTGATGTGGTACAACTCTCCATTTTCGCGCCAGGAATTATTTGAGCGGCTGCGCTACCTGGAGCCGAACAAAGATTTTCGAACGACGTTCCAGTATCAGAACCTGATGTTCATGACGGCCGGCTACCTGGCGGGCCATGTGGCCGGGACGACGTGGGAGCAACTTGTTCGCAAGTCGATTTTCGAGCCGCTAGGGATGACCAGCTCGAATTTTTCGGTGACCGATATGCAAAAGTCGGCAGACTATTCGCTGCCCTATCAGGTGGTGAACGATGTGGTGGTCGATATGCCGTTTCGCAACATCGATGCCATTGGCCCGGCGGGCTCGATCAATTCGAGCATCGAGGACATGTCGAAGTACGTCCTGATGCACCTGGCGAAGGGCAAGGGAGTGGTTTCGGCGACGAACGAAATGCAGATGATGATTCCGCAGATGGCGATCTCCGTGCCATCGCCGGACAAGGAACTGGGCGACCTTTCCTACGGCATGGGCTTTTTCGTGACCAGCTACCGGGGACACAAATTCGTTCATCACGGCGGCAATATCGACGGGTTCAGCGCGCTGGTGGCGTTTCTACCGGACGACAAACTGGGCCTGGTGATCCTGACCAATCAGAACGGGAGCGCGCTGCCGGCGGTGGTAGCGTACAACGTCTGGGACAGGATGCTGGGGTTGGATCAGATCGACTGGACGGCTCGGGTGAAGCAGCAAAGGGCGATGGGCAAGGCATCCGAAGAATCGGCGAAGCAGAAGGGGTACACGACGCAACACACGGGGACGCGTCCTTCGCATGAGATTGCGGAATATACGGGCGAATACGAACACCCTGGTTACGGCATCGTGAAGATCGAGCAGGCGGGAGCGGCGTTGAAGCTGGACTATCATGGGCTGGGCGGCGTGCTTTCGCATTTTCATTACGACGTGTTCGAAGTGCCGAAGGATGATGCGAATCCGTTCTCCGAGGAAAAGGTGCAGTTCCATACGAACCTGGCGGGGGACATCGATTCGCTGGGCATTCCGTTTGAATCCACACTGAAGGACATCACGTTTGTAAAACTGGGCGATCGCAGCATGACGCAGAAGACGTTCCTGCAGCCGCTGACGGGCGAATTTCTGCGCGGTCCGATTACCGCGGTGGTGGCACTGAAGGGCGACACGGAATTAACGCTGACGATGCCCGGGCAGCCGGTCTACAATTTAATTCCAGTGCGCGGGACGAAGTTCAACATCAAGGAACTGAACGGATACAGCGTCGAGTTCAAGGGCGACGACCTGGTGTTCTATCAACCGCAGGGAACATTTTCAGCAGCGAGGAAAAAATGATGTTTGATTTGACGGGCCAGGTTGCCGTAGTCACCGGGTCGACCAAAGGGATTGGACGCGCGATCGCGGAGGAACTAGCGAGGGCCGGCGCGAAGGTCGTGATTTCCAGCCGTAAGGCCGACGCATGCGAAGAAGTGGCCGCGGCGATCGTGAAGGAGGGCCACGATGCGATCGCGATTCCCTGTCACATCGGCCGGCGCGCGGACTGCGAGGCGCTCATCGCGAAAACGCGCGAGAAATGGGGCAAAATCGACACGCTGGTCTGCAACGCGGCGATCAATCCTTATTACGGGCCGATGACTGGATTGTCCGACGAAGTGTTCAACAAGGTGATGGAGACGAACGTTCGCAGCAATTTGTGGCTAGCAAACCTGGTGCAGCCGGAAATGGCGGCGCGCAAGGACGGGTCCATCATTATTGTGTCGAGCATTGGCGGGCTAAAGGGCACGGAAATTTTGGGAATCTATGCGCTTTCTAAGGCCGCGGACATGCAACTGGCCAGGAATCTAGCGGTGGAGTGGGGTCCGGACAATATTAGGGTGAACTGCGTCGCGCCGGGATTGGTCAAGACCGATTTCGCGCGGGCGCTATGGGAGGATCCGGAGTTGAGAAAAGGATCGGAAGACCGGACGGCGCTGCGCCGACTGGGCGAGCCGGAGGACATCGCGGGCGCTGCGGTATTTTTAGCATCGCGGGCGGGATGTTGGATTACAGGGCAAACGATTGTCATTGACGGAGGAAGGACCATCGCATGAAAGCCGCACTGCTGCGCGAATTCGCGGGACCAATCGCGATTGAAGAAGTGGAGACGCCCGTGCCCGGGCCGGGCGAGGTGCTGGTGAAGGTCCAGGCATGCGGCGTGTGCCATTCCGATCTGCACCTGGCGCTGGGCGATTGGGACATGCTGCGGCCGATCACGAAAATGCCTCTCATTGGAGGACATGAAATCGCGGGCGTCGTCGCGTCGATCGGCGAAGGCGTGACGGATCTGAAGGTCGGGGATCGGGTGGGTGTGCCGTGGCTGCACTGGACCTGCGGTGAATGCGAGTACTGCCTCTCCGGTCGCGAGACGCTGTGCGGCAAGCAGAAAATCACAGGATGCACGGTGGATGGAGGATTCGCGGAGTATGTGAAAGCTCCGGCATCACACACGGCGAAATTGCCGGACGCGTTGACCGCGGAGGAAGCCGCGCCGCTGCTGTGCGCGGGGCTCACGGTTTTTAAAGCGCTGAAGAATTCGGGAATCGCAAAGGGTGAAAGAGTCGCGGTGTTCGGAGTGGGCGGACTGGGACACCTGGCGGTGCAGATTGCGCATGCGATGGGTGCGCAGGTGTGCGCGATCGATATCGCGGAGGAAAAACTGGAACTGGCGCGATCATTGGGCGCGGAGTGGACCGTGAACGCGGCGACGGAACAGGTACCGAAGAAAGTGCGTTCGATCGGCGGTGCGCACGTGGCGCTGGTGACGTCGGCCAGCGCGGCGGCCTACGAAACGGCGCTGCGGGTTTTGAAAAAAGGGGGCACGCTGGCCGTGGTGGGGATGCCGAACGAACCGTTTAAGGTATCGGCGGTAGCGATGGTGTCGTTAGAGAGTCGCATCGTGGCGTCGGCAGTGGGGACAAGGGAAGATTTGCGCGAATTGTTCGAACTGGTGGAGAAATTCCCGATCCGGTGCCACGTTGAAACGCGACCCCTGGGTGCTCTGCCGGAGGTTTTTGAAGAGATGAAGCGCGGCGCGGTGCTGGGGCGGGTAGTGCTGGTTTTATAGCAGCATATAAGTGACGATGGCGATGGCGGCGAGCTGATTCGCGTCGTCCATGATATCGACGCGTGAGACGCACAGCGTTTTTCCGGCGCGCACCAGGTACGCCCGGGCAACCGCCTTTTCACCTACGATGGGGCGCAGATAATTCACTTTGAGTTCGGTGGTTGTGCAGTTGGTCGGCTTGCCGAAATGATTTTCGATGGCGTGCCAGGCGGCTTCGTCGGCGATGGTTGCGGTGATGCCTCCATGCAACACGCCCACGGAGTTGATGAACTCCGGAGCCAGAGGGAAGTGAACGGTGACGCCGTCGGCGTGACGTTCGGCGACGTACAACTTCAGATGATTCTCGAAAGGCATTCTCTAGAGTGTAGGAGAATTAGGAACCGCATGCCTTATTTTACAGGTGGCTTCACTTTACAATGGTCATGTGAACTTCGCGCCGGTACCTGAACAACTCGCTTACCTCAAGAAGGGATTTTCGGAAATCATCCGCGAGGAAGATCTCAAGCAGCGTTTAGAGACGTCCCTTAAGACGGGAAAACCGTTACGGGTGAAGGCGGGTTTCGATCCGACGGCTCCAGATCTGCATCTGGGCCACACGGTGTTGTTGCGAAAAATGAAACATTTTCAGGACCTGGGGCACACGGTTATTTTTTTGATCGGCGATATGACGGGGCTGATCGGGGATCCGACTGGCCGCAACATCACTCGTCCACCGATGACGCGCGAGGATCTGAATCGGAACGCGGAGACGTACAAGGCTCAGGTTTTTAAAATCCTCGATAAAGAGAAGACTGAGTTGCGATTCAACAGCGAATGGCTGGAGCCGCTGAAATACGAGGACATCGTGCGGCTATGCGCGAAATATACCGTCGCGCGGATTCTGGAACGCGACGATTTCGAGAAACGGCTGAAGGAGAGAACCCCCATTTCGATGCACGAGCTGTTGTATCCGCTGGCGCAGGGCTACGATTCAGTAATGCTGGGGTGCGACGTCGAATTGGGCGGAACGGATCAGAGATTTAATCTCCTCGTCGGGCGCGAATTGCAACGCGACGTGGGCCAGTCGCCGCAGATCGTGGCGACAGTGCCGCTGCTCGAAGGGACCGACGGCGTGGAGAAGATGTCGAAGTCGAAGGGGAATTACATCGGAATCACGGAAGCGCCCAAAGTAATGTTCCGGAAAGTCATGGGGATCAGCGACGCGCTGATGCGGCGGTATTGGGAACTACTGACAGATGCCTCCCTTCAAGAAATCGCTGTTATGAAATCGCGCGAACCGATGGAAGTGAAGATGGCGTTGGCGGGCCGGATCGTTGCCGATTTTCATTCCGCGGCGGAAGCGAAGCAGGCGGGCGAGGATTTCAATCGCGAAGTGCGGCAGGGCGGCGAGCCGGCCGATATAGAGACGGTGGAATATGTGCCGACAACTACCGTTACAACGCCGGAGGAGAGCTACCGAATGATTAACGTGCCGCTCATGCTCCACGGGAGTGGCCTCGCACCAACCCGTAGCGAGGCCGAGCGGCTGGTCAAGGCGGGCGCAGTGGAGATTGACGGCGTGCGTCGGGTCGAAATGGCCTTTCGCGCAGAGTCGCGAACTTACCGGGTGCGCGTCGGCAAAAAGTGGAAAAAGATTACGGTAAAAGAGTGAAGATCACGTCGATGGGCGCGATCACTTCCACGGCCTGTCCGTTCAGAAGCGTCGGGCGGTAAATCCACTGGCGCACGGCGTCCACCGCGGCTTTGACCAGTAGCGGATGTCCACCCACGACCTGCAATTGCTGAATGGTCCCGTCTTTCGCGATCACTCCGATCAGTTGAACCGTGCCAGAAACTCGCGCCTGGCGGGCGAGCGGCGGATAGATGGGGACCACTCTTTTTAGAAGCTTCGCGGCCTGCACATCGCCGCCGACGGTCACGGGCTTGGCGGGTGCGACGGGTTGATCGGCGAGGCGAGGCTTCGGCTTGGGTATTGGCTCGGTGAAAAGCTGGCTCATTAGTGATGGCACACCGGTGCCTCCAGGCACGCCTATATCTGAGCTTGGCGCATAAACCGGCGGGGCTTCCACAAGTCCGACATCGGGGATCTGTGAAAGATCGGCGATTCGCCTGGGCGCCGTAAATAGCTTCAGTGGGCCGGAGTTCGCGCGCGACGGCGACGAGGAGGCGACCGCGCGCTCAACGGGTGGCGGAAGCGGCGGAGGCGGCGCAAGAAACGTTGGCGTGGGGAAGCGCGGCACTTCGGGCAGGCGGTCGCTAAAGATCAGCGGGATCGCGATCATGACGCCTACGGCCAGCGTCTGAACGGTAAGAGATGCGGCCAACGCCCCGGTTTTCTTGCCTGCGGCGTGATCGAGAAGAAGCGATTGCTCGAACATGCCAGTGTAGACAACACGGGCCAGAGAAAGTTCCCGGCTAAATTTATTCGATCATGCGGCCGTCGCGCATGCGGACCATGCGATGGCCGTAGGCTGCCGCATCGGGATCGTGCGTGATCATGAGGATGGTTTGGCCCAGCCGCTTGTTGAGGTCGCGCAGAATGCCGAGAACGGCGGTGGAATTTTCGCTATCGAGATTGCCGGTGGGCTCGTCGGCCAGCAACAGCGCGGGGTGATTGACAATCGCGCGGGCGATGGCGACGCGCTGCTGTTCGCCGCCGGAAAGAGCGCGCGGCTTGTGATGCATGCGCTCGCGGATGCCCAGCAGATTCAAAATCTCTTCGAACTGCGGGTCGTTCGCGTTCTTGTTGCCCGCGATGTCGCGCGCAATGGCGATGTTGTCCTCGGCGCTGAGCGTTGGCAGGAGGTTATATTTCTGAAACACGAAGCCGACGGTTTTCTTGCGCAGCTCGGTTCGCTCCGCGTCCGTCATCTCGAGAAGGTCGCGGCCGTCGATATGAACCGTTCCCGAAGTAGGCGGGGTGAGCCCGCCAAGAATATTGAACAATGTCGATTTGCCGGAGCCGCTGGGCCCGACGACCGACAAAAACTCGCCTTTGGCGACGGAGAGATTGACGCCTCTCAAGGCATGCACATCGACGTCGCCGGAACGGTAGGTTTTCTTGAGGTCGCGAATCTCAATCATAGGAAAGCGCCTCAATGGCATCCTGTTTAGCCGCTTTGAAGCCTGGACCAAGAGCGCCGATCAGCGAGCCGGCGATGGCAATTCCGGAGGTGATGGGCCACCAGATTTTGACGATCAGCATCGGGAACGTCGGCGCGAATGCGCCCAGCAGCGCCCGCGCGCCATACGTCATCAAGATGCCGACGAGGGAACCAAAGACGGCCAGCAGGACGGTTTCGCGGAGCAGCATTCCCATGATGTATCCGGGCGACGCGCCGAGCGCTTTCAAAATTCCGATTTCGCGTGTACGTTCCAGCACGGCGGTGTACATGGACAGGAAGACGACCAGAAATCCGACCACAACGGCAATGCCGATGACGACTTTCGTGAAGTTCTGAATCATGGGAAGGTTGTCCGCGGTCACAATCGAGGTCATTTCATCCATCGAATAGACGGGGTAATCGTCGCCGAGCCTTACCTTGAGTTCGGCCTTCACGAGGGGAACGTTCGCCGGGTCGTCCAGCTTCACCCAAACGATGCTGACTTTCCCGGTCTGCGCGTATTCTTCCTGTAAGGGCCCGATCTGCGCAAACATGCGGGAGAGCTTGCCGGATTCGACGATTCCGGTGACACGCCATTTGTTTGGGAAGTTCATGATCGATCCCGGCTTTAGATGGTCGGTTCGCGCCTGCACTTCGTCGACGATCAGCTCGTGGGGACCGGTGAACGGACCACCCGCGAGGTAGCGGAATCCGCCGCTCATTTCATTGAATTCGTCGAGGTCAATTCCGGCAATGGAAGTGAACAGAGCGCCGACCGACTGGATCAGAGTGCCGGTGGCGAGCGCGACGTGCGGCTGCTGGCGAACGATGGCCACGGCTTTTTCGGACATCGTGGAGCCTGACATATTGAACAAAGAACTGTTGGGCGGCCGCACCATGAGGTCGGCTCCCGTGCCGCGCGAGCGGGCCGACATGTCGTTGGTGACGCCGCGGCTCACGCCGACCAGCGACAGGATCATGGTGACTCCCACGCCGATCAAAATTGCGCTCAGCAGAGTGCGCACCGGGCGGTGCTTCAGGTTCTCAAAGACGAGACGATTGACCAATTGTTTAGTTTAACAGCTTCGTTCAAAACAGCCACGCCGAATTTGCGATAGCCAGTGCGGCGAGCGCGGCGGTTTCGGCGCGAAGAATGAGCGGCCCAAGGGATACGGGGGACCATCCGGCGGCGGCGAACTGCGCGCGCTCGTCATCGGTCCAGCCGCCTTCCGGGCCGATCAACACTGCGACCGTATCCCGCGGATCGCGGGCGGCGGGCAGCGCGGCGTTCAACGGCCGCGCGGCGGGATTTTCGTCGAGGGCGAATCTGTAGTTGGCTTCACGGTTGAGCACGTCGGCAAACGGTTCGGGCTCCGACACGTCCGGAAGGAACGCGCGACGCGACTGCTGGCTGGCTTCAAGGGCAATACGGCGCCAGCGTTCGACCCTCTTGTGCGCGGCGCGTTCCAAACCTCGTTCGCTGCGAATGGTTTCGACCGGCACGATTTCGGAAACACCGAGTTCGGTGGCTTTCTCGATCATCCATTCGAAATGATCGAACTTGATGAGCGCGGCGCACAGCACCAGGCGCACGGTGGGCGCGGGCGCGGCGAGTTTTTCGAGCGTGCGAAAGCTCACATGCTCCTTGCGAGCGGTGTCGATCTCGGCCAGATAAACATTGCGATTATCGGAAATTTCGTAGCGTTGTCCGGCTTCCACGCGGAGAACGCGGGTGAGGTGGCGGGCATCGTCGCCGGAAATCTCGGCGCGTCCACTTCGCACTTCGTCAACAAAGAACCTGCGGCGCATACTATTCTGTATTCTTCATGATTTCTCATCTGCGTGGGGCGCTGCTCGATAAAAATCCGAACATGGTGGTGGTGGACGTGCACGGCGTCGGCTACGAAGTGACGATTCCGGTGACGGTCTACTCGTCGCTGCCGGCGGTTGGAGCCGAGGTCTCCCTGCACATTCATACGCACGTGCGGGAGGACGCGCTATCGCTATTCGGCTTCGTTTCGGCGGCCGAAAAGGCGTTGTTTGAGAAATTGATTTCGGTGAGCGGCATCGGGCCAAAGCTGGCGGTAACGGCGTTGAGCGGTCTGGCCGCGCCGGAATTGATTGCGGCGATTCGGACTGGGGCGCTGGATCAACTGGTGAAGATTCCGGGAGTCGGCAAGAAGACGGCGGAGCGGATGGTGCTGGAGTTGCGCGACAAGCTAGATTCGATCGGGGCGCCCGCGCGCGCGGCCGGCGCGCTGGCGCCAAAGAGCGATTTCAACACGACGGAGGAAGACGCGATTTCGGCGCTGATGAACTTCGGGTCGACGCGCACGGCGGCGGAGACGGCGGTGACGAAGGCGAGATCGCCGGACGGGGCGAACGATTTCGATGCGCTGTTCCGGCGGGCGCTGAAGCTGGTTAGGTAACACGGCGGGGCATGGCCCTGCCCCGCACAGTAAACTGGAACTTCATGCGAGAGCAGGGCATCGTTTCAGCATCGTTGCGCGAGGAGGAGAAGCAGTTTGAAGCCGCACTGCGGCCCAGCAGGCTGGCGGATTTCGCCGGGCAGCCGAAGATCAAGGAAAATCTTTCCATCGCGATCGAAGCGGCGAAGAAGCGCGGCGAAGCGATGGATCACGTGTTGCTTTACGGGCCTCCGGGCCTGGGCAAGACGACGCTGGCCGGGATTATCGCCGCCGAACTGGGCGTGGGGATTCAGCAGACATCGGGACCGGTGCTGCAAAAGAAGCTCGACCTTAGCGGTATCCTGACGCATATTAACGAACACGAAGTTTTCTTCATCGACGAAATTCATCGGCTGTTGCCCGACATCGAGGAGATGATTTACTCTGCGCTCGAGGATTTTCGCATGGACATTCTGATCGGGACGGGGCCGGGCGCGCGCACTCACTCGATGGAGATCAAGCGGTTCACGGCGATCGGCGCGACGACGCGTCAGGGCATGATCAGCGCTCCGTTGCGCGGGCGGTTCGGGCTGGTGCTGCGGCTGAATCCTTATGACGCGGTCGAGCTTGGCAGCATCGTGCGGCGGTCGGCGCGACTGCTGAATGTCGAGATCGACGCCGAAGGCTCTTCGGAGATTGCGAGGCGGGCGCGGGGGACTCCGCGCATCGCGAATCGATTACTGAGGCGCGTCCGCGATTATGCGCAGGTGCGCGCGGCGGGTCACGTCGATTTGGAGGTAGCGAAAAAAGCACTGGATCTTCTGGAAGTGGACCCGCTGGGGCTCGACGAGATTGACCAGAAAATCATGATGACAGTGCTCGAAAAATACGGCGGCGGACCGGTGGGCTTGAACACGATCGCGGCTTCGATCGACGAGGAATCGGACACGATTGAGGAAGTGTATGAACCGTATCTGATGCAGCTCGGCTTTCTGGACCGGACGCCGCGCGGGCGCATGGCGACGGATCGCGCCTTCGAATATTTCCAGGTGCCGCGGAGAGTGCGCGGCATCCAAAATACGCTGTTTTGAAACTCGTCTACATCGCGCTGGGTTCGAATCTTGGAGATCGCGCAGAACATTTGCGTCAGGCGCGAGAACAGATCGACGCTCCGGATTTGCGATTGCTTCGGGCGTCATCGATCTACGAAACCGCGCCGCGCGATGTGGAAGATCAGCCGTGGTTTCTGAATCAGGTAATCGAATGCGAGACGGAATTGTTTCCCCGCCAGCTACTTGCCCGTTTGCAAAAGATCGAGCGTGCGATGGGAAGAAAACGCAGGGTCGCGAAAGGTCCGCGCGAGATCGATCTCGACATTCTGCTGTTAGGCGACGCGGTGGTGAAGGCCCCGGAACTGGAGGTTCCGCATCCTCGAATGGCGGAACGGCGATTTGTATTGGAGCCGCTGGCGGAACTGGTGCCGGAGAAAAAACATCCTGGGACGCGACGCACGATGCGGGAAATGCTGGCAGGCGTAGCGAATCAAGCCGTAAAGAAGGTTTAGTGACGTGTCGCGAAGAAAACGCTACTGGGCCATCCCCTCCATCACTGTCGGGGCTCCGTAGATCTGTTGGGGAGCCCCGACATTCAGGGGATATAGTAACGATCTGGCTGCGACAAGCACCTAGTGGTCTGCGTCACACACTTTGATCGTTAAGTTTCCCGGGCGGCGCTGGTAGGCCTATCCCGGAAGCCGCCTAGAAAGGACGGCTGACGCCAGCATTGGCGGCCCCACAATTTACTCACGGATGCCAGAATATGACCCGGGAAAGCTGATCGGAATTTCTGACGCAGGCCACTAGCGCGCCAGGACGCGAGCTTTGTCGGCTGCCATCATCTTCTCGGCGGCGTAGCGCAACACCAGGCGGGTGGTCTTCGCGCGATTGACGAGAAGAAAGCGCACCACTTCGGCGGGCTTTTTCGGATACGTTTCCTTGAGCAGCCAGCCCACGCCTTTCTGCACCATATCGTCACCGTTCTCGATCAGCGGCGCGGCGATGCGGAGGATGGCGCGGGTGTGCTCGCCGCGTTTGGCTGAATAAACGAGCGCGGCGGCGGCGGCGCGGCGCTTCCACCGATTGTTCGACCGCGTCCAGGAGTCGAGCTTGTCGATCAACGACGGGTCGTTGGCGATCGACGCGCCTAGAAGCCAGAGCGACAAGCCGTCGGTATGCGCCCAATTGTCGACGTAACGGTCGAGCCAGCGGGTAAACAGGGCGAACTCGCGTGCGCCGCACTGTTTCGCGAAACGGCGATAGACATAACAGACGAGCGCTCCTTCTTCGAAGTTGCCGCTGGCCCACAGTGCGGTGCAGAGGCGATCCCTCTCGTGCACCGGCATTTTCTTGATGCGCGGATATACGTCGCTCGCGACGCGCTTTATCTGCGGCGCCGCCACGGCCGCCTTGGCCAGAGAAAGAAACTCGGCGCGGATTTCGGACAGCATTTCGGTCATGCCTTCGGCTCCGAATCGTTGGAACGCGCGGCGATGATTTTCACGCGCGCGATGCGGTTCTTGTCCATCGCCTCCACGATGAATGTCCGCGAACCATATGTGACCGATTCGCCGGGTCCGGGGATGTAGCCGAGGCGGAACAGCAGGAAGCCCGCGAGCGTTTCGAATCCGGCGTCGCCGGGCAACTCGATTTCATATTGCGACGCCAGGTCGCGGATGCTGGTGCTGCCATCGACTTCAATGACAGGAGCACCGGCGACGGGTAGAGGCCGACGCACATCGTGCTCGTCGCCAATCTCGCCGAAGATCTGCTCCAGAACGTCTTCGAGCGTCACGAGGCCGGTAATCGTTCCGAACTCGTCCACGACCATCGCCAGATGCGCGTGCTTCTTGCGAAATTCGTCCACCAGTTGATTGAGGGGTTTTGTCTCCGGTACGACGAGAACGTCACGAAGGTAGCGGCGCAGCAGAAACGGACGGGCGGGAATGCGGCGGTCGGCGGCAAATTTTCGTTCCTGCCAAGCGCGCACCAGGTCCTTGTAATGAACGATACCGATGATGTGTTCAGGCGCGCCTTCGAAGACTGGAAGACGCGAATACTTGTGCTCCAGCGTGATGCGGAGCAGTTCGTCGAGAGAAGCATCAACCGATACGGAGACAATCTCCATGCGCGGCGTCATGATCTGGCGCGCATTCACTTCGCGCAGTTCGAGCAGCTTCTGAATCGCGTCCTCTTCGAAGCCTTCGAGGTGGCCTTCAAGTCTGCTGGATTCGACGATGAATTTCAGTTCTTCGGGAGAGTGGCCTCCGCCGCTGTGCCCGCCGTGCAATCCGATGGCGGCGCTGAGCGCGGAGGCCGCGCGCTCCACCACGAACACGAACGGCGCCGAAATGCGGAGGAAGACCAGCAAGGCCGGCGCCATCAGCAATGCCATGCGATCGGCTTTTTCGATGGCGAGATTTTTGGGAACAACCTCGCCGATCACCACGTGGACGAAGCTGATGGAGAGGAACGCGACGGCGAGGCTCACGCCATGCAGCCAGGAAGTGGTGGCGGGAGTCATCACCGGATAAAGGATCCTAACAAGGATTTGGTAAACGGTATCCTCGCCCGCCCACCCCAGGCCCAGGCTGGCCAGCGTCACGCCGACCTGCGTCACGCTGAGCAGGCGGCTGGGGTTAGCCAGCAGGCCCAGCGCCGCGCGGGCCGCCACGTTGCCATGCTCCGCCAGTTCGTTCAACCGGGAACGGCGAACGGAGAGCAACGAAACCTCGGCGGCGGCGAAAAAGCCGTTCAGCACGACGATGGCAACCAGAAGAATCAGCCGGAGAGACATTGCGGGTTCGATACAATCGAGCAGTGTTGTTCTCTTCACCACTGCTTCGTGCGATCAATCTGAGCATAGCCGTTTTGCTGGTTGCGCTTCTCGGAGCGGTGTATTGGTTCGCATGGCGTCCGCTGCCGGAAACCTCCGGCGAGATTGCCGCGCCGGTTTCCGCAAGGGCCACCATCGCGCGCGATGCACTGGGAGTTCCGCACATCGAGAGCGCGACTTGGGAAGACGCGGTCTTCTTACAAGGCTACGCAACGGCGCAGGATCGCATGTGGCAGATGGACGCCCTGCGGCGTCTGGCGGCCGGCGAGCTGGCGGAGGTAGTGGGGAAAGCCGCGCTCGAATCGGATCAGGAAGCGCGAAGGCTGCGGCTTGCCCAGATCGCGGACGATGCCGAACGCACCATACCGGACGCCGATCGGGCCGTGTTGGCCGCGTATGCCAGAGGCGTGAATTATTACCTGGAAACGCATCGCGGGCGATTGCCGCTGGAGTTCACGCTGCTGAACTACGATCCGCGGCCCTGGCGGCCACGGGATTCCATTCTGGCCGGGCTGCATATGTACCGCACGCTGACCACGAGCTGGCGCGAAGAGATCGAGAAGCTGCACATGCTGGAACGCGGAGACCGTGCGATGGTCGATTTCCTTTTCCCCGTCCGGACCGGCGTGGATCCGCAGCCGGGGTCGAATGCATGGGCAGTTTCCGGAGAACGTTCGGCGACAGGCAAGCCGATCCTGGCGAACGATCCGCACCTGGATTTTGGAATTCCCGCGACGTGGTACATGATTCATCTGCGCGCGCCCGGCCTCAACGTGACGGGCGTAACGCTCCCTGGCGTGCCCGCGGTAATCATCGGGCACAACGAGAGCATCGCGTGGGGCATCACCAATCTTGGGTTCGACGTGCAGGATCTGTATCGCGAAAACATCGATCCGCAGACCGGACGCTACGTGTTCATGGGACACATGGAGCAGGCTCGCCTGGAACGGGACGCGATTGCGATCAAGGGCGCGAAGCCAATCGAGACAGTGACCTGGGTGACGCGGCACGGACCGATTTTTTTAAATGACGAGAATCGCCAATACGCGTTGCATTGGGCGGCGGCCGATCAGGGGACGTTCCAATTCCCGTTTCTCGAGATCGACCGGGCGCACGATTGGAAGGAGTTTAACGCCGCGATCGCGCGATTTCCGGGGCCTGGGCAAAACTTCGTCTACGCCGACACGGCAGGGAACATCGGGTATCACGCCACCGGCCGGAATCCGATTCGTCGCAAGGGTTGTGAGGGCGACGTGCCGGCCGATGGCGCGTCGGGAACATGCGAGTGGGACGGCACGATTCCGTTCGACGAGCTGCCGAGTTTTTTCAATCCCGCGCAGGGCGCGGTGGTCACGGCAAATCAGAATCCGTTTCCGGAAGACTATAAGTATCCTGTAAACGGGCATTTTGCGCCGTATTATCGCGCGACGCAAATTCGCACGCTGCTGGACCGCAAGGCGAAGTGGGAACCGCGCCAGATGTTGGAAGTCCAGAAGGACGTTTATTCCGGGTTCTCTCAATTCCTCGCGCAGCAAATCGTGGCAGCATGGGATGCGCGAAAGGCGACGAATCCGGCGCTCAAGGACGCGGTGGATCTACTGCGCTCCTGGAACGGGCAAATGGAAAAGGGCACGGCCGCGCCGATGGTTGTGACGCTGGTGTTCCAGCAGCTTCGCAAGGCCGCCGCGGAACGCGCCGCGCCGGGCAGCGGACAAGCCTACGACTTCGTCATGGCTCCGGCAGTTCTCGAAAAGCTGTTGCGCGAGCGCCCGGCAGGATGGTTCCCCGATTACAACGCGACGATCATGAAATGTTTCGCGGACGCAGTGGAGGAGGGTGCAAAAATGCAAGGCTCCAAAGTTTCGCGCTGGGATTACGGCCAGTACAACGCGCTGAAAATTTCGCATCCGGTAGGCAGCCAGCTGCCGTTGATCGGCAGCTATTTCGCTATCGGCCCGGTATCGATGAGCGGGTCGTCGACGACCATCAAGCAGACCACGCGCAGGATGGGACCATCCATGCGGATGATCGTCGACCTCGCGGATCTGGACCATTCGCTCGAGAACATCACGGTCGGCGAATCGGGACACCGCTTGTCCTGGCACTACAAGGACCAGTGGAGCGCCTACTATGGTGCGACCAGCTTCCCGATGCAATTCGAGAAGGTGGACGCGAAACAGACTCTGGTCGTTAAGCCTCGTTAGAAACAGGTGGCATATCGGGAACGTCCACGATTAAATCGAAGCGGCCATCCGGGTGCAACAGGTAACGGCGGCCCCGCCAGACGATCGTGCTTCCGAAAAATCCACCCACCCAGAAACAAAATACAGCGAGATCTTCGACCGGCAACAACAGCCAGTTGAGTTTCGCCTTCAGAACGCAAGAGGAAACCACATACGCAGCGACCAACCGAACCGCCAACGCCGCCAGCGCCACCGGCCAATAAGATGCGTCCGCGGCCACCAGCGCGATTGCCAAGGGGAGAGGCATGGTGAACAACTGGCCCACATAGCCCCAAGGCCGCGAACGGCGCGTGCTGCGCGTCCAGCGGAGGCGATGCGCGGCGTTGTCGAACACACCGGTACTGCCGATGTGGTGCTCCACCACGGCTGTAGACAGGATCACGCCGTGGCCGGCCTCGGCGGCGAATTTCCCCATCACGAAGTCTTCCGCCAGGTAATCCTTCAGCCGGTCGAAGCCGCCGATCGAGACGAGGGCGCTGCGGCGCGCGGCGATCGTGGGGCCGATCGCAAACTGCATGCCTTCCAGCAGCCGGGCAACCAAAACACCAGCCAGAAAATCCGTATTCATGCCGGCCGCTTCCATGCGCGACCAGAAACTCGAGCCCGCGACGGCGCGATAAGGACAGGTGGCAACCCCTAGCTCGGGATCCTGAAATTCGGCGGCGACGGTGCGCAGCAGGTGCCGGTCCACGCGAATGTCGCTATCGCTCATCACCACCAGATCGTTGGCCGCGGCCGCCAGCATGCGGTCCAGACTGAACACTTTCGCGTTGGGATACGGCGGCTCCCCGGTCACGAAGAGGCGTGTCCGGACGTGCGCGTATTCCAGGCGCAATCTCTCGACAACTTCAATCGAGGGGTCGTCGGCATCGCGCACGGCAAACAAAATTTCGAACGACGGATAATCCTGTTCGAAGCAGGTTCGCAAATTCGATTCGAGTCCGGAATCCAGGCCAGCGAGCGGTTTTAGAATACTGATGGGTTCCAGCGCGGTAGGCAAGGGCCGGCGCATCGAGAGAAACCGCACTGCCGCGAAGATCGACAACAAGGAATAGATGGCCGCGCCCGCCACCAAGGCAATCAGAATGTACATCGGATTCATTCCGATCCCTTTCGGGCGGCAGAACACAGAATCCCCGTGAGGACAGCCATCACCCAAATCACCCGCATCTTGATTACAGGATAACGCGAAATGGAAGGCTATATCTGCCGAATGGCAAATCTAAATGTATGCCATATTGCACATTCAGACGGCGCTTGTGAGGGCGTCGAGAAGACGGCTCGCGTGGGGCGAAGCAGCCGCGACCCTCGACGGATCGATCCGGGAGAGGATTTCGAAGGAGTGCTGCGCATTCGAGTACTCGCCCTTCTGCCGGGCAATCGTGCCAGCCAGGGTGTAAAACGGGTCAGCCGTGCCTATATTGATCACTTCTCGGAAAAACACAGGGCGCCGGGCAACCATCGTGAACCCAAGGTTCCGTAGCTGAATCGACCTCAGAAATTTCTTCTCGTCGAGCATGCAGTCCTCATTCTACACGCCGGGTGCGCTAACCTAAACTACTTATGCCCCTTTTTCAGGCGATCGTCCTGGGTATCATACAGGGCCTGACGGAATTTCTTCCCATCAGCAGCACCGCCCATCTGATCGTGATTCCAAAGCTGCTCGGCTGGCAGGACCAGGGACTGGCGTTCGACATCGCGCTGCACGTCGGCACGCTGGGAGCTGTGATCCTCTACTTTTTCCGCGACTGGATGCAGATTATCGCGCAGGGATTCGGGATGCGGTTCGGAGGCGATTCCGGGCTGCAACGCAATCGGATGCTCCTCTGGTTGCTGGTTCTGGCGACCATTCCCGCGGGTGTCGCCGGCCTGCTTTTTCAAAAGAAGATCGAAGGCGCGGTACGCGAAAATCTCTACGTCATCGGCGCGATGGCGATTCTGGTCGGCCTCGTCATGTGGTGGGCGGAGAGCGTGGGACGGAAACAAAAGGACCTGGGCCACGTCTCGACCGCCGACGCGATACTCATTGGCGCGGCGCAGGCACTCGCCCTGATCCCCGGAGTCTCACGCAGCGGAATTACCATGTCGACCGGGTTGATTCGCAATCTCGACCGCCAGGCGGCGGCGCGATTCTCATTCCTGCTGTTGACGCCCACCGTCGCCGGCATTGCCTTGAAGAAATTTTACGATTTGATGAAGCATGAGGGCGGCATTCCTCACGACATGCAGACGCCCATGCTGGTGGGAATGCTGGTCAGCGCCATCACCGGCTGCATCGTCATCAAGTTCTTCCTCGACTTCCTCCGGAGGCGCACTTTCGCCGCCTTCATCGCGTACCGCATCATTTTTGGCATAATAGTAATCGCTCTTGCTTTCTTCCGCTATGGCGGCGGATGAATTATTTAGGACCTACGCGGCACGCACGGCTGAATGAAGCCGTTGCTTTTCTGTTTTTAATCGCGGGACTGTTCGTTTTTTTCGGTCTCGTGTCCTATCATCCGCTGGACCCGTCGTGGAACACCGTCACGGGCGCGGCGAAGCCCGTCAACCTGACGGGACGCATCGGTGCGTTTTTCGCCGATCTTTTTCTACAAACCCTCGGCCTCGGTGCGTACGCCGTTCCCGTGTTGATCCTGCTGCTTGGCTGGATGTGGATTCGCTCCGCGCCGATTAAGGCGCAGTGGGCAAAAGTCATGGGCGCCGGCATGTTCCTCGCCTCCACCTGCACCGCCTTCGGCTTCGCGTCGAACTGGCAACCGATCACCGGAGGGATTCCCGCCGGTGGCCTGGTCGGCTCCATCCTGGCCGAAGCTCTCGTCTCTTCCATGAACATGACCGGAGCTGTGCTGTTCACCTTGGGTTGCTGGATCGTGGCCATTTATCTCGTATCGAGTTTTGAAATGTCGCGCCTGCCGGGTTGGTTTGAGACGCCGCTTTCCTGGTTGAGCGCCGTTGCCGCGCGATTCCGCGCATGGCGCGAGTCGCGCGCCACTGAGGCGAAAGCGCGGGCCGAAAAACGCGCCCTGCAGCGGGCCATGAAGGAGCACCCTGCTCAGCCCGCCGCCGAAACTCCACGGACCCGCAATGTCAGGGAGCAGCCCGATTCGCCGCCCATCGTCGATCCGCTGGAGCGCGCCCCATGGGAAGAACCCTCCGCTTCGCCGTTGCCCATCGAGGATATTCCCATCCATATGCTGGAGCCGACGCCGGTGTCCCAGTTGATGGAAATTCCGCCCGCCGCGCCCACCCGCGTTTCGTCCAAGCCCGAGGCCGCGCCACGCAAGCACCGCACCGATTTCCGCCTGCCGCCCACTCATCTGTTGCAGGAACCGGTGGCGCGCACTGCTTTCGACAGCCAGGAACTCAAGGAGACCGCGGCCAAAATTAAGTCAAAGTTCGAAGAGTTCAACGTGCTCGGCTCCGTCACGCAGATCAACCCCGGACCCGTCGTCACCACCTTCGAATTCAAGCCCGAAGCCGGCGTGAAATACTCACGCATCACCACGTTGACCGAAGATCTATGCCTCGGCCTGCAAGCCGAATCGATCCTGATCGAGCGCATCCCGGGCAAACCCACCGTTGGGATCGAAGTGCCGAATTCGAAGCGCGAGGTTATCAGCCTGCGTCAGATTCTGGAGTCCGATGAGTTTCTAAGCTCGGCATCGCCCTTGACGGTTGCCCTCGGCAAGGACATTAACGGGCGAATCAAGGTGGCCGCGCTCGATACCATGCCTCATCTGTTGATCGCGGGATCCACCGGCGCTGGCAAGAGCGTCATGCTCAACTCGTTGATCATGTCCGTGCTCTACAAAGCGACCCCGCACCAGGTTCGTCTGATCATGGTCGATCCAAAACGCCTGGAATTTGGCCTCTACGAAGGCATTCCGCACCTGCTGACGCCCGTGATCACCGACGCCAAGAAAGCCACCAACGCCCTCCGCAACGCCGTCCTCGAAATGGAGCGCCGATTAAAACTGCTGGCCTCGCAAGGCGTCCGCAACATCGATCAGTACAACAAGAAAGTGCGGCAGATCCAGCTAAAGCCGCGTAGCCTCTTCGAAGACGACGTGGAAGAGGAGCAGTTGGAAGAAATTCCCTACGTGCTGATTCTCATCGACGAGCTGGCCGACCTGATGATGCTCGAACGCGCCAATGTCGAAGAAAGCGTCACCCGTCTGGCGCAAATGGCGCGCGCCGTCGGCATGCATCTCGTGCTGGCTACGCAGCGCCCGAGCGTCGACGTGATCACCGGCCTGATCAAGGCGAATTTCCCGTCTCGCATCAGCTTCCGCGTCGCGACTCGTGTCGATTCCCGAACGGTGCTCGACGTCATGGGCGCCGAACACCTGTTGGGCCGGGGCGATATGCTATTCCTGCCGCCCGGATCGTCCCGGCTGGTACGCGTGCACGGCTCCTATGTCAGCGAGGCCGAAACCAACGAAGTGGTCGAGTTCTGGAAACGGCAAGCCCAGCCCGACTACGACAAAACGTTCCTCATGGCGCCTCCCGCCGATGATGAAGATCCCGCGGACGGCGAAGAGTTCGACGGCAGCGAGGACCCCATGTATCAGGACGCGGTGCGCATCGTGCTCGAAATGGGCAAGGCGTCGACGTCCACACTCCAGCGCCGCCTGCGCCTCGGTTACGGCCGCGCCGCCCGCATTCTGGACATGATGCAGCGCGAAGGTATCATCGGTCCGCCCGACGGCAGCCGCCCGCGCGAGGTCCTGAAGCGCCCGGATTGGCTCCAGGAAGTGGAGAATCAATTAAGATAGAAGAAAATGGTATCTCTGCGACGTCTTGCGGTTTTCCTTTGCTTTTTGTCAGCCTGCTTCGCACAGCACACGCCGCGCAGGTGTGCCGACGTTCCCATCCCCTTAAGCAGTGGCAAAACGATCCACATCACGCAGTACCATGGCCGAGTGGTCATGATCGCGTTTATGCTAACCGATTGCTCGGATTGCCACGCGGCTCTCAGTTTCATGGCTAAGTTGCAACATGATTTGGGTCCGCGAGGATTTCGGGCTCTCGCCATCGCGATCGATAACGATCGTGCCCTGGTCAAGCCCTACGCGGAACGGTACCGCTTCCCGTTCCCGATAGGATCCCTGGATCCCAGCGGAGCGATCAAACTGATGGACTTGAGGGCAGACGCTCGTCCGGTGGTGCCGTACATCATGTTCGTCGACTGGGAAGGCAACGTGCGCTTTCAATACGCGGCCAACGATCCGATTTTCAAAGACGGCGAGAAAAATATGCGAGCCGTTGCCGACGGACTGCTGCGCCAAGCCATCGAAAAGACCGGTCAGCAGCTCGCGCCTGTCGGCAAGCAGTAACCCGCTTGTGGCGCACGCACTCGTGCGTGCCGCGTCGAGACTCTTCTCGACGCCCGTCCCTCTGCAGACGTTAGACGTCGAACTCAATCCCCTGCGCCAGCGGCAGCCCGCCCGACCAGTTCACCGTGACCGTCTGCCGCCGCATGTAAGCCTTCCACGCATCGCTGCCCGATTCGCGCCCGCCTCCGGTCTCCTTCTCTCCTCCGAACGCCCCGCCGATCTCCGCGCCACTTGTGCCGATGTTCACATTCGCGATGCCGCAATCGCTGCCCTGTGCGCTTAGGAACATCTCCGACGTCCACAAATCATTCGTAAAAATCGCCGACGACAGCCCTTGCGGCACGTTGTTATGCCACTGGATCGCCTCGCCGATTCTCTCGAACTCAATCAGGTGCAGGATCGGCGCGAAAATTTCCTCCTTCACGATCGGCATGCGCTCATGCGAACGGACCAGCGCCGGCGTGACGTAACAATCGCCGGTATTCAGCTGCTCGCCCCCCGTCAGCACTTCGCCGCCTTGATCGCGAGCGTCGTCCAGCGCCCGCATCATGATCGCGACCGCGTCAGCATCGATCAGCGGCCCCATCAGCGTTCTTGGATCGCTCGGATCGCCGATGCGGATCTGCTTATACAAGGCAATCAGCTTCTCCGTGACCTTCGGCGCAATATTTTTCTGCAAAAAGAGTCTTCTGATCGAAGTACAGCGCTGCCCCGCCGTCCCTACCGCGCCGAACAGCACCGCCCGCACCACCAGGTCCGGAGCGGCATCATCCATCACAATCAGGCCGTTATTTCCGCCCAATTCGAGCAGCGTCCGCCCCAGCCGCTTGGCGACCACCTGCGCCACGTGCCGGCCCATGCGCGTCGATCCAGTCGCGCTGATCAGGGGCACGCGCGGGTCGCCGGCCAGCCGTTCCCCGACCACGTCATCCTTGCCGATGACCAGGTTCAGCACGCCCTTCCAGTTATGCCTCTCCAGCACGCGGTCCGCGATTTTCTGCACCGCGATCGCCGTCAGCGGCGTTTTCAACGACGGCTTCCACACCACCACATCACCGCACACCATCGCCAGGAGGGCGTTCCAGCTCCACACCGCGACCGGGAAATTGAACGCGCTGATCACCCCCACCACTCCCAGCGGATGCCACTGCTCATACATCCGATGGCCCGGACGCTCACTATGCATCGACAGTCCGTAAAGCTGCCGCGACAGGCCGGCCGCGAACGTCGCAATGTCGATCATTTCCTGCACTTCGCCCTTGCCCTCGGCGAGAATCTTTCCCATCTCGAGCGTCACCAGCGACCCCAGCTCATCTTTCGCAGCGCGTAGCGCCTCGCCGATTTCGCGCACAATCTCGCCGCGCTTCGGAGCGGGCTCCATCCGCCACCGCTCGAACGTTTTCACCGCATCCCAAAGCACGTCGTCATAGTCTTCTTCTTCGGCGAGCCGCAAGCGCCCCAGTTCTTGGCCCGTGGCCGGATTAAAGGAAGCGATCTCCTCTCCCGACCAATGCTCGAAATGCGTCTTATTGAGAATTCCGGAAAGTAAACTCATAGTGCCAACCTGGCGAAGCCCTGCGGACCCGTCGTAAACGTAAACCCCGCCGCGCGGGCGACGGCGTCAATTTGTTCTACCACTCTTCGCTGGCCCACTGCGTCTACGGAATCGTTGTGGCCATGCGCGGCGCTGATCCTGAACGCAGCCTCGCGGGTAGTCGCGCCCTGCCGTTTCGTCGCGCGGATGTGCAACGGATCGCCGATCAAATCGCGCCCCGTCGCCGCGATCGCGGCCCTTGCCAGCACTTCCGAATCGCAAGGCAGCAGCGGAGCCAGCGTCGCATAGGTCTCGATCCCCGCGTCCCGCAATGCACCGACGACCGCGAGCCGCAGTTCGAAACTCGCACAGTATGGCTCGTAAAGACGCCGGACATCCTCGCGATTCGTCGTGATGGAGAAGCTCACTCTCAACGTCAACATGCGCGACAACGCCCGCAAACGGTCCAGATCGCGAAGAATTAACGGCCCGCGCGTCTGAATCGTGAACACCCGTGGCGGCGCTGCCATCAGCGCATCCAAAATCCGTGGCATCATTTGCTCCGACTCCTCCGCAGGCTGATACGGGTCCACCAGAGGCGAGCAGTAAATGCTCAGCGCAGGCCGCAGTTCGCGTCGCAACAATTCAGGCGCGTTCGATTTGTACGTGGTGAACTGGCCCCAGCGTTGCCAATCCTCCGGCTTGAGCCCGCCGTAGATACCCATGGTGGGCACATAGCAATAGGTGCACCCGAACGTGCAATTCCGCGCCGGAGTCAGCGAATGAGTAAACCCCGCCTCGGCAATGAAACCAGAAGTCCGCGTAAGAATGCTTCCCGCGTCAACCCGTCGCACCCGCATTCTGGCTCCTGGCTACTTCTTCTTACTCCGTGACGTTCTTGGTCTCCACCAGCTTCAAGACCTCTCCGACAAATTGCTCCAGAGGCTTCGCGCCCATATCGCCGTGCTTGCGATGCCGCACCGACACCGCGCCCGATTCCGCCTCGCGATCGCCCACCACTAGCATGTATGGAACCTTCTGCATCTGCGCGTCGCGAATTTTCAGTTGGACTTTCTCTTTCCGGTCGTCCAGATGCGACCGCAACCCGGCCGCTTCCAACCGCGCGTGAACCTTCTGCGCGTACTCAAGTTGACGATCGGTAATCGGCATCACTACCGTCTGCACCGGCGCCAGCCACAAAGGGAACGCGCCGGCATAATGCTCAATCAGGTAGGACACCATGCGCTCCATGGTGCTGATGATCGCGCGGTGAATGATCACCGGGCGATGCTCTTTGCTGTCCGCGCCGATATAGCCCAGCTCGAATTGATTCGGCAGATGAAAATCGATCTGCACGGTCGAGTACGTCTCCTCATGCCCCATCACGTCGGCCAGCTGAATGTCGAGCTTCGGCCCGTAAAACGCCGCCTCACCCTTCGCCTCGAAGAACGGCAACCCGAGCTCCGTCATCGCTTCGCGCAGCACGCGCTCCCCCAGATCCCACATCTCGTCGTTATCGACGTACTTCTCTTTGTTCGCCCGGTCGCCGAGCGAGAGGCGGTAGCGATATTTCGTAATCCCCAGGTCCTTGTACGCCTCCTCCACCAGCTTCATCACTCCTTTGAACTCTTCCTTGATCTGGTCCGGCGTGCAGAAGATGTGGGCGTCGTTGAGCGTCATGCAGCGCACGCGGCTCAGGCCGCTCAGGACGCCCGACCGCTCGTAGCGGTACATGGTGCCTAACTCGGCGATTCGCACCGGAAGCTCGCGATAGCTGCGCTTCTTGTTTTCGAAAATCAGAATGTGATGCGGGCAATTCATCGGCCGCAGCACCATCTGCTCATGTTCGAGCTGCATGGGCGGAAACATATCTTCGTGATAATGTTCCCAGTGGCCGGACCGCATGTACAGCTCGACCTTCGCCAGATCGGGCGAATACACGTGCTGGTAGCCCTGCTGGCGTTCTTTAGCGACGATGTAATCCTCCAGCAGGCGCCGGATTGTCGCGCCTTTGGGCAGCCAGAGTGGCAGCCCTGCGCCGACCGCTTCGTTTACCGCGAACAACTCCAGCTCCTTGCCCAGCTTCCGATGGTCGCGCTTCTTCGCCTCTTCGAGTTTCGCCAGATACTCTTCCAGCTCTTTCTTATTGAAAAACGCCGTTCCGTAAATGCGCTGAAGCTGCGCGTTCTTTTCACTACCCTTCCAGTACGCTCCTGCGATCGAAAGCAGCTTGAACGCCTTCAGCTTTTTCGTCGACGGCACATGCGGCCCGCGGCAGAAGTCGATAAAATGCGGCCCCAGCGTGTATTCCGAAAAAACTTCGCCCGCGCGCTCCGTAATCAGCTCGCACTTCATCGGTTGATTGGAGTACAGCTTCAGCCCTTCGTCTTTCTTGGTGTACTTCCGCTCATAAGGAAGATTGCGGCCCTGGATCTCCCACATCTTCTTTTCGATTTTTTCTAAATCCTCGGGCGTGAACGCCTCGGGGCGCCCGAAGTCATAATAAAAACCCGTTTCGATCGGCGGACCGATGCCGAGCTTCGTCTCCGGATACAACTCCAGCACCGCGGCCGCGAGCAGGTGCGCCGTCGAATGACGCACTACTTCCAGCGCGTCGGGATTTTTCGCGGTGAGAATCTGCAGCGACGCGTCGCCTTCGAAAGGACGCTCCAGATCCCACAGATCGCCATTCACCCGCGCGACGATGGCATCGTCGGCCAGGCGCTGGCTGATTCCGGCGGCAATATCGATCGGCCGCGCGCCTTCGGAAACACTTTGGACACTGCCGTCCGGCAGCGTAATTTGGAGGTTGCTCATCTGTAACTTAAGGTTACCAAACGCAAACGGCGCGGGCCCTTGTGGAGCGCCGCGCCGTAGTCTTATAACAACGGTTGGATTCTATTTCTTCGTGGCCAGCTGCTCTTTTTGCGTCATCGCATCGAGCTCGGCCTGAGCCTTGCTGTTCCCCTGCTTCGCGGCCAATTTCAGCCACTTTGCCGCCTCCGCGTCATCCTTATGGACACCCGACCCTTTTTCGTAGGCCAGCCCCAGACTGAACTGTGCGTCGACGTTGCCCTTCGCCGCAGCCAAGCGATAGTAATAGGCCGCTTGCTTGGCGTCCTTCTGAACGCCGTAGCCCTCGTCGTACAGCCACCCCATTCGATTCTCGCCGTCCGGATCGCCCGCCGCAGCCGATTTCTGCGTCCACATCAACGCGGAGGTGTAGCTCTGCGGAACCCCCCACCCCTTGGCGTACATCTGCGCCAGCTGATATTGCGCCTGTGAATTCCCTTTGTTTGCCGCAGCCTGGAATAGCCGGAACGCCTCGGCCGGATTCTTGTCCACCCACAGCCCTTTTTGAAACATGATCCCCAGGTTGCATTGCGCGTTGGCGTCACCGTTATCGGCCAACGCCTTCCATTCCTTAAATGCGGTCTGATAATCGCCGCTCTTGAACGCCTTCATCCCGGCCAGATCGTCGGCGATCGCCGGAACCATCAGCAGCAACGCAGCGGCTGCGCCGATCCATAACCGATTCTTATAATTGATTCTAAAGGACATTTTCTTGCCTTCCCCAAGCTCTGCCTATACTATACTCCGCAAAACGGTTCAGTCAAGTTTTTTTGCCGACGACATGTAACCTATGCCAAATGCTGTACGTCACAAAAAAATCTTCTTGACAATGTATTATTCAACTAATACACTAGCGCTGTGATGGCAATAACTCAGACGCCCTTCCGATTCCGACTCGATAGCTCGAGCGGCGTGCCCGTTTACCGCCAGCTCATCGACCAGGTGCAGGCCGGCATCGCCACCGGCGTCTTGACCCTAGGGCACCAGCTCCCCACGGTTCGTCAGGTCGCGGTCGATCTCGCCATCAACCCCAACACCGTCATGCGCGCCTACCGCGAGCTCGAAATCCGGGGCGTGCTCGACACCCAGCAAGGCACCGGCACGTTCATCGCCGCCCAGCAACCGGCGCTCGATGGCGACGACCGTGCCCGCCGCCTCGATCAAATGGTCGACGAATTCGTCGCCCGTGCCGGCTCCGGCGGCTTCACATTAGAGGAAGTTCTTCAAGCACTCAAGGAGCGGAGGAAGTAACCATGCAACAATTCAGCAGCCTCAGACTAACGATTTTCGTGATCTGCGTAGCGGTCGGCGCGGGCGCATCGGCAATCACCAGCATGTGGTCGCCACTGGCCGTCGGAGCCCTCATCGGGCTCTACCTTCTTTTTGCGGTCCGCGTCGTGCGCCAATGGGAAAAGGTAGCCGTCCTGCGATTCGGCCGCTATATCGGCTTGCGCGAGCCCGGGATGTTCTTCATGATCCCCGTGGTCGATACGCTCAGCCAGGTGGTGGACCAGCGCGTCCGCGTGACCAGCGTCAGCGCCGAATCGACGCTCACCCGCGATACCGTCCCCGTCAACGTCGATGCCATCGTCTTCTGGGTCGTCTGGAACGCCGAAAAATCCATCCTCGAAGTGCAGAACTTCGTCGATGCCATCACCCTCAGCGCACAAACCGCCCTCCGCGAGTCCATCGGCCGCCATGAGCTCGCCCAGATGATCACCGAGCGTGAATCCATGGGCCGCGAACTGCAAAAACTTCTCGACGAAAAAACGAACCCATGGGGCATCACCGTGCAGTCGGTAGAAATCCGCGACGTCACCATCCCGCAGGCCTTGCAGGACGCCATGTCGCGCCAGGCCCAAGCCGAGCGCGAACGCCAAGCCCGCCTTATCCTGGGTGACGCCGAAACACAGATCTCCGAGAAGTTCGCCAAAGCTGCCGAAGTCTACGCCGAAAACCCGGTCGCCCTCCACCTTCGCGCCATGAACATGCTATACGAAGCTATTAAGGAAAAAGGCGCCATGGTGATCGTCCCGTCGACGGCCGTAGAAACGATGGGATTAGGAGGCACCCTCGCCACCGCCTCCATGGCCCGAACCGAACCGCGACCGTAAGGAAGCGGACAAACGCATAGGAGCATCTATGTTGAACGACCTTCGCTACGCCCTGCGCACCCTCGTAAAAGCACCCGGCTTCGCGCTCGCCGCCGTGCTGACGCTAGCCCTCGGCATCGGCGCGAACACCGCGATCTTCAGCGTCGCCGACGCGGTGCTTCTCCGCCCTCTGCCTTATCCGGACTCCAACCGTCTGGTCATGGTGTGGGACCAGCTTCAGAAGCTCGGGCTCAACCGCATGTCCCCGAACGCGACCACCGCCGAGGCGTATCGGAAACTGGACGGCGTCTTCGAGTCCACCGGCGGAATCTACCCGCTCGACCGCATTCTCACCGGCGAGGCCGCCGCCGAGCGCATTCCGGGCATGCTGGTCGGCAAGGAGGTCTTCGCGATGCTCGCGCCGCGTGCCGCGCTGGGGCGGATCTTTACCGGCGATGAATATCGCGCCAACGCCCCATTGGTCGCCGTCCTCAGCTACTCTTTCTTCCAGCGCCACTTCGCCGGCGATCCGTCGATTGTGGGAAAATCCGTGACCCTCGACGGCCGTAGTCATCTGATCGTCGGCGTGCTATCCCCGAACTTCGACTTCAGCATTCGCGCCGCCTCGACCGATGTCTGGACGCCGCGCGCGTTCGACACTCCCTGTAGTTGGGGCAATGCCACGCGCATGCTCGCGCGCCTCAGGCCCGGAGTCTCGCTCGAAGCCGCGCAAGCCGCCCTCACCGCCGCCGCGCAGCATGTCGAGGAGAACGAGCATCCCTATCGCGGCCCTCATGGCGAGGATGCGGGTTACCGGGTGACCGTAGTCTCGCTGCACGATCAACTGCTGGGCGAGTTTCGCACGGTCACCCTGATCCTGCTCTCGGCCGTCGCTGCCGTGCTGCTGATCGCCTGCGTCAACGTCGCCAATCTGCTGCTGGGGCGCGCTGTTTCGAGAGTGAAGGAAACCACGATGCGGCGGGCATTGGGGGCCACTCCGGCGCGGTTGATCGCGCAATGGCTGACCGAGTCCGCGTTGCTCGCCATGCTGGGCGGCGTGTTCGGCGCGCTCGCCGCGATCTGGGGAGTGAAACTCTTGGTCGCCTTGAGCCCCGCCGCGCTGCCCGGCATGGCCAAGATCGCCATCGACGTGCGAGCACTGGCCTTCACTCTGGCGATCTCGTGCCTGGTCTGTGTCCTGTTCGGGCTCGCCCCCGCGCTGGCGTCGACGCAATTGACCTGGAACTCGCGTGGCACCACACACCGCAGCCGCCGCGCCGCTTCCACATTGGTGACCATGGAAGTCGCGCTCGCCGTCATGCTCATGATCGGCGCCGGACTGCTTCTGAAGAGCTTTTCGCGGCTCAGCCACGTCAACCCGGGCTTCAATCCCGCTCATCTGCTGACGATGCAAGTCCAGTTTGCCGCTACCGTGCCTTACTCGAAAACGCGAATCCGCGCCTTCTATTCCGACCTCCGCGAAAAGGTGCAAGCTTTGCCGGGCGTCACCAGCGCGAGCCTGGGGTTCCTGCCCGTCCGGGGACCGAACGTCAACGCCGGCGGTGGCGATCCTTTTTTGATCAAGGGAAGGTCTTACGACTCCAGCGGTCCGGTCGGCCAGTTCGCCAACATGATTCCCGCCGGCCTGGACTATTTTCGGACTTTTCAGATTCCCATTCGCGATGGACGCGCCTTCTCCGCCAGCGACTCGGCCGACGCCCCGCCGGTCGTGGTGGTGAATGAAACGCTGGCCCGCGCCTTCTTCCCGCAAGGCGCTATCGGCCAGCAGATCGGCGTGCCCGCCCCTTGTCGAGGCACGGACTGCGAGCCGGTCTGGTCCACCATCGTCGGCGTCGCCGGGGACGTGAAGACGTTCACGCTGGACAGGGCGTCCCTTCCGCAGATCTATCTCCCCCATACGCAGAATCCGTTTCCGGGAATGAGCCTGGTCCTGCGCACTGTGGGCGACCCTCTCCTGCTGACCCGACAGGTGGCCGCTGCCGTCCGTTCCCTGGACCCCGGCATGCCCGTTTTCGACGTCAAGACGATGGAGGATCGCGTAGCGGAGAGCGTCGGCCAGCCTCGCTTCGAGACCGCTGTCGTCGGCTTCTTCGCAGGCGCGGCGCTCTTCCTTGCCGCCATCGGAATCTTCGGCGTGGTCGCTCATTCGACAGCGCAGCGCACTCAGGAAATCGGCATCCGCATGGCACTGGGAGCCGACGCCGCCCGCGTCATCCAAACCGTGATGCTCGACGGCCTGCGTCCAGTGGTCTACGGCGTAGCTTTGGGATTGACCGGCGCCTGGTCGCTGAGCAGCATCCTCAGGAGCACCCTTTTCCAGGTAACCAGCACCGACCCCCCGTCATTCCTGATCGCCGCTGTCCTGCTAGCGCTGGTCGCGGTCGCCGCCTGCCTGATCCCCGCCGCCCGGACGGCCAGGGTCGACCCGGTCATCGCCTTGAGGGAGCAAGTATGAGGACCAGCTTCCTGGGTTCGTTTCGCAGTACCCGAAGGGACATCCCTTCTCTTTGCCGCCGCGGCTGCAGCCAGGACTGGCCGCCCTACCTTGGGTTCGTTTCGTAATTTTCGCGATGCGTCGACCGCGGCGGCTGGATCGCTATGTTTTGGATTGGAACGGGAGGCTCCGGTGATGCGCTCCCTCCTTCGATCCCCCGGCTTCACTCTGGCCGCCGTGCTCACTCTGGCGCTGGGCATTGGAGCCAACACCGCGATCTTCAGCGTGGTGGACGCCGTGCTGCTTCGTCCTCTTCCATACCCCGATTCCGGCCGCCTGGTGATGGTTTGGGACAAGCTCGTAAAGTTCAACCTGCCGCGCCGGTCCCCCGAATATCACACCGCCGACGCCTACCGGCATCTCGCCAACATTTTTGATTTGACCGGGGGCATTTTCTGGTATGACACCACGCTCGAAGGCACCCCGGAGCGTATTTCGTTGATGACGGTCAGCCCCGAAATCTTCCAAATGCTGGCTCCTCGCACCGTTGCGGGACGCGTCTTCATGCCGGAAGAATATCGCGCCGGAGCCGACCCCACCGTCATCCTCGGCCATTCTCTTTTCCTGAGGCGCTTCCGGGGCGATCCCTCCATCCTCGGAAAATCGATCCAGGAAGGAAGTCATAGCCGGCGCGTCATCGGCGTCATGGCTCCCGATTTCGATTTCAACATGCGTTCCGGCGACGTCGACCTGTGGATCCCCGTCCCTCTCGATACGCGCCGCGGTTGGGGCAACGCCACCCGCATGCTCGCCCGGCTCCGTCCCGGAGTTTCGCTCGCGACCGCGCAAGCCGCGCTCAGCGCCGCCGCCAAACATGTCGACGAAACCGAGCATCCCTATCAGGGCCCGCATGGCGAAGACGCGGGCTACGGCGTAACCGTAGTCACCCTTCACGACCAGTTCCTCGGGGAGTATCGCATCGTCACCTTGATTCTCGCCGGCGCCGTAGCGGTGGTGCTGCTGATCTCCTGCGTCAACGTCGCCAATCTGATGCTGGTCCGCGCTGTGTCCAGAGAGAAAGAGACCGCCATACGTCGCGCGCTCGGAGCAACCGGTGCCCGCTTGATCGGACAGTGGCTGACGGAATCGGCCTTGCTCGCGCTGCTGGGCGGTGCGCTCGGCACGGTCGCGGCCGTGTGGGGCGTAAAGCTTCTCACCACGCTGAGCCCCGCCGCCGTTTCCGCCATGAATCAAAGCGCTCACCGGATCGGCTCTGGCATCGCCCGCATCGGCATCGACAGTCGGGCCCTTGCATTCACGCTCGCCATCTCCTGCCTGGTCTGCCTGCTGTTCGGACTCGCTCCGGCGCTCGCCTCTTCCCGCATGAGTTGGGGCACCCGCGGCGCGATGCGTCACAGCCGCCGCGCGGCGTCCATATTGGTAACAGCCGAGGTGGCTCTGGCCGTGATGCTGATGATCGGCTCCGGCCTGCTGCTGAAGAGTTTTTCGCTCCTCACTCACGTTGATCCAGGTTTCAATCCTTCGCACCTGCTGCTGATGGGAACCGACGTCACGTATCCGACAACTCCTCCTCAACGCGTGGTGCTTTATGAAACGCTGCGGCAGAAGTTGGCTGCGATTCCGGGCGTCGTTAGCGCCACCGTCGGATCTATCCCAGTGCGCGGCGGCGGCGTCAATGCGCGTTCCGGCGATCCGTTCGGCCTCAAAGGAACCTCCTACGATTCCGGAAACCAGTTCGCCAACCTGACCTTCGTCGGCCTCGATTATTTCCGCACCTTCGAAATCCCCATGCGCGCCGGCCGCGTCTTCACCGCAGCGGACCAAGTGGGCGATTTCCCCAGCAGCGTCATCGTCAACGAAACCCTCGCGCGTACCTTCTACCCGCAAGGCGCGGTCGGCCAGCAGATCGGAGTGCCTCCGCCCTGCCGCGACACGAAGTGCGATTTCATCTGGATGACCATCGCCGGCGTCGCCGGAGACGTAAAAACCACCTCCCTCAACTTGGCGGCGCAGCCACAGATCTATCTTCCCTGGGGCGACATCGAGCTGATCCTACGCACTGCCGGCGACCCCTTGGCCATGGCCCAAACCGCCGCCACGGTCATCCGCTCCGTCGACCCGAAAATGCCCGTCTACCACGTCCGCACCATGGACGACCGCATCTCGGAGACGGTGAGTCAGCCTAAATTCCAAACCCTGATCGTCGTCTTCTTCGCGGCCGCCTCACTATTTCTTGCCGCCATCGGCATCTTTGGAGTAGTCGCGCACTCGACAGCCCAGCGCACCCAGGAAATCGGCATCCGCATGGCCCTCGGCGCGGACCGCACGCGAGTCGTACAAACCGTACTGTTCGACGGCCTGCGTCCGGTCATCGTTGGCGTCGTCCTCGGCGTCGCCGGAGCTTTGGCATTCAGCCGCATCCTGGCCAGCGTCCTGTTCAACGTCGCCGCCACTGACCCGTCGACATTTCTTATAGCCGCCGCATTGCTGACCTTAGTCGCGATTGCTGCCTGCCTGGGCCCCGCCCAACGTGCCACCAGGGTCGATCCCATGATCGCCCTTCGATCCGAATAGCATTTAGCCGAACGATTCTCCCACCAGCCCCATGCGTCAGCTTGGGGTTATTTCCATGTCCCCTACTAACCCCAAGCTCACGCATGGGGCTAACCGGCCAATCACGTGTTTTTCGAGTGTGTGGCGCGGTTCCGGCCATGTAGAATAATAAAAGAAGCGGTGACGACCCCATCCTCAGCCACGTTCGACGAATCCGCACTGGTCGAAAAGGCCCGCGCCGGAGATGCGCAGGCGTTTACCGAACTGGTCAATCACTACGAGCGCAAAATCTATCGCCTCGCCAAACACATCACGCAAAACGATGAGGATGCCGAAGACGTACTCCAGGAAGCCTTTCTAAAGGCCTACGAACATCTGGACGGATTCAAGGGCGATTCGAAATTTTACACCTGGATCGTCCGCATCGCCGTCAACGAAGCATTAATGAAACTTCGTAAACGGAAGGGCGATCGGACCGTTTCCCTTGACGAACCCGTCGATACAGGCGAAGAAACGGTGCAACGGGAGATCGCCGTTTGGGAGGACAACCCCGAACAGCGCTATTCGCGCGAGGAGATGCAGCAGATTCTTGACACAGCCGTACAATCTCTCAAGCCTGATTTCCGCACCGTTTTCATGCTACGCGACATCGAAGAACTGAGCACCGAGGAGACGGCTGAAACGCTCGGCATCTCGATTCCGGCGGTGAAGAGCCGCTTGCTGCGGGCCCGCTTGGCTCTGCGCGAAAAATTGACCCGCCAATTCCGGCGGAAGGGGGAAGACGTTTTTGCTCACCTGTAAGCAGTTCCTACAGGAACTGAACGATTATCTGGATCCAAGCACCGATCCGGCGATGAAATGCCATTTGGAAAAGCACGTCAATGAATGTCCAAATTGCTTCGTCATCGTCGACACTACTAAAAAGACGATGCAGATTTACAGAGGTCTCGAACCGCAGACCATTCCGGAGAACGTGAAAGCGCGGCTCTGGAAAGCGCTCGAAAAGAAAATGGCCGCCCGCAAGTCGCAGGCATGATCTTATCGAGCTAGTCTTTTCCCGCCGGGCACAGTCCTTTATAGAATGCGCAGCGGCGGCAGCGGTCCCCCTCCCGTAGTGAAAACTGCAGCGAATCTTGGTCGTTTAAGAACTTTCTGATTGTCAATTTTGCGTCTTCAAGATCATTTGAGGCCAGAGAAATGTTTACTGCCCGCCCCGGCCGCAGGTAAAACAGCATCGCACGATCGGGCAGCCGGCCTAAATATAGATCCAGCGCCAGCGCGTAGATCCGCATCTGAAACGCGTGGGTTTCGGGCGCTACTTCCCGGTCGGTTTTGTAGTCCACTACCACCAGTTCCCCGTCCTGCTCATACCAGAGGTCGATTTGCCCCCGCAGGACAATCCCTTCCATCTCCAACAGGAAATCGAATTCTTTTTCCAGACGCGTCGCATGGTCGGGCATCGGAAACCGGCGGGCAAGATCCTGGGCTTCAGGCAAGTGACTCGTCCCTCCGGCAAGAATCTTGTGCACCTCCGAGCCCTCCGCCACCGCATCCGAACTCTGTTGCTCCAACCCAAGGTATTTGCTCAGGAAGTACTTTCGCGGGCAGTCCTCAAATATGGCGATGTCGGTCACCGCGGCGGTCGAATCGTGCTGACCGGCCACCACCGGCGGATCGACAAACTGAACTTGCTCCGTCTCCAACATCTTCAACGCCAAAGGCATTTGCAAAAGACCCACCGAAGCGGGAATGGCCGATTCGACCAGCTTCGCCCATCCCCGAGAATCTCGTGTCTTGGTATAGGTCAGAATCAGGCGGTCTTCAGCCCGCGTCATGGCGACATACAATAACCGGTTTGTTTCCGCTTCTTCGCGCACTTTTCGCTCCTGCTTGAGAGCCGCGTACGCCGAATCCGGCTGCGAATCGCCGGTTGCGGGATTGCGCCATTTCGCGCCTAATCCGTACACATGGGAAAAGGTCAGAACCGGCGAACTCCGTTCCGTGTCGCGCTGCAGCGCGCTCACGAAAACCACCTTGAATTCAAGTCCCTTCGCCGCGTGGATCGACATGAGTTGCACTACGTTACCAGCCTCCGGCGGAGCGGCTTCGGCTTCCGAGAGAAACTCCAGATCTTCCAGGATTTCCGCCAGAGGCCGGTTACGGTTGCGACGCAGCCAGGAAAACAATTTATCCACATTGGCGCGAGCGCGGGGGCTAAGATCCGGTTGAATGGGGAGCAGGCGGTCAGGCGAAACAAAGCCCGCCGATTTTCGGAGGTGGCCGAATCGCGCTTCGAAAAACTCCTGCCAGCCGGTTTTTCCGATGCGCAAAATCTCTTCGTCACTCAATCCGACAATCGGGCCGCGCAGAACGCCGATCAACGCAACTTCGTCGAGAGGGTTCACCAGCGCGGCGAGAAAGCAGCGAAGATCGCGGATTTCCCGCGCATCCAAAAACGTCCGGCCGCCCGTGGTGACGAAGGGAATGCCGAAACGGTCCAGGGCTTCGACAAAAGGAGGCAGTGCGTTCAGCGAACGAACCAGAATTGCGACGTCTTTGTATTCGCATCCTAACTGAAGGATCCTCGCGGCGACTAGCGAAGCTTCGGCCTCTTCTGTCTCGCCGACCATGCGCTCGACGGTGGGCCCGGTGGCATGGGGAAATTTCCCAGCCGCGATGAGAGGGCGCGGCTCGATCCCCGACTGGCCTTCGAGCACTCGCGAGACGGAGTCGAGAATCGTCTGCCGGCTGCGATGATTTTCGCGGAGGTCGTCGATGGTGGCGCCGGAGGCTTCGAGCCTGCGCCGGTATTCCTGAAACACATCGGGATCGGCGTGGCGGAACCCGTAAATAGACTGGTTGATATCGCCGACTGCAAAGAACGAATCGGGGGTGCGGATCAGGTTCAGCAGGCGCCATTGCAAGCGATTGGTGTCCTGCAATTCGTCCATCAGAATCTGGTCGAACCGGGCGCGGGCTTGTTCGCGAATGAAATAGTTGGTTTCGAGGAGGCGAATCGCGTCCTGTTCAAGATCGGCGAAGTCGAGCGCGGAGATTTCCCGCTTCTTTTGGGCGTAGGCAAGGTCGAGGCGGATGACGGCATCGCGAAGAAGGTCCAGGAGATCGCCGTTCCAGATCTCAATCCACTGCGCGCGCAAGGCGGGGAGAATTTCATTCTTGAGCGCCTTGGCATCGTCAGCGCGCGACTTGCCGACGCGGCCGGTGTGGGCTTTCAATTCAAGAGCAAAGTGATGCCTGGTCGGATCCTGCGGAAGCGCAAGGAATGCGGCTGCCCAATCGCGGAGAGCTTCTGTTTCTGTAGAAGACTTGCCTCTGTCCTCTAGAACGCGGCGCGCCAGACCACGCGCTTCCGGCAATAGATCCTTAGCAGGCTGCGCCGGCCGCAGTTCGTCGACACCAGAGATTCGCATCGATTCATAAATTTCCAGCAGGCTTTGTGCAAGATCGGGCTTGCGGCCGAGATCGTCAGTGGAGAGGTCGAGCGCCTCGAGCAAGCGGCGCATTTCACCCGGGCGTTCGGCATAAAGTTCGTCCAGCGATTCTTCGGCGGACTCCCGCGCCAGGCGAGTGGCCTGGGTCTGTTCGAGGACGGTGAAATCCGGCGCGATACCCGCGGCGACCGCGTTTTCCTGCAACAGACGGGAGCAAAAACCATCGATGGTGGAGACCCATGCGCGCTCGATTGCCTCGCTATGTTCAGCGGCGTTCGCGAAACGATGAATGAGGCGCTCCTTGATCTCGGTCGCGGCTTTTTCAGTGAACGTGATTGCCAGGATCCGCGCCGGGCTGACGTTGTGAAATTCCACCAGCCAGGCGAAGCGCTCAATCAGAACCCGGGTCTTGCCCGATCCAGGGCCGGCGACCACACATACGTCCTGGTTGGTACGTTCGACGGCCAGCTTTTGATCGCGAGAGAGGCTCATGAGTGAGGCGCAGTCGCGACCTTGGGCATGGACTCGACCCGGCAGATCTCCCGGTATCCGCAGTATCGGCATTTTGCCTTGTCGGCGGGGCGCACTGCGATGTTGCCGGACGCGATGGATTCGAAAACTTCGATGGCTTTCTGTTCGGCCGCATCGATGAGTTCCTGGAGCGTGAGCCGCGCTTCGCCGATAGTCAGGCCGGGAATGTGCGTGTGCCAGCCTTCCCAGGTCACCGATTGGCGCAACCCGCAGTAGAACATCCCGACAGGATGGAGGTTGAAGACTCGGCTGGCCGCCGAGAGATAAAGGCCTCCCTGAATGGGATCGCCTTCCATACGCTCGCGGATTTTCGCCGCGGCGGAGTATTTGTAGTCAATGACGATAGCTTGGTTATTCGGACCAAGGTCGAGGCGGTCGATGCGGCCGCGGATGGAAAGCTCCGGAGTGAGCATGGCCTCGAACATTTCTTCCGTGCGGCTGGGCCAGGTTAGCGGCCACGTACGGTCGGCTCGGAAGGCTTCGAAATGACGCTCCAACTCCAGGCGGACGGCTTCCGTGCGGTATGTGCGAGGAATTCTGTTTTTGCGGCACTCGTCTTCAAACACTGGGTTGAGAGAGCCTTCGGCCAGGGCGCGATGAAGAATATTGCCTTGCAGCAGATTGTCCAGACGGTCGCGCGGCGCGGCGGGGCGTTCGCGAAGCTTCAATGTTATTCGCGCGAAGAATTGGAAGGGGCACTGGAGGAACGTTTCTATCGAAGTCGGAGAGAGTTTCCCGTGTTGCTGCCTGAGGTTGGGGTTTGGTCCCTCACTTGGCAGCGCATGGCGCTGCCCCGCGGGCTTGGGGAGAATGCGAGTGCTGTTGGACGACGCGCCCGGCTGATCCAGAAAAAAAGAACGGAGCTGCGGATCGCCCTTGTCGTTGAAGCGGGCGTAGCTGAGGATGGTGTGTTCCGTGGCGCGCGTGGTGGCAAGATCGAAGAGCAGCCTCTCTTCGTGCTGCCGATCGGCCTCGCGATGATATTGCGGAAAATGTCGCTCGTTCAGCCCGCAGACAAACGCGATAGGGATTTCCCACTGGCGCGCTTCATAGACATCGAGCACATTAACGACGTTGCGGCGGCGGTCCGGAACACGGAGTTTTTCGATAGCGAGCGCAGCCTCGGCGTGCGGCCAAAAGTCTTCCAGCGAAACTTCGGTATTGTCGAGCGCCAGAGCAGTGGTTTCCAATGCTGAATCGAAGGCATTGAGCGCCGCTACCGTGGAGCGCCAGATGGTCAATTGGTCGCGGCCGGCATGATCCGTGATTTCGGGTGTTGGAAGGAAGTCGCGAAGGGTTTTCAAGCGGGCGGCCCATTCCGTCGGGTTGACGCGATCATGTTTCCACGGGTCGATTCGGGCAAACTGGAGTGCGCCGCGGGAGGGGAGATTCTCGCGCATCTCAAAGTCGAGGCGATCGCCTTCGGGCGTCGCGCCGAGGCCGGATACCGGCATGCGGAGCAGAGGAAGCAGGTCGGCGTGGTTCCAGCCCGCGAGGAGTGCGCGAACCAGTCCGCTTAGGTATTGGATCGCCGGGTGCGAGGAAAGAGCATCGGCGAAATGAAACCGCGCGGGGATACCGAAGCGGCCAAAGACGGATTCTAATGCCGGCGCATAGGGCTCACGTACACGGAGGAGGACTCCCATTTCCCGGAACTCCCTGCCGCGCGCGGCGTGATCGAGGATGCATTGGGCGATCTGCTCGACCTCCTGTTCCAGAGACGTCGCGGCGAAGACGGTGCGGACTGCTGTGCGCAGAGGGACGTCGACGCGTTGTTCGGCGAAGCCGGCCGCCAGGAGACGCGCGCGCGCCGCCTCTGAGCCGGACCAATCGGGAAGCGTAACGGTAACGTCTGTCTGCGCAGCGAGGGTTTCAATGAGCTCGAGTTCAGACGGCGAGAACGTGAAGAAGCCGTCCAGAATAACCGGGCCGGAGGCAGTGGGTCGAGCCGTGCGCAGGCGCTGATCGCGGAGGGCCCGGGAACGGCTCGCGAGCTGATCTTCGATCTCGCTTGCGATGCTGGCCAGATGGGATGGCGGCGGGATTTCCTGAAGTTGAGCCACGAGCGTGCGGCGAAATCCCGGGAATTCCGCGGCGGGACCGAAGCCCGAAAGATCGCATCGGGCGATCAGGAGATGGAGTAAGGATTCGGAGGCGTCTTGAAAGGGGGTAAAAGGCGCCAGAAATTTTGCCAGCGTTAGGATACGGTTGGGTCGAATGGGGAGATGCGCGCGGGCAAGCTCATTCCGCACATGCTCGGCAAACGTCGCGGTTGGTGTAAGCAGCGTGGCCGAGGGATCGCCGAGAAAGCAGTAGAGTGCGGCGCGTGATTTCCCGGAAGCGGGCGGGCCGGAGATCAGAAGAGAGGAAGTAGCCAGTAGCCAGTACCCAGTAGCCAGAATATCAAGAAGGAGCCAGAAGCCAGGAGCCCGGAGCCAGAATAAGACAAAGCCGCTGCCTGGCTTACTGGCTCCTTCTTAGGGCTTGGGCGCCAATTGCGGCGGGATTTCGCCGATCATTTTTTGGAATTTATCGCGCTGCGCGGGATCGAGTTCCTGGAGAATTCTCATTTTCCCGGTGGCGCGGATATCGTCCAGTTGATCCTGGAGGCTTTGATAGTATTGGCGGTAGTCGTCGAGCACGAGGGAAATTTTCTCGGTCTGCGCGGGCGTCAGATTGAGGTCGGAGCGAAATTTCTGGAGAACCTCTTCCTTGGACACGGGGGGCGTCGATTTGTGCAGAAACTCATGCAGACCGAGCTTCATGGACACTGCGCCTGCCGCGCCACCGGCGAGAAAGACCAGCAGCAGCGTGGAAAAAATTCGCGGATTCTGCCAGGTTGGGCGCTCGCCGGCGACGGTCATCGTTGCAGGCATTCCCTACTGCTCCCGATAAGTGACGAGATTGACGAGAACAGTGTCCTTATCTGGCATGCCGGCGGCCAGCGTCACGCCGGGCTGGCTTTCGACTGGAACGGGCGTGGCGAAACGCTCCGACGACACCAGATAAAAGCCGAATAGTACGGTCATCGCCACGGAGGCCATCGCGATGCGGCGGGCAAACGCCGAATCGAAAAACAACTCCCAGATATCGATGGGGCGCTGGGCTTCTATGCGCTCCATCACGCGGGCGTAAAAGCCAGCGCGCGGACCGGGCGTATCGTCATTCGCGCGCAGGGCACGAAGAGCTAGTGCCTGGCGGCGCATGGCGGCCACTTCTTCGCGGCACTCGTGACATTCGGACATGTGACCGGCTACCGGGCCATTCTTCACCCGCACGCCGTCCGTTTCCCTCAGCACCTCTTCGAGGTGATCCTGAATTAAGCGATGCATGGTATTTCTTCCCTCTAAAAATTTACTGCCACAACTGCGCGGGTCTGATCGCCCGCTATTTCTTACTTATGTGCGAATCCGGTTCAGACGCTGAGCCGCCTTCAGCAGCTTCTGGCGAGTCCGGAACAACTTTACCTTTATCGTATTCTCGTTCAATCCGGTCATCTGTGCCAACTCTTCCACGGAGTGGCCTTCCACTTCCTTCAGCATGATCAGGCTGCGATCCTCGGCCGAGACCTTCGACAGGAGCTTGGTCACCAGGTCCCTCTGGGCGAGTTGCGTGTCCATGGGGGCGGAGGGATCGGTGGCAGGATCGGACGCTTCCATTCGTTGCGCGTCTTCTTCCGAAAAATCGCTCTCGTAAACCAGCTTCCTGACGCGCTTCTTGCGCAGGTAGTCGTAACACTCGTTTACCGTGATCTTATAAATCCAGGTGAGCAGCGAGCTGCGGAAGTCGAAATTACGAATCGAAAAATAAACCTTGGAAAAAACCTGCTGGGCGATGTCCTCGGCGTCGTTGTGATTGCGAAGCACGCCGTAGATGATGGAAAAAATCTTGGACTGGTAGCGGTCGACAATTTCGCGGAAGGCGAGCTCATCGTGAGCCTGGATGCGCCGGACAAGATCCGCTTCTTCGCTGTTCTTGTGATCCACTCGGGTCCTGGTTCGGGTCCGCTCACCGGCTGCGGGAAACGGAATCGCTTCTAATAGGCCGCTCATATCTAGTCTTCCGACGCAGCCCAAACAGAAGGGGTTTCAACAAGTTCCCCTAGCATAGGGATATCGATCCCGCCAAAACCATTGTCGGATAGTTGACCGCATAGTACAATGGGAATGAGGGAAAACCCAATGGTTCAGTTAACGGAGACCGCAATCACCAAGGTGAGAGAGATTTTGGAAACGCAGGAGCCGAAGCCGGCCGGACTGCGCATCGCCGTTGTGGGCGGAGGCTGTTCGGGCTTCAGCTACTCGATGGCTTTCGAGAATAGCCCCGGAATGCTGGATAAGACCTACGCATTCGACGGGTTGAAGGTGTTCGTCGATCAGGCAAGCCTGCTGTATCTCGACGGAGCCCAGGTGGATTTCGTGGAGACGCTGGAAGGGTCGGGGTTCAAGTTCAATAACCCGAACGTGAAGTCGACCTGCGGCTGCGGCAGTTCCTTCAGCGCGTAAGATTCTTCGTTAAGAGCGCCCTCGTAAGAGGGGCGCTCTTTTTTTGTGGCTTCTTAGTAAACAGCCCTGGAAACATAAAAATGGGCTGGAGGATAACCCTCCAGCCCGCATGTCGAAAAGAGAAGAAAAAATTACTTCGTGAAGCGGCGACGGCTGAAGACGCCAAGGCCCAGAAAACCAATGCCCATCAAGGAGAGGGTCATCGGCTCAGGCGCGACCAACTGGATCACTTCGCTTCCGCCGGAGATGTCTTTGAAGAAGTAGTCAGTCGTCGCGGCCGTCACGACGCTGTAACTGGTTCCGCCATTCGAGGTCGTCAAGACCGATGTATTTAGCAGGTTGCTTCCGCAAGGGCTGGAACCGTTCTGCAAATTGAAGGCGCTGCCGCAAACTCCTTCGCTTACCGTGGAGCCGACGCCGGTTTCAAGAATAATTCCCCTGATGCCGGGCGTCGCCTGAAAGGTGAGGTGGAGATCCAGGCCAGGCTCGCCTGTGTACAGGATGTCGATACCAAAGGCCGGATCGACCATGATGTTCACTGAGAACGGCGTATTTACATAAGTACCGTTGGCTTCATAGATCGAGAAGTTCGAGAAAATGTACGATCCTACGGTGCAGGATCCTGTCAAAGTGAAGCTATTTCCTACCGTTGGGGCACTGTCACTTCCCGTTGCGCACGCCGGCGCCGCGAAAGCAGCGACCGATGATAGGCTGGCCAAAGCCGCCATCATTATAAATTTCTTCATCCCAAACCCTCCGACACGTTTTAGACTCCAGCTACTGAAAAGACACCACTGCACGCGGGTCCTTCCGTAACACCTATGTAGTATACGTTCGGCAAATAACGTATGTCAATGGCCAGAGCAGGTATTTCTCTCCCTCCGGGGGCTCGCCAGTCGGAACCGTAAATATAAGTAAAATATACCAAATCGACCCAACGAAAGGGAAACCACGGCCGGCCAAGTACTAGTACCATCTAGGGCAGTCGCCTTAGAGTCGAGCGCATTCGCGGCCTGTAAGATAATGGAAGGGAGTATTACGGTACTATGCTCAAAAAATTGCTCACCGAACAGCCGCATCCCGGGTCGGCTGGCATCGGAGATCTGAGCACTGGCGACATGTTGGTGGTCATGAATCGTGCGGATGCCGACGTTGCCTCGGCCGTCGCAATGGAGATTCCCCGCATCGCAACGGCGATCGATGCAATCGCCGCAAGGCTCGACGTGGGTGGCCATTTGACATATATAGGTGCGGGCACCAGCGGCCGCCTGGGTGTGCTGGACGCGTCAGAGTGCCCTCCAACTTTCAACGTCCCTCCGGATCTGGTCCGCGGAATCATCGCTGGAGGAGAGAGGGCTCTCAGCAGGGCGACCGAGGCTTCCGAAGACGATCCGGAAGCCGGAGCGAGAGACCTGATGGCATCAGGATTCGGGCCGGGCGACGCGTTGGTGGGGATTGCCGCCAGCGGCCGGACGCCCTACGTGTTGGGCGCCGTGGCGGCAGCCCGGAAAATGGGTGCACTGACGGCCGGAATCAGTTGCACCCTCGATTCCGAGCTTTCGCAGGCCGTGCAATTCCCGATTGAGCCCAAGCCGGGCCCCGAAATCTTGACTGGGTCGACGCGGTTGCGCGCTGGGACGGCCACCAAGATGGTCCTGAACATGATCAGCACGGGCGTCATGATTAAATTGGGATACGTTTATGGCAATCTGATGGTCAACGTCCAGCCCACCAATAAGAAGTTGGAGGACAGGGCACGTCGTATTATCGAACAGGCGACGGAAGTGACCGAGGAACGCGCGGCGGAGCTGCTCGATCAGTCCGGGCGCAGCGTGCGAACGGCGATCGTGATGGAGAAAAAGAAAGTCTCGCGGGAAGAAGCGGAAGCTCGGCTTCGCAGTGCGCGGGGAAGGATCAGGGAAGCGCTACTTTAATGGACAAGTTTTTGATTCAGGGAGGCACGCCTCTGGAGGGCGAGATTGCGGTGAGTGGGTCGAAGAACTCGGCTCTGCCGGCGCTGGCGGCTTCGCTGCTGACGGCCGAAAAGGTCGTATTGGGGCGGATTCCGAAGGTTCGGGACATCCGCACCATGGAAAAACTGCTGGCGCTCACTGGAGCCGGGGTCAGACACGAGCGCGGGCTGGCGATCATCGAGGCGGCGGAGCTCACCCGGCCCGAAGCTCCCTACGAAGTGGTCAAGACCATGCGCGCATCGAGCCTGGTGCTGGGCCCTCTGGTCGCGCGCTGCGGACGGGCCAGGGTCTCGCTGCCGGGCGGTTGCGCCATCGGGTCGCGGCCGATTAATTTGCATGTTTCGGGCCTTGAAAAACTGGGCGCAATCGTGCGCCAGGAGCATGGCTATATCGAGGCTGAGGCGCCGAATGGACTGACCGGAGCCGAAGTCTCCTTTGACCGCATTACGGTAACCGGCACGGAGGATCTGCTGATGGCGGCGGTGCTGGCGTCGGGCGAAACGGTGATCAATAACGCGGCGCGCGAACCGGAAGTGGTCGACCTGGCCGATCTCCTCAAGAAAATGGGCGCGCAAATCGAGGGCGCGGGCACCTCGACAATTCGCATACGGGGCGTGGCGAAATTGCACGGCGCGGAGCACACCATCATCGCCGACCGCATCGAAGCGGGAACATTCCTAGTGGCGGCCGCGATCACCAAAGGTGATCTACAGGTGACGGGCTGCAATCCGGAGCACTTGCGGGCGCTGATTGCCAAGCTGCACGAATGCGGCGTGGACGTAACAGAGACGGCGCCCGATGCGCTGCGCGTGCGCGGGATGGGCAAGCTGAAGAGCGTCGATATGACGACCGAAGAGCATCCTGGATTCGCCACCGACCTGCAAGCCCAGTTCATGGCGCTGATGACTCAGTCTGAGGGCATCGCAATTATCACCGAGACGATTTTCGAAAACCGGTTCATGCATGCGCAGGAGTTGGCGCGCATGGGCGCGAACATACGCTTGGACGGGCGCCGGGCGATTGTCGCCGGCGTGACCCCTCTCTCGGGCGCGGAAGTGATCGCCAGCGATTTGCGGGCCAGCGCTTCGCTGGTGCTGGCGGGGCTCGCCGCGCAAGGCGAGACCAGTATCGACCGCGCGTATCACATCGACCGCGGCTATGAGAAGATCGAATCGAAGCTGGCGGGTGCGGGCGCTCGCATACGGAGGGTCTCATGAAACATAATCAGGGTTTCTTGGCGCTGGTGAACGACGCGAAGTCGCGCGTGAAAGAGATCGGCATCGAGGACTATAAGAAAATGCCGTCGGCTGGGCACCGGCTGATCGACGTCAGGGAAGACAACGAGTGGGCGGCCGGCCACGCGGCGGGCGCGCTGCATCTGGGCAAAGGGATTATCGAGCGCGACATCGAAACCAAGGTGCCGGACAAGTCCGCGACGCTGGTGCTGTATTGTGGCGGAGGATTCCGGTCGGCGCTGGTGGCGGATGCGTTGCAGAAGATGGGATATGAGAATCCGATCTCGCTCGACGGCGGCTGGAGAGCGTGGAATGAAGCGGGACTGCCGGTAGAGAAGTAGCGGGGCGCTTGCGGAGGCGGCCGAAACGTTCTCCGTTTGCGGTATGACGGTAGAATCCATTAAGCAGGCGATTGCAGAACTCGGGCCTGAGGACAAAACCTCTCTGGCGGCTTGGCTGATCGAGCAGGACGCAGCAGAGTGGGACCGCCAACTGGAAGAGGATTTTTCTCCGAGTGGTGCCGGCATGGCTTTGCTTGGGGAAGGATCAGGCCGATGGATGGTCGCACCAGCAGAACAACTAAAATCTTAAAGGCAAATTCACGGCTGCGTCGGAACCTTCTGGGCGCAATGGTACCTGACGCTTTGGAGTCTGCTTAAAAACCGTGGCGCTAACCGCTCCTGCAAGTCGCGGCTCCGTTTATCTTGATGAATCTCCAAGGCTCTAAACAGAGCCGCGACTTGCAGGAGCGGTCCAAGCCGACTACTCACTCAAACTCTTCAGAACGGCGCCTGCCCGCTGCCGAAGACTTCCACTAGAAAAACGTAAACGATCAGCCCCATCGAAGCCGTCGCCAAATAAGCCACCAGCTTCATGAACCCGGCGTTCATGAACTCGAAACGCAGCAGGAGCGCGAAGGCCAGGCCGATGAACATTAGATAGGGGTTGACCTCCTTGTCACTCATGTTCGTAAAAATGAGCGCAATGAAGTAGAAGAAAAGCGGCAGGTTGCTATCGTACTTTTTGCGCATCAGAAAAGTCATCGCCAGAACGGCCAGTGACGCTACCAGCAGCGTGGTGATATTTTCCGAGGTTGCGTTCAGGTCCACACGGATTTGATCGGCGGATCGCGGCCGATTCTATAGGATCAGAAGGAGAACGCCAACGAAGTGAATCCGGTGTTGGCGCGATAATCCTGCGCGGCCGAGAATTCTTCGCGGTAGCCGTAATACTGGTATCCGGCGTTCCACCGAACTTTGGGCGTGATGCGGACCGACAGGCGAAACTGCGGCGATAAGTAGCGCAGGGGAAACGTCTGCGCCGCCTGGAACGCGGGGAGGGCGGAATAAAGCCCGGCGCCGCCTGGCGTGGCACGCCCATCGCCCACGTCCTGGACATGGCTGTAGCCGGCGTAAACGTCGGCTCGCTTCAAGATCGTGAAATGGGCGCCCAGGGTCGCAGTGTGGATGTTGCTGATGTAATAGGAGCTTTCGCCCGACACGTCGGCACCCTCCGCGAAATAGTCGATGCCGCCGAGCGTGTTCAGATGCAGCTTGGTATAGCTGGCGTCGATGGAGAACCAGGACCTGGGAATCCAGGAGCCGTCCGCTCCATATTGGCGAGCATGCGACGCGTAGCTGGTAAGAATGTCGGAAGTCGTGTTGTAATCCGACTTGGCGTAGACCCCGGCGCGGAATGACTTCGTTTTGTACTCGACGCGAGCGCGGAAGGCCTGGTAATTGCCATCGCTGATGGGATAGATGGGTTTGTTCGCACGGCCTATTTCGCCGTCGACACTAACAGTAAGCGCCTTGATCGGCTTCAGCCGGAACCCCACCGTTCCCGCCTTCAGCTGGTTGCTCTGTTCGATCGAGGATTGGGACGGCGCAGGATCGCCGAGATTGCTTTGGCCCTGCACGGAATTGATGTGACGGTCCGAATATTCGAATCCGCCACGGACGGTGAACCATTTCGAAGGATGATAAGCGAGGTCGGTCGAATTCGAGAAGGTCTCGATGCCGAGATACTGGAAGGGCAGCACGGGGCTCGACTGGAAGCCGTTGTTGAACTCGGTGAAATACGAATCTCCGATCATGCGGATGTTGGAAAACGACGTTTGATTGGTGACGACAACGTGCGTCGCCGGAAACAGGCTGACGGTCAGATTGGCGGTCAGCGCCGGGCGCTCGGCATTGCCGAACGTGACCACTTGCAATTGAGTCGGCGTGCCACGGAACCCAGTCCCGGAGGAAAGCTCGTCCAATGCGAAGGCGTTCTTTCCGGCGACGTATGTAAATCGTCCGTTGACAGCCCACAATTTTTTGCCTTCGCGAAACAGCCCGACGCGCCAGTAAGGGCTGGTGCCATGAATCGGCTGGGTGGATTGAAACGAGTTCAGCATCTGCCCGGGATTATTTCCGGTCGAAGGCGAAGTTAGAGACTCGGGTGAATTTTCCTGAAAATCTTCCCACCCGTGCATCACGTTCAGTCGCATGCCGAGCACATGCAGCTCGCCGCCCAGCCGGTACTCGTTCACCTGGCGATGGACGTTTTCGAATAGCGGATACTCGTTGCCCTGGGCATTGAACAACTGCATGGTGGTCAACGCCGGCCCTGTTTCCAGATTGCGCGAGTAGCCGAGAAACAGTTTGTATCGTCGATCTGGAAACAGAGTCAAATCGTGATCCTGCATGCGACGGGTGGTGTTCATGGCGTGTTCGCCGAAACTGACCGTGGCCGCTGGATCCACGTATTGTGAGAGGCGCCACATCATGTCGTAACGATAGAGGCGATTTTTTTCAATCCGCAAAATCGCCGACTGGTAAGGATCGTTCCCCAGGCCCTGGGTGGTGATGACCAGATGGTCGAACAGGCGGCCATGGCCGTCTCGCGATTGAACGGTGAGAGAACTGTACAGCAGGCGGATGCCGTCGCCGTAGTTAACCGTGCTGTCGTACATGCCCCCGTCCCCGCCGACGGTCGCGAAGCGGTAGCCGAGCTCGAACGATTGAATGATGTTGTAGTTGCCCGAATTGTCGCCGCGCAGGGCACCGGTCTGTTCATTGGTCGGCGCGACCGGCGATTGGGCCAGTGCAAACGAAGTGAGCGAGATGAAAAGTAGTTTTCTCATCGCATGAAGAGCGCGTCGGCGTTCGAGCCGTGAATCCGCACATGGCAGGTGGTGCAGTTTTGAAACCTCGGACTGGCCATGTTATGGGTGGAGGACTGATGTGTCACTCCGTTGTCAGTGCGGCCAAAGGAGCCGGCCCCGTTGTGGCATTCCAGGCAGACGGTAAAAATGGTGGGCCGCTTCAGCATCTTGGCATTGGTGGAACCGTGCGGCATGTGGCAGGTTTCGCATCCATCGACACGCACGGCGGCGTGCTCATAGACGAACGGCCCGCGCTTGTCGGCGTGGCACTTCAGGCACGGCTCCTCGTTGGCCTCTTTCTGATCGACCATGCGGGGCCGCGAGGCCATCCGCCAGGACGCGGCGAAAGTTCCGTGGGGATTGTGGCAATCCGTGCATTCGACGACCCCTTCGTTCACACGATGCTTGAACGGCATCGAGAACTGCGCCTTCACCGAAGCGTGGCAGCTGTAACACAGCTCGGTTTGCTTCTTGGCGAGAAGGAATTTCGGCGACTTCGAATTGTGGACGGAGTGGCAGTTGGAGCAGACCACATCCTCCTGGGTGTGAACGCTGCGCCGGATGTTGGCGCGGGAAATCGTTTGCGAGTGGCAGCGCAGGCAGGCATCGAGAGTTTTTTCGGGCCCGATTTCGGAGAAAGCAACGATGGTGGCCTTGCCGCCGCGCGCGTCGATGTGGGCTTTCCCTGGTCCGTGGCAGCTCTCACAGCCCGTATTTTCCGGGGTTTCGGCGCCGCTGGCGATGCTCTTATAGTGAGGATTGCGGAAAAACTGGTTGACAATCAGGGCGTGACAGGTCTTGCAAGCGTCGCTGCCAACATAATCGGAGGCTTTCGAAAGAACGGTCAGGAAGAGGGCGGTTTCAACCACCCGAAGGAGCTTCACTACCTCATATAACCACGTCAGGCGTCGTGAAGTTTCGCCAGATCGTAAAAGTATTGTGAAAGCGGAAGTCCAGAAGCCAGTAGCCAGTAGCCACTACGGTGGTCCTTGGATGCGTCCCCGTCCCGAAGTGCTTTCTGGCTACTGGCTTCTGGCTACTTCTTCTAGTTCGTGTAGCTGATGCCGACCATCGGTACGAAATCCATCAGCCAGCCGCCGACCTTTGCGCCGCTATTCGGGGTGATGACGTTTTTCGGAAATGGCGTTGCGTAATCGTGAACATCCACGCGTAGCTGAACGTGCTGCGAGATCTGGAACTTCACACCGCCGCCGGCGCTGACCAGCGGCCGGAGGTCCTGCTGCTGTGTCAGGAGCGCGAAGTTGCTCAGCGGCTGGTAAGCCACCTGAGCTCCGGTGCCCTGATAGAGCTTGATCCCCGCGCCCGCCTCTACGAAAGGACGGATGCGCGATTCCGACGGCGTGGCGTGCCACATCACGTCGTAATGAAACTGCTGCGTGTGGGCGCCGAACGTCGCCGTAGTGCCGCCCGAGCTCAGCGCCAGATTGCCCATCTGGTATTCGTAGCGGAGTTCACCGCTCCAGTGGCCCGATCCGTTATTCCCCAGCCAGACGCCGCCGGCGAGGCCGGTCTGGAGCTTGGCGGAGGCCGATCCGGCGGGCGAGGTCACGTCCTGCGACGTGTAGAAACCGCCGCCGACGCCGCCGCCGACTTCCCATTTCTGGGCCATGGCCGCTACAGTGCACACAAACAGTACTGGAAGGATTTTCATAGGGTCCTCTTTATTCGATTTACGGAATCACGCGCATCGCTACGGATACCGATCCGTTGCCCTGATTAATGACCAGGGGCAGACCGAGGCCGACAGGTGCATTGCCGGGAACAGTCACGTTAATCTGATAGACACCCACTTCGCCCGGCGCAAGTCCGGCGTAGATGACCGGCAGGTTCATGCCACCCAAGGTGACCGTGGCCGTCGCCAACGCGCTCGAGAGCGGATTGCCAGGGGCCGGATATCCGGTCAGGCCCGCGGGATTGGTTTGGCCGAGGCCAGTGGCGTAAATCACCAGCACGTCGCCCGCATGGATCGGATTCGAATCGGTGGCCAGCAATCCATTAGCGGTCCGGATGATGGTCGGCAGATTCGTCTCGGGTCCGGCCACGCCGCTCAGGAAGACGGCGGGAGCGGTCGTCTGGACAGTCAGATTATAGTTGTCGCTGGTCCCACCCGGCGTATGGACGACGATCGTCTCCGCGCCGACCGCCTGGAAGGGCATCTGCGCGTTGATCTGCGTCGGCGAGACGAAAATAAGCGGGATGGGCTGCCCGTTTACGGTGATGCAGCTGTTGGCCAGGGCCGTAGGCACCGGGATCTGGCTGGTGGCCAGATTAGTCGGGCTCAGATTCGATCCGTAGAGCGTAATCAATCCACCCGGCGCGGCAGCCGATTTGCCGTCGGCGGCGCTGACCACCGCCGAAATCTGCGGCGAAGCGACCGAAGCCGAGTAGGTCCAGGGAAGAACCGTGAAGCCGGAGGTTGAAAGAACGATGATCGACGTTTGCGTCGGCAGCGGCGCCAGGCTGCGGGTGAATACCGACACGTTGCTGGCGGCCGTCGGACTGGCCGGCGTCGTCGCGTTCGCCGTCGTCGTGCTGGAACCGGTCGAACCCATAATGGGCGCTTCCACCATCGCCGTCGGCTGGATTCCGTTGCCGGTCGTCAGGTTCACCTGTTCGATTGTTCCCGGGCTCGAGGAAGAAGTCGCGGAAGTGTAATAACCGAGCTGATTCACGAACGAAAAACCGGAGGACGTGCCGGAGCTGGTCAGAATCTGCGCCTTGGGCACCAGCGAAGCATCCAGCAGGTTGGTGCCAACCACGAACTGGTTAAAGTTCGAGGCCGCGTACGCCCCGCTCAGCCCGGTGAAGTCCTTCCGCGAAACAGTGAAGCTATCCGCGTTGGCGTCATAGAGCATGACCGATCCATCCGAGGAAGCAATCAAAATGTTGGCGCCGTTCGACGGCGAGGCCAGAACGGTATCCAGCGGCAGAATGTTCTGATAGACACCGAGGCTCGGAAGCTGAGTGACCACGCGAGCGATCATATCCACCCGTCCCAGGCCCGGATTCTTGCTGACGATGGGACGCACGTGGACCAGAATCGCGTTCGCCGACGCGGCGACCGACTGCACGTAATCGGCCACATAAATCGGCTGCTGCGCTGTCAGCAGGTCCAGATCGAAGACGCTCATGTAATGCGCGTTGTCGCAGCCAACCAGAATATCCTGCTGATCGAAGGTGATGGCCATGCCTTTGGGTGTAGTGCATGTGCGCAGTGTGGCTGTCAAAGTATTATTCGACGCGTTATAAACCAGCAGTTGGTTCTTGTCCTGCCGCAGCACGTAATAGGCGTTGCGCTTCGGATCGGCCAGCACGTCGACGATGGTTCCCGGGACGTCGACAAAGGTCCCGCGTTGGGAGGGATCCTGCGAATTGATCAGCACCCGAATCGACGCCGGAAGATCGATGGCCGTGTTCGAGCTGATGTTGAGGTAGGCCGCAACCGTGCCCTTCTGCGACGAAAACGCGTTCGGATCGACCGACACCGACACCGTGGCCGGCGTCACACCGCTGGACGGGGAAACGCTCATGCCGGAGGTCGTGGTCGAGATCGAAAAAGGCGTATGGCCCCCGCCCGGATCGGTGATGGTGAAGGTCTGGGTCGCAATATTGCGATTGCAGAAGTTGCCACGGAACACCACATCCTCGACCGAGGCGGACAGCCGCGGATAGGATTTGAGACTGCCAACAGGCAGAATCATGACGCCACTGTCGGAGATCGCGTACATCGTATTGTTGTCGGCCGAAAGAATGCTCTTGCCGGCAAGATTCTCCGGCAGTTGAATCCGGTCTTCGAGCGTAAGGTTATCGGAGTCGACGATGTCCAGAATCGGGGCGGCGGTGTTGGCCGTCGCGCTGGTCCCGGAAATAGGGATCTGCGCGTAAATCAGGCCGCGCGACGAATCGATCAAGGTGCTTCCAAGACTCAGCAGCCCGGAGGGGTTGGCGAACTGCGCGGTGACGTTCAGGTTCGCGTCCTGCACCGTCCAGTCCAACGTCGAGAGCGAGCCGTCCTGGCTGAGGCTGACGACGCGAGGGCCGGCGGCCGGAGAAGCGATATAAGTGACCGCCGAGAGGCCGTGCGTGGCGACGCTATAACGGTATTCCAGAATCCCGGTGGTCGTGCCGCCGCCTATTCCAACGATCGTCAATCCGTCGGCCGAAACGGCTGCGCTGGCCTGGGTGAAACCGGCCGGGAACGTCTGCGGCGGCTGCGGAATCGCCTGCGTGGCTGCCTGCGCGATGGTGCGGATGAGCGTCGTCGTGCCCACCGTCGGATCGAAAATGATAAATTCGCCCGCCGTCACGACCAGCGCCTTATTGTCGAGACCGAACGAGACAGTCAAGGGCGCGTTGCTGAGCGTGAACGTCTGCTTGGCATTCGCATTGGTCAAATCGATCAGCGTCAGCGCGTTGGTCGACGAGCCGCTGGTGTTATTCCCGTAGCTGGCCACCAGCAGCCAGTGCGAATCCGGCGAAACCGAGATCGAGCTCGGTTGATTCGGAACGTTAATCGATGTCGAGATCGTGTTGGTGGAGAGCGTCATCACATCGATCCGGTTGGCGGTAAAGTTGGCGATGTACAACACGCCCCGCGTTGGATCGAGGGCGAGATCGGCAGCCTCGCCACCGATCGCCACGACGGTCCCGAACGTCCCCGCGTAGGCGGAAACCGCCGTCATCATCATTGCCGCGGCACTCGCAATCGCCAGAATCCAGTGCTTACGAAACATACCTATACTCCATTTGATCTGTCTAATTCTTTACTCGAAATTCACTACGCCGCCCGTGGTTTGCTCCCGCGTTGTTACCGCCCCGGGCCGGCCTGAAACCCGGGGAAGACGCCGCATTGAAAGCCTCGCGCCGCGCCTTCCCCCGATCGAGACTGACTAATCGTCCACGTTCTTTTTGCGGCGTAACACGATGATCCCGAGGAACGCGATCGCCAGCACGGCACAAACGATTCTTACCATTGAGCTGTCCATGTCCTTCTCCTTTCCTGACAAGAGTAAATTCGGCTACTTTAGCCCTAACCTTTAGAGCAGTACTAGATGCTATTCATCATCGGTACCAGTTCGCGCATAATCTTTACCGCCACCGGACCCACCGTCACCACGAACAGCGATGGAAGGATGCAAAAAAAGATCGGGAAGATCAGTTTCACGCCGAGTTTGGCGGCCTTCTCTTCGGCGATCTGGCGCGCCTGGACGCGCATGAAATCGGAGTGCGCGCGCAAGCTCTGCGCTACGCCCGTGCCGAAGCGGTCCGCTTGAATCAGCACCGCCACCAGCTTCTTCAGGTCGTCGACGCCGGTCCTCTCGGCCAGATTTCGCAAGGCGTCCACGCGCCGTTTGCCGGCCTTCAACTCCAGGTTCACAAATCCGAACTCTTCGCTGATTTCCGGATGCGCGTGTTCCAGTTCTTTCGACACCTGGAGAATCGCCTGGTCGAGTCCGAGGCCGCTCTCTACGCAAACGACGAGCAGGTCGAGCGCGTTGGCCAGTCCACGGGCGATCTCCTTTTGACGCTTCTGCGCCAGGCGCCGCACATATTCGTTGGGACCGAAAAATCCCGCCGCGGCCGCGGCCAGAACCCCGAAAATTTTATTGCTTGTTTCGGCGGAGCTGCTCGTCACCAGCACCGCCACCAACAGCGGAAGAATGATCCCGCAGGCCGCTTTCGCGCCATACAGAATCTTCAGCGCGTTTTCGTTGCGGATACCGGCGCGGATCAGGCGCCGTTGCATCACCGTTACGTCCTTGGGGGACTGCGGAATGAAGTTGCCGAGCCTCTTGATCAGCTCATGAATCGCCAGGCTGGGGTGCACGGGAACATGGTCCGACGGATCGATTCCACCGGCGACGCGCTCCATCGCTTCCTTCGGGCGGACGTACATTTTCATGCCGACCAGCGTCACCACCCCCACCACCACCACAAAAACCAGAAATGCAATGAATAAAATCATGGAATTAGACCTCGATGTTGACGATTTTCTTCATAATCAGATACCCGACCAGTTGGAGAAACACCGCCGCGCCCAGCATGATGTTGCCGGTATCGTCCTTGAAAAAGAACTTGACGTAATCCGGATTCGTATAGAACATCAGGATCGCCACCGCCGCCGGAATCGCGCTCAGGGCGGCTGCCGTCATGCGCCCGTGGGCGCTGACCGCCCGGATGCGGCCGCGCAGTTTGAAGCGTTCCCGGATCACATAAGCAAGCTTGTCCAGAATTTCGGCCAGGTTGCCGCCGGTGCGCTTTTGCAGCAGCACGGCGGAAACAAAAAAGTGCACATCGAGCGACGGCACGCGCTTGGCCAGCTTCTGCAGCGCGATCTCGATCGGTAAGCCCAGGTTGTGCTCTTCGAAGGTGCGGCGGAACTCGCCGGCAATCGGTTCCTGAAACTCGCGGTGAATCATTTCGAGCGATACCGAAAACGCGTGTCCGGCGCGCATCGAGCGCGACACGAATTCCAGCGCGTCGGGGAACAACTCTTCAAACCGGTGCAACCGCGCTTTGCGTTTGCGCCAGATCCACAGGACGGGAGCCGCGGCTAACACCGCTCCCAGCGCCACCGACGCGATGACGGAAGACGTGAACATCCAGCCGAAAATCACTCCCGCCGCGAAACCCAGCAGGCAGGTGTGCACCAGCCTCGCCGGCGCCCAGCGCATTCCCGCCTGTTCCAGAAAATTTCCGATCTTCGGCGCCAGTTGATACTTGTCGACGATTTTTTGCGCCAGCTTGTTCTTGGCCCCAGTGTCCTGCTGCATGACGCTGGCTTCCCCGGCCTTCGCGCCCTTTGCTTTTTTGGCTTTGCTGGTCCCGGAGAGGCGGGCTTTAATGCGGTCCAGATCGCTCGACTTGATGTACTTGGAAACCAGGAACCACGCCAGCATGGCGGCGGCCCAGATCGCGATCATCAGAATAACGAAACTCATTTGCCTGTCCCTCCCGCGTCACACTTCCACGTCATACTTCTAAAACCTCGTCGAACAGATCGGGCCGCAGGCGGATGCCAGCGCTCAGCAGTTTCTCGTAAAACTTTGGCCGGATGCCGGTGGCCGCGAAGCGTCCCACCACTCTTCCGTCCGGATCCAGGCCGCGCTTTTCAAACACGAACAAATCCTGCAGCGTGACCACGTCGCCTTCCATTCCCGTCACTTCGGTCAGCGAAACCACCCGCCGCGAACCGTCGCTTAAACGCGATGCCTGCACCAGAACGTGCACCGCGGCGGCGATCTGCTGGCGAATGGACATCAGCTGCATGTTGGCGTTGGCCAGCGATACCATCACTTCCAGGCGCGATACAGCGTCGCGAGGCGTATTGGCGTGGACCGTGGTCAGCGAACCGTCATGACCGGTGTTCATCGCCTGCAACATGTCCAGCGCTTCCTCGCCGCGGACTTCGCCCACCACGATGCGGTCGGGACGCATACGCAGGCTGTTCACCAGCAGTTCGCGCTGCCGGACCGCCCCGTGCCCTTCCATGTTCGGCGGACGCGTTTCGAGCCTCGCCACGTGCGGCTGTTTCAACTGCAATTCGGCCGCGTCTTCGATGGTCACGATGCGCTCTTTGGGATTAATGAACGCCGAGAGCGCGTTCAGCAGCGTGGTCTTTCCGGCGCCCGTTCCGCCCGCGATGATGATGTTCATCTTCGCCTTCACGCACGCTTCAAGCAGTTCCATCATGCCCGGCGTCATCGCCTTGCGGTCCACCAGGTCGGGCGGCATCAGCTTGTCCTGCGAAAATCGGCGAATCGAAAGCAAAGGTCCGTCGACGGCCAGCGGAGGGATGATGGCGTTGACGCGCGATCCGTCCATCAGGCGCGCATCCACCATTGGCGTCGATTCGTCGATGCGGCGGCCCACCTGGCTGACGATCTTGTCGATAATGCGCAGCAGATGCTGATCGTCGCGGAAGGAGACGTTGGTAAGTTCGAGCAACCCGCGGCGCTCGATGTAAACCTGTTTATAAGTGTTCACCAGAATATCGGAGATGCCCGGGTCCTGCAGTAGCGGCTCTAGCGGCCCCAGTCCGAAAACCTCGTCCAGGACTTCGTCGCTGATCTGCTGCTTTTCAAGCGAGCTGAGCAGCGTCGGCTCGGCATCGATCAGCGAAATCACCGCCTGGCGCACTTCGGCGCGCACGCGCTGGTTATCGATGGTGGCCAGCGCCTCCAGGTTGATCTTGTCGACCAGCTTGCGGTGGAGCGTAAACTTCAGCTCCTGGTATTCCGGCTTGAGGGTACCCTTCGGCTTACCCGCGTTCTTCATCAGTCTCTGTTCCCAGGAGACTTGCTGCGTATTTTTGTTGCCGTTATCGAGCGATGAAAACATAGAAATCCGTCAACTCTCTCATGCCTGCGAATACACCGGTTTCAGCTCACGCGCCGGCTGCGCGACTTTCTTCGGCGGCGCCAGCGCCCCGCATAACCTGGAAGCCACCTGCTCAATCGCCTTGCCCAGTTCTCCGTCGGCGCCCAGCGGTTGGCCCAGCGTCACCACGCGGTGCAGCGAAAAATAATCGTTCGGAAGCTTGGCGTGAATCGGACACCCAAACAGCTTCTCCATGTCGGCCGTGCCGATGTCGTCACGCTTATCGACGCGATTGACCAATACCTGAAACCGGTCCTTCGGAAATCCCAGTTGATCCACCAGCGTCAGCGCCTTGCGCGTCAAATGCAGGCTCGGCAGTTCCGACGTCGAAATCAGGTAGGCGCGCTCACATTCGGAAATCGCCATCAGGCTGGTGCGATTGAAAATCGCCGGCAGGTCCAGAATCACCCAGTCGTAAAGATTGCGGGCATGTTCGATCAGTACCCGCAGCCGCGCGCCATCCAGAGGCTCGGCGTAGGGCGTGGCCGGCGCCGGCAGAATGTCCACGCCGCCGTAATTCACGGTCAACGAGTTCCACAGCGCCACATCCATGTGATCGGAGTGCTGCAGTGCATCCACCAGCGAATAGTTGTGACTCAACTTCAGATAAAAGCCAATCGTGCCGCCCGTGAGATCGAAATCGGCCAGCAGGATGCGCTTCCCGGTGATCCTTTGCAACGAAAACGCCGCTTGCGTGGCCAGTGTCGACGCTCCGGAGCCAGGCTTCGCGCTGGCCATCGCCACCACGTGTCCCGCTTCGGTCTGCCCCTGCGGTTCGGGCTGCACCAGGCGCCGCAGCCGCGCAATCGCTTCCCTCTGCGTCGCCAGTTCGAAGGGCGCGTACAGAAATTCGCTGGCCCCGGCGCGCAGCGATTGCAGGATCGCAATGGAATCGTTTTTCGTATTCAACCCGACCACATGCACCGGCGGCGTCATCGCGGCGATACATTTGATCACCTCGACCGCTGCCGTTAAGTCGCTCGACAAATCCAGCAACACGATATTCGGCTTCAGCTGCTTGATGCGGATTTCCAGCGTCTGCTGCGGCGGATAACTCTTCAGATCGGCCAGAATCTGAAACGTGCGCGTTTGAGGCAGCGTCGCCAGAAACTGCTGCGCCAGCGCGCGGTCTGGCGCGATGAGCAGGGCGGCGATCTCCTCGTTTTGGACACGGGCACTCATTTTGGGCGGTTCTTCCTTTATCTCCAGCCGCGAACTACTGCTTCTTCTTCTTGCTCGTCGGCGGAGGCATGTCCTTCGGATCCAGGCGAACCAGGAAGTCCTTGGGCATGTAGATGGAAGGCTTCGGATCGTTGATGCCCAGCGGCTCGGTGATTTCGGGCGTCACTAGCAGCACCAGATCTTTGCGTTGTTTAGTCTCGTCTTTGGACTTGAACAGATATCCGATGATCGGGAGGCTGCCCAGAATCGGAATCTTGGTAAATGTATCGGCCTCGGAATTGCTCACCAGACCGGAAACCACAAAACTCTGGCCCTCCCCCAACTCGACATCAGTTTCGGTGCGCCGAGTCGACATGGCTGGAATCACGAAACCATTCAGGGTTACGCCATCGGCCGGATCGAGCGTCGAAACCTCCTGCGCGAGGTGCATCTTGATGGTCTTGTGATCCGTCAGCAGCGGCGTAAACTTCAAACGAATGCCGAACTCCTTGAACTGCACCGTCACCGACCCCGCGCCGCTGCCGCCCTGCACCACCGGCACCGGAAATTCGCCGCCAACCAGGAAGGACGCTTCCTTGCCGTTGGTGGTCACCAGGTTCGGCTCAGCCAACGTCTGCAAAATCGACTGGCTTTCGAGCGCCTTCAGGAATGCGCCCAGATTGAGCTTTGGATCGAACGCGAACAGGCTCAGCGCCTGGGTAATGGTGGCCACCGCCGTGCTTGCGCCGGCGGGAACCTGTGCGGTGCCCGTCAACGACGAGTTGGCAAACTGACCCGTCGTCGATCCGATCATGGTGCCGCCCGGCGCGCCCAGAAGATTGACTCCATACTGAACTTCCTTCACCCGGTCGAGCTCGGCGAACTTCACCCGCAGGAGAATCTGCTTCTCCGCGACTCCACCGCCGATCACCAGATTTGGAATGACTGTTTTCGCGAACGAGCCAGCCACCGCCACCATCCGGTCGATCTCGTCCTTGCTCCGCACCGAGCCGTTCAAGGAAAGCGTGTCGCGAGAACTGCGGACCGTCACGTCGTCGGCGGGAAACGTCTCTTTGAGCATTCGCCGCAGTGGCTCCAGATTCAGGTCGACGGTGCAGTTATAAAACGTGCGCTGCCCGGACTTGCTCCAAACGACCATGGTCGCGGACCCCAGTCCCTTGGCGTGCAGCAGGATCTCGCGCGTCGTCGCCGGACTGGCGTCGACGATATCGGGATTACTGGTGTACACCTGGCGGATGTCCGACGGATAGTCGATCACCACGCTCTTGCCGATGGTCAGGCGCAAATCCTCGGCGCCCTGCCCGAAACTCAGGCTCGCGCCCATCGCCAGCAGCGCGCTCGAGATAACAATGCGATTTAGAAAACTAGTCATGATCGTCTGTCCCCTGTCGTTAATACACGTGTCAAATCCACGTCGAAAGAGCATCTAATTGTTCGTCCGTGTCGGCAGCACTTCCACCGTCCGCGTCGTCCCGCGGATCACCACGATCTGATCCGGCGGCGGAGGCGGAGGAGGCGGAGCCACGGCCACCGGCGGCGCCGGCGCGGCGGCTACTTCCACCGGTCGCGGACGCGGCCGCGGAGCTGCTTCCTGCTTGACCGGCGCGGCCGGCTTCCGCGGCGAGCCGTACAGTTCCGATACGTACCGCCCGGCCGTCTTCTCAATTGCCTGATCGCTCGAATTTCGCAGCACGAGCTGGATGCGGCCTTCGCTGTTGGCCAACGTCAGCGTCTCGGCCTGTTCCGGATCCACCAGCAGCGTCACCGTCGGCGCCTGGATGGTCTGGCCGCGTGAATCGGGCGTCATCGTCTGCCCGGCCGACAATACCAGCATGTTCTGCAGGCAGGTCGTCGTCATCGTGCCATCCGAGTTCGGCGGATGGCCCGTCACCAGCACGTCCACCTTCATACCCGGCAGCACGAAGCCCGCGACACCGGCCACGTCGTTGACGCGCACCGTCACCGCGCGCATCCCGACCGGAATGGTCGGCGCCAAGCCTAGCCCCGAGCCCTTCGCCGCCAGACGGCCCTCGAGAATCGGCTCGTCGAGCAGTACGTTCGAGATCACAGGGCGGTCGAGCACATCCTCCACCTTGCTGAAGGCGCCCTTCGGAAACGCGTCGGAAGGAACTTTGTCGACCTTGACATCGGCCGGCTTGATCATCCAGCCGACGCCCAGCGGCCTCGTGGCCACCACGACGTCCTTCTGGTCCGTCGCCTCCACCTTCTTGGTGCTGCCCGACCGAGCCGTCATTTGATAGAACACGCTCGATACCACCAGCGCGAACACCAGGCTGACGCCCAATACTGTTAAAAACCTGCGATCCATAAAATTAATCTCCTAACCCTTCGGCATCAGTGAAAGCCATACGCCGATCGTGATTGCCGGCGCGTAGGGGATCGAATCCCCTCGATCTTTTTCAGCGGCCGTCAGAACCCTTTTCGGTCCGAACTGCCCCCGCAACGTTTGATACCCAACCACTCCGAGCGCCAGGATCCCGCCGACGCCCGCTGTCCATAGTGCGGCTTCAATCAACCGCCCCGTTCCCAGCAGCGCACCGAAGCCCGCCATCAACTTCACGTCGCCGCCACCCATGCCACCCAATAAATAAAAAACCAGAAAGACCGCAAATCCGGCCGCCGTCCCGGCCAGCGCATGCACCGCGCCCATCCAGCCGTCGACGCCGATCTGCCATCCGAATCCGCCCGCCAGCGCCGCCGCCGGAATCCAGTTCGCGATCTGCCGGCGAACGAGGTCATCCACCGTTGCCGCCAGACCTACTAGAACCGCGATCCACACTTGCGTCGTCATGCTTTCCTTTAAAATCGTCGTTCTCGAAACGAGCCGGCTCGAAAGGTGCCGGAAAGTTCCGGCGCCTCCTTCACGCGCTTTTCCATAACCGCCGCTTCTTCGGCCGGCGCTACCGTCTTTTTCTTCTTCAACCGCGGCCCCCCCATCATCAGGGGCGCCAAAAATCCCGCCTGCAAAGCGAATTCAGCCAATGCCTTCCCCGACGGCAACCGCCAGCTCATCGGGTCCATCCACTCCATCGGAATCTGAGGAATCCTCACCGGAACCCGACCGTGCTGCCTTCCACCAAGGCCAGACCCGGTTTTCCCAGAACCCGCATTCTCCGACTTCATCCGTTTGCTCCCATTACTACTTCGGCGGCGTCGGTGGTTTTCATTAGCCTCTCAACGCCTAATGCCCGTACGCCCTAGGACCTTGGTTCCTGGAGGAAATTACCTGTAAGGAGTACGAGGTCCTATCGCCGGACTAAGAGAATCGCCCTACCACTGTCCTCTTCTACCCTCCACCCCTGGTCCCTTTTCAAGAGCTGGCAAAGAGGCAGCTCCGAAGGCAGTAACACACTCGTAAATCCGTTCTTTGTCAGGATTTGCTCCCAGTCCCACTGGCCTCCAGTCATGCGCAGATACTGATTGCCGATGTCCGGCCCGTAAAAATCGCTCCGTCCGTCCACGTACACTTTTTGATTTGGATCCAGATAAATGAGGTAGTCTCCCCACTGGTCGGTAGTAAGTAATCGAGCCTTGAGAATTTCTTCGTGATGGTCGTGAATCATCTTCACGGGAAAAACCACCGCCGGAAAGTCCTTCGGCCATTTAACCGGAGCGCCCATCAAGACTAAGGCCCCTATCAGCAGAAACGGCCACGCACTGATGCGCATGAAAGACGACGCCAGATCACCCGACATCTGGTTCACAATTCCGAACAGCGAGCCCTTTTTCGCGCCCACCGTCCACTTGCGCCACCAATCCGAAACCTCGACCGCGATCACCGGCGCGCACACGGTCACGAAAATCGGCACGTGACGCACACTGCCCAGAGACATGTGTGCGAAGTAGACGATCCACAGTCCTTCCACCACGCGCCGCCGCCGGAACATCAGCCCCGCCGCCATCAGCCCGATCAGCATCAGGGCCTCGAACTGCAAAATATTCTCGTTGCGAAAAACCGGCGATTGAAATTCCTGAATGGTGTTGCGAATCCAGTCCGAACGCAGATACTCAAACACGTGCGTGTGCAGCTTGTATCCATAAGGATTCACCAGCGACACCGCCGCGCAGGCCGCCGTCAGCGCCAGGTAGCGCACCGCGTGACGGAAATCCCCGCGCCCCATCCAGACCTCAACGGCGATTCCGACTGCCGTCAGCCCCAGCACCGCGATGAGGGCCAAAAATCCGCCGTGCAGATTCGTCCAGACCATCGTCAGAGGTACCAGCAGCCACAGCCGCCGCGCCGATTTCACACTCGGTTGCCGCCGGTCAATGTCGATCATCCAGACGGCAATCGAGAGGAACAGCAGCGTGAACATATGCGGACGCGCCAGAAAATGGATCGACGCCGCGCCCACCCCCAGCAGCGAGATCACCATCGCCCACAACAGATGAACTCCCTGCCCTACCATCCGCCGCAGCAGGGACCAGGCAAATAACGAAATCAACACTCCGGCCAGCAGCACCACGCCTTTCAGTCCGGCCGCGCGATGGAGCGCCCCGAAAACGACGTCGCTGCCCCACTCCCAGGCATACCAGGCGGCCTCGGGTTTTGAAAACGAATAGAGATCGTGGTGAGGCACCGCGTGGTGGTCGATAATCCACTCGCCTGTCCGGATGTGCCACCCGATATCGGCGTCCGCCAGCAGCCCTTCCCACCCTGCCGCGCCTCCGCTCATGCAGACCCACACAAACACCGCGACAAAGAAAAGGTCGGAGAGCGACGGAATCGACAGCCGCGCCCAAGGCTTCAACAGCAGATTGTCGATCCGGAGGCCACTCTTGCGAGAAAGGGGCCTGGCGATAGTTTGCGGCGAAATCACCTACGTAGTTATTCGCCTGATGTGCCCTGGTACTTTAGTGCGGGGTGGCTCAAAAAGAGTGATGGCCGCGGATAAACGCAGAGGAACGCGCATCAGCAAAAGAATTGGTCCTATCTGCGTTCATCCGCGTTCATCGGCGGCTGAAATTTGTTTTTCGTATCTTGAGGGCCGGGGTATCTCAATTCCCCGACTGGCTTACCGCGAGCGTTTCCGCGCGCACCACTTCTCCCGCATGCTCCACCCCCAGCATCCTTCTCCCGTGCACCGCCAGTTCGAAACGATCCTTCACTCCGGTCTTTTCGAAAATGTGCATCAGGTGGACCTTCACCGTCCCCGCCGTGATATGGAGGGCTTCCGCGATCTCTTTATTCTTCAGCCCGCCGCATACATGATGGACAATCTCTTTTTCGCGCGGCGTCAGCCTCGGCGCGCTTCGCCGGTCCAGAGCGCCGACCACCTGGTCCGAGAGCGAGCCTTCAATCCATACGTCCCCGCGTCCAACCGCCCGCAGGCAGTCCACCAGCGATTCCACCGGCAGCGTCTTCTTCAAAATGCCGCGCGCCCCCAATTGCAGCGCCCGGAAGCAGTCGATTTCCGCCAGGTCGCTGACCCACAGCACCGGCTGACAGGACGACGAGGTGTTCCTCACGTCGGAGATGAACTGGAACACGACTTTTAACCCCGCCGTCTGGCCGATTAATATAATGTTCGGCTGCTGCCGCCGCAGAGCGTCGAGCGCGTCTGACAACCCAGACGCGGCTCCCACGTACTCAAGATCGTCCGAGGCGGCGAGCACCTTCGCCAAGCCTTCTAGTACGATCGGCTGCGATTCACAGGCAAATACCGTGAGGCGATTCAATACGTTCCCCTTAAAGTGGTTAAGATCGACGGGGAAAGTATGCGGGTGTAGGGTACTAAGTGTCGATTTACACTGGGTCGTATGCTTGGTCCTATCTTTCCTCCCACCTGGTACCGGCCGGACCTTAGGGCTAAATGAAGCAGCTAAAGGATTTGCACGAAACTACCGATCTACGAGGTGAATTTAAATATCCAGTTGGACCATGCCCAACCAGCCCTTCGACGAGATCAGAGCGCGACTGGACGAACACGCCAGTCTTCCGCATCCTGACCGTCAGAAGTTCCTGGATGAAACCTGCGGTCCGGACGAGAGCCTGCGCAGGCTCGCCTCTCGTCTTTACGATGAAAAATTCGGGACGCCGCCGGAAAGCTCGCGGGATCACCCCCGCGCTCAAACCAAGGACTGGCAGATCGGACCCTACCGTGTCGAGCGCGAACTTGGGCGCGGCGGCATGGGCGTCGTGCTTCTCGCTTCGCGCGCCGATCAGCAGTATCGCAAGCAGGTCGCCATCAAACTGCTCCGTCCCGGCCACGACGGCGACCAGATCTTTCGCCGCTTCCAAAATGAGCGCCAGATCCTCGCCAACCTCGAACATCCCAACATCTGCCGTCTTCTCGATGGCGGAGTCACCGAGGAGGGCGAGCCTTATTTCGTCATGGAGCACGTGCGCAACGCGCGGCCCATCGACGAATATTGCGCCTCTCACAACCTCGGGCTGAATGAGCGCCTGGAGCTGTTCCGCCAGGCCTGCTCTGCCGTGCAATACGCGCACCGTTTCCTGATCGTGCATCGCGACCTGAAGCCGTCCAACATTCTGGTCACCGACGAAGGCGTCGTCAAGCTGATGGATTTTGGTATTGCGAAAAACTTGCTGGCCGGATTCGACGATCCATCTCCACAAACCCTCGGTCTTCAGCCGATGACCCCCGCCTACGCCAGTCCGGAGCAGTTGCGTGGCGAGCCCATCAGCACTTCGAGCGACGTCTATTCTCTCGGCGTCGTCCTCTACGAACTGCTCACCGGCCATCGCCCGTTCGAGCTGGCCGATAAACCGCTTCCGGGGATGATCAAGTCCATTTGCGAGAATGAGCCGGAGCGTCCCAGCATCACCATTCTACGTCCTCCATCGGAAAATACGCGCAACTCGAAGTTCGCCGAAAGCTTCGTCGAGCGACTGCGCGGCGATCTCGACTGGATCATTCTCATGGCGCTGCGCAAGGATCCCATGCGCCGCTACATGACGGTGGAACAGTTCAGCGAAGACATCCACCGGTTCATGGAGGGCCTGCCGGTCCTGGCCCGCGGCGATACGTTCTCCTACCGCGCCGGAAAATTTCTGCGCCGCCACAAACTGGGCGCCATCGCCGTTGTCGGGATCGTGGTAACGCTGGCCGGAGGCGTCGTGTCAACCCGACGGGAGCAGGCGCGAACACGGGCCAGTTTCAACGACGTCCGGGCACTGGCCAACAGCATCCTGTTCGAAATCAGCGACGCCATCCGCGATCTGCCGGGCTCCACGCCGGCGCGGCTGCTGCTGGTCGAACGCGCGCAAACGTATCTCGATAAGCTGGCCCGCGAATCGGGCGACGATCTCTCGCTGAAGCGCGAGCTGGCGGAAGCCTACAAGAAAATCGGCGAAGTGCAATATCGCGTCGGCTATCCTAATTTGGGCGATATCAACGGCGCGCTGGTCAGCGCGCGCAAGGAACTGGCGCTCCGCGAGGGGATTAGCAAAAGCGATCACAGCGTCGGCGCGAAGCTCGCCGTCGCGGAGGCGCACATGCGGCTGGGCGAACTGCTGGACGGCACCGCCGGTCTGCAGTCGGCCGACGCCCACATCGGCCAGGCACTGCAAATCCGCGAAGTGCTCTTCGCCGAAAATCCGAAAAACGTCGACGTGCGGGCCGACCTCGCGCGCAGCTATCGCATGGCCGGAGACCGCGAAAAGATGGAGGGTCACGCGCAGGCCTTCTACGACTACAATCAAAAAGCTCTCAAAATTCGCGAGGGTCTTCTGGCCGAAAATCCCTCCGACGAATCGATCCGGCGTCAATATTCGATGGACCTGGTGCGCATCGCCGATTCTCTCGGCAGCCCCAACGAAACCAACCTTGGCCGTTACGACGAAGCGCGCCAGACTTATGAGCGCGCGCTCGACATTCGCCAGGCGCTGGCCGTGGCGAATCCTTCCAACGCCGTCGGCGTCCGCGATGTCAGCAACGTCTATCAGCGCCTGGGATCGCTGCTCGAACATACCGGCGACTTCGAAGAATCCTTGGAGATGAGCAGCAAAGGTCTCGCCATCTCCGAACGCCTCTTTGAAGCCGATCCCGCCAACTTCGAGGTCCGCCGCGACATCATGGTATTTCACGATCAGATCGGGCGGGCATACCTCAAGTTGAAAGATTATCCGGCGTCGGAGAAATCGCTGCGCACGTCGCTCGATGTGGCCAGCGAGTTGATCGCGAAAAACCCGGGGAGCGAGCGTAGTCGCGACGATCAGGCACAAAGCGCATACCTCCTCGGACTCTGCCTCGCCGCATCGGAGCGCGATGCCGAGGCGCTGGAAGATCTGAAATGGTCTACCGCAACCTGGGAAAACCTGCTCGGCAAACACCAGGACAGCGGGCAATACAAAGTGGAAATGATGCGCGCGATGGCCGCCGTCGCCGGAATTCACGCCCGCCTCCACGACATCGAAGCGGCCCGCGGCGAGTACCAGCGCGCTTACGAATTGAGCCTCGAATTGCGCATGCAGGACCGCTTAGGCCAGGAAGACCGCGACATGCCCGCGCTGCTGTCCCAGCAATTGTCCAGCCTGTCCAAATGAGTGATACTGGCCTCATGAAGCTTTCGATCGAGCTTGATCGGGAAGACGACGGCCGCTGGATCGCCGAGGCGTTGGAACTGCCCGGAGTGATGACCTACGGCGCTACGCGCGAGGAAGCGATCAGCAACACAGAACGTCTGGCGATTGAAGTGATCGCGGATCGGATCAAGCACGGGGAGTTGCCGGCGTCAGCACTGAACCTTTCGTTCGAGGTTCTGAGTGAGCAGTTGCCGGCGAGATAGACCGTGTTTGACATACGCCTTTTGCCAGAGATCCCGATCGAGATGGACGAAGGCCAGTCCTTAATGTGGGGAAGCCTTCAGATCGCCGACTTCAGAGAAGATTTCGTGGTTTCCCTGTTTGACTGGACTCCTGTAGCGTGTCGCCAACAATGGAGGGAAGCTGCCGAGAGGCTTGTCAAAGGTGAGCCGAAGTCAGCATTTGTGACTTCATTCGTTCCGCCGACAGACGGCAGTCATTTCGAATGGTGGACATGCTATGGCGTCAAAGAAATCGTTTACGTTCAGAATCAGTTGCGATTTTATGAGCAACTAGCTTCACCTTTCAACCTTGATTCACTTTACGATTACGTCGCTGATCGGAAAACCGTCAGCGAAGACGACGGCTCACCAATCTCTGAATGGCAAATGCCCGTCCAGTGGATGCGTGATTTCCTGATTCAGAGTGCAGGAGAAGGCCGTTGACGCCGTTAGACTGTGAGTGCCGTGCTGGTGCCGTCAGGTATGACGGCCGCCCTACCGAGCCGCCATGCGTCAGCATGCGGGCAGGCGCTAAAATGCACATGGCTACGGTGCGTCTACCCGCTCCCTCATGGTCGCGGCTCCACGGACTACCCTACAAACGTTACTCGAACATGAACAGCGGAGTCACCGGAACCGGAGTCTCCTCCGGCGCCGCCGGATCGCCTGATACCAGCGCCGGCTGCTCGACCGGAGCCAGCGGACGACAATAGATGCCTCCGTCGCCCAGGTACACTTCGAGCTCCGATGGACGCGGGAGCGTTCCCTGAATGAGCGCTTCGCTCAGCGGATCCTCGATATATTTCTGCAACGCGCGGCGCAGAGGACGAGCCCCATAGCTGCGGTCGGTGCAGGTTTTTTCGAGGATGTATTTCGCCGCATCGTCGTTGAGGCGAATTTTGATCTGCTTGGCCACCAGGTTGACGTTGATCTGGTCTGCCAGCAGGTGCATGATCTTCAGCAAGTCTTCGTCGGAGAGCGAGGTGAACAGAATAATCTCGTCCAGACGATTGAGGAATTCAGGATTGAAGGCTTTCTTCACCTCACTCATCACCTGGTCCTCTACCTTGGCGGGCATGCCGGAGCCGGGGGCGCTGAAGCCAATTTGACTGCGCTTCTCTAAGAAGCGCGCCCCGAGATTCGAGGTCATGATGATAATCGTGTTTTTGAAATCGACCGTGTTGCCCAGACCGTCGGTCAACTGGCCGTCTTCAAACACCTGCAACAGGATGTTGTAAATATCCGGATGAGCCTTCTCGATTTCGTCGAGCAGGATGATGGAATAAGGCGCGCGCTTCACGCGTTCGGTGAGCTGGCCTCCCTCCTCATATCCGACGTAGCCCGGAGGCGAGCCGATCAGCTTCGAGACGCTGTGCTTCTCCATGAACTCCGACATATCGAAGCGGATCAGCGATTTCTCGCTGCCGAACAGAAATTCCGCCAGCGCCCGCGCGACCTCGGTCTTGCCGACGCCCGTCGGGCCCAGGAATAGGAACGATCCGGCCGGACGCTTCGGCGATTTCAGGCCCGCGCGGGAACGGCGGATGGCTCGGGAAAGCGCCGAGATGGCCTTTTCCTGGCTGATGATGCGGCGATGCAATTCACCCTCGATGCGCAGGAGTTTGGCGACTTCTTCTTCGCGGATGGCGGTCATCGGGACGCCCGTCCACCGCGCGACGACATCTTCGATATCGTCCTTTGTGACGATGCCGGTGGAGGTATCGTCCAGATTGTACTTCTCGCGCAGCATGCGGAGATTTTCCCGCTCCTTGCGCTCTTCATCGGAGTAGAAACGCGCCTTCTCGAACTCGTGATTGGCGATCGCGTTCTCCATCCGGTGGACGATAAACTTGATGCGCTTCTGAATGTCGGCGACTTCGCCGGGCAGCGTCGTCTGACGCAGTTTCACTCTGGCCCCAGCCTCATCAATGAGATCGATGGCCTTGTCCGGCAGGAAACGGTCGGGGATGAAGCGGGTCGAGGTGTAGACAGCGTTTTCGATGGACTCGTCGGTGTAAGAAACGGCGTGAAATTTCTCGTACCGCTCTTTAATTCCAAACAAAATGCGAATCGCGTCGCTCTCATTTGGCGGAGGAACTTTTACGGCCTGGAAGCGGCGTTCCAGAGAACGATCTTTCTCAATCGACTTGCGATATTCAGATGGCGTAGTCGCGCCGATGCACTGAATTTCGCCGCGCGACAGCGCCGGCTTCAGAATATTGGCCGCGTCCAGCGAGCCTTCGGCCGATCCCGCTCCGACCAGCGTGTGCAGTTCATCAATAAAGATGATGGCGTTCTGATTCTCCATCAACTCTTTCATGATGGTCTTCAGGCGCTCTTCGAACTGGCCTCGATACTTCGTTCCGGCGACGATCAAGGACAGATCCAGGGCCAGTATCCGCTTGTCGGCCAGGAAGCTGGGCACATCGCCGTCGGCGATGCGCTGGGCCAGGCCTTCGACGATGGCCGTCTTGCCGACGCCCGGTTCGCCGATCAGGACTGGATTGTTCTTCGTGCGGCGGCAGAGAATCTGGACCACACGTTCGAGTTCGTAGTCGCGTCCGATAAGCGGATCGAGCAGGCCGTCCATCGCGGCTTGCGTCAGATCGCGGCTGAACTCGCTGAGCAGAGAGCTTTCCTTGGGGCGGTTGGAGGACATTTTTTCAGAGCTCGAACGGGCGATTTCCTCACGGACCTGCGATAGGCGCAGGCCGCGTTCATGCAAAATATCGGCGGCGAAGCATTTTTCTTCCCGCAGCAGACCTAACAGAAGATGCTCGGTTCCGATGTGCTTGTGGTTCAGCCTCTCGGCCTCTTCCGCTCCGTAAGCAAGCACGCGCTTGCACTCATGGCTCAGAGGAAGATCGACCGAGGTCGACACCTTTTCGCGCAGCGTGGTGTGCGCCTCGATCTGCTTGCGGATCGATTCGACCGACGCGCTGGAGCGGAGGAAGCGGTTGGCCAGCGCCTTATCCTCCCGCAGCAACCCCAGCAGCAAGTGTTCGGTCTCGATGCACGGACTGCCGAACTGGCTGGCTTCGTAGCGTGCGAAGAAGATTACGCGGCGGGCCTTTTCGGTATAACGTTCAAACATAATTCCTGTCCTATGCTGACTCTGACGAAAAAACCGCGGGCGAAAGGCGGCCGCGCTCCAGCGCGAGCACCCTGTCGGCGCGGCGGGCGAAATTCAAATTATGCGTTACATGAATCGACGTAAGATTTCGTGAGCGATGCAGGTCGTCGAGGAGGTCCATCATCATGCTTCCGGTCCGGTAATCGAGGCTGCCCGTGGGCTCGTCGGCCAGCAGGACCTTCGGGTCCCCCACCAGGGCGCGCGCCAGCACGACTCGTTGTTGTTCCCCACCGGATAACTCCCCTGCGCGGTGCGTGGCGCGATTCTTCAAACCGACTTCTTCGAGCCTTTGAAGCGACACGGGCTCCGCCTGGTCCCGTGATTGCCCGCGGATGAGCAACGGCATCATCACGTTCTCAAGAGCCGTGAACTCGGCGAGTAATGTATGAATCTGCCAGACAAAACCCAACTCCCGGTTCCGAAAATCGGCCAGCTCGTTCTGAGGGAGCTTGCAGATGTCTTTATGACCGAAGTATATCGCACCCTCCGTCGGCCTGTCCAGACCGCCTAGAAGATGAAGCAATGTACTTTTTCCGGCGCCGGACTCGCCCACCAGCGCCAGCCTCTCGCCGCGGGGGACGTCGAGGTCCAAACCGGAGAAAATCACCAGTTCGGAATCGCCGGAGCGGTAGGATTTGGCCAGGCCCTCGGCATGGATCGCGATTTCGGGGGAAACAAACATGCGCTCAACACCATCTTATCGTCTGGTGGCAGTGTTTATCGAGCCTCCGCTCCCTGCGGTCGCGGCTCGGAAATCGAGGCGGCTATCTACCGAGCCGCGACCGCAGGGAGCGGTGTTCATTAAAACATTATTAACTGGATTTGTTTCGGTGTATGCTGGTTTGGAGAGCGGATTGCTTCGGACTATTGTTGAAATGTGGAGGACCTCGATGAATCGCCATAAGATCTGGATGTTTGGGGCAATGGCTTGCCTCGTCGGATTGGGTTTTTCCGACACAGCGAATGGACAAACAATCACGGCCTTGCCGGCGGGCGGCCTGAATTTCCAAGTGCAAAGCGGGGGGGCTTTCTCCACGCAGCAGATGTCCGTCACCACGAGTCTTGATCCCACCACCCTCGTCGTTACGGTTCCGGCGAATCAAACCTGGCTGACGATCAACGGGAAGCCCTCGGGTACTTCGTTTTTCCCAAATACGACAGGTGTCGCGGGCAATCCACTGATGCTGTCGGTAACGGTGAACACCACCGGCTACAGTTCCGGCCAGAGTTTATCGGCGTTTATTAACATTGGGATCTCGGGGTTAGCGACGTCGATAAATTATCAAGTGACGATGACAGTGGGAACGCCATCGTTGCTTTCGGCCAATCCGGCGAATCTGTCGTTCAGCGGGGTGCAAGGCAGCTCGGTCGGAAGCCCGAACGGGATCCCGGTCACGATCACCAGCAGCGGGGCCCAGTTGAATTACAACGTCAGCACGTCCTACAACTCCGGTGGAACCGGCTGGCTTCTGCTGTCGAATACGACCGGAACAACGGGCAACACGGCCGGGTTCCAGGTGCAGGTGAATCCTCAAAACCTGGCGGTTGGCACTTATACGGGAGTTGTTTTCGTGCAAAGTGCTTCCACCGGCGATTCGGTGTCGATCATGGTAACCCTCAGCGTGACCGCGGGGGCCACGCTAAGCGTGACCGGCACGCTTCAGAACTTCATTTATCAGTACCAGTCCGGACAGGGGAATTTCACCGCGCAACAGCAAACGCTGATGGTCTCGACCGCCAACGCCAGCCTGAACTATTCGGCCACCGTCACCACGACGGGATCGACCTCGGGTAATACGACAAACTGGCTGGTGCTCAGCCAGACCGGTGGAACGGCGACGTCCACGCCGCAGCCTCTCTACCTGAGCCTCTCCTACCAATATGTGGCGTCCCTCGCGCCGGGGACCTATACCCTCAACCTGGCCATCGCGCCCACCGGACCATCCAGCGGTGCCAATACAACGAACATAACGGTGACGCTGATCATCAGCCAGAACGCTCTGCTGCAAGTCAGCACCAGTCATCTGTCGTTCAGCGTGCCTTTTGGGACCAGCACCTCGCAAACGCAGTCGGTCCAGGTGTCGAGCAGTTCCGGCTCCAGCATTCCCTACCTGGTGCAGTCGAACGTGAGCTGGCTGGTCATCAATCCGACCAGTGGTTCGACGACTCAGAACCCGGTCTTTTCGGTCTACGTGAACGCCTCCGGCTTATCGTTAAGTAACACCCCATATACCGCCACCATTCTGGTGCTTCCGAATAACAGCGATTACGGACTCTACAGCGTCCCGATCAGTGTGTCGGTCACCGTCAGCGGAGCAACCTCGACCATTTATGCGGGACCCGATGCCCTGCTGTTCAGCTGGCAGAACACGCTCGTGGCTCCGCCCCTGCAACTGGTGCAGTTGACCAGCAGCAGCGTAATCGGCTTTACGGTCACCACCACCACCATGGGCGCGAGCAATTGCCCCACCACCAACTGGCTGACCGCGACGCAGAGCCAGAGCATCACGCCGGCGACACTATCGGTGAGCGTCGCGACCGCGGGAATGACCGCCGGCTTCTGCACCGGGACCGTGATTGTGACCTACAACAACGGCACCAACGCCAATACCAGCGTGAACATCCCGGTGACGGTCGATATTGCCGCCACGCCGCTGTTAACGGTGAGTCCGCCATTTGGCTTCGGCGTGGTGACGGCCACATCCGGATCGAGCGCGCTGATCTCCAGCCAGATCTCCATCAACAGCACGGACGGATCGGCGCTGCGTTTTTCGGCGACCGCGTCCACGCCCAACTCTCCGACGACATGGCTGTTCCTGGGCTCCTCCTCCGGCACCACGCAGCAATACCTGCAAGTGCAAATCTCGCCGAGCGGATTGCCGGTGGGTACGTACACGGGGTCGATCACCATTTCCGCATCCACCGGCTCGAACCTTCCCAGCGGTGCGCTGACCATTCCGGTAGTATTGACGGTCTCCGCCAACACGACGGTGACCGTGGCGCCGACCTCGCTCGCGTTTTCGCAGTCCCAGAACGCGACGACGCTGCCCGCTGCGCAGACGATCTCTTTGACCGCCACTGGCGGCAGCACGACGTTTACCGCGCAGGTAGTGCCGGTAACCGGCGGGAACTGGCTGCAATTGACGCCTTTGAGCGGAACTGCCACCGCCGCCGCCGGCACGATCTCGGCCAGCATCTTGCAGAATTCGCTGTCGCCGGGGACTTACACCAGTAACATTGTGCTGACATTCCAGAATTCGGCCACGCCGACCGTTACAGTTCCGGTGAGCCTGGTCGTGACCACCGCCCAAACGGTGACGGTTGCGCCGACTTCGCTGAGCTTCGCCTATCAGTTGGGTGGCTCGGCGCCAGCCAACCAGACGCTGAAAGTGACCAGCACCGGAGGAGCGTCCGCCATCACGGCCGCGGCCACCAGCACGGGATGGCTCGCCGTGACCCCCACTACCGGAAACACCGGCGCGGACGGAAGCGCGTTGACCTTGACCGCATCCATTACGCCCACCAGTTTTACCGCCGCCGGGACGTATAACGGGACCATCACCATTACGCCCGCCGGCCAACCGGCGATCACCGTAAATGTGACGGTCACGGTGACCGGCGTTCCCGCTCCGCAACCGTCGACGATCTCCAATAGCGCCAGCGGCGCATTCGGCGCCATCGCCCCCGGGGAATTGATTACCATCAAGGGCATCAACCTTGGACCCTCCACCGCGAGCAACTTCAGCGTCGCGCCGGGAGGCACGTTGAGCGGCACTCTGGCCGGAGTGCAGGTGATGTTCGACACGATTGCCGGCACGCCCATCTACGTGTCCGCTTCGCAGATCAACGTGATTGTGCCGTATGAAATCAGCGGCCGGTCGACCACTACCGTGACCGTGATCTATCAAGGTCAGACGTCGGCCGGGATTTCGCAACTGGTCGCCAGCCAGGCGCCGGGCATCTACACGTTCAGCGCCACCGGCGCCGGACAGGCGTCGGTGTTGAACCAGAACGGCACCCTGAACGGACCTGCAACCGGGCTGACCATCGGCGGTCAGTTTGTCAGCACCACTCCGGCGTCCGCGGGCGCGGTGATTGCGGTGTTCATGACCGGAGGGGGGCAGACCAATCCTGCCAGCACCACCGGAACCGTGACGCCCACCTCGCAGCTTTACAAAATACCCGGCACGGTCACCGCGACCATTAATGGCGTGACCGCTCCAGTGCAGTTCGCCGGCGCCGCACCGGGAGAGGTCACAGGCGTGATCCAGGTGAATCTCACGGTGCCGGCCGGAGTCAGCGGAACAGGGCTCCCGTTGTCGATCACCATTAACGGGACCACCACGCTAAGCGGCCCAACAGTGGCCGTGCAGTAGCCCCATGCGTCAGCTTGGGGTTGGTGCGGGGCGAGTCGGTGTGAAAAACTCCTGGCTCAAGATGTGGGGCGGCCTATCAGCCGGCAGCCGCCCTCTGGGCGGCTCTTGTTTTCAATACCATTAGCCTGCTGGAAGCAGGCTGCCCGGCTGAATAGTCCGCCCTACACGGACCACCCTGGGGCTATTTCGGTCATCGAGGCAACCCCAGGCTGCCGCATGCGGCTTACACCACCAGCTTCCAGGGCTTGCGATATTCGCGAGTCAGATACTTCTTGGCGTCGGCCTGCGCCACGGTCCACTTCTGAGGGTCGAAATCGAGCCGCAGCTTGCTGCGCAACGCGACGTTGCCCAGCAGGCAGGTGGTCGTCGAATGCAGGCACTTCTCGATGTCGCTGGTCGGTTTTTCGCGTGTCTTGACGCAGTCCAGGAAATTCGCCCAGTGCTCGCGGTTGCCCCCGCTCAACGACTTCATCTCCGAAGCTTCCAGCGTCGAACCTTTTTCCGGGATGATTTTGTATCCGCCCCGATCCAGGTACATGGTGCCCTTGGTCCCGTGGAATAAGATTCCGCCGCCCTTATCGAACATCGACTGCGCGTTGCCTTCGCGATTTTCGTAAACCGCGAGAAAGCCCGGGTATTGATACGTCACTTGCAGCGTGTCCGGCGTCTCGCGATTGTCTTTCAGATAAAACTTGTCGCCAAACGACGCAATGCCGGTAGGCATCTCTTCGTCGAAGGCCCACTGCACGATGTCCAGCCAGTGGACGCCCCAGTCCGTCATCATGCCTCCGGCGTAATCCCAGAACCAGCGGAAACGTGAGAAATAATGATCCTCGGGATCCACGCCGAAGCGGTTCGGATTGTAGGCGCGCTTGGGCGCGGGCCCCAGCCACATATCCCAATCGAGCGTCGGCGGGGGTTCCTGATCGGGCGGGTCGCCGATGCCTTCGGGCAGCGCCAAACTGTAGTTCCAACAGCGCACGAAGCTCACTACGCCCAGATCCCCCCGCCGCACAATCTCCGCCGCCTTCGCGAAATGGACCGCCGAGCGCTGCATCGTCCCCGCCTGCACCACGCGCTTGTACTTGCGCGCGGCCTGCACCATCTTCACGCCCTCGTCGACCACAACGCAGATAGGCTTTTCGACATAGACGTCCTTGCCCGCCTTGCAGGCCTCGACCGTCATGTAGGGATGCCAGTGATCGGGCGTCGAGATGCACACCACGTCGATCGATTTATCGGCCAGAATTTCGCGGAAATCGCGAATGCCCTTCGCCGCTCCACCCGGCTGCTTCTTCGTCATTTCAACGGCCGTGTTGAGGTTGCGATCGAAGATGTCGCACACCGCGGTGACGTTGAGGTTGTCCTGCCGCATCGCGTAGCCGAGATTCGACCGGCCCATCTTCCCCATGCCTATGAAGGCAGCGGACACGCGGTCGTTGGCCCCGCGCACGTTCCCCGTGAAAATCTGCGAAGTAAGCGCGACAGCGGTGGAGGTTTTTAGAAAGTCCCGTCTATTAGAGTCCATGACGTGGACTATTATGTCACTCAAAGATTTCTGAAAGGGGGACTTCGAGGACGGGGTCGACGGTGCGCAGAATATCGGTGACGCGGTGCAGATCGCCCGAGGCAGTGGCCTGGTAGGCGCAGCGGCGGGCTGGATCGACCACCCAGACGTTCGGAACGCCCATTGCAAAGTAGTCGTCGATGCGGTCCTGCAAGCGGCTCATCCGATCCTCGGGGGAGAGAATTTCAACGCAGAGGAAAGGAGGTTTGGTGAGGACCTGCTCGTCCGTCTTTCCCAGGAGCACGCAAACATCGGGAATGCGGAATCGCCCAGGGCGGACCTGTACGCACTGTTCGACAATCGCATAGGAGTTCCACTGTGTCTGGCGCGCGAGGAAATACGCGCCCAGTTTCAACTGCAAACGGCCGTGATCCTTTTCACCCAAATTGCGCTCCAACACTGTGCCGTCCACGTAGTCGCAGTCAGGACGGTAGACGGTCGCCAAGTACTCTTCCACCGTGATCAGCGTCCGCGTGGCCATAGATTTACTTTACGACGATATTGACGAGCTTATCCGGCACCACGATCACCTTCACCACCTGCTTCCCCGCAATCGACGCCTGCGTCTTCGGGTCAATCAGCGCGAGCCGCTCCAGTTCTTCCTTCGACGTCCCGAACGGCACGGAAATATGGCCGCGCACTTTCCCGTTCACTTGCAGAACGATCAGTGCCGCGTCTTCTTTCTCCAACGCTTCGTCATAGGCAGGCCACGATTGCTTGAACACCGGACCGGTGCGGCCCAGTTGTTCCCACATCTCCTCGGCGATGTATGGCGCGAACGGACCCAGCAACAAAACCATCGACGGCAGAATCTGATCGAGCGCCGCCCGCGAGAGTCCCGCCTCTTCTTCGGTCATCGTATTGATCAGTTCCATCAGCGCCGCGATGGACGTGTTGAAATGCCAGCGATTGCTGAAATCGTCGGTCATCTTATGAATCGTCCGGTGCAGTTTGCGCAGCGCCCGCCGGTCCGCGGCCGGATCGCCCGCACCCGCCTCCCGACCGATATTGCGCGTCACGAATTTCCAAACCCGCTCCAGGAACCGCCTCTGCCCGCCGACGCTGGCCTCGCTCCACGGCATGTCTTTTTCCGGCGGCGCGGCGAACAATACAAACAAGCGGCACGTGTCCGCGCCGTATTTTTCGATCATCTCTTCCGGGTCGACGACGTTGCCCTTGGACTTCGACATCGCCGAGCCATCGTTGCCCAGCACCATGCCCTGCGTGAACATGTTCGCCGCCGGTTCGTCGTTGGCGATCAGTTCGAGATCGCGCATCACCTTGGTAAAAAATCGCGAATAAATCAGATGCAGAATCGCGTGAGTCACGCCGCCGATGTACTGGTCGATCTCGAACCATTTCGCGATCTTCGCCCCGTCGAACGGAGCCTTATCGTTATGCGGATCGCAGTAGCGATAGAAATACCAGGACGAATCGACGAACGTGTCCATGGTATCGCTCTCGCGCTGGGCATCCTCGCCGCACTGGGGACACTTCACGTGCATGAACGCCGGATGCTCGGCCAGAGGCGACCGCCCCTTGCCCGTGAACTTCACGTCGTAAGGCAACTCCACCGGCAGATCTTTTTCGGGTACCGGAACCACTCCGCATTTCGGGCAATGGATCACCGGAATCGGCGTGCCCCAATAGCGCTGCCGCGAAATGCCCCAGTCCTTTATTCGGAACGTGATCGCCGCTTTCCCGAAGCCTTCGCGCTCCGCCCGCGCGTTCATCTGAACGCGCGCATCCGCGCTGGCGAGTCCGGAATACTCGCCCGAATTCTCCACAATCCCGTCGTCCAAAAACGGCAATTGCGTTTCGCCTTCCACCGGCCGGATCACCGGCACGATGGGCAGCCCAAAGGTCGTGCAAAATTCAAAATCGCGCTCATCGTGCGCCGGCACGGCCATAATCGCGCCCGTCCCGTAGTCCATCAACACGAAATTCCCGATCCACACCGGCACCTTTTGGCCGCTGTACGGATTGATCGCGAACGCGCCCGTCGGCGCCCCGTCCTTCACGACATCACCTGGCCCCTTATTCGCCCGCGCGTCGATCATCTCTTTGGCACGGGCTCTGCCGGTGGCATCCAACAGCTTTTGGGCAACGGGATGCTCCGGCGCCAGGATCACGCACGTCGCTCCGAAAATCGTATCGACCCGCGTGGTGAAGACGCGGATTTTTTCACCGGTGCCCTCGAGCGTGAAATCGATCTCCGACCCCACCGATTTGCCGATCCAGTTCCTCTGCATGGCCAGCACGCGCTCCGGCCAGTTGCCCTCCAGTTTCTCGTCGATCGAGCGCAGCAGCTCATCCGCGTAATCGGTGATTTTCCAGAACCATTGTTCCAGCGCCTTCTGCACCACCGGCGTTCCTTCGTGACGCCAGCAGCAGCCGTTCACCACCTGTTCATTGGCCAGCACCGTCGCGCATTCCGGACACCAGTTCACCAGGGCGCGCTTCCGGTACGCCAGCCCGCGCTCCATCATTTTCAGGAAAAACCACTGGTTCCAGCGATAATACTCCGGCTCGCAAGTGGTGATTTCCAGGCTCCAGTCATAGGCGAAGCCCATTCGATTCATCTGCCGTGTCATCTCGGCGATCTTCTCGAGCGTCCAGTCGCGAGGATGCGCGCCGCCTTTGATCGCGGCGTTTTCCGCCGGCAATCCGAACGCGTCCCACCCCATCGGATGCTGCACGTTGTAGCCGCGCATCCACATATACCGCGCCAGCGCATCGCCGATGGAATAATTCCGAACGTGCCCCATGTGCAGACGGCCGCTCGGATACGGAAGCATCTCGACCACGTAATATTTCGGCTTATCGGATCCTGGATCGGCGCGATAAATGTCGGCGCTCGTCTTGCTGACTGCGAGCCAGCGCTCCTGCCACTTCAGCTCGATTTGGTTGTGGTCGTAGACTTTTTCTTCCATCGGTTTTTCCAGAGTGCCTTCAGCGTGTCGAGATTCCGTCTCTCGTCGCCGTCTTGATCCACGGGCGTCTCCAGAATGAAGGCTTTTTGGCGCAGCTTCGGGTGGGTAAGAATGCGACGAAACCCGTCTATTCCAATATAACCTTCGCCGATGTGTTGATGCCGGTCGATGAGCGACCCCAGCGCGCCCTTCGAATCGTTAGCGTGGATCACGCGTACATGTTCGAGCCCCAGAATGCGATCCGCCTCGGCGACAGTTTTCTTGAAACCCTCTTCGGTCGCAATGTTGTAGCCCGACGCCAGCAGATGGCACGTATCAAGGCAGAAGCCTACAGGAAGATGCGTCATCTGCGCCGCGTATTCGCGAATCACATGCAGTTCCTCCAGCCGACCGCCGATCTGCGCCCCCGCTTCCGCCGTGCATTCGATCAACAGCATCAGCTTGTCGAACTTCAATCCCTCGGCGGCGGCGGTGATGCCTTCGAGAAAATGGAAAATGCCCTGCTCAATCGTCTGCCCTTTGTAATTCCCCGGATGCGCGACCAGGTATTCGGCACCGATCGCAATCCCCCGTACTAATTCGCCTCGAAACGCATCCACTGACTGCTTGCGTATCCCTTCATTCGACGACGCCAGGTTGATCAAATAGTTGTCGTGAATCACCAGCGGCGTAAGGTCAAATCTTTCGCGAGCCGCGTTCAGCAGCTTGATGGCCGGCACGCTCGGCACCGATGCCTTCCATTGCCGCGGGCTCGACGAAAAAATCTGAAACGTGTTCGCGCCCAACTCCGCCGCCGTTGTCGCCGACTTCTCCAACGCCCCGGCAATCGACGTGTGCAGCCCGATTCTCACGAATGAAAATCTTTCACCCAGGCGTGCTTCTTCAGCTTGGCGAGAACATCGGCCGGCAGCGCCCCCAGGTCCGATACCGAGCAACTCGACTCCACCGTCCGCACTTTGCGCATGCCCGGAATCACCGTCGAAACCGCCGGGTGCGACAGGCAGTAGCGCAGGGCAATTTCCGGCAATGTGCCTGGAACGCCCTCCAGATCCCTTTGCAGTGCGCCCGCATGCTCGACAACCTGCCGCTTCCGCTCCTGCCCCCGAAAATACCAGTCGCGAAACTCGCCCTTCTCGAACACCGTGTCTTCGGTGATGGTCCCCGTCAGCGATCCCTCATCGAGAGGCACCCGCGCCAATACCCCGACCTGATGCTCAAGCGCAAGCGGCAGCATCTGATCGTTAGGGGCCTGGTCGAAAATGTTGTACACCACCTGCACCGAATCGCACAAGCCCGTGCGAATGAGCGCCAGCCCCGAATCCGGATCGCCCGCGTTCAGCGACACGCCGACGGCCTTCGCCTTGCCCGATTTTTTCAAATCCTCGAACGCGCGCTTCCATTCATCGCGCTCCGTCCATTCCGTGTTCCACACATGAAGCTGGTGCAAATCGACGGCGTCCAATTTCAGATTTCGCAAGCTCTTTTCCATCGACTCGATCACATACTGATACGGAAACGTGTGCTCGATCCCGATCCCCGCCCGCGCCGGCCATTTCAGATTCATCGGCGGCACCTTCGTCGCAACGTAAACCTTCCCTGGCGCGGACCGCACAATCTCTCCCACCAGTTCCTCGCTATGCCCGTCGCCATACGCCAGCGCGGTGTCAATGAAATTGCACCCCAACTCCAGCGCGCGCCGCAGCGCCGCCCGCGACTCTTCATCCGACCCGCCGATCCATTGCTTCCCGCCGATGCCCCAGGCCCCAAATCCGATGTCACTGATCTCGATGCCGGTGCGTCCAAGTTTTCGATAGCGCATCCCTCCATCATAAATGCCCGTGGCGCACGCGCTCCGCGTGCCGCGTCGACACTTTGTCGACGCTTGTGCCGGGGCTCGAAACAGGCGTCGAGAGAGTCTCGACGCGGCACGCCACGGGCGTGCGCCACAAGGATAATCTAATAGGCAGGCTAGAACATGCTTTTGCGCGTCCTGATGTTTTTGATCCTCGCGTTCGGCGGAAACGTCCGTCTCTATCTGAAGGACGGGACCTATCAACTGGTCAGCGAATACAAGGTCGTCAAGGACCGCGTCAGTTACCTGAGCGCGGAGCGCGAGGAGTGGGAAGAACTCCCGCTCGAAATGGTCGACCTCGCCCGCACCAAAAAAGAGGCCGCGCAGCACGAAGAAGACCTTAAGGTCGACGCCAAAGCCCAGGCCGAGGAGGACGCCGCCGAGCGCAACGCCGTCCGCCAGGTCGAACAGATCCCCTCCGACCCCGGTGTTTACTATATCCACAACGACAAGCTGGAAGTGGTCAAGGTCGCCGAATCGAAACTGGTCAACAACAAGAGGCGGCAGGCGCTGAAAATCCTGTCGCCGATCCCGATGGTCGCCGGCAAAGCGACTCTCGAAATCGACGGCGACTCCTCATCGAAGGAAATCTCCGACCCTCGGCCGGAATTCTTTTTCCGCCTCTCCACCTTCGAACGCTTCGCCATCATCAAGCTGACGCCGACCAAAAAAGGCTCGCGCGTGGTCGAAACCATCAGCATCATCCCGGTGTCGAAACAAGTTGTGCAGGAGATGAAGGAAATCCAGACGTTCAAGAAGCAGGAAGGCGACAACGTTTACAAAATCTGGCCCGAGAAAGATATGGACCCCGGTGAGTACGCGCTGGTCGAATATACTGACGGAGAAGAGACCGTCAACACCCAGGTCTGGGATTTCAAGGTAGTGGCTGTCTCCAATAAGGCTGTCTCCAATAAGGACTCAAAGTAACCTAGATGCTGCCGCTCCTCGCCCTGTTGCTCTCCGCCGACTTCCGCGAACACGTCATCGCCACCGATCTTAAGGGCGGCTACCAAGTGGTCGCCGCCGATTTGAATCACGACGGAAAGCCCGACCTGATCGCGCTCGCGAGTGGAATGACCGACCTCGTCTGGTACGAAAACCCGACTTGGGAGAGGCATGTCATCGCCTCCGGCCTCGCCGGCATGATTAATCTGGCGTTCGCCAACGACCAGATCGTGCTCGCCTACGGCTTCGCGAACGTGTACGCCAATAGCAAGGGCATCGTCGCGGTGCTGAAGCCCAACGGCGATCCCCGCCAGCCCTGGACCGTCACCGATATCGATCGCCTGCCGACCTCGCATCGCATCCGCACGGCCATCTTCGACGGGTCGATGGTCTTTCTCAACGCGCCTTTGCTCGGCCCGAACGCCGTCGCGCCCGATTATCGCGATCATGTGCCACTCGTGTATTACAAACCGGGCGAATGGACACGCAGGCCCATCGCCGCCGACAACGAAGGCGTGCAGCACGGCATCACCGTTGTCAATTGGGACGACCGCAGCCGCGATGCCATCCTCACCGCATCCTTCTCCGGCATCGATCTCTATCGCTACGGCAAAAACAAATGGAAGCGCACCGAAATCTCGAAGGGCAATCCGGGCTCGAGCGATGTTGCCGTAGGCCATCTCGGAAAGCAGCGTTTTCTGGCCGCCATCGAACCATGGCACGGCAATAAAGTAGCGGTCTACACCCAGCACGGCCGCGAATGGCACCGCGAAGAGATCGACGATAAGCTGCTTGACGGCCACACGATCTTGACCGCCGACCTCGACGGCAACGGCCGCGATCAGATCGTCGCCGGCATGCGCGGCAAGCCGTACCAGGTGCTCATCTACACCAATGAAAAAGGCCACTGGACGCGAAAACTTCTCGACACAGGAACGATGGCCGCAGCGGCTTGCACCGCCATCGACCTGAACGACGACCACAAAATCGACTTGGCCTGCATCGGCAGCGCGACAACGAATCTCAAGTGGTATGAAAACGTGAAGTAGTCATCCCCTCCATTACTGTCGGGGTTCCACGTCGCTACAGAACCCCGACAGTAATGGAGGGGATAGACTGAACTATATGCGAGCCCTCCGCTACTCCCTCCGCACCCTGGCCCGTAACCCGGCGTTTTCCGCGGTCATCGTCCTCCTGCTCGCTTTCGGCATCGGCGCCAACACGTTAATCTTCACCGCCGTCGACGTCTTGCTCCTACGCGACCTTCCCGTCGACCATCCGGAACAACTCGTGCGATTGCAGGATATTCACCCCAACGGTTTCCGGTCCTACATTCCGACTTTTAACGTCACCTACCGGCCCCTGCTGCTCAAGCGTGCAAGAACTCTCGAAGACGTCTTCTATGCCATCGATGACGAGTTCGCCATGGAAGTCTCCGGCCACGCTCAGAGCGTGACCTCCGCGGCCGTTTCCGGAAATTATTATTCCACTCTCGGGGTGCGTCCCCTTCTCGGCCGGCTGATCGGTCCGGACGACGATCGCCGCGCCGGATCTTATCCCGTTGTGCTGAGTTACGCCTTCTGGCGCCGCGCCTTCAACGGACGCTCCGATGTGATCGGCGAAAC
>Ga0182030_10000191_pt1 | contig 107423 bp, 92 predicted proteins | sample 812S3MmetaG_FD_121299 | JGI IMG/M metagenome (GOLD analysis project Ga0182030, IMG submission 121299) | Permafrost microbial communities from Stordalen Mire, Sweden - 812S3M metaG (Illumina Assembly) | ecosystem: Environmental > Terrestrial > Soil > Wetlands > Permafrost | place: Sweden...
ATCCTCGATTCCACCAGCGCGTCGAAGGAAAGGGCGGGATTTCTGGACATCGCGATAACCGGCGCGGACAACACCTATTCGGCCGGCGCGATGTCCTTCTCATTTTTCGATGCCAGCGGCAACGCGATTGAGAGCCCGGTCAGCACCGATTTCACTTCGGTGTTCAAAACCTACTACAGCGGCGCGTCGGCCGGCAGCGCGTTTCAAGTGGTAGTGTCGTTTCCAGTGGTCGGCAGTGTGGCCAATATCGGAAGCGTGAAAGTCGCGCTGACCAACGCGGCGGGCGTCGTGAACACGGGGAGTCTCACATTTCAGTAACGTTTAATAGTGCTGCCTGTCGCGTTGACCATCGCCGGATCGGACCCCAGCGGTGGCGCGGGTCTGCAGGCCGACCTCAAAACCTTCCATCGTTTCGGCGTCTATGGCGAAGCAGTGGTCACGCTGATCACCGTGCAGAACACGGTGTCGCTCGATCGTGTCGAAACGCTGCCGCCCGATCTTGTTTTAGCGCAACTCCGCGCAGTTTTGGCCGATATTCCGCCGCGCGCCGCCAAGACGGGCGCGTTGGGAAGCGCTGCGGTGATCGAAGTCATCGCAGCGCAGGATTTTTCATTCCCCCTGGTCGTGGATCCGGTCATGATCGCCAAGCACGGCGCGCGGCTAGGCGACCTTTCCTCAAAATTAATCGCCAAGGCGTATCTGCTGACGCCGAATCTGGACGAGGCATCGGAACTGGCCGGATTCCCGGTAAACGATCGCGATTCAATGTCTCGCGCCGCGCAAATGCTGATCGCAATGGGCGCGCGCAACGTTCTGGTCAAAGGAGGCCACCTCCACGGCGACGCACTCGACCTACTCGTCATGGAAGGCGGCGAGGAGCGGGAATTTTCGGCCCCGCGCATCGAGACGCGGCACACGCACGGCACCGGATGCACCTACTCGGCGGCGATTACCGCGGAACTGGCCAAGGGGACAGGCCTCGTCGAGGCGGTGTCGCGCGCAAAAACGTTCGTGACCGAGGCGATCCGCACCAATCCCGGCCTGGGGCACGGTTCAGGCCCTCTGAACCATTTTGCGTGAGTCGTCTGTCCGCATGCTCACGCATGGCGGTTCCTTGGGGTTGTTCCGGCAATCGCAATGGCCCCAAGCTGACGACGCTGAGGAACCGCCAAGCGTGGGCATGCGGACCGACGTGTGAGATTTCTGGCTTCGGCGCCGCACTAAATAACCGGTGACATTCCAAGCGATCGACCACGCCGTGCTCTGGATGCTGGTCCCTCTGGCCTGCGCGATCCTCATCAGCGGCCTCGACGATCTGCTGATCGACGCGGCATGGGCTTTTTCCTGGCTCCGCGGAGTGTTTAAACCCGAGGCGCGCCTGTTTCCTCCCGGTCCGCGACAGCTGGAAGCGGCGCCGCAGCGCACCATCGCGATCCTTGTCCCTCTGTGGCATGAGCATGAGGTCATCGCGCGCATGCTGGAACATAATCTGGCTTCCATCCGCTACTCCGGTTATCACTTCTTCGTCGGCGCGTATCCGAATGACGATTTGACGCAGGACGCCGTGCGCTCGGTCGCCGGCCGGTTTCCCAACGTCCACCTGGCTCTGTGCCCTCACGCTGGACCCACTTCAAAAGCCGACTGCCTGAACTGGATTTACCAGCGCCTGATCCTGCATGAGGAACAATCGGCCGACCGCTTCGACATCATCGTGACCCACGACGCCGAGGACCTGATCCATCCGGAGGAACTGCGCTGGATCAACTATTACGCGGCGCGCTTCGACTTCATTCAAACCCCGGTGCTGGCCATTCACACGCCTTTTTTCGCCCTGACGCACGGCGTCTACTGCGACGAGTTCGCCGAGTATCACACGCGCGACATGGCGGTGCGCCCGTTGTTGGGCGGATTCGTGCCGAGTTCGGGCGTAGGCACCGGCTACCGTCGTGATGCGCTGGACAAACTCGCGCGGTCGGCGGCCAACAGGATTTTCGAGCCCGAGGCGCTGACGGAGGATTACGAGAACGGCCTGCGATTATTCCGCCTTGGCTGTTCCCAGACCTTCGTCCCCTTGGTTCATCCTTACGGGTCGAAGGAGTGGGTCGCCACGCGCGAATTCTTCCCGCAAAAGTGGACCGCGGCCATGCGGCAGCGAACGCGCTGGGTGATGGGCGTCTCGCTCCAGACCTGGGAACGGCACGGCTGGAAGGGAAAGCCCGGCGAAGTCTACTGGCTGTGGCGCGACCGCAAAGGATTGATCGCAAATCCGCTCAGCCTGCTGGCGAATCTGATTTTCGTCTACGGCTTGTCGACCGCGATCTGGAATCGCGTGACGCCTCTTTCGGTCGAGCTATGCTGGGCGACGCTCTCCATCCAATGCGTGCGGATCGCTGTGAGAATAGGCTGCGTCGCCCGCGTCTACGGCGTTTGGTTCGCGCTGGGCGCGCCGGTGCGCGCGGTCTGGGCAAACGCGCTAAATGCCGCGGCGACGTTCAACGCGGTCGGAAGATACGCGGTGGCAAAGGCGCGGAAGCGTCCATTGAAATGGCTGAAAACCGAACACGACTATCCCAATCGCGCGGCACTGCTGGCGCATAAACGAAAATTAGGCGACATTCTGGTGAGTTCCGGCGCGCTGGCAGCAAGCATTTTAAAAACCGCGCTGGAATCGCCACCGTCAGGGGTCCTGCTGGGCGAGCATCTGGTGCGCAACGGACACCTCACCGAGCAGGCGCTCTGCCAGGCGCTGAGTTTCCAACAAGGCCTGCCGGTCGGATGTGTCGAGGCCTCGGCTGTGTCCAAGAACATCGCCCGCGCGCTTCCCGAACACGTCGTCCGCGAATGGGGCGTGCTGCCGTTCCGCGTGGCCGAAGGAGGCTTGTTCGTGGCCAGCGCCAAACTGCCGACGCCCGAAATGAATGCGTCCCTCCGATCCTTCACCGCCCTCGAAATCCGCCTGCACCTGGTCACGCCGACGGAATTTGAAAATCTCACCGCTTCCCTGTTGTAAGTTGGTAGAGCATGGATCAACTGCTCGCCGCGGCGCTCGACGCGCGTCAACACGCGCACGCCCCGTATTCTCATTTCAAGGTCGGCGCGGCGCTCGAAGATTCCGAAGGCCGCATTCACACCGGCTGCAACGTCGAAAATTCGACTTACGGCCTGACGATTTGCGCGGAGCGCGTGGCCGTGTTCAAAGCGATGAGCGAAGGTATTCGCGAGTTCCGCCGCATCGCCGTTGCCGCCGACACCGAAACGCCAACCCCTCCCTGCGGCGCGTGCCGCCAGATCCTGTGGGAGTTCTGCGGCGACATCGAAGTAACGTTGGTAAATCCGCGCGGCTCCAGCGAAACGCTGCGCATGAAAGATCTGTTCCCGAGGGCGTTCGATGCGTCTTATCTATAGTTTTGTTTGCGTCTGCGCGGCAATGCAGGCGGCTGCGGTGGATTCCATCTGGACGGCTCGCTACGTCGTCACCATGGACGCGCAGCGTCGCGTGATCGAAAATGGCGCGATTGCGGTCACTGGCGACCACATCGTCGCGGTCGGTACGCGTGCCCAGATCGACCGCGATTACCAGGCGGCGCAGCGTATCGACCGGCCCGACGCGATTCTAGCGCCCGGCTTGATCAACACGCATACCCACGCCGCGATGTCGATATTCCGCGGCATCGCCGACGACATGAAGCTTCAGGACTGGCTGGACAAATTTATTTTCCCGGCCGAGGCTCGCAATGTCGACCGCGAATTCGTGCGCTGGGGCACGCGCCTGGCCGCGATCGAGATGGCTCTTTCCGGCACCACGACCTACACCGACATGTACTATTTCGAGGAAACCGTAGCCGAAGCCACCAAGGAAGTCGGGCTGCGCGGCGTGCTCGGCCAAACCGTCATCGGCTTTCCCGCGCCGGATTACAAAACCCCGAGCGAGACGCTGGCCGGCACGGAAAAATTTTTCGAGGCGTATGCCAACGATCCGCTGATTGTCCCGGCCATCGCGCCGCACGCGATTTATACGGTGCCCGATGAAGTCCTCAAGTCCTGCCGCCAGATCGCGAACCGATATAAAAAACCGCTGGTGATTCATCTTTCGGAGACGAAGCACGAAAACGAAGAGGCGCTGGCGAAGCGCGGCAAAACGCCGACGGCCGCGCTCGAATCGCTCGACGTATTAAACGGCTGGACGGTAGCCGCGCACGGCATCTGGCTGGATGACGCGGATATGAAAATCCTCAAGGCCCGCAACACTGGACTGGCGCACTGCCCGTCGAGCAATATGATGCTGGCCAGCGGAGTCGCGCCGGTGGTGAAGATGTTAGCGCTGGGAATCCCTGTGGGGCTGGGCACCGACGGCGTGGCGGGATCGAATAACGATCACGACATGATGGAAGAGATGGATCTGGCGGCGAAGCTGCAAAAAGTCACGAACCTCGATCCCACGGCGATGACCGCCGAAACCGCGTTCGCGATGGCGACCATCGTCGGCGCGCGCGCGTTGCGTCTTGACGCGATGATCGGATCGATTGAGACGGGCAAGCGCGCGGACGTGATCCTGATCCGCCTCAATCAGCCGCACGCGGTGCCGATGTATCACGTTTACGCGCAGCTCGTGTACGCGCTGAAGGCGTCCGACGTCAGCGATGTGATGGTGAACGGACGGGTGATCGTGCGGGACAAGAAAATCATGTCAATCGATCCGGGCCCGGTGATGGCCAAGGCCGCGGAGTATCAGGAGAGGGTCAAAAAATCGCTGGCGAAGTAGTTCACGATCCTTTCACGACGCTGTAGGGAGTGTAGAACGTCCATTCCGGCTTGCCCCACCCGCCTCCGCCGGGGCTTTCTATGCGCAACACGTCGCCTGCGTGAATGTCGAACCGCGTTTTCGCTTTTAGCGAAATCGCACGGCCGCCGCGCAGCAGGGTATTTTTTCCAGGCTTCCCCGCCGACCCGCCATTTAGCCCGTATGGACCGCGTTCGCGCCGATCGGAAAGAATCGTCACTTCCGCGTCGGCCAGGAACCGGAACTCGCGCACAATCGAATCGCCCCCGCGATGCTTGCCCGCGCCACCCGACCCTTTGCGGATTCGGTAGCTTTCGATGCGCAGAGGATATTGATGCTCGAACGCCTCGATGGGCGTGTTCCAGCTGTTGGTCATGTGCGTGTGCGTGGCGCTATAGCCATCGCCGCGCGGCGACGCGCCCATGCCTCCGGCGATGGTTTCGTAATACGCGAACGCTTTGCCGTTCACTTCACCGCCGAAACTTAGATTGTTCATGGTGCCGGAACTGGCGGCCGGGATGCGATCGGGCGCGGCCTTGGCCATCGCGCCGAGCACGGTATCGGTGATGCGCTGCGACGTCTCGACATTGCCCGCCGCCATCGCCGATGGAGCGCGCGCCGCGACCACCGTTCCTTCGGGCGCGATCACGCGGATCGGGCGCAGGATGCCGGCGGTGTACGGAATTTCTTCTTCCACCAGGCAGCGGAACACGTACATCGTCGCGGCGAGCGCGACGGCGTAGTTGGCGTTCACCGGTCCGGCGGCCTGCGGATCGGAGCCGGTGAAATCGACTGTCGCGGAATCCCGATCGATCGTGATCGCGACGCGAATCCACACCGGCCGTGGCGTGATGCCGTCGCTATCCAGGCAGTCTTCAAACCTATAAACGCCTGAGCGCAGCTTTAAAATCGCAGCCCGCATCATGCGCTCGCTGTAATCCTGAAGCGCCCGCATGTTGGACGCCACGCGAGGCGCGCCGTACTTGGCCACCAACTCATGCAGGCGCACTTCGCCGCGCTTGATCGACATCAACTGCGCGCGCAAATCGCCTTCGCGCTCCTCCGGCGTGCGGACATTGGCGAGGATCATCCGCAGCAGGTCGCCGTCGATCACGCCTTTGCGCTGAATCAGAATCGGAGGCAGCCGGATCCCCTCCTGATAAATTTCTCGCGCCAGCGGCATCGACCCAGGGCTCATGCCGCCCACATCCGCATGATGCGCGCGGTTGGCGAGATAAAACGCGGGCTTCTTCGAAGTTTTTATAAAAACCGGCGCGACCGCCGTGATGTCCGGCAAATGAGTACCGCCGCGAAACGGATCGTTGACCAGCGCGACATCGCCCGGCCCGAGATCGAACGCGTCCATCACCGCGCGAACGGACAAAGGCATCGCGCCCAGATGGACCGGCATGTGGTCGCCCATCGCGACCGTTTCGCCCTGCGCATCGTACACGGCGCAGGAATAGTCGCGGCGTTCCTTGATGTTTGCGGAATAAGACGTCTTGCGCAGGACGACCCCCATCTCCTCGGCGATCGACACCATCAGGTGACGGAACAACTCCAGCTCAATTGCGTTCATTTGCAGTCTCCAATGTGGATCAGAAAACGCGCGAAGGCTTGCTTCTTTCCACCGACGGCGTGTTCGATGAGATATGTTTTGGAGCCGGGCGGCGCGGTCACGATCCACGCCGCATCGCTCACCGGCTTCAGATGCAGAGCCTTGGTGCCGGTTTGCCGCAGATCCCAGTTATCGCCACCGGTCTTCGTGGCGTACAGTTCCTGATGCACTGCTTTGCCTACCGAATCGTCGAAGATCAGCTCGCCGCTTAAGGTGGTTTCGAAGCGAAACTGCGCGATCGATCCGAAGCGCGTCTCCTCGAAGATAGGCCTCTCGCGCCAGTTTTTTCCGCCGTCGGAGGTGATCAGCAAGAAGGGGTCCTTGGGCAGGGGCTCCAGTCGCTGGCCGCTGAGCCAGCCGTGGTCGCCGATGATTTGAAGCTGTTCGAATGCGGTGGACCGCGGGCGCGTGATGGCTTCGTTCCAACCCGCCCCCCCGTCTTCGGTGGTGAGCACGACGCCGTACAGCGTCGTTGTCGCGGTGTGAATATCGCCGGCGACAACAATGCGCGAGCCGAACGCATCGACCGCCGAAACTTCGAAAAACACCGGGCATGGCTGCTCTTCCGAACAGGAGAGGCCGAAGGAATCGAAGTCTGCCTGGGTGCAGGTGTAGTCGACGTGCACCGGAGCCTGCGCGAGCATCGGAACGAGAGAGAGCAGCAGAAGGCAGGGCTTCACGTTGAATCGGCCCTCTGGGCCTCCAATTTCTCACTGTACAATAGAATCAAATGCCCGGGCCGCCCATTCCCGCGTCGTTTGAAAGTCTCCGGCACCGTCCGTTCTCATTTTATCCGCCCATCGTGAATGTGGAACACAACGAGTGGGTCCTGCGCCGCGCCGACTGGACGGATTTCCGCGTCATCAACACCAAGACAAAAGCCGAACTTTGCGTGCCGCGGCGGTTTGTCGGAGAAGGCGCGCTGGTGGAAGAGCCGGTCATGATTGTCGGCTTGGTGAAAGAGCTCGAATACCGCGAAGGGCAGGTTCTGCCGCACGTGCGCCGCGTGATCGAGATGCCGCGCGCGGTAAATGCCGTCGCGACCTCAACAGCGATCGGCCCGCCGCGCATCGCACCGGTGGTAGGGATTCGCATCGAAGCGGAGCCAAGATCACGCCTGTGGCGCGTGCTGGTGGCGGCCGTGGCGGCGGCGGTGTTGGTGTGCGTCGCGGTGGTAATTCTCGTTCAGTCCGTGGTCATTCCTCACAAGCACGCGGTGTCGAAGAAACGGTGAAAAAGCATATCGGTGTTCTCGCCGGCGCATTTAATCCGGTGACGTGCGCGCATCTGGCGCTGGCCGAAGCCGCGCGTAAAACGGTCGACGAAGTGGTGTGCGTGGTGCCGCGCGCTTATCCTCACAAACATTTTCATGGCGCATCGCTCGAAGACCGGATCGCGATGCTGAAGCGCGTCATCGATCGCGTCGAAATCACCCAAGGCGGGCTGTTCATCGACATCGCGCGCGAATTGCGAACATCCGGCGCCGAAGTTTCCTTCATCTGCGGAAGGGATGCCGCGGAGAGGATCATCCATTGGGATTACGGCGAGCCCGGCGCGATCGAGAAAATGCTGAATGAATTTTCGCTGTTGGTCGCCGAGCGCGGCGGAGCCTACGAGGCCCCCGCACATCTGCGGCATCGAGTGCGGCGGCTTCCGCTGGCGGAAGATGTGAGCGACGTATCGTCAACCGAAGTGCGGCGCCGCATCGCAGCCGGAGAACCGTGGGAACACCTGGTACCCGCGGCGATTATTGACCAGGTGCGAGCAATCTATGGCGAAAATCCGGTGGTTCGGCAGTCCCCTGGCTGACGCCAGGGGTTATAACCCCGTCCCGTAAGGGCGGGGAATCGCTTTTCGATAGCCCCTCGGCTGCCATGGACGGTGCGGCGCGTCATCGGGGAAGCGATCCCGGAACAATTGCGGGTGTGGATGGCGGAGCCAGCGCTTCCGCTGGTCGACCCACGAACACCGCAGCCGGAATCGAAAGCCGTTTCGCAAAAGGCATTCGATCGGACGGAGCACAAGGCCAGCCATACTACGCACCCTCGGCGACGTCGCGCTCGCCCTGCTCGACATTCACTTTGAGCAGGACCAGTAACCCCGCGACGAAGAAGAACAGCAGCGAGAGAATCGCCACTCGAAAACTCTTCGTGAATTGCAGCGCCAGGCCGAACATAATCGGGCAGAGCCAGCTTGTTCCTTTGTCGGTGATTTCGTAAACGCCGTAATACGCCGCTTCCCGACCCTTCGGCACCAACTGCGCGAATAGCGACCGGCTGAGCGCCTGGCTCCCGCCCAGCACCAGCGCAACCACCCCCGCCATCAGGAAAAATTGTACTGACGTTGTGACGAAAAAAATGTCGAGCACCACCCCGATCCAGATCAACAGGCTGACCACGACCGCTCGTTTGGCGCTGGTCTTCGACGCCACCCAATTAAACCCCAGCGATCCGAAAAACGCCACGAACTGCACCATAAGAATGGTCAGCGTCATCTGCGCCTGGGGAATTTTCAATTCATCCGCGCCGAACTGCGAAGCCAGCGCGATCACCGTTTGGATGGCATCGTTAAAAAGCAAAAAAGCGATCAGGAAAAGCCCAGCCTGCGGATAATGCGACAGCGATTTGAGCGAGTGCGCCAGTTGTTCGATGGTTGTCGCCAGTGCGCTTTTCCCGCGAGGCACGCTATGCGCCGGTCCACGATTGTGCAGCGTCAGCAGCGTGGGAATCGTGAAAATCGCCCACCACACGCCGGCCGAAGACAGGCTGATGCGGACGGCCATTCCTTCGGTGATTCCGATTTTCCCCGCGCCCAAAAACAGCGCCAGGTTCAACGCCAGCAGCACTCCTCCGCCGATGTATCCGATGGCGTAACCTTTCGACGACACGGTGTCGCGGTCGGCGGGCGCAGCAATCTCCGGGAGGAACGAATTGTAAATCACCTCCGCCGCGCCGAACGCCACGTTGGCGATCAGAAACAAAATCCCGCCCATCAAATAATCCGAGCCTTCGAGGAAGAACATCGCCGTGGTGGCCAGCGCGCCTAGATACGCGGTCGCCCCGAGCACTTCTTTCTTGCGCCGTCCGTAATCGGCGATGGCGCCCACCATGGGTAGAAAGAGAACCTGCAAAACCACCGACAGGCTGACCGCGTAGCTCCAAAAACTCCGAGCGTATACGGGAATTCCCAATGGATGCACGTAGCCGTTCGCATCCGCGCCGTTGGTGGCAAGCGCGGTGAGATACGGCCCCAGGAACAGCGTGATGACGGTGGTGTAAAACGCCGAATTGGCGAAATCGTACATGCACCAGCCGAACTGCTCACGCCTGGTATACTCGATCACTATTTGGCCATTTCCACTGCCATTGCCTGCAACTTCACGTAATCTTTCTTGCCGTTGCCGAGCAGAGGCACCTTGTCCAGATGAATTACGCGGCGCGGCAGCGCGAGATCCGGCAGGCCATGCTCATGAGCCGCGACGAGAAGGCGTTCGCGCTTCAAATCCGGGTCGTCGGTGAACAGGATGATCGATTCGCCGCGCGATTCTTCCTTCACCGCGGCCGCTGCGTGCATCCTCTTCGGCGATGCGGCCACCGCGATGCGCTCCACCACCTCCAGCGACACCATCTCTCCCGCGACTTTCGCGAAGCGCTTCAGACGCCCTTGAATGGTGATGTGGCGGCGCGAGTCCATGGTGACGATGTCGCCTGTGTCGTACCAGCCTTCGCCGAATTGCGATTTCGGAGGCTGCAACACGCCCGGCGCGCCGGCCAGATAATATCCCATCATCACGTTCGGCCCGCGCACGTGCAGTTCGCCGCCGGTCTCGATTCCTTCGACAGGCGCAAGCTTGCATTCAATGCCCGGCATCGGCTCGCCCACCGACGCGGGCTCCGAGGACATGGGCGTATTGACCGAGATAATCGGCGAGCATTCGGTGGCGCCATAGCCTTCGAGAATCCGCAGGCCGAACTTTTCGGAATAAGTGCGGCGGACCTCCGCGCTCAATTTCTCCGCGCCGGAAACAACGTAGCGCATTTTGTAGAAATCGTACGGATGAGCGAATTTCGCGTAATTGCCCAAAAATGTGCTGGTGGCGAACAGCACCGTGCAATCGCGATCGTAGGCGATTTCGGGAATCACGCGATAGTGCAGCGGCGACGGATACAGAAAGATACGCGAGCCCGAGGTCAACGGCAGCACCAGGCCGGCGACCAGCCCGAATGAGTGAAACAGCGGCAGCGCGTTCAGAAATTTGTCCTGGAACGAAATTTCAATCACCGCCCGCGACTGCGCGCAGTTCGCCAGAATCGACGCATGGCTCAAGGCGACGCCTTTCGGCTTGCCCTCCGACCCGGAAGTGAACAGCACCACCGCCATATCCTGCGGCCGCGCGCGCTTCATCGCCGCCTTCGGGAATCGCAGCGCGAATAATACCAGCCACAGCTTGTCGAAAATGCCGAAGTGTTTCCGAATGTCCTCCAGATACAGAACGCGCGCCGCGGTGAAATTGTCCATCATCACCGTGAGCTTGGCCTTCTCGATAAATGCGCGCGACGCGAAAATTGTCTTGATTTCGGCGATGCGGCAGGCGTTCTCCAGCCCTTCGCGGCCGGACGTGTAATTCAGCATCGCGGGGATGCGGCGCATCGCCATCATGCCGATGATCATCCCGGCGGTGGGCGTCGCGGTGGGCATCAGGACGCCGACCCTCTCTCCTTCGGCGGTCCATTTTGCCGTCAGCCGTCCCAAAGCCAGCGTCATCTTCAACAGGTCGCCCAGCGTTTCTTCTTTTCCGCGAATATCCTCGATCATCGGGCGGTGTTTGCCGAATTGCTTCACTGATGCGAGCAGCACGTCGGGGATGGTCGTCTCCTCGCGCGAATCGAATTCTGCGATCTGCATGATACGGCGCAGTTCCTCGCTGGCCAGGCGGCGCCGGTCGCGCGCGCGGGGAGCGTCGGGCATGGGCAAGGGCAGCGGCGCGTGCATGGTCAGCGTCATTTTCGGAAACCAGCGCAGCGGAAAACCCGCCGGCATGCGCGAAAAATGCGAATTCTTCGGCCCGTGGATATGCAGCGGCAGCACGTGCGCGCCGGATTTTGCCGCCGCGAACGCCGGTCCGTCGTAAATTTTCATGCGGCTGCCGGTGACGGTGATGCGGCCTTCGGGGAAAATCACCACCGGCGCGCCGGATTCGAGTAGCGCGATCACCGTCTTCATCGCCAGTGGGCTGGTGGAATCGATCACCAGGTAGTCGATGAAGGAAAGGAGGAGTTTGAAATGCCACTTCGCGGCGATCTGGGAATGCACCAGGTAGGTCGGCGCGAACGGAAGAAATGCCCCGATCAGCAAACCGTCGATAAACGATTGATGGTTGGAGACGATCAGCGTCTTGCCGGCGGGTTTGGCATAGCCGCGCAACTCAGCGCGAAACAGCAGACGGAGCAGGAGGCGAATAATAACGCGGGCAACAGGAATCAACATTTGAAGAGCGCCGGATTATTGTATCCCACCCTATCCCCTCTATGACTGTCGGGGTTCCACTTGCGCCTATGGAACCCCGACAGTCATGGAGGGGATCGCCGTCGTCACATCCTCTCCAACTGATCCAGCAGCCGTACCATGCGCGGCGCGGCGTCGCGCTTTCCGCCGAATCGGAACTCGACATAGGCGGAAGTCAAATCGTCCACCAGCGGCGAGAGTTCGGTAGGCGGCAGCACGCGTGCGAATTCGGAAGGCGTTAGCCACGGTGGTTTCTGGATGCCGCGCCGCTCCAGCAGGCGCAGCATTCGTTGGTAGAGCAGCGTCGCGTCGGAGGCTTGGCCTTCGCCGCGTCTCATCCGCCGCACGCGCATCGCGCCGCGCCATTGACGGGCCGCGGCCGGCGCCACCAGCACTAAGACGATGGCGGCGAACATCACCATGGCCGCCTTCGGCGCGTAGCCGGAGCCTGACCGCGCCGCACCCGCCAGCCATTGGGCCGCGCTGTCCATCCAGTGCAGTTTCACGCCGCGCCCGGATTGTTGCACCTTCGACGCGAGCACGATCTGGCGGTCCAGGTTATAGCTGAGAATCCAGTCCTGCCAGAACTGGTCGGCGGCGTCCAGGAACATGGCCGCTCGCGCCATCAGCGCGCTCTCGTTCGCTCCTGGATCGGGCGGCGTCGGATCGTACGTCGTCCAACCGCGGCTGGGAATCCACGCCTCCACCCAGCTGTGGGCATCGGAGGCGCGCACCACCTGCCATCCGGTCAGGGGATTAAATACCCCACTTGAAAACCCGGTGACCACGCGCGAAGGGATGCCCACCGTGCGCAGCATTACCGCCATGGCCGAGGCGAAATATTCGCAGTGGCCTTTTCTCCGGTCGAACAGAAAATTCGCCAGCGGGTCCTGCACCGAAGCGGGCAGCAGCTGCAGCGTGTATCCGTAATTGCGGCGCAGATATTTTTCGATCGCGCGAGCCTTCGGATCCTCCGTCGCCGAGCCCTCGATAATCTCGCGCGCCAGGCGCGGAATGCGCAAGTCGAGGTTGTCCGGCAGCAGCAGAAGGTCGTCGCGCTCGAACGGCGGCAGAGGATCGGGAGGCGTGCGCGGCGTGGACAATTCGTCCTCCACCACGCTTGCGGCCACGTATTTCAGGCCGCTTGCGCCGCCGTCCGTCACGCGCAGCGATCCTCCGCTGGTGCGGCGCAACACGGGAGTATTAATGCTGATCGATTCGAGCGAGTTCGCGAAAAACAGCGTGTCGGGCGCGATCTCGCTCATCTGCACGCGATACACCAGGCGCTCGGCGCGCCGCATGTGGCGCTGATGATCCAATCTCACCTGGTGCGTGTCGGGCGGAACGTGGATAATCTCCTCGCCTCCCGACGGGTTGAACCAGCGCTTGCCGTCGAACTCGGTCAACGCCGCGCCGCGCCAGCGGACGTCCAGCAGCCCTTCGCCGATCTCCTTGTGAATATGCATCACCGGAGCGCTGCTCTGCTTGATCTCGCCGATCTTCCCCAGCGTCACCTCGCTCGAAAAACCGGGCAGGTGATAGCGCTGCGGGACGAAGCGTTCAATGGCGGCGCGCGCGGTTCGCGGCAGCACGAAGAACAGCGCGCCCGTCATCAACAGGATTCCCGAAAACAGGAAAATCGCCAGTGTGGCCAGCCTTCGCGGAAAGGCGCGCAGGCCTCCGCGCACCACGGTTCTGGGTTTTTGCGTCGATACGCGTACTTCGCCGCTTGAAAACGACGCGATTGCGAACAGCATGAACAGCGCTAAAAACGCGAAGAAGCTGAGGTTGGTGGAAAGAATCGCCGCGGCCAGCAGTTCCAGCACGGCCAGCAATTTCAGATAGGTGTAATCGCGATCGGAGCGCGCCGTCAGTACCTTGCACACCAGGAGGAAAAAAATGAAGTGCACGGTGGCCGGCATAAATGCCCCGGAGACGTACAGGTAATCGAGCGGATAAAACGCGACGAAGCAGAGTGCCAGCGCGTCGGTCAGCCGGCCGGAGATGTCCACTTGAATCACGCCCGCCGCCATCAGCACCCGCAGCAACAAGGCGCTCAGCGTGAGCGAGGCAGTGGGCCAATCGAGGTATCCCGACGCGGCCACCGCGAAAAATCCCGAGGCCACCATCCCGAGCAGGGAAAACTCGAAAAACCGCGCCACGGTTTTCGGCGGAGCGGGCGTCGGGGAGGCGGGCTGGCCCATACCTTATGCTACATGTATTAGGTGATCCTTTCGCTTCACCAGGACCGGCCCGAGTCGGCCTCTTCGTTCGAACGCTTTCAGGCAGCGTCTGTCTTGAAGAGCCTCAAAGCGCTCGATTCCAGGGCGCGGCGTAAGGGTCTGGAGTCGCTCGACCCGGAGCGCGGCGCGCTGATTCCGATCGGCATGGAGATCGAAAACGGACGCGTGGTGAAGAACGGCTACGGCGTTTTCGATCTGTTGTGGCAGGCGGAAGAGCATCCGGAGTGGCCCGAAAAAATCGCGGCGGAGCTCGACGAAATTCGGGCGGGCATTCGCGCCGCGCATCGCGTGGGAGTGCAATTCCTGATCTGGGCCGGCATGGGCGGCTCGGCGGAAGATAAGGCGATGTATCAGGCCGTAGGATTGTTGCGGCGAGGGCCGCGGCTCTATCTGCTCGATTCCACCGACCCGGCGAAGCTCGAATTCATATTCTTGGACATGAAAAAGCGCAGCGGTTTAAACGACCGGGATCTGCTGCGGCGCACCTTGGTCGTGGGCATGGCGATGGGCATGACCTCCTATGAGCCGGTGGTGAATCTCGAAAAGCTCGCCGCAATGTACGACGCCGCGGGAGTCGATTCGCGTCCCAATTTTTATTACATGACGTTCCCCGGGTCGCTGCTCGATCAATTCGCGTCCAAGCGCGGTTACCGGCGCGTGCCGCTTCAGCTCGATGAAGACAACACGACAGCCGGGAGGCACAGCGCGCCGATGAATCGAGGCAGCCTGTATGCTTTGGGCCTGGCCGGCGTGGATTTGGGCTCCTGGATGGAAGGGGCGTCTTTGTCGGAAGAAGAGGTCGATACCGCGTGGCGGCTGGCGTCGTTCCTGCACGTGCAGGGATTGGAAGCTCGCGACAAGGTGACGCTCCTGTTGCCGCGCCAGTGGGCCGGCGCCGGGATCTGGACCAAGCAGGCGTTTGAAGAAAGCCTGGGCAAGTCGACCGAATACGGATTGAAGATCGTGACCAACGAGCGCGTGCGGCTGACCAACTATCGCGCGCCGAAGGATGCCGCGCAGGACCGCGTGTTCTGGTGCGTGCAGTTCAAGGGCGCGCAAAACGAGAAACTGGCGCTGCTGCGCCGCGCCGGGTATCCGGTGGCGGCACTGACGATTCTCAAGGATGCCCCGCTTTCGCGTTACATGCAGTTTGTCCATTACGTCGTTTTTGGCCTCGCGTGGCTGCGTAAAATCAATTTCGTGACGCAGCCGAATGTGGAATTGTACAAAACCATCACCAACAAACTATTCGCGGAATCGGAGCGCGCGGGCGGTCTGGCGAATACGGCGGAGTGGCGTCAGACCGAGGAAACGCCGCGCAAATCCGTGTGGCGGGGGCGCGTGACGCTGCGCTGGGACCGTCTGCCCGAAGCGGTTCCGGAACAGGGCACCACCGCTCCGGCGATCTATGCGTCGCTGGTGAAGCATTTCACGAGCGACCGCCAGGCGACCTACGGAGAGCTGACATTTTTCGGCGACACGCGCTATTCGCCGCGCGGCAAGGCGGTGCGCGCGGTGCTGGAACGGGCTGCCGAAAGGTTGTTTCACGCCCGGCTAAAAATGCCCGCGGATGTCTACGAAGGCCCGGCGATGAACCATTCGTATCACGAGATGATCATCGGGCACGGCGGGTGTTTTTCGACCATCGTCGTCGCCGAGAGCGGCGAAAAGGCCGACTATCATCGCGCGCAGTATCTGGCCACGCAAATGGCGCTGGCCGAGCGCGGCCGGGCGGTGGTGTCCATCACCCTGCGCGACCTGGAAGACGCGTCGCTGCGGGCGCTCGACGAGTTTTTCCGGCAGGCGGCGACACTGGTCAGGCGAGCAAAGTAACATGGCACGATTCCGGCCGCCGGGGGCGAAAAAGAAGGTCCCGGAAAAAACATCGCGCGGACTAATTCCCTGCCTTGTTGTCCTCATCGGTGGGTTAATCTTGATATTTGTCCTGTTTTACCTATCCTTGAATTCTGGAAAATAATGAGAATCGATAAAAGAGACGCCGCCCAGATGCGGCCGGTCACTGTCACGACCGATTACTTGCTGACTGCCGAAGGATCAGTGCTGATCGAAGTGGGAAACACGCGCGTGCTGTGCGCGGCTTCGATTGAGGATTCCGTGCCGGGATTCCTGCGGGGATCGGGAAAAGGATGGGTGACGGCCGAATATTCGATGCTGCCTCGCGCCACCGCCACGCGGACGGCGCGCGAGGTATCGAAGGGCCGGGCGTCGGGAAGGACGATGGAGATTCAGCGATTGATCGGGCGCTCGCTGCGCTCGGTGGTCGATATGGACGTGCTGGGCGAGCGCAGCGTGATTCTCGATTGCGACGTGCTGCAAGCCGACGGCGGCACGCGCACGGCGGCGATCACCGGGGCGTACATCGCCATGTCGATGGCCTTGCGGCAACTGGTGAAGTTCGGCACGCTGAAGAAGTCGCCGATTCGCGATTGCGTCGCCGCGACCAGCGTCGGCATTGTGAATGGCGAGGCGATGCTCGACCTCTGCTACCAGGAGGACTCGCGCGCCGAGGTCGATATGAACGTGGTGATGACCGGCGCGGGCCAGTTCGTCGAGTTGCAGGCGACGGCCGAGAAGACGGCGTTTGGCGACACGCATCTGGCGTCGCTGCTCACGCTGGCGCGGAAGGGCGTGGGCGAATTGATCGAAGTGCAACGAAAATTCGAATGAAGATTTACTGCGCGACGTCGAATCCAGGGAAGCTGCGCGAGTTTCACCTGGCGGCGCCGGATTTTGAAATTGTCTCCATTTCTTTGCCGGCGCCGGAAGAGACGGGCAAGACCTTCGAGGAAAATGCGCTGCTGAAGGCTCGCTATTATGGCGCGCATGTTAACGGATATTTGTTCGTCGACGATTCGGGCATTGAAGTGGATGCGCTAGGTGGGCGGCCGGGCGTGGCTTCGGCGCATTTCGACAACGATTGGCTCCTGGAACAATTAAAAGGGGTTGAAGATCGAACGGCTCGATTTGTTTGCGTCATCGCGTTGATTAAGGGCGATTTCGTAAAAATGTTCAGAGGTGCTGTCGAAGGACGCGTGACTGAAGAGCCGCGCGGCGCGAACGGATTTGGGTACGACCCGTTGTTCTACTACGAACCGTTCGGCTGCACGTTCGGCGAAGCGGATGCTGACGCAAAAATGAAAGTCAGTCATCGGGCCAAAGCGCTCGAAGCGATGTTTACTTTTTTACGTAGCGCTTCCATTTGAGGAAGCCGATCTGCGTTTTGGCGTCCAGGATCTTGCCCGACTCGATGGCTTTGTCGAGTTCCTTCGCGGTGAACCAGCGGGTTTCAATGCGCTCGTCTTCCATCGGTTTTTTCTCGCCCTCGGTCAATTTGGTGGCGAGATAAATCGTCATTTTCTCCGCTAAGAAGCCGGGGCTGGCGTAGAATTCAGCCAGCTTTTGCCATTTTTTCGCGCGATAGCCGGTTTCTTCGATTAGTTCCCGTTTGGCGGCCACGAGCGGGGTTTCGCCTGCGTCGAGGCGGCCTGCCGAGAGTTCCCACATGTACTGCTGGGCGGGCAAGCGAAATTGTTTCACCAACAAAATACGGTTCTTTTTATCCACCGGCATGATGACCGCGGAGCCACCGTGATGGATGATGGCTCGTTTGATTTCGAAGCCGTCGGGATCGAGCGCAGTATCTTGGGAAACGGTAAAAATCGGCGTTTTGAGGAGTTCTTTGGATGTGATGATTTTCATTTGGCGTGAATTAAGCGCGCGAAGTCCTGCGCTGAGTGTGTATTTAGAATATCTGACGCTTCGAGCCAGCCGCGGCGGGCCATGCGGACGCCGTATTGGATGTTCAACAGGTGCTTGGGGTGATGAGCGTCGGTGTTGATGACGAATTTGCAGCCCTTCGCTTTGGCGGCGCGAATGTGCGCGGCGGTCAGGTCCAGGCGTTCGGGGCTGGAATTGATTTCCAGATAAACCTTGCGCCGCGCGGCTTCGGTGGCGATGAGATCGAAGTCGAAGGGATAAGGATCGCGGTTTAGAAGAAGACGGCCGGTGGGATGGCCGAGCATTTTAATGTGCGGGCATTCGAGAGCGCGCATCAGGCGGTCGGTCATCTCGTTGGCTTCCAGATTCATGTAGCTGTGGACGCTGCCGATGACGAAGTCGAGTTCGCCGAGGGCGTCGTTATCCAAATCCATTTCACCGTCGCGCTTGATGTCGCATTCGATGCCGGAGAAAACGCGCAGGCCGAAGCCGGATTGATCCATCTCCCGGACCTTGTGGGCGAAGGCGATGGCTCGTTTTTCATCCATGCCGTTGGCCATGGCGAGAGCCTTCGAATGGTCGGTGATGGCGACGTATTCGTAGCCTAAGGCGTGAGCCGCTTCGACCATTTCCTCGAGCGTCGCGCGGCCGTCGCTTTCGGTGGTGTGCATGTGGAGGTCGCCACGAATTTGCGACTGCTCGACCAGTTTGGGGAGTTTGTGCGCGGCGGCGGCTTCGATCTCGCCGGAGTTTTCACGAAGCTCCGGAGGGATCCAGTCGAGGCCGAGAGCATTATAGATTTCTTCCTCGGTTTTTTGCGCGACGACAGCGCCACCGTCGAGCTTTGCGAGGCCATATTCGTTTAGCGTGAGGCCCATTTTCAGGGCTCTCTGGCGCAGAGCCACGCTGTGTTCTTTACTGCCGGTGAAGTACTGAAGGGCCGCGCCGTAGTTTTCCGAACTGAGGGCGCGCAGGTCCACTTGCAGGCCCTCGTGGCCGAATCTGACGCTGGCTTTGTTCTCGCCTTTGCCGAGGATTTCCTGCACCTTCGGATGGACAACGAATTTTTCCAGGGCGGCCGGCGCGCCGGGGCCAGTGACGAGAAGGTCGAGATCGCCGACGGTTTCCTTGCCTCGGCGGAGGCTTCCGGCGGGGACGATTTTTTCGATGCCTTCGACTGTGGACAGATATTCGGTCAGCTCGTCGGCGGCGCGCTGGGCGAAGTTCAGCAGGAAGCGGCCCTGGCGCTGGCGATAGGCGGCGATGCCGCGCAGGACTTTTTCCTCCAGTTTTGCGCCCATGCGGGGAAGGTCGCGGAGTTTCTGTTCGCGGCAGGCTCGTTCCAGGCTGTCGATGGAAGTTACGTGGAGTTGTTCGAACAGGACCTTGATGCTTTTGGGGCCGAGGCCCTGGATTTTGAGAAGCTCCAGCGCGGACTCGGGATATTTTTCGAGCATCTCATCGCGGCGTTCGAAGCTGCCTCGCTGCTCGATTTCGTGGAGGACGGAGGCGATGCCTTTGCCGATGCCGGGGATGTCGGTGACTTTTTTGTCGGGGTTCTTGAGGATGGAGGAAACGGATTCGGGGTACCCTTCGATTACGCCGGCGGCGTTGCGGTAGCTGCGGATGCGAAAGGAGTCCTCGCCGGCAACTTCCATGAGGTCGGCGGTCTCGTAGAGGAGATGGGCGATGGCGCGATTTTCCACTAATAGTTAGTGTCCTATAAGCGTCTGTCCGCATGCTGACGCATGGCGGTTCAGTTAGGCTGCGTGGTACCCCGAAATAACCCCAAGCTGACGCATGGGGCTGGGCGCGGGACCGTTTTTTCGGGCCACTCGGCGGCGGTGCGGTAGGCTTCTTTTGCCAGGTTGCCTCGGGTGCGGGATTGGATGGCTCGGGCGATTTCTTGTTCCGTAAAAACGAAGCCATCGGCGGATGGGTTGTAGGTTTTTCCTTTGGACTCGTACATTTTGATGATGTCGACGAGGTCATTTGAGTTCTTTTCTTTCCGCGGCGCGGCGGGATTTCTGGAGGTCGCGGAGCTGGGCGACGGTTCGTTCGAACTGGCGCGAGAGGCGCTGGGTGTGCATGCTGAGGTTGGAGAGAGCTTTGGCGTAGGCGCCGATGGCGGCGGCGCGGTTGAGTCGCCAGGAGGCGTCGGCGAGGGCTTGTACCAAGTTGGATTCGGTGGCGCCCTTGGGATCGTATTCGACGATGAAGGATTTTAGATGGGACTGGTAAGCCGCGGGGTCTTCGGTGGGCATGACGACCATTTGGCCGGTGAGTCCGTGGCGGACGGCGTTGAGGGAGGCGAGTTTCTTGCCCTCGGGGGTCTTGGGGCCGGTGGAGAGCTGCGCGTTGGCGCGGTTGATTTCGGCGCGGTCGGTTGCGGGAGTCATTTCGTTTATCCTCTTTCGAGTCATTCATCGTATGGGAGGATGGCGAGCTGGCGCGTCTGAAAGCGACAGGTATTTGAAACGCCGAGAGCTACGGGGTGCGGTAAACGAGCGACGCGTACCAGGCGCCTCGTCCTTGTGGCGTCAGGTCAAGGGCGTTATAGACAGGGGTGAGCAGATCGATCCCGCGCTCCTTGATATCGCTGGCCATCGACGGATGGGCGCTATAGAAGTGGCGAAGCGTGCCGTCGCTTTCCCTGGTGAAGACCGATATCGTTGAATCCTGTTTACCTTCCTGATCCTCGCTGCGCAAGTCGAGCTTAAAGGTATTCGAGCCGCAACTGAGCAGCCGCAACCGATTCCAGCCGCGGTTGCGCGCGTAGTCTCGCAATTCCGGCACGCCGGCTGCCGCGACAATTGCCAGATCCGCGTTTTGGGCAATATGATGGGCCACGCCGTTAAAGCCATCGATCCACATGGTGCACATCGGGCATGGTTTGGTTTGCTTCTTTCCAAGCATCAAATGGTAGACGATCAGGGGCCGTTCAGGAGCGGTGAACAGTTCACTCAGGCGAACCGTCCGAACCGGCGCGTCCCCCGCGTCCAGGTTCGCGGGGCCCTCCTCGAATACGTAATCCTCGACAATCGCACCCGGCGGAAGCTGACGTCGAAGTTCGGCGACCCGCTCGCGCTGGCGCATTAAATCGATTTCCGCCAAGCGAAGCTCTTCGCGCCGGGCGAGGTATTCGACGGATTCGTCCGGCAAATTCGTATGTCGAAAAGGAACCTGAGACATAACTTAACCATATAACGCGGCGCGGAGGAAAAAACGGGCGCCGACGCCGCCGGATTCTATGGGGTGAGGTCGGCGTGGGGTTCTACGTGGACCAGGACGTCTTCTACCCAATCGACGTCCTTGCGGAGGGCGGTGCGGACCGCGGTGGCGATGTCGTGGCTCTCGCGGACGGTTAAATTGGGATCCACTTCCAGGTGTAGGTCGACGTGGTAACGCAGGCCGGTTTTTCGGGCGAAACATTTTTCGATGCCGAGGGCGCCGGGGACGCGCAGGGCGACGGCTCGGATTTCGTCCATGCGGTCGCCTTCGGGCATGGTGTCCATCAACTGCAAGGCGGTTTCGCGGACGACTCTCAGGCCAAAGAAGATGACGAAGAGGCCGACGGCGAAGCCTCCCCAGTGGTCGGCGGCGTGCATGCCGGGGATGAATACGGCGAGGCCGACGGCGATCATGGCGACGATGCCGGAGCACATGTCGAGTGCGTCGTTCATGGCGTCGGCGGAGAGCGCGATGCTGCCGGATTTTTTCCCAATCCGCATTTTTGCCGTCCAGAGGACGGCTTTCAAGATGACCGCGCCGATCAGCGGCCAGAGGGCGTAGGCGGCGGGGGTGTGTTGGTCGTTGCGTTCGGCGATGGCTCGCCAGGAGATGCCTGCGCCGGCAGTGGCGAGGACGGCTCCGATAGCGAGTCCGGTGAGGATTTCGAAGCGGCCGTGGCCGTAGGGGTGGTCGTCGTCGGCGGGCTTGGCGGCGACCCAGAGGCCGAACAGGACGAGGCCGGACATGAGGATGTCGGCGGCGGATTCGAAGCCGTCGGAAACCAGGGCGACGGAGTGGGCGGCGAGGCCGACGAGGATTTTCACCGAGGAGAGAGCGACGCTGATAGCGATGCTGGCCATCGCGGCGCGGCGGGCGGTGTGTTCGGGGGGCCTCACGCTTCAGGGTACAATGATCGCGCGCGGAAGGACGCCGGGATTGTTTTTCGGGCGGCACCTGCCTCGCTGAGCGGGCGGAATTATTTGACGCCGAAAATAGGAAACACGCACGCTGTTCCTAGTATTTCCTGTTATTTCAGCGAGACGAATCGAATCGGACGAGTCAGTCTCGCTTGACCGCCGGGGGGGGGATGGTATAAGTCTACTGATGAAAACGTCGAAATGCTGGCCCAAATGCGGAGCTTTACTCCTCGTAAATGCGCTCTTTACTTTCGCACAATCGCCGGTAATTACCGAATATCCAATCCCGACGCCGACGAGCGTCCCAATCGGAGTTGCTGCTGGGCCAGATGGGAACGTCTGGTTCACCGAGTCCAACCGTTATGTGGAACAGGTGGGGAGGATCACACCTGCGGGCCTCGTGACGGAGTTCCACATGAATTCCAATGTCATGCCCCAGCTCATCACGAGCGGCGCGGACGGGAATTTGTGGTTCACCGTCGTGTTGGGACCCTTCGTCGGCAAGATCAGCCCAACCGGGGTAGTGAGCGTACTGCCGCAGTTACCGTCGTCACCCGGTGGAACTCTCGGAATCGCGCTCGGTCCCGACGGGAACATCTGGGCTGTAGAGGGCACAACAAGCAAGGTCGCAAGAATTACGCCTGCTGGAGTTGTGACCGAATTTCCGATTCCAAGTGGGGCTAACGGGCTCGCTGCGGGCCCAGATGGGCGCCTATGGTTTACGGAGACTAACGGGAGTTCGAACAAAATCGGAGCAATTACCACAATCGGGATCGTAACCGAATATAGTCAGCCCCTTCCCAATCCGCTCTACATTACGGCGGGCTCGGATGGGAATTTGTGGTACACGACACTTAGTAGTGGCGTCGGGCGGATGACTCCGTCTGGAACCGTCACGACATTCAGCACCTCGGGCGCACTCGGAGGGATAACGTCGGTTCCGGGCGGGCCGCTCTGGTTCGTCAAAACCGATCTAAGCCTTATCTCGCGAATTACCACCGCCGGTGTGATTTCCGACTTTCCAACGCCGACGAATGGCGGGCCCACAGACATCGCATTCGGACCCGATGGGAACCTGTGGTTCACGGAGCAGTACGCGAACCAAATCGGCAAGGTCACACTGGCAACCTCTGTCCCGACCACGCCAGCGCCGTCCAGCTTCGCGCTGCTTGCAATAGGCTTGGTGTCCATCGCGGCATGGAACCTTCTCGCCCGCCGGCTTCGTAGGGCTTAGCGATGTGCTAATAAGCTGTCCGGCGATATCGTTACTTCCACACTTGAGCGGCCGAATCCTCGCTGCCGCAGGGGGCTCGACGGAGCGCGAAGGTTGATCCAAAAACGCGGATGGGCGGTATTGGACGGTGGCGTCCCACGGGCGGACAGGGGCCGGGTTCCGTCTGGTTGAATGCGGGGCTTTTTCATGGAATCCCGAGTGCTCTCGATTCAACCATGGTTGAATATTTGCCGTTCTTGTTATTGCTCGCGCAGGACGTGAGCCGGTTGGAGTTGAAGAACGCTCGGGCGGAGGCGGTTCGGTATCGGGGGGCGGAGGCGATCCGGCTGGACGCTTCGAACGAGGGCGACGGGATGGCGGTGATGAAGGGCGCGCGGTTTCACAACGGCTCGATTGAGCTGGATATGGCTGGGGCACCGGCGAAAGGAGCGGGCGAGGGGGCGCGCGGGTTTATCGGGATCTGCTTCCGGATCGAGAGCGACGGCCGTTACGAAAATTTCTATATTCGGCCGACCAATGGGCGGGCGGCGGACCAGTTGCGGCGGAATCATTCGACGCAGTATACGTCGCATCCGGATTGGCCTTGGGAGAGGCTGCGCAAGGAGACCCCGGGAGTTTACGAATCGTACGCGGATATGGCGCCGGGGGAGTGGACGCACCTGCGTATCGTGGTGAAAGGGACCGAGGCTTCCTTGTATGTCGGCGGCGCGGAGCAGCCTTGCTTACTGGTTCACGACTTGAAACTGGGAGACGTCGAAGGCCCGGTCGCGTTGTGGATCGGGCCTGGGACGGAGGGATATTTTCGGAACGTGATTATTTCCGAAAAATGAGGCAGGCTCTCACGCAAAAACGCCCATGAAGATCCCCTGGCTGACGCCCGGGTTATAACCCCGTCTGGCAGGGCGGGGACTCGGCGCTCTGGGTACCGCAAAGAAAGTTGCGTCTGTCCGCATGCTCACGCATGGCGGTTCATCTCCACCAGGAATCGCGCATGGCTTTGGCGACGAAGGCCTTCGCGTTGCGGACGTTGGAGATGGCGGCGTTGCGCCAGCCGGCGGCGGCTCCATTGGTTTCCGCCTGCGACAGATCGCGTTCGGCGGAATCGAGCAACTCCATCGCTTTGTGGAAACGGCCTTCCCAGCCGAGGCCGCGGTCGATGGGCGGATGGTCGTCGGGATTTTTGCTGTCATCGATGGCGGCGTTTTTGGCCTCGCGGATGGCGTGGTCGATTTCCTCGACAGCGGCTCGCTGATCGCGCATGACCGGACGCCACTCGGCGCGGAACAGGAGGGCGCGGGCGTAGCGCAGGTCGGAGATGGCGCGGAGATAGGCGGGATGAATAGCCGGCATCGGAACGGGTGCGAGGCGCGCGGGTGGAGGCGGCGGGGCAGCACCCATTTCGTCGCGGAACTTGTCGTAGCCGCCTTTGCGGATCAGAGCCATGGCGTCGTCGATGTTGCGGAAGGCGCGATTGCGCCATTCGCGGGCGCGCGGGTTGTCCTCTTCGCGCTCGATATCGTGGCGGGCGCTATCTAAGAGGCGCAGGATTTCCTGGAAACGATGGCCGCGGCCCAGGCGCACGTCGACGGGCGGGTGGTCGTCCAGATCCTTGCGATCCCACATGGCGGCGTTATCGAGTTCGCGGATGGCGCGCTCGGTGTAGTCGGCGGCGGCGGCCATGTCGCGGTTGACGTTCGGCTCATCGGGGATGCGCATGAGCAGGGTCGCGCGGCGCAGGTCGCTGCGGGCGTGGAGATAAGCGGGGTGACGGGGCTGGGCGGCCGCATACGGGGCCAGCGCGAGCGCCATCAGGAAGGGAGCTTTTTTGAAAAAGGTCATCATACTAATTGTAGAGAACACGGGGCGGGGCGCGGTGTTTCGATTAATCATTTGTCACGCTGGGGGCGAAAAAATGGGGACAGCCCGCTCTGCCCCAAGGCGACGCGGTGTGTCGTGGCACGCGACAGGTGCTGGCGCCTTGGGACAGAGTAGGCTGTCCCCATTTTTTCGCGCAGCGTGACCGGGCGAGAAGTTACTCTTGAAGGGACATGCGCGAGCCGCTGATGGCGAGTCCTGCCGATCTCGATTCGATTCCCGATGTGCCGGCGGTGTTTTTGTTGTGGGCGAGCGAGGGGAAACCGTACCTGGCGCGGACGGCTCTGCTGCGGCGCAGGTTGAAGCGGCTGATTTCGGACCGGGACCGGGTGTCGCGGCTGTTGAATTTGCGAGGGATCGCGGAGCGGATTGAGTATTGGCCGATGGGGTCGCGCCTGGAATCGTCGGTACTGCATCTGGAACTGGCGCAGAAGCATTTTCCGGAGGATTGGACGAGGATTGTGAGGCTGCGGCCGCCGGCGTTTGTGCGGCTGACGGTGGACAATCCGTTTCCTCGAACCATGATCACGACGCGGCTGGGGCGCGGACTGTTTTATGGGCCGTTCGCGAGCCGGGCGGCGGCGGAGCGGTTCGACGGGGAAATGCTCGACCTGTTTCAGATCCGGCGGTGCGAGGAGAATTTAGTGCCGTCGCCGGAGCATCCGGGGTGCATTTACGGAGAGATGTCGAAATGCCTGCGGCCATGCCAGGCGGTGGTTTCGATGGACGAGTATCGCAGCGAGGCGGCTCGGGTGGAGCAGTTTTTGCGGTCGAGCGGGGCGTCGCTGCTGGAGACGGCGGAGGCGGCGAGGGATCGGGCGAGCGCGGAGATGCAGTTCGAGGCGGCGGAGAGGCTGCATCGGAGGGTCGAGAAGATCTCTGAAGTTCGGGCGCTGGGCGGGGAACTGGCAAAGTCGATTGATGAGTTGAATGGCGTCGCGGTGGTGAGGGCTCCGCGGATCGATGCCGTGGATTTGCTGTTCCTGATGGGAGGGAGGTGGCTGGATCCAGTGTGGTTTTCGCTGGGGGACGCCGGGCAATCGATGGACCGGCGGGTGAGGGAAGTGGCGGCCGCGCTGCCGGCGGGAGGGCCTCCGAATATGGATCATCTTTCGATTTTGACGCGGTGGTTCGGGTCGAGCTGGAGGGACGGGGAGTGGATTGGGTTCGAATCGGTGGAGAAGATTCCGTATCGTAAATTGGTAAATGCGATTGGGCGGGTGCATGGGCTCAAAGAATGATTAAGTCGTTGCATGATTCGTGGGTGCCCCGGGCGTGGCGGAGGTTTCGCGCCGCCTGGACGCAGGGACTGCGCCAACAGGTGACGGGCACGGGAGTGGCGTACACGGCGGCGCTGGGCGTGGTGGGCGCGGGGGCGTTCATTTCGGCCAACAACTTACTGTTCCTGATTTTCGCGGCGATGCTTTCCACGCTGCTGGTATCGGGGTTCATCAGCCGGCTGGGGATCGCCGGGCTGGAGATTAATTTATTGGTGCCGGAACATATTTCGGCGCGGCGGAAAGTGCGGGCGGGGATTCGGATACGCAACTTGAAGCGCGTGATTCCGTCGTTCAGCATTCATCTGGCGGGGTCGAAAGAGAGCGGGCTCGACGCGATTCTGTATTTTCCGGTGATTCCGGGCGGGGCGGTGCTGGAAGAAGCGGTGGAGTTGTATTTTCCCAAGCGAGGGGCGCAGCGCGAGAGGACGTTTCAATTCTCGACGCGGTTTCCGTTCGGGTTTTCAGAGCGGCGGGAGATGGTGACGGCACAGCACGACATTTTGGTTTATCCGTGTGTGGATGCGCAGCCCAAGTTTGAAGAGCTGCTGCAAGGCGTGCGCGGCGAAATGGAGGCGCAGCATCGCGGACGAGGGCACGATTTTTACCGCATCCGCCCTTATGAGGCGCTGGAGAGCGCTCGGCACGTGGACTGGAAGGCGACCGCGCACACAGGCGATTTGCAGGTGCGGGAGTTCGCGCGGGAGCAGGACAACCGGGTGGTGATTTATTTCGATCTGGATACGGATGCGGAGCAGTGGTTCGAGCACTCGGTGGATTGCGCGGCGTTTCTGGCGTTCCGGTTGGCGGAGCGCGGGGCGCAGGTGCGATTCGTTACGCAGGAATTTGATGTCAGCTTTCCGGAGGAAGGCGACATTTATACTATCCTCAAATATCTGGCTTTGGTATCCCCGATGAAGGGCAAGGCTCCAGCGGCTCCCGATGACCCATCCAGTTTCCAAATTGTGTTTAGCGCAAACCCGCAGAGAATGTCGTCGCTTGGATGGGGAGCGGAGCACGGGGCGCGCGTGCTTGGTCCCGATGCGTTTGGCGGCGCTGATTAGCATCCTGATTCTGCCCTTGCACGCGCAGGTGGCGGCGGCGATTTCAGGGACGGTGGTGGATCCATCGGGCGCGGGCGTCGGCGCGGCCAAGGTGATCGTCACCAACGACGAAACAGGCGCGACGCGCACCGCTACAGCCGACGAATCCGGCAATTTCAGCGTCCTGTCGCTGGCGCCGGGACTGCACGAGGTGAAGGTCGAGAAGAATGGCTTCAAGGCCGCGGTGCGGACGGGGATTCATCTGCAGGTCGCGCAGCAGGCGGTGGTGAACTTCAAGCTCGAGATCGGGGAGTTCGTGCAGGCGGTGACGGTGGCGGAGGACGCTCCGGTGGTGAACATGACCACGTCGGCGACTTCGGGCGTGGTCGGGGAGCGCGACGTGAAGGATCTGCCGCTGAACGGGCGCAGCTTCGATAATCTGATCGCGCTGAATCCGGGCACCATCAACTACAGCGCGATGAAGAGCGCCAACACCAGCACCAGCGACGGGAACACGTTTTCGGTCGCCGGAAGGCGCACGTCGGAGAATTTGTTCCTGATTAACGGCGTGGAATATACGGGGTCGAGCCAACTGGCGATTTCGCCGGGAGGCGCGAGCGGGGAACTGCTGGGCATTGACGCGGTGCGCGAGTTCAACGTCCTGACCGACACGTATAGCGCGGAGTATGGGAAGAGGGCGGGCGCGCAGGTCAGCGTGGTGACGCAATCGGGCACCAATTTGCCGCACGGCACTTTGTTCGAGTTTTTGCGCAATAGCGCGTTGGACGCTCGGAACTTTTTTGACAGAGCGACTGTTCCGCCGTTCCGGCGCAATCAGTTTGGTGGGGCACTGGGCGGGCCGGTGAAGAAGAACAAGCTGTTTTTGTTCGGGAACTATGAAGGGTTCCGGCAGGCGCTGGCGTTGTCGAGTGTGAGCGTGGTGCCGGACTCGCAGGTTCGATTGGGATTGATTCCGAACGCGACGACCGGTGTTTATGCGGCGCCGGCGAACGTGAATCCGGCGATGCTGCCGTTCTTGAATTTGTGGCCGCAGCCGAATGGGGCGGAGTTGCTGGCGGGCGGAGTCGCCAGCGGCACGGCGTTTTCGTACAACAATCCAAAATCGAATATTCATGAGGATTTCGGAACGGCTCGAGCGGATTATGCCGTTGGCGGGCGTGATTCACTGTCGATCGCTTACACGGTGGACAACGGCAACAGCGTGATCCCGCAGGCCGACCCTTTATTCGCGTCGGCCGAGGCGTTGCAGAGCCAGGTGGCGAGTATTCAGGAGACGCACGTGTTTTCGCCGAGGGTGTTGAATGTCGCGACGATCGGATTTTCGCGGGCGGAGTTTAATTTGGGGTCGGTGCTGCTGGCGGCATTCCCAGCGAACCAGTCGTTTGTGACCGGAGGAGGGCCGGGAGGCGTTGTCGTGAACGGAGGCGTGACGACGACGGGACTTTCAGGCATCACGTCGGCCGGTCCGAACAACGCGGCGGGGTCGTGGAATCGCAGGAATTTATTTACGTATGCGGATGAGGTGAAGGCTACGCGCGGCATGCATCAGATCAGCGTCGGCGTCTGGGTTCAGCCGATTCGCGATAACGAAGACAGCGCGTCGCGGCAGTTGGGCCAGGCAACATTTACGAGTCTGACGACGCTGCTGCAAGGCACGGTCAGCACGTTCCAGGTGATTCCCGATCCGAACGAATTGGGCTGGAGGAGTTTCGAAGGCGCGTGGTTTGTGGAGGATTCGATCCGTCTGCGGCCGAATTTGACGGTGCGGCTGGGCGTGCGCGACGAGTTTACCAACGGGTGGAACGAAGTATCGGGGCGGGCGGCCAATTACGTTACGGATGCGAATGGCGTGCTTCAAACCAACGTGATGGTCGGTAATTCGGCGTTCACGAAGAACAATGCGACGCATCTGTTTGCGCCGCGAGTCGGCCTCGCGTGGGATCCGTTCGGCAACGGCAAGACGGCGGTCAGGGCGTCGTTCGGGACGTTTTATTCGCTGATCGACGATTTGAGTTTTCTGCTCAATTCGCTGCCTCCGGCGAATGGTGCGGTGTCGATTGCGAGTACTTCGCTGCTGTCGATTATTCCGATGAAGCCGGGCGTGATGCCGGCGGCGCAATGCAGTGCGACGGTTCCGCAGCCGTGCACCACGTTCGCGCCACAAGGCGTGCAGCCGGATGCGAAGACGCCCGCGGTCAACGAGTGGAATTTCACGATTGAGCATCAGCTTGACCGGAACACCTCGCTGAGGGCGGCTTATGTCGGCTCGTTCGGGTATCACGGATTTGTGAGTGTCGATCCGAACGATATTCCAGCTCAGATTTGCGCCGCCGCGACTTGCGTTTCGGGAGGGACGCCGGGGACGACGAAGGGGAGCGTCGTCGAGGGGCAGCAATACATCCCGGTGACGACGCGGCCGAATTCGTACCTGGGTGCGGGGTTCTTCTGGTACACGGAGGGCAACACCAGCTACAACGCTCTGCAACTCGATGTCACGCGGCGGATCAGTCACGGGCTGCAGTTTCGCGGGAACTACACGTGGTCGAAAAATCTGGACGTGAATTCGGGGCTGACCGGGGCCCAGGCCAATAATCAGGCGCAGATGGTGCTGGACCGCAACGATCTGAAACGCGATTGGGGGCCGTCGGCGCTGGATGTGAAGAATCAGGCCAGTATTTCGAGTCTTTACGCGCTGCCTTTTGGGCATGGGCGAATGGGTGGCTGGCAGATCAATGCGATTGCGACGCTGTTGAGTGGGTTCCCGTTCACGCCGCAGATTGGGGCGAACCGGTCGGGCGATGGGGACACGCGGAATCCGGACCGGCCGTCGGCGAATCCGTCGTTCAGCGGGCCGGTGGTGTTGGGGAGTCCGAATCAGTGGTTCAATCCGAACGCGTTCGTGCTGCAGACGGCGGGAACCTACGGGAATCTGGGGCGCGGCGTGTATCGCGGGCCGGGGCTCGCGGATCTGGATGTGTCGTTGTTCAAGACGACGAAGATTACGGAGCGGACGAATCTGCAATTTCGAGCGGAGTTTTTTAATGCGCTGAATCACGTGAATTTCGGGACGCCGAATGCGACGGTGTTTTCGGGGACGGCGTTCAATCCGTCGGCTGGCCTCGTGACGGTGACTGCCACGACGTCACGGCAGATTCAGTTTGGGTTGAAGTTGGTGTTTTAAGCAGGCCGATCGCCAATCGGCCGCATTCCGCCAGCGTGCCCCTTTGGAGGAAAAGCCTTACTTAGCCGGCGTGGCGAGCGGCTTGCCTTTTTCGATGTAGTAAACGGCCGCCAGTTTAATCGGTACGGCGCCGGTGTTATACGCATCGTGAATCGCTCCGGCTGGAAGTAGGCCGACCCGTGTCGAGAGGGCTTACTGAAAAAAAATCGTGTCGTTGCGGATTTCATCGCCAGTAAACAGGCAGGGTCCCGGCCGGAACTGGTAATTGGGCGCGACGCGAAGAACGGCGGCGCGAATTGCAGCCGGATCTTCGGGGGCTTCTTCGACCGAGATCACCACCCGAGGGCGATATGCACGCAATGTTGCCTCCGCTCCTGTGATCATCCGAGTACCCGCGCCCTTGATGTCGGCCTTGATGATGTCCACGCGTGGCAAGTGGAGCTCCGCGACGATCTTATCGATCGTGGTCACCGGTATGTCCGCAATGTGCCGGGCCCCTGGACCCGCGGTGAGAAAGCTATCTCCCGCTTCGCCGTTGCCATTGGAATAGAATACCAGCGTCTTTTCTTCGTCCCAAATGCCCTTGGGATACACGATCACTTTCCCGGAATCGATTTCCTTACGGAAGTTGCGCCGCAGACACTCAAGCGCATCGGGAGAAGGTTCAATGGCCACGATTTTCTCCGCGCCCGCGGCGAGAGCGGTTTTGACGTAAGTGCCGATGTGCGCGCCGCCATCGAGAACGATGTCGCCGCGCTTTACGCCACCCGTCGCGGCATCGCCATAAATGTTGCGCTTCTGTTCCGCTAGGAGGATAGCGAGGATCTCATCGCTACTGTCTGGAACCCAAAAGTCCCCTTCGGTCGTGGACCACAATTTATAGGCACCCTCCTTACGCACGACGTGCGAATGGGCCAGGATCTCCTTCTCAAACTGCGCCTGTTTGAGCTTCACCTGGGCGTCGGTCACACCCTGCCAGACAGAGCAGAAGGGACTCTTCTGGACCTTGGCTGCAAACGGAAGGATGGCTAGGCCTGGATAGAAGTTCAGGGCGGTCAATCCGGTGGTGAAGACAAGGCACAGCGCGATAAAACCAGTCGCCAGCAGCTTCGCCGGGCGGCTGAGGAGTTTTGGGGGATTCTTCGGCATAGGCACTACATCGGTGGATTCTTTAGGTTCCGGTAGGGTCCGCCTTAGCCCGCCATTGCAAGCACATCGGCTATCCGCTGTGAGCGCAGTATCAGGGTATCGCCAAAGCACTTTAGAACCCGCCTATTCCCAGAACCTATTCGCGGACTACCCTCTGTGCCGAATGGCAACGCGGTATAGAGCCCCGCCCTCGGCGACTTCCCTCTTGCCGAGCAAAGCGACTCGATACAGATGAGCATTCGCCTTACTTTGCCGGCGTGGCGAGCGGCTTGCCTTTTTCTATGTAGTAAACGGCCGCCAGTTTAATCGGTACGGCGCCGGTGTTATGCGCATCGTGAATCGCTCCGGCTGGAATCACGAATCCATCGCCGGCTTTGATATGGAGCGGCGGCTGGCCTTCGATGAGGACTTCTCCCTCGCCTTCGATGACATAGCTGATCTCTTCCCCGGGATGAGTGTGTCGTCCGGCGGAGGCGCCCGGCGCAATGGTGACGCTGGCGATGATCGCCTCGTGACCGTTCGAGACGTCCTGCGTCTTGACGATAGTGCGCTTAATGCCCGGATTCTGGGCGAACAGCGCGCCGGTGAGAACGATTCCCAGGATAGTCCAGTGTTTTGAGTTCATGTTTACCTTTAGATGTTTATTGTAATTTCCAGGCCGGCCCGCGGACCACTTTGCCCGGCAGCGCGTTCGTCATTGCGCCGTGGTCGATGACCGGCACGCCGTTCACCAGCACATACTGCATTCCCTGCGACAACTGGTTCGGCTTTTCGAAGGTAGCGAGGTCGGTGATGGTGTCGGGATCGAAAATTACGACGTCGGCCCACATACCGGTCTTGATGACGCCCCGGTCCGCAAGCCGCAAACGCGAAGCGGGCAGGGAACTGAATTTGCGAATCGCGTCGGGCAGCTTGAGAGTGCCATCTTCCCGGACGTATTTTCTCAGGATGCGGGGGAATGTCCCATAGGCGCGCGGGTGGGGATGTTCCTGCCCCAGCAAGCCGTCGGTTGCCGTGCCTGCCGAATCGTTGCAGATGCTGACCCACGGCTGCTGGAGCGCCAGCCGCACGTCGGGTTCGGACATGCCGAAGACGGCGACCTCGGTGGTGGCGTTGTCTTCAATCAGGATGTCGAAAATCGTATCGAAGGGGTCTTTCTTCCAGAGCTTGGCGATTTCCGCGATGGTCTTGCCCTGGAGCGGCAATAGTTTCGGATTTTGGACCACGCAGAGCAGGATCGCTTCCGGACCCGCGATCTCATTCCACTCGTTATCCCAGGTGGTGCTCGGCGTCTGCATATCCTTGCGGACCCGGGCGCGCGTGGCTGGATCCTTGAGCCGCGCGATGAGCTTCGCGTCGCCGCCATCATGCGCCCAGGGCGGAATGAACGCCGAAAAACTGTTGAACCAGGCTGCATACGCGTACGTGTCGGCGCCGATTTCGACACCGGAGCGACGCGCCTGATCGATATGCGCCACGATCTCCGGCATGCGGCCCCAATTTTGACGGCCCGCCGCTTTAAGATGCCAGATTTCCACGGGCACGTGAGCTTCGCGGCCGATCCGAATCGCCTCGTCGATGGCGGGAATAATCGCATCGCCCTCGCTGCGCATGTGCGTCGCGTAGATGCCGCCGAGTTTCGCGCCTTCCGAAGCCAGAGCGATCAATTCCTCGGTGGTGGCGTACGGCGCGGGCGCATACTGCAATGACGTCGATACTCCGACGGCCCCGTCGCGCATGGCCTCCCGCACCAGGGCTTTCATCCGATCGAGTTCAGCCGGCGTGGGCGCGCGATCGCCATCGCCGATCACCGCCCGCCGCACCTGGGTCGCGCCCACGTAACTGGCGAGGTTGATTCCCATGCCTTTTTTTTCGAGCCGGGCGAAAAATTCGCGGAAGGTATTCCATGACGGGTCGATTTTGTAGTGTTCGTTGCTCGCGCGGTCGGCCGCGCGAATCGCGTCGGTGAGGGGCGCCGCCGATCCGCCTTCGCCGGTGATCTCCGTGGTGATGCCCTGATAGATTTTCGAAGGCAGGTGCGGATTGACCAGGATGGTCCCTTCCGACTGCCCCAGCATGTCGATGAAGCCGGGAGCCACCACCATGCCGGCGGCATCGATCGTATGTGTCGCGATGGCCGAAGGATCGAGACGCCCAATGGCCGCGATGTGGCCGTCGCGGATCGCGACGTCGGCCGAATACCAGGGTGAGCCCGTGCCATCGACGATCCGCCCGTTGCGGATGACCAGGTCGTAGTTCTGGGCGAACATGCTCAGAGGGACGAGAAAGAGCGCGAACTTCATCCAGCTAATATCGCATTTACCGGTGGAGTGTATCTGCGAGTCCGTTAGCATGACCCCTCCATCACTGTCGGGGCTCGGTAGTGGAAGTTCGGGTTTCTTTCCGAGCCCCGACAGTAATGGAGGGGAAGCTAATGTTTTTCCCGGCGACGGGCCACTAGAGAGCGGCGAGCACTTCCTTATATAAGTACTTCGAGCCCTCGACGCCATCCCACGGTCCGTCCTCGTATTCGAGCGCGAATGTGCCCTTAAATCCTGCGTCGGTCATGATCTTCACCGAGCGGCGGACGTCATTGTCCTTCCAGCGATTCCAGTACTTGGCATGCACGTTGGTATGCGCATACGGGGCGAGGTCCTTGAGGCCGTTGTACATAAGATACTCATGCTCCCAATTGCAGAAATCGGGAGACGCTTCGCAAAACGGATGATGGACCTCGTCGACGACGATTCTGATGTTGATCGGATTCGCGGTCAGCCCCCAGTGGTTTTCGAGCGTCACTTTGACGCCGTTCTTCCCACCGTAATCCGCCATTTCCTTGAAGGACTCGATGCAGTTCTTCAGATAGTTCGCCAGTTCGTCGTTCTTTGGATAATCGGTGGTGGCGCTGGCCGAAGGGGCGATCCGCGGTCCGCCGCTATTGACGCGCATCGACTTGGCGCCGAGGATTTTCGCGCCGTCGATCCACTTTTTGGCGATCTCAATGCCGGTCCTGCGTTTCGCGTCATCGAAGTCGCAGATATCCCGCGGAGCGTTGTTCGAAATATGCTGGCAATGCGTTCCCGCCGCAGAGATCTTCGCCGCCATTTTCTCCAGCCAGCGTTTTCCGGCCCCGCTGGACGGGTCGAATTCGTAAGTGGTCCTGGTCGCGACGCCGGTCATCAAGGGAACCTCGACGTACATGGAGTCATCTGACTTATCACCAAATAGCCCCGAAAAGAGGTCCATATGCGTGACGCCGGGAAACGTGTCTTTGGTGAATTGAGGAAAGTCGAGCAGGGTGATCTCGCCGTACTTCTTCTTCATCTCCTCACTTTTTTGGCCGCCTCCGAAACCCATGCGGCTCTTGAACAGATAGCGGAGCGGCCAGGTGTTCGAAGCGATTCGCGCCAGCTTGTCTTTTTCGGTGAGCGGAGCGGCGTCCGCGGCTCCGGCCGCGGCCAGCAGGGCGCCTGTCTTAAAAAAATCTCGTCGGTCCATGAATTTTCCTTTCTTGTTGATTACTGGCCGCACTACAAAAAGGTCCAGATCATCTTAGTGGGGCCGCCAATTTTGGCGGCAGCCGCCCTTTCAAGGCGGCTCCCCGATAAGGTCAATAGCGCCGGCGGGAACGCCGACGCGCCGCCATGATTGGCGGCCCCACAAGGTGGGCATGATAAAGGTTGAAGCGGGTTGCGACAAGCCATTAGTAAAGCACGAATGACCACAGTGTATCGCCCGTCGCCGCGATCAGGTACTGGCGGCCATCCAGCATGTAAGTTTGCGGCGCATTGGTCACGTTGCCGATGCGCGTATTCCACAACGGCTTGCCCGTCGCCGCATCGTAGGCCACCAGACTGCCCGCGCCATCGGCGGCGAACAGCAGCTTACCGGCTGTGGTCAACAATCCGCCCCCTCCGCCGTTGCCGTAGAACGGATGTCTCCACACAACTTTCCCGGTCCGATAATCGATCGCGATCAGAAAGCTGCCTCCGGAACCGACGCCCGCCTCTTCTTTCCCGCCAAGCCCCATCGACCCGCGCGGGTCCACGTCGGTCAGGTAAAAGATCGAATATCCATCGCCCTCGGCGGTGTAGAACAGGCCTGTGTCCGGCGAGAAAGCCGGAGGCTCCCAATTGATGGTGCCGTCGGAAGTCGGCGAAACCAGGGAGCCGGGGACCGTCGCGTCTTTCGAGGGATCGTGCTGCGGCGCGCCCGATTTGTTCAGGCCCTTGGCCCAGTTCGTGAGCAGTCCATACTTGCTGGTCACCAGACGCTCGCCGGTGACGCGATCGAGCGCGAAAAAGTATCCATTGCGGGCGGCGGTGAGCACCAGCTTTCGCATCTTGCCTTCGAACATTCCATCGACCAGTACCGGCGTCTGCGCCGAATCGTAATCGTGCATGTCGTGCGGCGAAGTTGAGAAATACCAAGCCATCTTGCCAGTGTCCACGTTCACGGCAACCAGGGCGCAGGCGAACAGATTGTCTCCTTCGCCGCGAGTGCCGGTGGTATACGCCGGCGTCGGATTCCCCGTGCCGAAGATATAAAGATGGGTTTCGGGGTCGTAAGCGCCGGGAATCCAGGTTTGCGCGCCGCCGTGACGCGCCGCGTCGATGGTGGCCCAGGAATCCGCTCCGGGATCGCCCGGCTTCATTGGCACGGTGTACAACTTCCATTGCAGATCCCCAGTCTCGGGATCGAAGGACTGAAGGAATCCCGGCGCGTCGATGTCGTTCCCCGTTCCCGCGATCACGTGATTTCCGACGACAATGGGAGCCGGCGTGGAGAAGTAGCCCTGGTCCAGTTCGGCGATTGGCTTGCGCCAGCGCTCCTTGCCCGTCCTCGCGTCGAGCGAGACCAGGAAGTCGTCCGGCGTCTCCATAAACAGGTAGTGGTTCCACATTCCGAGGCCGCGATTGCCGATGTGCGTGCCGCCTTTCGTTTTCCAGAAGTAGTGCCACAATTCGCGACCATCGCGCGCATCCACGGCCCAGGCATTGTCCGGCATGGTGAAGTAAAGCGTGCCGTCGACCTCCAGCACCGACGCCTTGATGCTGCCGCCCGAGGCGAGGTCGCCGGTGCCTTCGCCGCCCACGATCACGTTGGCGGTCACGCCGCCCCGCCCGCGTCCACCACCGCCGCCGGCGCCGGGGCTCACGCGCGTCGACCAGGCCAAGGTGAGATGCGTCACATTCGATGGATTGAGCTGCGTTAGGGCGCTGTAGCGCTTGCCGGAGTAATCGCCGTTGTACGTCGGCCAGGAATCTTTGAGTGGCTTCAGCAGGTCGGCCGGAGAGACGCCGCCACCCTGGCCTCTCAGAAGGAGAGGCAACATCAAAGGAAGAAGCTTTTTGAGCGTCATTTCAGGATCACCAGGTAGGCGGTCACGTCGTGCATGGCTTGGTCCGTATATACCGAAAGCAGATCCCGATGCGCCTTCAGCGGATCGTGGACCTCAACTTTCGGGGCGTCGCCATCGCGGCGGAACGTATGAATGGTCCCGTCCGGCAGGGCAAGCGAAACCAAAAAATCGTCGATTCGCACCAGCCGGCCGTCAACTGTTTCACCCGATGGTTGCGTAACGGTGACGGTGACCGGGTGAGTTCCCGAACTGGCGCCGCGACGCCCGCCGCCGCCCGCCACCCAGCGGTTCTGAAGCGCCTTCGAATCGGGGATCCTGGTCGCGATCCCTTTCAGATCGCCCGAGGGAGAATGGCAGCCATTGCACTTCGCGTCGAAATAAGCTTGCCCGGCGCGCGCGTCCCCCACCAGTATGCTGGGCGGTTCCTGACCCACCGATGGCGGCATGCCCTGCGTGCCGATCATGGCCATGATGCTGCGAACGTACGCGGCCACGGCCAGCCCGTCGGCTCGACTCATTTCGATGGCGGGCATGCCCTGGTTCTGCCGGCTGCCCTGGATTACGGGAAGAATCAGTTCACCATCCTGATCGCTCAGGGCAAGTTGCGACCGCAACAGGTTGGGTCCGCCCAGGTCGCCTCCGCGGAGGTCCGCGCCATGGCAACCGGTGCATTGGATTCCGTAGAGCGCCTTGCCTCGCGCGATCTGCACGGGGTCGCCGGGAGGCCTCTGTTGTCCGGGGACAAAGCCCCCAGCGCGCCGGGGCGCCTGCGCGTGGAGAGCCGCCATCGCCGTCGCTCCTAATAAAATAGCGGCTGCCGAGCCACTTTTGACCCACATCTTTCCGTCACCTCACTGTCGGATCGCGAACGTTCTTCCCTAGTTTATATGCTGCGCTTCCGCGCTGGTTTCCGTCGCCATCTTCCTCGGCATTGCTGCTGATTCTGCGGCGCTTAATCCCCTGGCTGACGCCAGGGGTTATCGCCCCTCCCGATAGGGTGGGGATTCGGCCTTCCGCGGGGCAGTCGCCTACATGAACAGAACCGCCATGCGTGAGCACGCGGACAGCGTGCAAGGCCTCAACAATTCTTTTTATGGGAGGCCATCAGAAATTCTGATTGGCGGAAATCCTCTCCCCATGGAATACTGGCAGAAGGCCTTTTCGGCCGACAAGGGCGAATCGCCGGGAGACAATACGTAAGCTATGGCCACCGAGTTGCGCAATTTCCTTCAGCTTTCTTACGAGGAACTGGAAGATCTCAATCTACACGCCAAGGAGCAGCGCAAAAAACGCGTTGACCCGGGCCAGATTCAGGAAGAGCGAATCAAGTACCTGACCGACGAGAAGCGGATCAAGGCCGTCACCGTCCTGTTCAGCGATCTGGAAGGCCGCTTGCACATGCTCGATTACGACAAGAAGTTTCTCGTAAAGAGCTGGGACAACCTGACGTTCGACGGCTCGTCTATTAGAGGATTTACGGCTCAACATGAGAGCGACCTGCGTTTGGGGATGGACTGGAGCGCGTTTTATTGGGCGCCGTCCGATTATTTCGGCGCCGGCAAGGTGCTGGTTTTCGGAGAGGTGATCGACAAGGACGGCTCGCCGTTTTCGGCGGACATGCGCGGGATGCTGAAGGCCTATGCCACCGGACTGCACGCCAAGCACGATTACACGCTGAACGCCGCCAACGAAATCGAAGGCTTTCTGTTCAAAGGCATCGACGCGGAGCGGCATTATCACGAGACGGGAAAGTTCGAGTATGTGAACACCGGCGGGTATTATCACTCGCTGCCCGGCGATCCTCTGCGCAGCTTCATCGATACGGTGGCCGAAGTGCAGCGGGCGATGGGTTTCGAAAACGAGAAGGATCACCCCGAAGTAGCGCCTTCGCAGTTCGAGATTAACTATGGATACGGCGAGGTGGTGGCGGCCGCGGATCAGATCCAGCTCTATAAATTGATCTGCCGCGAAGTGGCCACCAGCATGGGCCTCTCCGCGTCGTTCCTGCCGAAACCGGTGGTGGGCGTCAACGGAAGCGGGATGCATACCAACGTTTCGGTCACCAAGGGCGGCAAGAATATTTTCTGGGATCCGAACGGCAAGGAAAAAATCAGCACATTCGCCTGGAAGTTCGTCGACCGCATTCTGACGCACGGAAACGACATCTGCCTGCCGCTGAATCCGAGCGTCAACGCGTACCGGCGCCTGGATCCGCACTTTGAGGCGCCGAATCAGATCAAGGCCTCGGCTGTGGATCGCGGATCGATGGTCCGCATTCCGATCGGCAATGAACGCAGCGCGCGCGTGGAAGTCCGCTCGGTGGCTCCGGACGCCAATCCTTATATGGTGCTGCTCAGCGTGTTCAAGACGGGCTTGGACGGCGAAACTTCCAAGATCAAGAATCTGCGGCAGGCGGAGCGGTATCTGCCGGATAACATTTACGACGCCATCAAGAACTTCGAAGCCGCGGAATGGACCTCAACGTTGTTCGGCAAGGACGTGAAGGGCCGCTTCGTGGATCTGAAGAGAGGGTCAGCGGATCGCTGCCCGCGGTTACTGGGGACGTTCGTGAAGTCGCAGGAAGTGCAGTATCACCACGAAGTTTACAATCAGTTTTTGTGGAATATGTTTTAAAGGAGAATTGCGAGAACGGGGGGTGATAAGGCCCCCCGGGACGAACCAGGAGCGACCAGTATAAGTGAAACCGGCTATGGCCACCCGTTTAGCGGCGCGGACACGCTGATATGACGAGTTGCTGATCCGAATGAGACTGGCGCGCCGCCGGGCGCAGTCCGGTTTGCCGATAATCCTCCCGTCACGCAGCGAATGTCGCGAGCGTCGGGCGATAACGTCAACGGGTCTCTCAGGTCCGCGTCCCGGCTCAAGGCCGATTCATTCGCATGGCCTAAACTAGGGTCAGAAGATACTCGTGCCTACACTTCAGGAACAATTCGGCCAGATCGATATCTATCTTTTCGACCAGCTTCTCAGGGGCCGCATCGTACCCGGAATGCGAATCCTCGACGCCGGATGCGGAGGCGGCCGCAACCTTGTCTACCTGCTGCAGCAAGGCTACGAAATCTACGCCGCCGACGCGGACTCGCGGGCCTTGGAGAGCGTCCGCTCCCTCGCCCGGACGCTCGCGCCCCAGCTCCCGGCATCGAATTTTCGACTGGAGACCGTGGAACATATGACTTTCCAAGATGCCTGCGCCGATGTGGTCATCAGCAATACCGTGCTCCACCTGGCCGCGGACGACGCGCAGTTCGAGGCCATGCTGATGGGGTCCTGGCGCGTCCTGAAGCCCGGCGGTCTGTTCTTCTGCCGCCTCGCATCCACAATCGGTATGGAGAGCCGGATGGAACGTATCCAGGGCCGCCGGTACCGGTCACCCGACGGCGCGGAGCGGTATCTGGTGGATGAAGTGCTGCTGGCCTCGCTCGCCCAACGCTTGGGCGGCGAACTGGCCGATCCCATAAAGACCACCGTGGTCCAGAATATGCGTTCGATGACCACCTGGGTCCTGCGGAAATAGTGCGATATCCTCGAACATGACCCGCACGATTCCGATCCTCACCCTGATCGCCACCAGCGCCTTCGCGGCCGACAAGCCATTCGACGTCGTGGAGGCAGGCATCACGGAGATGCGGACCGCTCTCGAACAGCATCGCGTCACCTCCCGCGAACTCGCCGTCGAGTATCTCACCCGCATCGGCATGTATGAAGACAAGCTGCACTGCATTATCACCGTCAATCCGAACGTTCTTGCCGAGGCTGACGAGCGGGATCGCGAGCGCGCGCAAGGTCGCATCCGCGGGCCTCTGCACGGCATCCCCATCGCGCTCAAAGACAACATCCTGACGCACGATATCGTCACCACCGGCGGAGCCCTCGCCTTCACCGGCTTCATCCCTCCCTACGACGCAACATTGGTAAAGAACCTGCGCGACGCGGGCGCCGTGATTATCGCTAAGACGGGACTTTCGGAGCTGGCCAACTGGGTTGCCGGCGGCCCGACGCCGATGCCGGCGAATTACAACGCCGTGCGTGGCTTCGGCTACAATCCTTACGACCCGCGTCGCGATCCGAGAGAAGGCTCCGATGACGGACGTCCCGTGCTGACGACTGGCGGATCCAGTTCCGGCGTCGGCACCGCGGCGAATTTTTGGGCCGGCAACGTGGGCTCGGAAACCTCCGGCTCCATCCTGAGCCCGTCGAATCAGAACATGCTGGCCGCCGTGAAACCCACCGTTGGCAGGATCAGCCGCTACGGAGTGATTCCCATCACCGCCGATCAGGACACCGCCGGACCCATGGCGAAAAACCTGACCGACGCCGCCATTATGCTGGGCGCGCTGGAGAGCGCATCACCGGATCCGAACGATTCCGCGACCACGAAGTGCTCCCCTCCCCCGGGTCGCGATTACACAACATTTCTGAAGGCCGACGGATTGAAAGGCATGCGCATCGGCATTCCTCGCGCTTTCTTTTACGATGCCGCGACGCCTCCCCGCCGCACCGGCGCGCCCTCGGGAGCCGGCGGACGAGGCGGTTTCGGCAACGGCCTCAACCCGGAACAAAAACGCGTGATGACCGAAGCCATCGACATCCTGAAGCAGCAGGGCGCGGTGATCGTCGACCCAGCCGATATTCCCAGCGTCCTTGCCAAAGATCCCGATAAGAACTTCATGCTGTGGAACCAGTGCAGCGGATTGGCGAATGCCCGCGGCAAGGACGCGAACTGCTCGGTGGTCCTGAAATACGGCATGAAGCGCGACTTCAACGCCTGGCTCGCGACCCTCGGCCCGTCTGCGCCCGTAAAGACACTGACCGAACTCCGCGCGTGGAACATCACCCACACCAACGGCGGCTCGATTCGCTTCGGCCAGTCGCAACTGGATATTTCCGACGAGATGGACGTGCAGGCGGATCGTGCTCGCTATGAAGCGGATCGCGCCCGCGACATCGACCTGGCAGGCACGCACGGCATCGACGAAGTCATGAAAGCCCAGCGCCTGGACGCGATCCTGTTCCCAGGCGCCAGCGGCGCGGCAATTGCCGCCAAGCCCGGCTATCCGACCGTGATCGTCCCCTTCGGCATGGTTCCGAACACGCAAGGCGCGCCGTTTCCTCCGGGGTTCGACCCGAAGCCCGCCCCCTTCGGCGTCAGCTTCACCGGGACGGCGTGCAGCGAACCGAGTCTGTTGAAGATGGCCTACGCGTTTGAACAAGCCACCAAGCGTCGCGTGAAACCGCCGAGCGTACCGTAGTGGTCCGTCACGTCAACAACATGCCTGAACCGCCATGCGTGAGCATGCGGACAGACGCGTATCCCCTCCATTACTGTCGGGGTTCCATATCACTAACGGAACCCCGACAGTAATGGAGGGGATATTAGCAAGATTGACAGTCCGGGACGGTGCGAATACACCCGACTCGTCTGGCTGTGAACCCGAGAAACCAAAAAACCATGACCAATTTTCGAAGATCCGTTGTGTCGATGTTGATCGCCTCTGCCGCCCTTGCACAAGGCCGCCGCGGGGGAAATAGTCCGTTCCCGGGCGGCACGAATCCCGACGGGTCGCTGCGTCCGACGTCCCCGGTCACCCGCCTGTGGACCCAGGATGCGTATACCGAATACGCGATCCTCGGGCCGGGCTCGGAAAGTTTTCGCATCAAGTTTCTGCCCGAAGAAACTCGCGTCGGAGCCACCGAACTGGTCAACGCCACGCGCGGCGGCAGCGAAGGCTCGGACGTCGAGGTCTTCGATCCACGCACGGGCAAGCCGCTCAAGTTCACTTATTCGCCGGAGCCCAACGACCCCGAAACCCACTCCATCCACGCAACTCTGCCCATCCCTGTGCCCGAGGGCGGCGTCGGTCGAGTGCTCATTTATAAAACCTACAAGGACCCGCGCACCTATATGATGCACGGCGAAGATATTGTCTGGGTCCGCAGCCTCAGCGGTTATCGCCTCGGTGTGCTCCTGCCGCCGGGATTCTCATTCATCTCCTCGAACGTCGCCGCGCAGCTCAGCACCACCGCCGACGGGCGCCTCAAACTCGCCTTCGCCAATCCCAGCGGCCAAAGCAATCCGGTCGCGATTCACGCCCGCAAGACCGACGCGAAATTTCCGCCGACGCAATATACCGACATGTTCTTCGACGACATCAAGACGCTTTACGATCTCGACGCTCCCGAAACCCACAGGATCAAAGTCGACCAGAGTTATAACGATTACAGAAAAGGCGCGACCGCGAAGCTCGATTCGCTCGCCTACCTGAAACTCGAAGACCTCAGAGTGATCGACCTCGACACCGCCAAAGTTTTCGCGCCCGCTCATAACGTCATCAAGCTGGATGTCCCCATCACCGACGACAAGCAGAGCGCGCACATCAAAATCACAGGTGTTCTCAAAGATCCCGCGTACAAAGCGGAGAACGGCGACCTGGTCTTCGACCGCCCTCTGCACGGTCTCCGCAACACGGTTCTGCTGCCCGCCGGGTATGAGGTTTCAGCCGTTTCTCAATCCGGCACCATCGGCATGTACCAAGGCCGGGCGTTTGTTTCTCTGATCAACCTCAATGCCGAAAACAACTACAAAGTAGTCATCCGCGCCCGCAAAGCGAAGTAGTGCTGTTGTTTCAGCCCCATGCGTCAGCGTGGGGTTACTGCGGGTCACAGTGTCGTACGGCCGGGGACATGGGTGACATTTTGGCCCGGCGACATGGGTGACATTTTATTGACGATGGATGCGTGGCCGCCTTTGGTGAGTATAAACAGGACCGTCATTTCCTCAGGCCTTGTTCTCCCGCCGAGACCGAGGCAGCTGGCGATGAAACCGGTGGCGGAAGGTATCCAGCCAGCCGATCACCAGCGGTCCGTATAAAACTTCGTAGTAGCGATCGTCGCTCTCTCTGAGGCCGAGATATTGGTGCTCGAAGATCTCGCTGACAAACGTGCGCTCGCCTTTCCAGTTCAAATCGCCACTTTCCGAGATCCGCCGTACCGCACGGCGTTTGCGAACGCGCCAACGTTGCCGTTCGCCAGGTACGCGGCGTACATCGAATTGGATCGGACATAATCCGAGCCGCGTACCGAGGTCCCATTCACAATGCCCTGGCCGGGCACGGTTGCTCCCGCGAAAAGTTGATCAAACAGAGGCGCTTCGCCGCCTCCCCGGCGCACCATTCAGTTGAGTCCGGACAGCTACGAGGCACACTTCGCACTGGGGCGAATCCTGGCGGGACGAAGAAGTCTCCAAGAAGCCAAAATCCATTTCGAGAAAGCAAGTCACAGCCCCGATCCCGAAATGCAAAGAGCTGCCGATGCTGCCCGCCGGTCCCTTCCATAAGCTACAGTGAGGAAGAAATGAAGGAAGTGTTCACCAAGACCTTTTGGGAAGGCGTGAAAAAGACGTTTGATGAGGCGCGTGAAGGTCCGCCGCCAGCGGCACTGAGCGACGGACGCGAAGAGCGCGAGGAGCGCGAGAAGCGCATCGAACAGGAAAAGCAAAAGGACCGCCAGGACCAGGTCAACCGCGAGGATCTGGACGAATGGAAGCCCGAGCGCGTTGACTCTTGAAGCCGAAGAAGCAATCAATAGGACGTCGCCGCCGAATTATTTCGGCGCGCCCAGGCGAAACTGCTGCACCGCCTTCTCCACCAGGCGGCGTAGTTCCTTGATCGGCTCGGGATTGTCGTCGACCTGCAAACGCAGCACGACGTCGTTGTGGAGCCACACGCCGCCATCTTTTTTGACAATGAACATCGCCGCCGACTGCATGCCTCGCTTGTCTCCCCCCGCCTTCTGTCCCGCGTCGAGCGCCGCCAGCAATCGAAGCGAAAGGTGCCCACTGGTGTTCTCAAACGCCTCCACCATGCCGTTCACCACGCCCTCGCCGGCGAGAATGTTTCCTTGCGCGGTGCAGAATTTCCCGCCTTTATTGCCTGCCCACGGTGTCGCTTTCGGACCCGTGTAGGCCGCGTATTCTCCTTTGGTGTTCATCACCGCGAACTGCCTGCCTTCCTTGCTCCAGCGCGCGGGATCGGGGTCGGGATCGGATTCGTGGATCATCTTGACGATCTTGTCGGGCGCATAGCGGAGCCTCAACAGACTGAGCGCCTGCGGGCCATAACTGACGTCGACGATGGCCTGCGTCGCCGCCACGCCCGTCCCCGCTTCCGCCCACAGCACTCCGTTGCCGACCGAAAAAACCCGCGATTGCACCGCTCCGCCGATCTCGCCCGTCACGGGATCGTACCCCAGAATCGAGAAAGTGGCCACCGGGCTCCACAACTCCACAGGGATACGTCCCGGGTCCCGCGGCTGGGCCCAGCAAGCTGTTGCCAATAATAAAGTGATCCAACGTGCCACGCGATGCCTCTCTTTCACGCTCCATCATAAGCGGTCAAGGGAGTTCGTGAGTTCGATGACGGTTTTGGGCCGATTGTTTCGCAATGCAGGGCAGGAACTGACATTGGATCCGCGGAAAGAGGCGAAACATGGGCTGGCGATTGGATGTACCGGGTTGGGCGTGGCTTTGACATTGGGACTCTCCGGCTGCGGCCAGACTGAACCCAGCGAAGCAGAGATGAAGGGCGCGATGGAGTACTTCTTGAATCATCCACCAGGAGAGAAGGTCTCCGATCCGATCAAAGTCGCTTTTTTCAAGAAGGAAGTGTGCGACAAACCAACGCCACAGGGCTACGGTTGCACTTTTACAGTGCGGGTTACTTCCCGCAACATGTTCGCTCAGATGTTCAACAATGTGCCGAGAAGTGCGGGTTACTTCCCGCAACATGTTCGCTCAGATGTTCAACAATGTGCCGAGAGCCGACTTTTATGAGGATAAAGACTCCGGCAAATGGATGATGCGGCCGCCGTTCTAACCGCAAACCGGCCCATGCCCTAGTGTAGTGCGTCACACACTCTAATCATTATCATTTCCACCAAGTGGGGCCGCCAATCATGGCGGCGCGTTGGTCCGGGGAGCCGCCTTGAAAGGGCGGCTGCCGCCAGGATTGGCGGCCCCAGAAGAGCCGGAAAATGAGACAGAGATACTGATCGCAATCTCTGACGCACTCCACTAGAATCGAGGAAGGTCCGCACAAATGACAATGCCTCGTTCCCAATCCGGTGTGTCGGTGGAAGCCCCGCCCAACCCTGCCTTTGAAGAGATCCTGACGCCGCAGGCGTTAGCCTTTCTCGTCGAGCTGCACCGCCGTTTCGACGGCCGGCGAAAAGAGTTGCTCGAGAACAGGGCGGCGCGCCAGAAGGCCATCGACGCCGGTCAGCTCCCCACGTTTCTCCCGGAGACCGAATCCATCCGCCAGGCGGAATGGAAGGTCGCGCCGATTCCACGCGACCTGATGGACCGCCGTGTCGAGATCACCGGCCCGGTAGACCGCAAGATGGTGATCAACGCCCTCAATTCCAGTGCGACCGTCTTCATGGCGGACCTTGAGGACTCGAACTCGCCCACGTGGGAGAACAATATCTCAGGCCAGATCAATCTGCGCGACGCCATCCGCGGCGATATCCGCTATTCGAGCCCCGAAGGCAAGCAGTATGCGCTCGCCACGAAGACCGCCGTGCTGATGGTGCGCCCGCGCGGGTGGCATCTGGTCGAGCGCCACCTCCTGGTAGACGGCAGCCCGATTTCCGGGTCGCTGATGGATTTCGGGCTGTTCTTCTTCCACAACGCCAAGGCCCTGATGGCGAAAGGGAGCGGGCCCTACTTTTATCTGCCGAAGATGCAGAGTCATCTCGAAGCACGCCTCTGGAACGACGTGTTCCTGTTCGCGCAGGAATACGTGGGCGTCCCTCGCGGCACCATCCGCGCCACCGTGCTGATCGAAACCATTCTCGCCGCGTTCGAAATGGACGAGATTCTTTACGAATTGCGCGAACATTCGGCGGGCTTGAACTGCGGCCGTTGGGACTACATCTTCAGCTTCATTAAAGTGTTCCGCAATCATAAATCGTTCGTGTTGCCGGACCGCTCCGAAGTGACCATGGATCGCGCGTTTCTCAAAGCCTATGTTCAGTTGCTGATCCAGACCTGCCACCGCCGCGGAATTCACGCCATGGGCGGCATGGCGGCGCAGATCCCCATTAAGAACGATCCCGCCGCCAATGAAGCCGCACTCGGAAAAGTGCGTCTCGACAAACTGCGCGAAGTGAACGCCGGACACGATGGCACCTGGGTGGCGCACCCCGGCCTGGTTCCCGTGGCCAGGCAGATTTTCGACGAGCACATGAAAACCCCCAACCAGATCGATGTAAAGCGCGAGGAAGCGCACATCACCGCCGCCGATCTGCTGTCGGTTCCCACCGGCGCGATCACGGAGCGTGGCCTGCGGATGAATATCGACGTCGGTATTCAGTACCTGGAATCCTGGCTGCGAGGCTCCGGCTGCGTACCGATTTATAACCTGATGGAAGACGCCGCCACGGCCGAGATCTCGCGCACGCAGGTCTGGCAGTGGATCCATCACGGCGCGCAATTGAACGACGGGCGCACGGTGACGCTCGAACTGGTCCGCGAGACAACCGCATCGGTGTTGGCCGCGCCCGCGTACCAAGGTGGGAAGTTCCCGCTGGCCGCGCAGCTATTCGAGCAAATGATGGTCGGCAAAGAACTCCCCGAGTTTTTGACGCTTGAGGCCTACCGGTATTTGTAGACCAGTTTTCCCGGATCTGTCCGCATGCTCACGCATGGCGGCTCCATATCCATACTGAGCCGCCATGCGTGAGCGCGCGGACAGATGCGACAAGCCCCTACTCCATGATCGCCTGATACACCAAACTCCTCGACAACGCATGAATCGCCCGCGTCGTTCCCAGGCTCTGGTGCTGCACCATCCCTACAAACGCTAGGTCGCTCACCGGGTCGATCCAGAACCACGTCCCGGCGATGCCGAACCAGCTATACGTCCCATTCGGGACCGCTTCGCCCGCCGCCGCCGCATCGGTCACAATTTGAAAATCCATGCCCCAGCCTGTGCCCGGCGGCATGGTCTTCAGCGGCTCGGGATTCACGTAGTTGGTGCGCATCATCTCCACCGTTCGCGGCGCCAGCAGGCGTGCACCGTTGAATTGTCCACCCTGGAGCAGCATTTCGCAGAAGCGAGCGTAATCCATCGCGGTCGAAAACAGCCCCCCGCCGCCCGACGGCCCGAGAGGAATCACGGTTGGGTCCGGCCGGTTCGTGTCCACCGCGAGACTCGCCCCAGCGCCCAGGTGGACCTGCGCGAATCGCGGCATCTTCTCTTTCGGAATATAAAACGCCGTGTCCTTCATTCCCAGCGGCTCAAAAATCCGCTTGCGAGCGAACTCGCCGAACGGCTGGCCGGAAAATTTCTCGATCAGGTACCCCTGGACGTCGACCGCGATGCTATAGGACCAGCGCGTCCCCGGCTGCGCCAGCAGCGGGATTTTCGCCAGGCCGTCGATCATCGATTGCAGCGGAGCCGCCGCGTTCAGCACGTTCCCGTCGATGATCATTTTGTCGACCGGATTGATCGGGCTCAGGACGTAGCCGAGCCCCGCGGTATGGGTCATCAACTCGCGCATCGTCATGGAGCGCTTCGCGTCTTCCAGTTTCGGCGACCCGTCGTCGTTCTTGCCTGTGTAGACTTTCAACCGCGCAAACTCCGGAATGTAGCGCGATACGGGATCGTTGAGCTGCCACTTGCCCTCTTCGTACAGCATCATCATGGCGACGCCCGTGACCGGCTTGCTCATCGAGTAGATGCGAAAAATCGAGTCGTTCCGCATCGCGTCCGTCTTGCGCACGTCGAGCTGACCGGCGGCGCTAAAATGTACAACCTTGCCATGGCGTTCGACCAGCGTAACCAGGCCCGCGACCTTCTTATCGTCCACCAGTTGCTTCATGGCCGAATTCAGGCGGTTCAACCGCTCGGTGGACATGCCAACCGATTCCGCCGTCGCCGGGGCGAGGTCGCGAGCGTGTTTCTGCGGGGAGTGAGTGCTCTGGGCAAATGCCGTCGCGGCGAATAACGTAACCAGTCCAAGCGCGACGGGGCGTAAATGACGTGTCATTCAACAAATGATACTATGCGAAGTTTGCATTGGGTGTAGGATGGCCTTCATATGTCGATCGATCGCCGTTCGTTCGTAGCCGCAGCCGCCAGTGCCGCTGTTCTGGGCGGGCAGGCCGTCTCGCGCCGCGATCCGCTCGGCGTGCGCGACGATTTTCCGATCGTTTCCGATCACATCTTTCTCAACTCCGCCTATATCGCTCCCTCGCCCCGGGCCGTGGTGGACGCCAGTCACGCATATATCCTCGGAAAAAGCGCGCGGCCTATGCAACTGAACGCGCTGATGGCCGCCAATGAGGCGGCTCGCGTGAAATTTGCCAAGTTCGTGAACGCCGCGCCCGATGAGATCGGCCTCCTCAACTCCACCGGGGAGGGTGAAAATATGATCGCCAACGGCATCGGCCTGAAGGCGACCGACAACGTGGTGGTGGACGACCTGCACTATGACACGGAGTTTGTCCTCTACCGGGCACTGGAAGCCTCGCGCGGAATCGAGCTCCGAATCGTGAAAAGCCGCGACGGCGCCGTTAGCTTACGCGACTTCGAACCGCACATCGACAAGCGCACGCGCATCGTATCGGTGGCCTGGGTATCGCACCGCAACGGATTCCGCCACGATATGCGGCCCATCGCCGACCTCGCTCACGCGCACGGCGCGATCTTCTACGCCGACGCGGTGCAGGCGGTCGGCATGATTTACGTCGATGTAAAAGCCTCGGGCGTCGATGCGCTTTGCTGCGGCTCGTACAAATGGCTGATGGCGGAGTTCGGCGTAGCGCCGTTTTTCGTCAGCAACGAAGCCGTCGACCGGATTCAATCCGACCGCATCGGGGAGTTCTCCGTCGGGCGTTCGGACCAACTCTTGAAAAACGCCAGGAAGTTCGAGGCCACCAGCCGCGCCTTCGGCGCCGTCGCGCAGTTGAACGCCAGCCTCTCTTATCTTGAGAATGTAGGCATCCCGCGAATTGAGGAGCACTCGGTGGGGCTGGCGCTACATCTAAATGAAAGATTGGTGAAGCAAGGCCACCGCATGTTCACTCCGCCCGGCAACAGGTCTTCCATCGTGGCGTTTTATTGCGCCCGTCCGGTTGCCGACGTCCGCGCGGCGTTCCAGGCCGCCACGATCGAAGTAACGGCCAGGAACGGACAGGTCCGCATCGCACCGGCGCTATTCAACAATGCCGATGAAATCGAGAAGTGCCTCGAAGTCACGAAGCGGCTGGTCTAGCGGTTTATTGCGATTTCCGTTTCCTGGCCCCTGGGACGCGTTTAAACGCGATTTCCGAAATTTCCGCTATGGCGGGTCGGAGGAGGCTCGTCCGACCCGCCGATTTTGGCGAGTTTAACACGCAAAAACTGATTCTGTGCGAGTTACCGGAAAATGCGCACGCGGGCCGGGGAGCGGAAATTGCTCCGCCAAGCGCGGAAATTCTGCCGGTTATGTGGTGTACGCACCCTCGAAAACACCGCGGATCTTGTGGGGCGGGCCATCGGCCCGCAGCCGCCCACCGGGCGGCGACTGGCGCGTCGTTCGCCAACTTGGGCCGCCTGGAAGGCGGCTGCGGGCTGGCAGGCCGCCCCACCACCGGGCTCGTTTTCCAAGTGGGGCCGCCAATCATGGCGGCGCGTTGGCGTTCCCGCCGACGCTGGTGAACTTATCTGGGAGCCGCCTTGAAAGGGCGGCTGCCGCCAGAATTGGCGGCCCCACAAGAGATACTGATCCACTAGCGTTTTCGCCGCGATTCCGTGATCGCCCCATCGAACCGCGCCGAGAGTGCATCGAAGCCGTCTGCCGGGCCGTTCCAACGCAACTCGTCCACGTCGCTAAAAAGCGGAATATCGGTCCTCAGCGTGGCCAGCGTTCGGAACAGTATCGCGCGCTCGCGCTCCCGGGAAAAGGTCGCCGCCAGGGAACTCGCGTTCGCCGCGTCGACGTGCCAGTCGCGCGCATCCGCAGGGATCGATTCCAGATGCCCGAACTTTGCCAGCACCGCCGCCGTCGATTTTGCGCCCCAGCCGGGCAGCCCCGGATACCCGTCGGCCGCATCGCCGACCAGCGCGAGATAGTCCGGGATCGACAGCGGCGGGACACCGAATTTCTGGATCACTCCGGCCTCGTCCCGCCTGACGCCTTTCCTCCGGTCCAGTTGAACGATTCGCGTACCGCGCACGCTCTGCGCCAGGTCCTTGTCCGGCGTGCAGATGATGACGTGATCGACCCGCGGGTCCTTCGCCGCCAGCGCCGCCCCCGCCGCCAGCGCATCGTCCGCCTCAAACTCAATCATCGGCCAGACCACGACGCCGGCGGCTACCAGCGTCTGTTCGAGCAATGGAAACTGCGACCACAGATCGGGGTCGATGCCGTCGCCGGTCTTGTATCCCGGCCACAGGTCGTTGCGGAACGACTCGATCACGTGATCGGTGGCGACGGCGATGTGCGTAGCGCCGCTCTTGATCATGCCCAGCACCGAAGTGAGCACTCCCCGCACCGCAGCGACCTCCCGGCCATCCCGGTCGCGCGCCGATGGCAGCGCGTAGAAGTGGCGGAATAATTCGTATGTGCCGTCGACCAGGTGAACGTCCACGTTACTTCGCCGAGCCGCCCCTGGGCACGTGCAGCGACATCAGAACCAGCGCGTCGGCGGCATCGGTGAACTGGTGAGCGGTGTTTTCCGGGACCAGAAAGAAGTCGCCTTTCTTGACGCGGCGAGAATCACCCCCATCGATGCCCGTGCCGGACAGATTCGCCGGGTTCGACCGTTTCTCGTTGCGAAGCTTTCCGCCGGTGGTGAGCGTAGCCTCGCCTTCGAGCACATAGAACACCTCCGCCTCCGTCTCGTGTATGGCCGCTGTGCCGTCGACGGCCTTCACCCGGTATTCCAGGCTCACCGTGTAGGGCGCCGCCTGCAACAGCGGTTGAATGAAGTTCGCCTGATCGGGCTTGCGTTCATTTCTGGCCTTGTTCATCATCGCCGCCACGTCCGCCGCGCTGGTAAATGTCTTCGCCGCAGGCAATTGAGCCATCGCTGCCGTCGCCGCTCCCAAAAAAGCGATCAGTATTCGCATCGTTCCTCCTCGAGCTTCGGCAGCCCGCTAAACACAGCGCCATGGAACCGCCATGCGTAAGCATGCGGACCCTCGCAAAGAATTATGATGCCGTGTCTAGCTAAGTCTAGCGCGCTGCTATCATGACGGGAATGAATCGGCGGAACTTTGTTGGCTGGCTTGCGGCAGGCGCTCTCGGCAGATTGCAGGGAGCGGCTTTGCCGTGCATCGAAGGGTCCACGATCAGGACTCAGCTCGGCCAACGTTCAACGGGCCTCCGCCGTCAGCAATCTCTTGTTCACCAGAATCCCCGCTGCAATCAAGCCCAGCACCGCCGCGGTGAACAGCAACAGCCAGCCCCAATATTGCGTCGGATGCCGCAGGATGCGGACGAAGTGACGGCCGTACAGATGCGCCACCACCCCAATCGCGGTATAACGAACTCCGCGGCTCACGCTCACCACCGTGAGGAATCTGCCCAAGTGATAATCGGAAGCCCCGGCCACCGCGAAAACCAGGCTGGTGGGGAAGGGAAAGGGAATGGCCGTGGAAGCGGCCAGGCTACCTGTGCCCCACCTCTTGAATACCGCCAAAACGGATAATACCCTCCGCTGCCCGAATTTGCCTTCCAGATAAGCCTCCCCGGCCTTGCGCGCCAGTCGGAAGGTGATCAACGCTCCGATCGTCGAACCGATTGCCGCGACAACGGCGCACTCATACCATGGGTTGTGACCCGTCGAAACCAGAATGGCGATCAGGATATCGGGGCCGCCGAAGGTGGGCACCGGAGAGCTGTCGAGGACGGCGAGAGCAAACAGCCCCAGCGCGCCCAGGTGGCGGAACATCGAAAGCAACGAACTCCCCTGGTTCGCATTCTGGAGCAGAACGTTTAACATGAGTGTTCCTCATGTTAGCGAAACTTCCCGCTATTGGATATTGACGGTCACCACGTTGGCGGTCTGCCCGTCCACGGTGAGCACGATGTTCGCTTCGCCGCTTCCCTTCAGGCTCAGTGGAATCGTCAGGTTCACCTGGTCCAACCCCTCGAAACTTGGCTGCGGTCCGGCATAGAGTACCGGCACGTTCGTCCCTCCGATGTTTGCCGTCACGTTGCCGAGCGAGCTTCGGGTGCGGATCCCCGTCCCGTACAGGATCAAATAAACGGTGGTGTTCGCGGTAAGCGAGATCGGCGTCGCCAGGCACGCTGATGCTGCCGGGCATTGAAAAACAGGAACCGCCGATTGCACTTGCGATCCCGCCGCAACCGAAATCGCGTTGGCGGCAGCGACCCCTCTGCCGTCTCCGCTCATGCTGAACAGTGTCGGAGCAACGGACTGAATCGTTCCCGTTGTGGAAGAACCATTCGCGATGGCGAAGCTAGCCGTTCCCAGCGCCGAGCCCGAGGGGATCACGAAGTTGATCTGCGAAGGAGACACGTACATCAAAGGCGCGACGCGCGCGGTCCCGGCCGAATCCGTCACCGTCAGCGTGACCCCGCCGAGCGACGTCGACGGAGGCTGGGTCGTCCCCGCCAGCGTCGCCGACGCAAGATTCGCTCCGAAAATAGACGCAATCGATTCCGGCGTCACCGCCGCATTCGGGGCCGCCGCGGACTGCACCGCGATCGCGGGAATCACTCCGTAATATCGAGCCATCCAATAGGGCAGGATGTAATCGACGCCCGCCGTTTCGATGATCCCGCTGCCTCCCCCGGAAAGCTGATACGGGCTCTCTTCCCACAAATACTCATCAGGCGGCCGCAACACCACGGGAATCGGCTTGCACGCGCCCTGGCTTCCGCAGACCGCAACCACGCCGTTCAGGTTCACCGCATTGTCGCGGCTCGGCCTCTGGAGCCATTCGTTGATCAGCGCCGAGCCTTCGGCATCCCGCGACAGGCTCGGTCCGCTCAGCGCGTGATCGACCAGATCGAACATAGCGTTCTGGTCGCCGTCGGTGGCGTCGCGAAGCACCTGGTACGCGGCGAGATAAATGGATTTCTCCGAGCTCGATTCCAGCCGGACCAGGTTGTAGAAGGAAATATAATCCAGATTGAACTTGAAGTACGAACTGTCGCTGGCCGCATCCACGCCCACGGCCGTCAGTACTCCCGCCGCGAGCAAGATCTTGTTGATATCGTAGTCGGTCGAAAACGCGCTCGGGTTCACATGCCGGCCGACCTGCAACAGCGTCAGAATCTGGTCGGGACGAATCACGAACGTGGTACTGATGCTTCCGTCCGGCATCACGATTGTCCACGCATGGCCCTCCAGAAATTGGACCAACCGCGTCGCGATCTGAGAAATCGACGCCTGAACGCCCGCATCGTTCACCATGTCGTAAGCCACGCCGAGGCCGAAAATCACGCCCATATACTGATCCCGCGATGTGTTGCCGACCCAAAAATATCCCGCCGAGCTGTTCGTATAAATCCCGTTCGCGGCTTCTTCGCTCTGAATCCCGGCGCCATAAGGGGAATTCAGGGGAACCAGGCAGCGCGCCAGCAGATTCGTCCCGGTCACGTCCAGCAGCGACTTGATTCCCGCGATAGCCTGCTTCACATTTGCCAGCGCAGCCGGCGATTGCGTGACCTGATAACGAAACGCCTCGGCCGCCAGATAGTGTCCGGTCCAGATGGCCGAATCTCCGCAACGGGTATAGCCGATGATCTGGTTGCTCGCCGGTCCGGCAAAGATGGGATCGAGAACGGTTCCGAACGGTACGTGCGTCGCCTGAATATTCGAGGAAATGGCCAGCGCATTGGCGTCCGTCGCGCGCGCCGGCAAAACGACGGCTAATCCGGCGAACGCGCAAGTGAGCAGTTTTCGACGCATTGCGACCACTATTAGGATGCGGCAAAGGCCGGAATCGTTCCAGTTTGCGCGCGAACGGCGGGGCCGGGTCATTCGCTGGCGTTATGTGGCGCACGCACTTTCGAAAACACCGCGGATCCATGTGGGGCGGCCCGTCAGCCCGCAGCCGCCCACTGGGCGGCTTCCTCGTTGGCCAACAAGAGCCGCCGCCTGATAGGCGGCTGCGGGCTAAAATGTCACTCATGTCCCCGATCCGTACCGGGCTCTTGGCAGCGCATGATTAATTACTTCGACATCGTGAAGGTCGTGAACGGATGCGAATCCAGGTCGCGGAGCGCTGGTTTTTCCCAGGCGAATTCGGGATGCGCCTTTAAGTGCTTCGCGGCTTTGAAATCGATGCCGCAGGAGTGGCCCATGGACGCGGTGAAGGACATGTTCGCGGCCATGGTGGCATCGGCGACTTTGTTTTGGACTGCGCCGGCGGTGCCGAAGGCCGGTTGCCATGGTTTTGCGCCCCGGGCCGATAGTTCGACGTGGCCGCAGAGGGTGCGTTCGCTGGGCTCGGTCTTTTTGGCGAACGTGTCGTAGTGGTCGCCTAGGAATTTCTGGCCTAGCGCGACGTCGATGCGGCCTTTGTTTTCCGAAAGCAGATTGTCCCAGCGGAGATGGCGGGCGTTGGCGGAGAGACTCATGTCGCTGACGTTGAAATCGGTTTCTTCCTTGGCTAGCGCGGGGTCGATGGGATAGTTTGAGCCGGCGAAGTAGCCGTCTTTGGTGCGCCAGAGGTTCACATGCTTGAGGCCGAGCTCGAGGCTGGCGATTTCGCCGTTGTTGCGGTCGGCAACTAACCAGTCGTTGGCGTAGCCGCCGTTGTTGCCTTCTTTCATGATGCGGGCGAAATCGTCGATGGAACCGGAATATTGCATGGCCTTTCTCGCGCGGACGAATTCGGGGATGCCGTTGGGGTCGAAACCGTTGAAGCCGGTGATGGTGGTTTCGGTGATCATGATGCCGGCCTGGTTGATGCCGAAATCGTCGGCGGAGTGGATCAGGCCGGGCATTCCGTCCATAATGAAGCGGCTTCCGTGCTCGGGGGTGATGTCGAAAATGATGTTCCAGCGCGAGCCGGTCATGTAATCGGTCCAGTTATTGTGGGCGATGACCGGTTTGCCGTCCTTGGTATAGCTGCCTGTGGCGACGAAGGCACTGCAATGGTCGGCGGTGGTGCGGGTGGAGTTTTTCTCGGCCCACTTGACGTAATAAGGGTCGAGTTCCAGCCAGGCGTTGGTGGCGACCATATCCCAGATATCGAGCTTTACGTTTTTGGCGTTGAGTCCGGCGACGATGCCGGTGAGTTCGTCGCGATATTCCTGTTCGATGTGCGGCCAGAGGACTTTTTCGGCGACGTTGCGGAAATAGTTCCAATCCTTCGAATCGTGGGTGAGCGCCAGCTTGATGGCCTTTTGCGCGTCGAGAATTTCGGGCGCGAGAAGGTATCCATGCTGGTAGCCGATCTCCGAGGGCTTGCCTTCGAGGTGGACGAAAATCCAGCCGGCTTGCACCGGGCGGCGGAAGGATTTGTTTAATCGCGCGTCAGCAGTCGGGTGCCCGGCGAACGCGACCGAGGCCAGGCAAAGCAGGAGGGCAGCACGTTTCATATAGATCATGATATATAATCCGAAAGGTTCCGGTGATGAGGCACACCTATCATTAATGGATAAAAGCGCATGAGCGACACTGGCGAAGTTACGAGATTGTTGGGCGAAGTGGGGCAGGGCAAGAAAGATGCCATGAACCAGCTTCTGCCGCTGGTCTACGACGAATTGCATCGCCTGGCGCGATCCTATTTCCGGCGCGAGCGCGGCGAGCACACGCTGCAGCCGACGGCGCTGGTGCACGAGGCGTACATCCGCATGGTGGATCAGAAGTCGGCCATGGATTCTCGGGGGCACTTTCTGGCCGTGGCGGCGACCCAGATGCGGCGCATCCTGCTGGACTACGCGCGCAAGCATCGGGCGGAGCGCCGCGGGGGCGGCGGGCAGAAAGTGATGCTGGAAGACACGATGGTGATCGCCGAGCAGAAGCCGCTGGACGTGATCGCGCTGGACACGGCTCTGAACCAGCTGGGGATGCTGGATCCGGGGCAGGCGCAGATGGTGGAGCTGCGGTTCTTCGGTGGGCTATCGGTGGAGGAGACGGCCAAAGTGATGGGCGTTTCCACCGCCACGGTGAAGCGGAGCTGGAGTTCGGCGAGGGCATTTCTGCATCGCGAAATGGCGGGAGGAAACACTGACTCCGGAGCGATGGGCGCAGATCCGGCAGATCTTTGAAGGCGCGCTGGAGCGAGCGCCGAGGGACCGAGCCGCGTATCTGCGGGTGACCTGCGCGCGCGACGACGCGATGCGCCGCGAGGTGGAAAGCCTGCTGGAAAGCCACGACGACGCGAGCGGTTTTTTGGCCAAGCCTGCGGCGGACCTGGGCTACACGCTGCATTATGCGGGCGACGAATCGGCCGAATATCCGGCTGGATTCCGCGCCGGGCCGTATCAGTTGGAAAAACGCATCGGACGCGGAGGGATGGGCTCGGTGTGGCTGGCGAGTCCGCTGAGTAACAGCCAGATTCAAAGAATCGGAAGCAACCAGAAGGTTGCGATCAAGCTTGTCCGGCGCGGCATGGACAGCTCCGAAATCCTGCGGCGGTTTCGCATGGAGCGGCAGGTTCTGGCGAGCCTGGATCATCCGAACATCGCGCGGCTAATCGACGGCGGGTCGACGCCCGAGGGCATGCCGTACCTGGCGATGGAGTACGTGGAAGGGATTCCCATCGACCAGTTCTGCGAGTCGCGGGCGAGCGCGATTACCGACCGTTTGAAGCTGTTTCGCGACGTTTGCGCGGCGGTGCAGTATGCGCATCAGAACCTGGTGGTGCATCGCGACATCAAGACCGGCAACATCCTGGTGACTTCGGCCGGGGTGGTGAAGCTTCTCGACTTCGGCATCGCGAAACTGTTGCGCACGGATTTATCGACGTTGGAAATGGCGCAGACGCGGCCCGAGCTGCGGCCGATGACGCTCGATTACGCGAGTCCGGAACAGGTGCGTGGCGAGGCGATCACGACGTCGACCGACGTGTATTCGCTGGGCGTGTTGTTGTACAAGCTGCTGACCGGGGCGATGCCGTACGGGGTGAGCACGCGGGATCCGGAAGCGATTCGCAAAGCCATTCTGGAAACCGAGCCGCGCCGGCCGAGCGCGGTGATTCTGGCCGACGATTCGCACGCGATTCCGGAGGCGACGCAAAAGATGGAGGTGAAGACGGAGGAGACCCGCGCGCTGGCCCGCAAGAGGCTGAAGAAGAAATTGAGCGGCGATCTGGACATGATCATCCTGAAGGCGCTGCGCAAGGAGGCGCCGAAGCGCTACCTGTCGGTGGAGCAGTTTTCCGAGGACATCCGGAGGCATCTGGAAGGACGTCCGGTGATCGCCAGGATCGATACGCCGGGCTACCGGTTCACAAAATTCGTGCGGCGCAATCTGGCCGGCGTGGCGGCATCCATCGCGCTGGTGGCGGCGCTGGTGGGAAGCACGATTTTCTTCGCCTATCGCGAGAGCGCGGACAAGCGCCGGTTTGAGGACGCGACGGTCGCGCTGGAGCGGCAACTGCTGCGGGCGGACCTGGAAATCGGCGGCGCGGAGCGGGTTCGCGAGGCGTACAATCTGGCCAGCGTTATTCTGCGGGCCCGTCCGGAGCAGGACGAGGCGAGATTGGACGCGGCCGAGGCTGCTTCGAAGATGGGAGAACTGGCGGCCGATCAGACCGCGGCAAAGTATTACAGCGAGGCGCTGGGGCAATTCGATTTGCTATCGCAGCATGCCGGGCACGGCGACTTGCAAGTGGAGCGAGCGCTGGGGTCGGTTGCGGTGAAGCTGGGCGCGATTGAGCTGGACCGCGGCAGTCTGCTGGCCGCCCTTTCAGACTTCAGCCGGGCCTTGCAGATCGCCGAGGGCATCGCGGCAACGGAGGGCGCGAACCCGAGCGAGGAGACGCGCCTGACGGTGGCCGATGCGAACGCGAATGTGGGTGAGGTGTTGTTGCGCAACGGGGCTCGCAATGAGGGCGCGGCGAAATTGAAAAAGGCGATGGGAATTTATCGCGAGCTGGGTAAAGAAGAACGTGCGGCGGCGCTGGAAGCCGCGCTGCGCCGGTAGTAGCCCGCCTTGCATCGAGACGAGTCTCGACGCGGCAGGCACGAGTCCGTGCGCCACACGGCTGACATTAGTATCCTGATCGTTATATGCCGAACAGCGGGTGGGTTTTTCGCATCCGTTCGCGGCGCACAGTATCTAAGTAACTAAATGTGGATCGTCAAAGTAGCGCTCAGTCGTCCTTATACATTTATTGTATTAGCGCTGCTGATTTTATTGATCAGTCCGCTGGTGATTCTGCGCACACCGACCGATATTTTTCCGAACATTAACATTCCTGTCGTCAGTATTCTTTACAACTACACCGGGCTGGGTGCGGAGGAGATGGAGCAGCGCATCACGTCGGTGTACGAGCGCATTCTGACGACGACCGTGAACGACATCGAGCACATCGAGTCGCAGTCGCTGAACGGCATCAGTGTAGTGAAGGTTTTCTTCCAGCCCGGTGTGCAGGTTTCGGCGGCGGTGGCGCAATTGACGGCGTCGTCACAGCCGGCGATCCGGCAGATGCCTCCGGGGATCACGCCTCCGCTGGTGATCAGCTACAGCGCGTCGAGCGTGCCGATCCTGCAACTCGCGCTTTCCGGGCAGGGACTCTCCGAACAGCAGTTGAACGATTTTGGAACCAACTTCATCCGGCAACAGCTGGCGACGGTGCCGGGCGCATCCGTGCCGTGGCCTTACGGCGGCAAGCAACGGCAGATCATGATCGATCTGCGGCCGGCGGAGATGCAGGCGCAGGGGCTTTCGCCGAGCGACATCGTGAACGCGGTGAGCGCGCAGAACCTGATCCTGCCGGCGGGGACGTCGAAGATCGGGGAGTTCGAATACGACGTGGATCTGAACGCGAGCCCGAAGACGGTGGCGGAGCTGAACGATCTGCCGGTGAAGGCCAATCCCGGCAATACGATTTACATTCACGACGTGGCGCATGTGCGTGACGGGTTTTCGCCGCAAACGAACGTGGTGCGGCGCGACGGCATGCGCGGATCGCTGCTGACGGTGCAGAAAGTGGGTGCGACCTCGACGCTCGATATCGTGCAGCGGGTGAAGGACGCACTGCCGGCGATTCGCGCGGCGCTGCCTCCGGAGCTGCGGATCGAGCCGTTGGCCGACCAGTCGCTATTCGTGCGCGCGGCGGTGAACGGAGTGATTCGCGAGGCGGTGATCGCGGCATGCCTGACGGCGATGATGATTCTGCTGTTCCTGGGTAGCTGGCGCAGCACGCTGATCATCGCGATTTCCATTCCACTGTCGATTCTGACGTCGATCGTTTGCCTGAGCGCGCTGGGCGAGACGATCAACATCATGACGCTGGGAGGCCTGGCGCTGGCGGTGGGCATTCTGGTGGACGACGCGACGGTCACCATCGAAAATATCGAGCGGAATTTCGAGGAAGGGAAAGACCTGCACGAAGGAATTCTGGACGGCGCGGCGCAAATCGCGGTGCCGGCGCTGGTTTCGACGCTGTGCATCTGCATTGTGTTCATCCCCATGTTTTTCCTGACGGGCGTGGCGCGGTACCTGTTCATCCCGCTGGCCGAGGCGGTGGTGTTCGCGATGCTCGCGTCGTATGTGCTGTCGCGAACGCTGGTGCCGACGCTGGCGATGTATCTGCTGCGGGCGCACGGGACCAAAGGAAAGCCGTCGCCGTGGAATCTGGCGGCTCGATTTCAGCGCTGGTTCGAGAGGTCGTTCAACAAAACGCGCGACGCCTACCATCGCCTGCTGACCAGCCTGGTGGCGATTCCGTGGTTGTTCCTGCCACTGTTCTTGGGCTCCTGCGTGGCCGTGTTCGCGCTGTTCCCGTGGCTGGGACAGGACTTTTTTCCGTCCACGGACGCGGGGCAGATCAAGCTGCATGTGCGCACGAAAACGGCGATGCGCATCGAGGAAACGGCCAACGCCTGCGACCGGATTGAGCAGGCCATCCGCCGCGAGATCCCGCCGGAGGAAGTGTCGAGCATCATCGACAACATCGGGCTGCCGTATTCGAGCATCAATTTGTCGTACAGCACTTCCGCGCCCATCGGGACGATGGATGCGGACATTCTGGTTTCGCTCCACGAGGACCATCATCCGACCGCGGACTACGTTCGCGAATTGCGAAAGACGCTGCCACGTGACTTTCCCGGCGTGAATTTCGCGTTTCTACCGGCGGACATTATCAGCCAGATTTTGAATTTCGGCTTGCCCGCGCCGGTGGACGTGCAGGTGATCGGGCTCGATATCGAAGCCAATCGCGTGTACGCGCGGAAGCTGCTGGATCAACTGCGGCAGGTTCCGGGGTTGGTCGATCTGCACATCCACCAGTTGTTCGATCAGCCGAAGCTTCATATCAACGTGGATCGCACCAAGGCCGCCGAGAGCGGATTCACCGAGCGAGATGTCGCGAACAGCATGGTGGTCGCGCTGAGTGGCAGTTTTCAGACCACGCCGGCGTTCTGGCTGAACTGGAAAAACGGCGTGAATTACAGCCTGATTGCACAGTCGCCGCAATATTCCGTCAGTTCGCTGGGCGATCTGGAAAATATTTCGATCACCGGATCGACGGCGACGCAGCCGGAGATTCTGGGCGACGTTTCGTCCACCGAGAGAGGCGCGGGAATGGCCGTCGTCTCGCACTACAACATCCAGCGCACCATCGATATTTTCGGCGCGGTGCAGGATCGCGATTTGGGAGGAGTGGCGACGGATATCAACCGGATCGTCGACCAGAGCCGCGCTTCGCTGCCGCGTGGCGCGCAGGTGGTGGTGCGCGGACAAATCGAGACCATGCGCTCCTCGTTCACCGGTTTGGTGGGCGGCCTGGCGTTGGCCATCGTGCTGGTTTATTTGTTGATCGTGGTGAATTTTCAGAGCTGGCTGGATCCGTTCATCATCATCACGGCGCTGCCGGCGGCCATGGCGGGGATTGTACTGTCGCTATTCTTCACGCACACGACGATCAGCGTGCCGGCGCTGATGGGAGCGATTATGTGCGTGGGCGTGGCGACGGCGAACAGCATCCTGGTGGTGAATTTCGCGAAAGGGGTGCTGGCGGAGGAGGGTGACGCGCGGAAAGCCGCGCTGGATGCGGGGTTCGCGCGCTTCCGCCCGGTGGTGATGACCGCGCTGGCGATGATCATCGGCATGGTGCCCATGGCGCTGGGCGCGGGCGAGGGCGGCGAACAGAACGCGCCGTTGGGACGGGCGGTGATCGGCGGATTGTCGCTGGCCACGGTCGCGACGCTGCTCTTCGTCCCGGCTGTGTTCAGCGTGCTGCACGGCCTTAGGAAGAAATACGCATGACTGAAAATAAAGGCAAGATAATAGAATGATGCGCGGGGCTATCCGGGCGATTGTCGTGCTGGCGGTGCTGGCCCTGCTGGCCGTGGGTGTGTACCGGGGCATCAACACGCGCATCAAAGCCGCGGCCAACGTGAAGCAGGAAACCATCGACATGTCGGTGCCGACGGTCTCCGTGGTTCATCCCAAACGCGGCGCGATGAAAGATGAGATCGTGCTGCCGGGCAACATCCAGGCGTTTACCATCTCCCCCGTGTATGCGCGCACCAGCGGGTATTTGAAGAAGTGGTACGTCGACATCGGCGGGCGCGTGAAATCGGGACAATTGCTGGCCGAGATTGAAACGCCCGAAGTGGACAAGCAACTCGACCAGGCGCGCGCCGATCTGACCACCGCGCAGGCCAACCTGAAGCTGGCCGAAATCACCATGAATCGCGACCTGGGATTGTTAAAGGACGCGATTCCGAAACAGGACGTGGACAACGCGGTGGGCGCGTATGAGGCCGATAAGAGCATCGTCGTCTCGCAGACGGCCAATGTGAAAAGGCTGGAGCAACTGGTGTCGTTCGAAAAGGTCTACGCGTCGTTTGACGGCGTGATTACGGCGCGCAACACCGACATCGGCCAGTTGATCAACGCGGGGAATGGAGGAGTGTCGCAGCAGTTGTTCACGCTGGCGGCGACGGACACGTTGCGCGTGTTCGTCAACGTTCCGCAGGTTTATTCGCGCTCCGCGGTGCCGGGCGTGGTGGCGCAACTGACGCTGGCCCAATATCCGAACCGGCGTTTTATCGGGAAGGTTGTCCGCAACGCGGAGTCGATCGATCCCGCGTCGCGAACGCTGCTGACCGAGGTCGATGTCGACAATAAGACCGGAGAGTTGTTGCCGGGATCGTTCACGCAAGTGCATTTGACGTTGGCCGCGAAAACCCCGTCGCTGCTGCTGCCGGTGAACGCGCTGCTGTTTCGCGCGGAGGGTTTGCAGGCGGGCGTGGTGCGCGAAGGCGGGAAAGTCGAGCTGATGACGATTGTGATGGGCAAGGACTACGGGTCGGAAGTCGAAGTGGTTTCCGGGTTGCGGGAAGACGACAACGTCATCGTGAATCCGCCGGATTCGCTGGCGACGGGGAGCATTGTTCGCCTTGCGACCAAGTCACCGAGTTTATGAATTTACAACTGGAAGGAAAGCGCGCGCTGGTCACCGGTTCGACCGCCGGGATCGGATTCGCGATCGCCGAGGCGCTGGCGAACGAAGGCGCGCGAGTGATTATCAACGGCCGGACGCGGAAGCGTGTCGATGAGGCGCTCTCGAAACTGAAGGGCGATGTGGAAGGAGTCGCGGCGGATCTGGGCACGGCGGAGGGGGCCGTGGAAGTCGCGGCGCGCTATCCCGAGGTCGATATTCTAATCAACAATCTCGGCATTTTCGAGCCGAAGCCGTTGGCCAAATCTCCGACGACGACTGGCGGCGGTTTTTTGAAGTGAACGTGCTGAGCGGGGTCCGCATGAGCCGCCAATATCTGCCGGGCATGATGGAGCGCAATTGGGGCCGGATCATTTTTATCTCGAGCGAGTCGGCGGTGCAGATTCCCGCCGAGATGATTCACTACGGCATGACGAAAACCGCCCAAATCGCCGTCGCGCGCGGGCTCGCCGAAATGACCAAGGGCACGAACGTGACCGTGAACTCCGTGCTGCCGGGGCCGACGGCGTCGGAGGGCGTCGCCGATTTCGTGAAGAGCATGGCGGAGGCGCGGAAGACCGACGCCGCGACGGTGGAGCGGGAATTTTTCAAAAGCGTCAGGCCGTCGTCGCTGATCCAGCGTTTCGCGCGAACCGAAGAAGTGGCGGCGCTGGTGGCTTTCGTCGCGAGCCCTCTGTCGTCGGCGACCAATGGCGCGGCGCTGCGGGTGGACGGCGGAGTGGTGCGCTCAATCACTTAGAGCAGATCCCCTCCGTGACCGTCGGGGCTTCGCCCTGGAGACGTGCGTCGAGATGAGTCTCGACGCGGCACGCAGGAGTGTTCCCATCCCGTTCCGGGCAACAACGGGCATGAAAACCCGGTGCTCGTGGAGGGGCGAAGGATTGGGGACAGCCCGCTCTGTCCACGCGTCGCAAAAGGCGCTCCTTGGGACAGAGCAGGCTGTCCCCAATTCTTCGCAGGCTCTGCTGTTTTCGAGGGTGCGTACGCCACACAGTGGTTGGGTTTTTGTGACCAATTCACTAGCACGCGCGCCAGACGATTGCGCCGTTGACGATGGTCGCGACGGGGCCGCCGCGGAAGGTTTTTCCGTCGAACGGCGAATTGCGGCTTTTGGAGAACGACTTGTTCACGTCGTAAGTCCATTCGCGATCGAGCGAAAAAATCGTCACATCGCCGGCCGCGCCCGCGGCGAGAGTGCCTCGCGGAATGCCGAGAATTCGAGCGGGGCCGGTGGTGAACAGCTCGACCAAACGCTTCAATCCGATTTTCCTCGGATGCAGTAAATGCTCGAACGATACGCCCAGAGCGGTTTCGAGTCCCAGAATGCCGAACGGGCATTTTTCGAACTCCTGCATTTTTTCATCGCCCGGATGAGGCGCGTGGTCGGTGGCGATCGCGTCAATCGCGCCGTTGACCACGCCTTCGATCACCGCGCCCACGTCGCCATGCGACCGCAGAGGCGGCTTCATTTTGTAGTTGCTGTCGTACGGGGGAATGTCGGAATCGGCGATGGCGAAGTGATGCGGCGTGGTCTCCGCCGTCACCTGCAAGCCCTTCGATTTGGCGAACGCGACCATTTCCACCGAATGCTTCGAAGAAATGTGAGCGACGTGATAACGCGCGCCCGTCACTTCGGCCAGCAAAATATCGCGCGCCACCATTACGTCTTCCGAACAGCCGGGAATGCCGCGGAGTCCGAGCCGCACGGATTCGAGGCCCTCGTGCATGTCGCCGCCGGCGCTCAGGTGCAGGTCCTCGCAATGATCGATCACCGGAATACCGAAGCTGCGAGCGAACTCCATGGCGCGGCGCATCACGCGGGCGTTCATGACGGGCTTGCCGTCGTCGGAGATCGCGACGGCGCCGGCGTTGACCATGGACCCGATGGCGGCCAGTTCCTCGCCCGCGCTGCCCTTGGTAATCGCGCCGATGGGCCACACGTTCACGATGGCGTGCTTGCGGGCTTTCTCGACGATATAACTGGTGACCGTCGCGCTGTCGTTCACCGGCGACGTGTTCGGCATGGGGGCGATGGAGGTGAAACCTCCCGCCGCGGCGGCGCGCGCGCCGGATTCGATTGTCTCCGCGTGCTCGAATCCAGGTTCGCGCAGATGGACGTGCATGTCGATGAAGCCGGGGGCGACGATCAGTCCGGTCGCGTCAAGTACTTCCGTCCCTTGCTTTGCCGTCAGGTCTTTTCCTACGCCTGCGATAACCCCATCTTCAATAAAAATGTCGGCCACCGCATCGTGACCCGACGCCGGGTCGATCACGCGCCCATTTTTAATTAATAGCGCTGCCACTTAAGACCCTTTCGAGCACGGCCATCCGCACCGCGATTCCGTTTTCCACCTGATTGAGAATCACCGACCGCTGCGAGTCCGCGACCTCCGAAGAAATCTCACGGCCGCGATTGATGGGGCCCGGATGCATGACGATGACGTCCGGTTTGGCCAGGCGCAGATGCTCCAGGCGGAGGCCGTAGAACTGAAAATACTCGCTCGCCGGAAACGCCGATTCGTGCTGCCGCTCCAGTTGGACGCGCAACATCATGATGACGTCGGCGTCGCGAATGGCCTCCTTCATGCGCGTGGTTAGTGTGACGCCGGGCGCCAGCTGTTTCAACTCCTGGGGCAGCAGCGAGGCGGGGCCGCAGAGCACGATCTCCGCGCCGAATTTCGAGAGCAGGTAGGCGTCGGACCGCGCGACGCGACTGTGGGCGATATCGCCGATGATCGCGACCCGCAGGCCTTCGAGCGACTTCCCGCGGTCGAGAATGGTGCGCGCGTCAAGAAGAGCCTGGGTGGGATGTTCATGCGTCCCGTCGCCCGCGTTAATGATGGGTGTTTCGAGATGACGCTGCAAAAAATGGGGAGCGCCGGAGGCGGCGTGGCGCATGATAATCGCGTCGGGACGCATGGCCGCCAAAGTGTTCAGCGTATCGACCAGCGATTCACCCTTCGACACGCTGGAGGCCTGCGCGGTGATCGAAACCGAATCCGCGCCCAGACACTTCGCGGCGATTTCGAAACTGGTGCGCGTGCGCGTCGACGCTTCGAAGAATAAATTGACCACCATGCGGCCACGCAATAGGTCGAGCTTGCGGAAACCCTGCTCCGGCTTCGGTTGAAAATCCCGCGCGCGGTCCAGAATGGCCTGGATCTCGGCGCGCGTCAGCCCTTCAATACCTAGCAGACCGGCACGCATTTACTCTCCCGTTTTCTCCACCAGTAGCACTTTTTCCATGTTGTCGATTTCCTGAAATTTCACTTCTATAATCTCGTTGCTGGTGGTCTGCACCATGCGACCGGTGAACTGCGCTTCAATGGGAATTTCGCGGTGGCCGCGGTCGATCAGCACCAACAGCTGCACGCGCGCGGCGCGGCCCTGGTCGAACAGCGCGTCGAGCGCGGCGCGAATCGTGCGGCCGGTGTATAGCACGTCGTCCATCAGGATGACGTCCCTGCCGGTCACCTCGAAGGGAATGTCGGTGGCGTTCAGCACCGGCTGGTTTGACACGGTGGATAGATCATCGCGATAGAGGTTGATGTCGAGAATCCCCACCGGCACCTGGCGATGCTCCAGAGCCTCGATTTTCTTCGCCAGGCGCTGCGCAAGAGGCACGCCGCGGCGGCGAATGCCGATGAAGGCGAGCTTGTCCAGGTTCGATGTTCGTTCCAGAATTTCGTGCGCCAGGCGGACCAGCGTCCGGTCGATTTCAGAGGCGCTCATGAGTTGTGATTTTTCGCGAGTGGCGGGCATGGCGGGTAAACGCTTTGAGGGTACCACAGTCAATATTTCTTCAGTCAATATTTTTTCAACCTGGCGCGAATGGCCTTGCTCAGTTTTTCAATCTCGTCCAGCTTCTTCACGGTCTTCAGCGAATACACGAAACGGTCGTCTTTTTCCAGATCCTCGCTCACTTCTTCGGCGAGTTTCGCCATCGTGGCGGCGTCGGCGAGGTTCTTTTTGTGATCCTGCTTGAGGATTTCCTCGGGCATCGATTTGCCGCTGGGAAGGGTGTCGGAGGCCGTTCCGGGCGGTTGAGGCGACTCCGGGTGGCGCTGGGCGCACAACGCCAACGCAAAAAACAAAGTGAGGAGATTGCGTGCCATCACCTACAATGATACAGACGCGCATGAAAGCACAGGCCGCCGGCATTTTCCTGTTCCTCGCCGCGGTCCCGTCGTTCGCGGCCGAGATCGAGCTTCGCTTCGACGCGCTGGAGCGGATCATCGCGGAGCAGGTGTTCACGCAGGACGGCCGCAAGTACGTGCGCGGCACGCCGGCCACGAGGTGCCAGTTTGCGTACCTGGAAAAACCGCGCATCGGGAACGAGAACGGGTTGTTGCGGGTCAGTGCGCGCTTCAGCGGTCGCACGGCGCTCGATTTATTCGGAGGGTGCATCGGCCTGGGCGATTCGTTCGATTTGTCGATCGCCGCGACGCCGGTTGTGCGCAATGGCGCGATGGGATTCAAGGATGTGAAGGTTACGACGAACAAGGAGTCGTATTACATCCGCCGGGTTCGCGTCGCGCTGACGCAGAGTTTTTCCCAAGACGTGAAGATCGAAGTGAAGGATCAGGCGCGCAAAATTCTGGAGCAGACGCGCGAGGGGGCGACGTATAAAGCCGAGATGGCGTCGTTCGATTTGACCGAAGTTCGCGTGAAGCCCGACGCGTTGGTGCTGGTGGTGGAGTTCAAGCTCGTCGTACATTGAAAGATTACATGCGACACATTGTATGCAGCCGGTAAATATAGGCATCATCGGACTTGGCAACGTCGGCGAGGGGACTATCACCATCCTGACGGAGAACGCCGTTCATATCCAGGCGAAGCTTGGGTTTCCGCTCCAGATTGCGGCGGTGTGCAGCCGGGGGATTGCGAAAAAGCATCTGCCGGCCGCGCTCGGTTCTGTCTTCAAGACTACGGATTGGCGTGAGGTGGTGAATCATCCGGGCGTCGACGTCGTTGTCGAACTGATCGGCGGGACCACGACTGCGCGGGAGATTATCGACGCGGCGATTGCCAACGGAAAATCCGTTGTCACCGCGAATAAGGAGTTGATGGCGCTCGCCGGGGCCGAACTGTGGGATCGCGCCACGGCCGCGCACATCAATCTTGCGATGGAGGCGAGCGTCGCCGGGGGCATCCCGATTCATGCCGTGCTGCGCGAAGGAATTTCGGGCGACCGGATCAACACGCTGTACGGAATTTTGAACGGGACGTGCAACTTCATCCTCACGGAGATCGAAACGCGCGGCGCATCGTTCGACGACGTGTTGGCCGAGGCGCAGCGCGCGGGCTATGCGGAAGCGGACCCATCGGCCGATGTCGACGGGTTCGATGCGCGGTCGAAACTTGCGATTTTGACCGCGCTTGCGTTCGGCGAGAGGATTATTCCCGCCGATATTTACACCGAGGGCATCCGCCGCATCACGCCGGTGGATTTCGAATATGCGCACCAGTTGCATCACACGATTCGGCTGATCTGCGCGGCACGCCAGACGCCCGAAGGGCTGATTCTTTCCGTGCGTCCGTCCTTGATTCCTCAATCGACCATTCTGGCGAGCGTTCGCGGCGCTTACAATGCGGTCTGGGTGAGCGGACAGTACGGTGCGGATACGTTTTATTACGGTCGAGGCGCGGGTCCGCATCCCACCGGGGTGGCCGTGGTCAGCGACTTGATGCGCGTGGCGCGGGAGATTCGTTCGGGCAGCCCGGAGCGCGTTTCGCCGTTCGCGCACGCGAGCCTCGGCGAATATAAACCGGTTCCGATCACGCTGAGCCAGTCGGCGTACTATTTGCGATTCCGCGTGGAGGACCGGCCGGGGATCATCGCGCAACTGGCGACGGCGCTGGCGGCCGAAGGCATTTCCATCGACGCTGTGTTACAGTTGCCCAAAGCCGACTGGCGCGATCTGCCCTTCGTCATCACGGTGGAGCCGGCGACGGAAGAATCGATCCGCGCGGCGATCGCGCGCATGGTCAAACTGAATTTTCTGATCGAGCCGCCTCTGGCGATGCCTATGGAGTTACCGCTATGAAACTTGTCGCCGTATTGATTCTGACGTGGAGCGCGTGGGCGCAGGTCGCCGACAACGCCAATAAAGGTTACAAAACGAAAGAGGGCCGCGATAAGGTCGCCGCGACGCTGGACGATCCGCATCGCGACGGGAAGCAGAAACCGGAGGAACTGATCGCGGCGATGAACGTCAAGCCCGGCATGACGGTGGCCGATATCGGCACGGGGACGGGCTACATGCTGCCGTTCCTGGGCAAGGCCGTCGGCGCGAACGGAAAGGTGTTCGGCGAGGATATTCAGACGGATTTTCTGGATCGCGCGAAGGCCAAGCATGTCGCGAATGCGGAGTTGATCCTTGGCACCACCACCGATCCGAAGCTGCCGCCGAACTCCGTCGACGTCGCGCTGGTGCTGGACGTTTATCATCATTTCGATTACCCGGATAAAATGCTGCAGGCGATTCGCGGCGCGCTGAAGCCGGGCGCGCATCTGGTGATTGTCGATTACTACAAGTCGGCCAGCCCCAGCCCGGGCCATATTCGCGCGGAGCGCGACGACGTGGCGGCGGAGATTGAGGGCAATGGGTTCCACCTGATCGCCAAGCGCGATCACATTCCGAATACGCAGTACATGCTGACGTTTGAGAAGACGAAATAATCCGTGTTCAGATTGCTTGTCATCGCCGCGCTGTTTTGCGCCGACGCCCGGAGTGAAGAGCGGCGGACGATTACGGTCAGCGAAGCGTCTTCGCTGGTGGACGCGTTATTGAAACCCGACGGCTGGACGAAGCTAAAGGGATTCGTCCTGTATCAGGCTCTGTTCGATGCCGAGTTTCAGGGATTTTATTTTATTCACGCCGAATGGGACAGCCCGTCGAGCAAGAGCGCGGCGATCGGACATTTTGCCGTTGAGCGGACGACGGGCGATGTTTGGGACTGGGTGGTGTGCGGGGAGTTCAACTCGCCATCGTTGACCGCGGCGCAGCAGGCTTTGCGCAAGCGGATCGGCCTTTCCGACGAGGAGTATCAGAAGATGCGCAAGCAGGGGCCGTTTTGCGAACCCGGCGAGAAGACCCAAGCGCTCAGGATGGGCAAGCCGAAGCGAAAATAATCACCGCCTCGACCTTGGCAGCGCATGGCGCTGCCCCACAATTGCGGATCAAACAAGGTGCCGGTGCGATGGCTAGTGGGGTATCCGCGGGTTTCCTTGAATGGCAATATGTACTTAGAAAGCCCCTGCGGCGCTGACCGCTCCTGCTGGTCGCGGCTCTCTTTATCTTGATGAATCCCCGGCTTGAAACAGAGCCGCGATTGCAAGGAGCGGTCTGACCCGACTTTTCACAGGCTACCTTATTCAGCGAAATAACCCCAAGCTGACGCATGGGGCTGAATTGCCAACAAATCCTCGCGTCCAGCGGCGATGAGGTCCCCATTCTTCGCAGGCTGGTTTAACATCAAGTCGTGAGGCGCCTTCTGATCCGCCCCGGAGCTATCGGCGACGTTATTCTTTCGCTGCCCGCACTGGAAGCGGCGAAGGGTGATTACACCGAGGTGTGGGCGCCTCGCGTAACGCTACCGCTGATTCGTTTTGCCGACAAGACCCGGGCCGTTGCCGACACTGGCCTCGAGTTGGTTGGGGTGACGGAAGCAAAATGCGCGGGGCTCGAAACGTTCGATGAAATTTATTCGTGGTACGGGACGAACCGGCCGGAGTTTCGAGAGGCTGTCGCGGATCTGCCATTCACGTTTTTCCCGGCGCAGTCGTTGCCCGCGACTCCGCCGCGCATTGAAGTCCCGTCGGTCAGACGAGAGAATTTCGCCATCCTTCATCCTTTTTCCAGCAGCCTGAAGAAAAACTGGCCGCTTGAGAATTTCCAGGCCGTGGCCGCGCAGATTGAAAGCGTCGAGTGGTGCATTCCGGGCAAAATTGAAGATCTGTACGAACTCGCCTGCTGGATCTCAACGGCACGCTTGTATATCGGGAACGATTCCGGGATCAGTCATCTGGCCGCCGCCGTGGGGACTCCGGTCATCTCGATTTTCATCTCCACCGATCCCCGCGTCTGGGCTCCCCGGGGGGACCATGTCGCCGTCCTCGAAAATCCCACTGTCGCCGAGGTTCTCGATCGCTGTTCGGAGCATGGTGTCCTGAAGCGAGGCTGAATCGAGGCCCAGGATGCGCGCGGTCCGCGCCACGGATCTTACGAACCGTTTCCCGGCGCGCGCATCGCGCCTGATTCCCAAATCAATCAACGCGGAGGTCATCGATGCTTCCCTGGCCAGCATCTCGATCAGTGTTCGAGGCTTGCTTTTGACCGTGCGCAGAATGTCCGCGTGCCACACCGGCAGGAAGCGGCGCTTCAGGCGCGGGTCGCCTTGGAACCCTTCCGAAATTTGGGCCAGGCGCGCCTGCATGTTGCGTCCGATGAGGCGCAAGGGCGTCGAGAGCGTGGCGAGTTCGCAGATATCGTAAGCGAACTCCGCCGGGCGGCGTCCGTAACAGGGCTGGCAGGACGAGTAGACCACCATCGTGAAGGCGTGGTCCAGGTTGACGGCGGCGCGCCACTCGTCGGCGAAGAAGTTTCGCGCGGCCAAGGTTCGCACTTCGCGCTGCACCTGGACGGAGACCCTCTGCCAGGTGCGAAAATGCCGCGCATCGCGTTCGGGCGGCGTGCTGGCCGCTGAATCGATAAAAGTTTGTAAGCGGGTCACGGCAACATGCTAAACCACGCTTCCAAATATTTTGCGCCTGCCTGCGCTAACTCCGTGTACGATGGTCGGATATGCGACGCAGAGAGTTTGTGACCGCGCTGGCCGCCGCGCCCCTTATCGCCGCTCCGCAGGAACGAAAAGGCCGGTTGAAGCAATGCGTGACGCAGGGCGTTTTCGCCCGCGGCATGAGTTTTGAGGACACGTGCCGCGAGGCTCAGAAGCTCGGCGTGGTCGGGTACGATTTGAAGGGTCCGACCGACTGGCCGACGCTCAAAAAATACGGCCTGATACCGACCATGTATCCGCCGGGCCCCGGCGGCACGATCCCCGACGCGCTGAACCGGGTGGAAAACCACGACCGTTTGGAAAAAGCAATGCACGCGGCGCTGGACGAGGCGGCGGCCAACGGGGTGCCGAACATCATCGCGTTTTCCGGCAATCGCAAGGGCATGGGCGACGCGGAAGGCGCCGATAATTGCGTGAAGTTTCTGAATAAAGTGAAGGCGCATGCGGAGGATAAGGGAGTCACGATCTGCATGGAGTTGTTGAACAGCAAAGTGAATCACAAGGACTACATGTGCGACCACACGGCGTGGGGAGTTGAGGTAATGAAGCGCGTCGGTTCGGCGAGCGTGAAACTGCTGTACGACATTTATCATCTGCAAATTATGGAAGGCGATATCTGCCGCACGATCAAGGACAATTTTCAGTATTTAGGGCATTTTCACACTGGAGGGAATCCGGGGCGGCATGAGATCGACGATACGCAGGAGCTGAATTACCGGTTTATTGCGAAGACGATCGCGGAGCTGGGATATACGGGGTATGTGGCTCATGAATACTCGCCGGCGGAGGGGCGGGACGCGATTGCGAGTCTGAAGCAGGCGATGGAGATTTTTGACGTTTGATGTGCGATCCCCTCCATTACTGTCGGGGTTCCATTTTGATGTACTGGTCGTGAACCCACTGCGGTTCATTGGCTTCGTAGGTCTTGAACCTTAGCTTTTTGGTGATGGCCCAGTGATGGATCCACGAAAATCCGCCGCGGCCGGAGTAGGTGTCATCGAGCGAGTAGGCGGGGTCGGCTAACGCTTCTTTGAGCGAGATAAACGAGTAGCCTCGGGAGCGGAACATTTCCAGAATTTGGGGCATCTGGTCGGCATTCAACTGGCTCGCGTGGATCAGCAGGATTTGCGGGATTTCGTGGCCGGTGACTTCCACCGCGCGCTGTTCGAAGAACTGGACGATGGAGGCCAGATAGGGCACATAATCGTGCAAGATACGTGCCTTTAACTGCGGATTAGAGTATACCCGCGCGAACATGTAGTCGGAATTGTCGAGAGTTACGGGCGCGATCTGGTAGCCGCGGGCGGTCAGAAACGTCTCGAAGGCTTGTCTGGTTTCGAGGTTCGGTCCGACGTTCAGGAATGGGTGCCGGAAATATTCCAGCTTCCGGCCGCGAGCGGCCAGTGCGGCGCGGGTGACGGGCTCGCCATCGATCACTTCCTTTTCGAATTGCTCTAACGGCGTGGTGAAGAAGTTCGCGTGCGAGTAGGTGTGATTGCCGAGGTCGGCGCCCGCGTCGAGGCAGAGATCCAGAATCTTGCGCAACTCCGGCGCGGGAACCTTTCCTTCATTGACGAAGCCGATGAGGGGGATTTTTTGTTCTTTAAACGGTGCGAGCAGTTTTTCGGTCATCGCACGAAGGGACTCGTAATCGCGAGGGCCTCCGTCGCCTCCGCGCGGCAGGTCGTCGATGGTGATCGCCACCCGGCGGTCGGCGGCGGAGCAGAGCGCGACGAGGAAAAACGCCAGATATTTCAAGCGAAGGACTTTCGGATCAGGCCGATTTGCCCGGTGTGATAGACGTAATGCAACACCACGCCGTGGAGCAGCCAGTAGTAGTTGAACTCCTGGCCCTCGGGATTGGTCCAGAGGGTGTCCTCGGCGACTTCGCCAACGGCTCCGCAGAGGGCTTCCTGCGAGCTGTCGAGAATGCCGAGCGCGGCCTGCCAGGCATCGTTACCGGAGCCGATGGCGGGCCAGTCCTGTTCGGGAGTGAGAACGGCGTATTGCCCGCCGTCCAGAACGTTAATCACTTCGTTAATCCAGCCGGTGACGTGCTGCACGATTTCCCAGATCGAGTGGCCGTTCGGAATCGGCTTCAGGATGGCCTGCTCGGCGGTGACGCCGTCCAGATTCGCCATCAGCGACGGGCCGTGCCAGGGGGCGCCGTTATAGGAGACTTGCAGGAGTTCGACGATGCGTTCGATTTCAGACATAGTAAGATTCTACGCGAGCCGCGCCTCGGGCTGGTTGGGCCGTTGGCGGAAGAGAATAAACCATCAATTAGAAACATTTGTGTCATAAATAGCCAGATTAAAGTCTTGACTTACAAAGGTGTCGGCTTTAGGATAAACTTCACCAAATTATATCCCTTTGGAGGCGGCTTATATGTCTGCAAAACCGTTGAGCAGAATCGGGGACTTGAGCCCTTTAAAAAAGGAATCGGCGGACAAAGTAAAGGCCGCCGCCACCGAGGCGCCAGTGTCCATCCCGGAGGCGCGGGCCACTCCGGCACCGGGCGAGCATCCGGGCGTTGAGCGCTGGCCGGTCAAAACGGGGACCGATGCGGATGTGGCGAAAGTGGGGCAGAACACGGTGAAGGGCGAGGCGTTGGGGCAGGGGATCGTGGAAACGACGGTGGAGGAAATGCTGACCTTCAAAAGGGCCGCGGATATGCCGGCCGTGACCAAGGCATTCACGAAAAATTCCTTTTATCAGGACCGCCGCGCGGCTCCCACCGAAACGACGATCTGGCGTTTGACGGCGCTAATTACGGGAGTGAAATTGGAGCAGGACGGCGATTATCACCTGGTGCTGCAAGGGCAGAACGCGAAGACGACCATGATCGGCGAGATTCCGAATCCCGATCCGGCGTACGTGGGAAATGCGGCTTGGCTGGCGGAGATCAAGACGGCGCGGGAGGCCATGGATAAATTTCTGGGCGCGCCGCTGACGGCAAAAGATTTCGCGCCGGAAGATATGGGTCCGCCGACCGAAGAGCGCCCGAGCGGGAAGGAGAAGGATGAATCTTCGTTTATGACGCCGGTGGGGAAAACCGCCATCATCACGGGAGTCGGATTTTTCGACAGCAGTCATGGCCAGACCGGAGTGGCCCCTACTGCGATCGAACTGCACCCGATATTCAGCCTCGTGTTCGAGTAAACAGGAAGCCTCACTCCGGGAGTGAGGGCCGCCTGAGATCACTCCCGGAGCCGCGGGTTAAATTATTTCCCTCGATCCGCCTTGGCCCGAAAGGCCAGGGCCAGTTTCAGGTCGCGGACGGCGGCTTTGGACGACGCGATGGCGGCGGCTTTGTGCCCTCCGAAGTCGTGCGGGGCGGCCTCCATATAAGCGATCGCATCATCGATCGAAGTGATGGCGGCGGCAATGCGCGGATGGTTGGCGCGCTCGCTGGCGACGTTCTGGGCGATGCCCAGGGTCGCGACGGAGCCGAGCGCTGCGCCGAGGATGATATTGCGAAAGGTTTTCATGTTTGAAAGAATACTGTGGAATTGGGGAAGGTCCAAGCGTTTTAACGAAAGTTTCATCAGCGGTTGTAGCATGGCTAGAATGCGCGCTGCCGTTTTCTTCGCTGTTTATGCGTTCTTGGGCGCCGCGCCCCCGGATGCGTTCGAGCGGATGAAGTCCCTTGCCGGCGAGTGGGAAGCCGACTTGCCGGGATTCGGTAAGCTGACCGATTCGATTCGCCTGGCGTCCAACGGCAAGGCTGTTGAGGAGACTCTCGGGACCCCGGCGGACAATGAGGTCTCGGTTTATACCCGCGATAACAACCGCATTCTGCTGACGCACTTCTGTGCGATGACCCCGGACGGGCATGTGGCGCGGCTCGAAACCGGTGCGCTGAGCGGCGTCGAGGACCGGCTGACGTTCGTGTTCACCGGCGCTGCAAATCTACACAACTCCGCTGCGCCGCACATGCGGCTGGTGGTGATTACGGTGGCCGATCGGGACCATTTTTCGGAAAAGTGGACCAAGACCGAAGACGGCAAAGATACCGTCTTCGATCTGACCTTCGCTCGTCGTTGAGAGGCTTATTTTTTGCCTCCCGCCACGTGGCCCCGTCCGTCCCGAGATTCATTTCCCTGGAAGTGGGCGCTATCGATGCGTTTCGCCGGCTCGGCTTTCTCGCCCCGCTTGGGCATGGGTCCCTTATAGCCGTGTTCCGGATGCAGGCGATTGTTTACGTTGCCGGTAAATTCGGCCGAGCCGTGAAACCACGGGCCCGCACCGATGAAACCATCGCCGTTAAACCATTCCGGACCATAATAGCCAGTCGGAGCGCAGTTGTAAGGAGCGACGTCATAGTAACCATAGGGACATTCGGGGGCGACACCAACTTCGACGCCGACCTGGGCCTCCGCTTTCAGCGCCGGTGCGCTGAAGCCGATTCCGGCGGCGGTGGCCAACACTAAAAATGCAAATCCTCGCATAAGTTCACCTCGCCACTGCTAAAGCATCTCCCGGGCCGTCTCCGTATCGGTGTACAGAGGCGAGATGGTAGACTCGCGGCGGTCCGGCTGGTAACGTTATATGGTCATGTGACCGGATCCGGTCGCCGCACGAGGTATCATAACGGAAATATGCGTCTACACGTTCTCCTGGCCCTGGTTCTCGCCGCGTCCTCCTTGCCGGCTCAGAAAAGCAAGAAGACGCCTCCACCGGCTCCGGTAGTTGCTGCTCAGCACAATGACGACGCTTACACCGCGCAGATTCTGAAGGACACGACGGAGAAGTTTTTCCTGACGGAACTGGTAGATCATTTGCCGGCTTCGGATACGGTGCCGACTCCTCTAAAAATAAATGGATACATCGCCGGCGCGGCCAATCATCTGACCTATTCGAAGGATATTTACAAGTACATGACCGAGCTCGAAAAATCGAGCAAGCGGGTGAAGATTTTTTCGCTGGGGAAGACGGAAGAGGGTCGCGACACGATGATTGTCGCGGTTTCGGATGAGGCCAACATCGCCAAGCTCGACCGGTATAAAGAGATCACCGCGCTGCTGGCCGATCCTCGCAAGACCGACGACAAGAAGGCGGCCGAGCTGATCGCGAATGAGGCGCTGCCGTTTTACTGGGCCTCGGGGTCGATTCATTCGCCCGAGACCGGGTCGCCCGAGATGCTGATGGAATTGGCATACCGTCTGGCGGTGGAAGATTCGCCGCTGATTCAGAACGTCCGCAAGAACATGATCGTGCTGATCACGCCGTGCAGTGAAGTGGATGGGCATGACCGCGAGGTGGACGTGTACAACTATCGCAAGGAGTTTCCGCGAAAGCCCGCGCCGAACCTGGTTTATTGGGGGAAATATGTGGCGCATGACAACAATCGCGACGGAATGTCGATGGCCCTGGCGCTGTCGCGCAACATGATGGGTGGGTTCCTGACGTGGCATCCGACGGTGCTGCACGATCTGCATGAGTCGGTGCCGTTTTTGTATACCTCGACCGGGATGGGTCCTTACAATGCGTGGCTGGATCCGATTGTGGTGGATGAGTGGCAGAAGATGGCGTACGTCGAGATCGAGGCGATGACCAAGCGCGGCGTGCCGGGCGTGTGGACGCACGGATACTACGACGGATGGGCGCCGAATTACATGTTTTACATCGCCAACGGGCACAATTCGATTGGGCGGTTTTACGAAACCTTCGGCGCGGGCGGCGCGGATACGGCGATTCGCAATGTGCCGGCGAATTCGACGTCGCGGACCTGGTTCCGGCCGAATCCTCCGCTGCCTCGCGTGAACTGGTCGCTGCGCAACAACATCAATTTGCAGGAGAGCGCGATTCTGTTCGCGATGGATTATACGGCGACGAACCGCAAGGATTTCCTGAGCAATTTTTATTTGAAGAGCAAGAGGTCGGTCAACAAGTGGTCGAATGAGGGTCCGGCGGCGTGGGTGGTGCCGGGCGACGAGCGTCCGGTAGGCGCCGCGAATCTGATGGACCTGCTGCAAATCCAGGGTGTCGAAGTTCAGAAGACGACGGCCGATGCCGAAGTTACGCAGAAATCGGGCAAGGTGAAGATTCCGGCGGGCAGCTACGTGGTGCGCATGGACCAGCCGTATTCGCGCATGGCGGACATGCTGCTCGATACGCAGTATTACAACATCAACGACCCGGCACCTTATGACGATACGGGCTGGACGCTGGGCGCGCTGCACAACGTGAAGACAATTCGTGTGACGGACGCGTCGATCTTGAAAGCGCCGATGGCTATGGTGAACGGGCCGGCAAAGTTCGCGGGATCTGTTACCGGCTCTGGAGCAGTCGCGTATTTGATCAATCACAACACGGACAACACGCTGTTCACGTTCCGGTATCGATTGAAGAACGTGCCGATGCAGGTGCTCGAAGCGCCGTTGACTGCGGGCGGGCAGAAATTTAACGCGGGAACGTTCGTGATCAAGGTCGAAGGTGGGCCGGTGGATTTGCGGTCTCAACTGGACGCGGCGGCGAAGGATTTGGGACTGAAGGTGGTCGGGGTTGCGAACGTCCCGGCGACGGCGATGCACGATATTCCCGCGCCGCGGATCGCGCTGATTCATACGTGGACCAACACGCAGAATGAGGGCTGGTATCGCATCGCGCTCGACCAGTTGCACATTCCGTACGACTACATCGCGGATCAGAAATTGAAGACCATGACCGATCTGCGGTCGAAATACGACGTGATTTTGTTCGGGCCGGTGGGAGGGTCGGCGCAGTCGATTATCAACGGCAGGCCGATGACGGGAGATCCGATTCCGTTTAAGGCGTCGACGATCACGCCGAATTTGGGAGGCGCGCCGGACACGACCGACGATATGCGTCCCGGGATGGGCTTTGAGGGGATTTTTAATTTGCACAAATTTGTGGAAGAGGGTGGGCTGTTTATTACCATTACGGGGAACGTCACGATTCCGATCGATTACGGGTTCGTCGAGGGGGTGTCGGTGTCGGATTCGAGCACGCTGCATGCTCGGGGGAGCGTTCTCAATACGGTGTTCTCGGATAAGAACAGCCCGATCGCGTATGGGTATGGCGATAACCTGGCGGTCTATTTCAATCAGGCTCCGATTCTGAATGCGGGCGGAGGCGGAGGGTTCGGCGGGCGCGGCGGCGGAGGTCGTGGAGGGGGTGGTGGAGGACGCGGCGGCGGGGGCGACACGGGTCCGAACCGGCCTTCGGGTCGGGGGACGATGGACGATCCGGATATTCCGCAGGGGCGTCCTTTGTTTGTGCCTCCTGTCGGAAACGTCGCCGAAGGCGGCGGTCCAGATGATGACGCCAATGCGGGCGGTGGTGGTCGCGGACGAGGCGGCGCGGCGGCGCCTCAGCCACGCGTGATTCTGCGGTTCGTGGATGAGAAGGATCTTCTCGTGTCAGGAATGTTGACCGGAGGCAGCGCGCTGGCCGGGCATCCGGCGGTGATCGATTGCCAGAAGGGCAAAGGGCACGTCCTGATGTTCGCGAATAATCCGATGTGGCGGAGCGAAACGCACGGGAGCTACTTTTTGTTGTTCAACGCGATGCTGAATTTCCAGCATCTGGACGCGGGTCGAGCGGTGGGAACGGGCCGGGGCGGTCGGGGGGCGCAGTAAGACAGGACAGTGGCAGACTCAAGACAGGCTCCCATCGGAACCTGGGTGGAAGAGAGCAACCATGTTCACACGACCGCGGTCGTCTATACGATTGCGATCGAGAATGGATGCTCCTGCGTCAGAGGCGTGGATGAGAGCGATGGGGTCGAGTTGATCGTTTCAGCGTCTACTTGGGATGGCGAGATCCTATGTTTCGCGACTCTTTTTCCTCCAACGCAGCATAAGGCGAGCCACGAGTTGAAGGTCGACGGCAAAGGGCGTGCGCGACACGTTACGAGCTACTCCGACGAGGACGGAGACCATGTTATCGAGGAAGTGTGGAGGAAGATATCTTGAAGCCGGACGTCGACTGAAGTCGACGCTGCAAGCTAAAGCTCGCGCCACATGGGACGAGCCGCTTTATTCGGTTGCCAATTGTCGCGCTTAGCGCGGCTTCTGTGATTCGAATTTTGAAATCCACTTGGGGATCATTTGAGGAAGGTCGTCAATTGATACGGTGCGGGCTTCATCGGCGTCCTTGACCCCGCGATCTATGGCCGCCAACGTTTCGGCGTCCACTTCGGCCTTGTCCGTTGCTGGAACCTGCAGCTTCAGGTCAACCATATCTTACCGTAGCCCTGATTGGCTTGGGGCGCAAGACACCCATGAGCGCACCACCTCTCTGATGATAAAGTATCATCCAGCGCCATGAAATATCTCTCGCGAGTCGTGTGGTCGGAAGGGATGTATCTGGGACCGCATCATTTCCAGGCTCAGGCCCGGTACTTTGAGGATGCGGCCCGGTTCACCACTTCTTCGCTGTGGTTCGAGCCTTGGGGATTGGTGGCCTCCCATCTGGATCCGGAGGCGCTGAAGAACGGGACGGTTTCGCTGGTCCATGCGCGGGGGATTTTCCCGGACGGGCTGGTATTCCATATGCCGGAGAGCGATGCGTTGCCGGAGGCTCGCAACATTGCCGATCTGTTTCCGCCGGCGCAGGACAAGGTCACGGTGATGCTGGCGGTTGCGCCGCGGAGGGCCGAGGCGATGAACGTCGCCGGGGAGCAGGCGCGGTTCAGTGCCGAAACTCGCGTCTTGTACGACGAAACGACCGGGCGCGATGAGAAGCCGGTGCAGGTGGGGCGGAAGAATATTACGCTGCGCCTGGATACGGAAGCTCTTGACGATCTGATCACGCTGCCGATTGCGCGGGTTATGCGCGACGGGTCGGGACATTTCATTTTCGATCCGGATTTCATTCCGCCGTGCGTGGAATTTAGCGCAAGCGAAAGGGCGATGACGCTGGTGGCCCGGTTGATCGAGATTTTGGAAGACAAGAGCTCGCGGTTCGCGCGGTCGGGGCAGGGGAAATCATGGGCCGAGTTTTCGACCACCGAAATCGCGAATTTCTGGCTGTTGCACACGGTGAACTCCGCGCTGGCGCCCCTGCGCCATCATTACTTGACACGCCGGGGGCATCCGGAAGCACTGTATATAGAGATGCTGAAACTGGGCGGCGCGCTGTGCACCTTTGCGTTCGAATCGCACCCGCGAAATCTGCCGCTTTACGATCACCGGAATCTGTCGAAGTGTTTTGGGCTTCTCGACGATCACATCCGGGTGCATCTGGAAACGATCGTGCCGACGCAGTACATCAACATCCCGCTAGTGAAGCGCGCCGATTATTTCTATGAGGCTGAAGTGAAGGATCAGCGGTGCCTGGACCGGGCGAAATGGATTTTCGGGATGCGGTCGAAGATCAGCGAGCCGGAACTCATCGGGAAAACGCCACAGATCGTGAAATTGTGTTCGAAGATATTTTTGCCGCAACTGGTGAAGCGCGCGCTGCCGGGAATGGCACTGACGCATCTGCCGGTGCCTCCGGCGGCGATTCCGGTGCGGGCGGACTATCAATATTTCAGCGTCAGCCGAAACGGTCCGTGCTGGGATCACATCGTGCAGACGCGGCAGATCGGCCTCTATGTGCCGGGCGAACTGCCGGATCCTGAGGTACAGTTGCTGGTTGTGCTGGAGGCTTCATGACACCCGCGGCGCCGACGACCCGACGGGCGGAAAACCTGGGGTTTGTTTTTCAGGAACTGCTGACGGTGGGCGAGAGGCTGCGCTCCAACCGGCAGCAGGTAGCGGACGCGGTGTCGTTCCGGGCGCAGATCTGGGCGGCGGTGCGGCAGGCCGAGGACGACGCGCGGCGCCGGGGCTATGCGACCGCCGATATCGAACTGGCTGTGTTCGCGGCCGTCGCCTTCGTGGACGAATCGATCCTGCACCTGCGGTCGCCGGTGTTCGTCGACTGGCCGAGGCAGCCTTTGCAATTGGAGCGATACGGGCACCAGATCGCCGGCGAGATTTTCTTTGAAAATCTGCAAAAACTGATGACGCGCACCGATTCGCATGAACTGGCGGACTTGCTGGAGGTTTACCAACTGGCGCTGCTGCTGGGCTTCGGAGGGCGCTACAACCTGGGCGGGCGCGGCGACCTGCGTGGCATCACCATGCAGACCGGCGAGCGAATTCAGCGAATCCGGCAAATCAGCGGGTGGCTGGCGCCGGGCTGGCAGTTGCCGATGGAAGGCCCGGTGCGGACGGGCGGCGATCCGTGGGTGAGCCGGATGCTGGTTATCGGAATTATCTGCTTTGTGTTTATGGCTTTCCTGTTTGGCGTGTTCAAGGTGCTGTTGAGCCAGGGATCGAATGACATTTCCAGGATGGCGGCGGGCGCATGAATCCGACGGTGATTATCAGCACGATTATGATGGGCGCGGTGGCGCTGGTGGTCGCCGCGATCATGATGTTCGTGCAGAAGAAGACGCAGGACAAAATCGCCCAGGTGGGGCAGCCGGCGCAGGGCTCGCCCGCGGGAGCCGCGCCGGCTGGCGGGGGCGATGCCGATCCGTTGATCCGCGAGGCCAGCGCGCGGCTGGCGCAATCGAAGGCCGGCGCAGGCGTGGCGAATCTGCCGATGATTTTCGTGATCGGCGACAGGGGCACGGCGAAAACCAGCACAATTCTGAATTCGGGGCTCGATGCGGAATTGCTTGCGGGGCAGGTTTATCAGGACAACGCGGTGGCGCCGACGCGCGCGGCGAACATCTTCTTCGCCCGCGGCACGGTGTTTGTGGAGGCGGGCGGGGCGCTCATGGCGAATCCGCAATCGTGGACGGCACTGGTGAAGAAGCTGCAACCGTCGCGGTTGAAATCGATGGGCGCGAGCGGGCAGGCTCCGCGCGGCGTGCTGCTGTGCTTCGACCTGGAGACCTTCACGCGCGCCGGCGCATCCGAGGCGATCGTGAATGCCACGCGCTATCTGCAGGCGCGCCTTGGAGAAATTTCTGAAATCTTAGGAATCAGCTACCCGGTGTACGTGCTGTTCACGCGCGCCGACCGCATCCCGTTTTTCGCCGAATTTGTCCGCAACTTGAATCCGGAAGAGGCGGGGCAGGTGGTGGGTGCGACTTTGCCGATCAGATTGACGGCTGGAGGGGTCTACTCGGAAGAAGAGACACAGCGGCTGACGTGGGCCTTTAATCAGCTGTTTCATTCCTTCTGCGACCACCGTCTACTGCTGCTGCCGCGCGAAGGCGACGCGATGAAGCTGCCGCAGGCCTACGAATTTCCGCGCGAGTTCCGGAAGTTGCGGGCGTCGCTGGTGCAGTTCCTGGTGGACGTCTGCCGGCCCAGCCAATTGCGCGCCGGACCTTTCTTACGCGGGTTTTATTTTTCGGGCGTGAGGCCGGTGGCGGCCGCGGAGGCTCCGGTTGCGCCGCTGATCGCGCCGTCGACACCCGCCGAGCAGGCCGAGGTGGGCGGCGCCACGCGCATGTTCCGGGCGGGATTTCAGGCGGAGCAAAAAGCCCGCCAGGCGGTGGCGTCGGCAGGCGGCGGAGGGGGCAAGCGGGTTCCGCAGTGGTTGTTTCTGGGACACCTGTTTAACGACGTCGTGCTGGCGGATGCGAACGCGCGCGCGGCCAGCGGGTCCAGCACCAAAACCAGTTTCGTGAAGCGGCTGATGCTGGCCTCGGCCGCGGCGCTGTGCCTGATTTATTCGGGGCTGCTGACATGGTCGTACTTCGAGAATAACGCCCTCCAGAATGACGTTCTGGCCGCCGCGAAGACGATTCCGACGGCCGAGGGTGCGGGCGGCGCGGTGCCGGGAATCGATTCGCTGCAAAAGCTGGATCAGGTGCGCCACACTCTGGCCGACCTGACGAAGTGGCGCGATAGCACGCCGCTCCGGCTGTGGTTCGGCCTCTATAAAGGAAACGAAATCCGCGATGACGTGCGGAAGATCTACTACGCAAAGTTCCGGCAGTTGCTGTTCGGCTCGACGCAGGCGCAGATGCTGGCGACCCTGCAACGCTCGCCGGCCGCGCCGGGGCCGAATGACGATTACGGCACGCCGTACGACACTTTGAAATCCTACTTGTTGACGACTTCGGAGTGGAAGCGGACTGCGGATGCGGGTTTGCAGTCGTTCCTCAGCTCGAAGCTGGACGCGCGCTGGGTGAATCAGCGCGAAGGCGAAATTGGAAAAGAGCGGCTGGATCTGGCCAAGGCGCAATTCGATTTTTATTCGTCCGATCTGCACAACGGGAATCCTTATCCGCCCGGGCCCGACGAAGCCGCGGTGAAGAAATCGCGCATTTACCTGGCGGGGTTTCCGGGATTGCAGCGAGTGTATCAGGGATTGCTGGGCATGGCGGACAAGCAGTTTCCGACGGTGAGCTTCAATCAGAAATTTCCCGGTACGGGGCAAGTGCTGACCAGTACGGAGCCGGTGCGCGGCGCGTTCACCAAGGACGGAGCGAAGGTCGTGCTGGACGCGATCAAGAAACAGGATTTCGCCGGCGAGCCCTGGGTGCTGGGCGATTACAAGGGGCAGATGCCGGACAAGGCGGCGATGCAGCAGGGGCTGATGGATCTGTACACGAAGGATTACATCGCGCAGTGGCGCAATGTTCTGAAGAAGAGCAACGTGAACGGCTATCGCGGGCTGAAAGATGCGTCCAGCAAGCTTAGCCTGCTCTCCAGCAGCAGCGCGCCGCTGCTGAATCTGTTCTGGTGGACGTCGCTAAATACCTGCGTGGATGTGCCCGGGGTGAAGGAAAAATTTCAGGCGCCGCAGGCGGTGGTTCCGTGTGGGAACACGCCGATTTATATCGTCGATCCGAACCGGAATTACAACGGCGGGCTGGTGTCCCTGCAGCAGGCGGTGGACCGGGCCGCGGATCCGTCCGCCAATAAGGAGGATGCGTCGCGAACGATGCGCGACAGTGCCAGCCAGGCCACCATCGCCGCCACCACTCTGGGCTCGAACTTCATGCCGGATCAGGAAGCGCAGATCGACCGGCGGTCGCTGGAGTTGCTGCTGCAGCCGATCAAGAATCTGGACGGGCAGGTGGCGAGCGATTTGAGGGGATCGGGACAGAGTTTTTGCGATGCGTTCAACAAGGCGACCAGGGGCAAGTTCCCCTTCGAGCCGCTGGCCAAGGACGAAGCGAAACTGGACGAGCTGCAAGCGCTGCTGGCGCCGAAGTCGGGCCAGCTTTGGGTGTATTACGAGAAGAGTTTGAAGACCGTGTTGAATTGCTCGAACGGCCAGTGCACGGCCACAGGCACTCCCCAGGTCAACTCCGGTTTCCCGGTTTTTATCGGCAATTTGATGAAGTTTTCCATGGCGCTCTATGGGGAATCGGGAAGCGAGATGAATTATCAATACTCGCTGACGCCGCAGAAATCGGATCTGGTGGACGAATTCGATGTGACGATCAATAGCGCGCAGTCGAAGCTGAAGGGCGGCACTCAGCATTCGTTCGTGTGGCCGGGGCCAGGCTCGCGGAATTTCGAGCTGGATTTGAAACTGGTGGGCGGAGGCCTTCCGCAGCAGGCGAAGACCTATGACGGAAACTGGGCCGTGTTCCGCTTCTTCGCCGACGCCGATAAAACCACCGGCAACGTGTTCAGCTGGAGCGTGACGTCGGGCCGCGATCAGCAGCCGACCAAGATCAACGGAAAGCCGCTGACCTACGACTTTAGTGTAGGCACGACCGGGCCGGCCGTATTCAGCAAGGAATTTTTGTCTAAACTGAAGTGTGTCGTTCCGGTGGCACGTTAATGGCGGAAAAGCCTCCCAACACTCGCATCGGCAAGTATGAGCTCGAAGAGTTTTTGGGCGGAGGCATGTCTCATGTCTACCGTGCCAAGGACAGCGTGCTTGGCCGGCGCGTGGCGCTGAAAATTCTGACCGATGCGGGCGTGCAGGACGTGGAGACCAAGGCTCGGTTTCTGCAGGAGGCGCGGACCGCGTCCAACATCAGCCACGAGAACATCATCAATGTCTTCGATTTTGGCGAGGACCAGGGCCGCCCGTTCATGGTGATGGAGTACCTGGAAGGCGAGAGCCTGCGCGACGCCATCAAGCGGGGGCATTTGGGCGATCTTCCCAGCCGGCTGAAAATTGCCATCCAAGTGGCGCGCGCCATCGATTACATCCACACCAAGAAAATTATCCATCGCGACATCAAGCCGGAGAATATCAACCTGGATTCGACAGGGAAAGTGAAGCTGATGGATTTCGGCATCGCGAAGTCCGAGGGAATCGCGCTGACGCGGGCCGGTTTCACGCTGGGAACGCCGTATTACATGGCCCCGGAGCAGGTGCTGGGCCAGCCGGTGACGCCGCAGGCGGACGTCTACGCGTTCGGGATTTTGCTGTTCGAGGTGCTGACCGGGTTAAAGCCGATCACTGGCGATTCGGTGGAGAAGATTTTCAACCAGATTCTGTATCAGCCGATCGATCTGGAGCCGCTGCGGCCGCCGAAGTTTCCGCCCGCGATAGCGGTTCTCATTGAACGATGCACCGCGAAGCAGCCGCCGCAGAGGCCGGCCGGGCTGGGCCCGGTGGTGGAGGAACTGGAACAGATTCTCGATCCGTCGCGACCGGTATCGGGGCGCGGGCGAAGCGCACAGCGCGCAGCAGGCATGCCGCCCACGCCCGAAAGGCTGCCCGAATCGCCGCACGGGCACGGGTCGATGATCTCCACCGTCACCGCCATGTCGCAGACGGCAGAGCCGCATCTGGAAGGCCTGCCCGGATTCGTGCGCAGTCTGCCCCGGCCGTTGCAATCGCAAACCGGCCTGATGATCATGGCAGGGGCCGCGGTGGTGGTAGCGATGACGCTGGTCTACGTGGCGCTGTCCCTGGCTCACCTCATCTAAAGCATGCAGCTTCCGGCGAGCGTCGGCAAATACGAATTGCTCGAATTTCTGGGCGGAGGCATGTCCCATGTGTACCGAGCGCGCGACACGGTGATCGACCGTCCGGTGGTGGTGAAACTGCTGACGCTCGAGGCGTGCCACAACGCCGAAGCCAAGGCGCGATTCCTGCAGGAGGCGAAGCTCGCAGGCAATATCCAGCACGAAAATATTGTGAGCGTGTTCGATTTTGGCGAGCACGAAGGGCGCCCGTTCATCGTAATGGAGTATCTGAAGGGCGAGGACCTGCGCGACGCCATCCGCGCCGGTCACACCGGCAGCATCGCGGAGCGAATGAAGATTGCGCTGCACGTGGCCGAAGCGCTGGAGTACGTAAACGGCCTCGGCATCGTCCATCGCGACATTAAACCGGAAAACGTGCACGTCGATCAGAACGGCCGCGTGCGGCTGATGGATTTCGGGATCGCGAAGACCGTGGATTTATCGCTGACCAAAACCGGCATGGCGATGGGGACGCCCTATTACATGTCACCGGAGCAGGTGGCAGGGAAACCGGTGTCGCCGTCGATGGATATTTACGCCTTCGGCATGTTGTTCTACGAACTGCTGACCGGCATGCGCGCGGTGAACGGCGATGCGATCGAGGCGGTGCTGTATCAGATTCTGAACGTGCCTCTGGATCCCGAGCCGATGGTGAACGCCGGAGTTCCGCCAGCGGTGCGGGCGCTGGTGCTGCGATGCGCGGAGAAGAAGGCGCAGGATCGTCCGCAGAATTTCGGCGTGGTTGTTGCGGAACTGCGCGAGTTGATCTCGGGCGTGCCGGAGAGGACGCAGCCGGTGGCCGCGAAGACCGTGCCGATGCCGATTTTCGCAGGGCCGCCCGTGGTCGCGCCGGTCGTTGTTGGACCACCTGTTGCGCAGGGACCCGTGCCGGCGCCTCGGCGGCCGACGTTGATCTGGGTGGTGCCGGTGGTATTGCTCATCATGATCGGCGCGGGCGCGGCGTGGTGGAGTACACGCAGAGCTGCTCCTCCACCGACCACATCGCCACCGGCCGACATTCTGGGAATGACCTACATTCCAGCGGGAAGCTTCTTGTCGGGTCAGAATAATACACCAACTTCGTTACCGGCTTTCTATATCGACGAGACGGAGGTTTCGAACGCGGATTTCGGCGAATTTTGCCGCGCGACCGGATGCGGCGGGCCCGAGGGTCCTCCCGATCTGCCGGTGGTGCGCGTCACCATTGCACAGGCCCGCGAATTCGCGAAGTGGAAGGGCAAACGTCTGCCGAGCGCGCTCGAGTGGGAGCGGGTGGCGCGTGGAACGAACGGGAACAAATATCCGTGGGGCGATGCCGAAGACGCATCGCTCGCCAATGTCGACGGCACAGCTTTGCAGCCGGTGAAATCGTACGTGGCGTACGGGAACGTTTATCAAATGGCAGGCAACGCCTGGGAAATGGTTGAAGGAGAGATCACGCCGAGCCCGAAGGCAGTCGCGAGCTATTCCTCGTTACTCCAACCGCCGCCGACTGCGGAAGAGAAATGGATCACGGCTCGCGGAGGATCGTTCCGCACTCCGCTCGCTGCCGCAGTCGGATATGAATGGAATGCGATTCCGGAGCGCCTTTCGTCGCCCGAGATAGGATTCCGCTGCGCGAAGTCCGCTCCATGAACACCTGGGATGCGACGCGCTATCAGACCCGCCACTCGTACGTGTACGCGTACGGCGAAGATCTGATCGGCCTGCTGGATCCGCTCGCTGGCGAGAAGATTCTCGATCTCGGGTGCGGTTCGGGCCAATTGACGGCGAAGATCGCGGAGAGTGGTGCGGACGTTACGGGCCTCGACCGGTCCGCGGAGATGATCGCGGAGGCGCGCCGCAATTTCCCGTCGCTGAAGTTTGAGATTGGAGACGCGGCGAATTTTACGGTCGATATTCCGTTCGATGCCGTTTTTTCGAATGCCGCGCTGCACTGGGTGAAGGACGCCGACGGAGCGGCCGCATCGGTCGCCCGCGCGCTGCGTCCTGGCGGTCGTTTCGTACTCGAAATGGGCGGAAAACGCAACAATCGGGCAGTGCTGGACGCGGTGCGGGAGGTCGCGGGCCCGGTCGAGACGCCGTGGTATTTTCCCAGCGTCGGCGAATATACTTCGCTGCTGGAGCGGCACGGCTTCGAGATCGCGTTCGCCACGCTGTTCGATCGCCCGACGCGGGTTGAGGGCGAGGACGGTCTGGAAGACTGGCTCGCGATGTTCGCCGGGTCCATGCTGAAATCGGCGGAAGCGCGCCGGAAGGTCGCGGGACGTCTGCGGCCTACGATGTTTCGTGACGGCGCTTGGTTGGTGGATTATCGGCGGCTGCGGGTGATTGCAAAGTGCAATCATTGATTTAGATGGGAGAGGCACCTAAAGAAGATGTGGATCCGGAGCGCCCTGGGCAAAGCCTCGTCAACTCGATCCGGCGGAGATTCGAGCCGCTAGGCGGCATGGACCTCCCAGAAATCCCGCGTGGCCCGATGCGCGAGCCTCCAAGATTCGAAGCCGTAATTGCCTTGCGCCCAACCAACCTGCACTGGCTGGAAGGTGTGGACGAGCGCTACGATGTTTGCGCCCACTCAAGCGTCGAATTCTGCATCGACGGGAGTGATCTGATTACCAAGGAGGCGGGGGACTTCACGGTAAGTGCTGCGGCGCTGTATCTTCTGAGAACCCTAACGCGGCCGCATACGAAAGATGGTGGCCCTGGACAGCAATTGTTTCCATGCTGTGGAAACGGTTTGTTTGAAGGCGAGGATGGCGATGTGGTTATTGTCGGATGCAACTCCGGCGTCGATTTCGATATCGCTCACGACGGCGATGAGGTGATCATTACCGGTGCCGACGGTCGCGAGTATTTCGTCGGGATTGCCGAGTGGCGGGCCGCTGTCTGTCGATTCTCCGATTTGGTGCAGGATTCTTACGCCTCCTCCGCTCCAAAAGAACCAGGCGAGGACGCTCCGGAGTTTCAGCAATTCATGAATGAGTGGCGTCGTAGACGGTCGCTCGCACAGCCTGAGTGATACCCTCGAAGTATGGGGCTTTCCCAATCCTTCTTCGCCGAGCGATTCGGCATCACCGAACACGACCTTGAGTCGTACCTGAGCGAGGCGCTCTCCGCGGGCGGCGAATATGCCGACCTTTACTTCGAGTATCTGGCAACCACGTCAATAGGCATCGACGAGGGCATTGTCAAGAGCGCGACGGAAGGCGTCAGCCTCGGCGTCGGCGTGCGCGTCATCGCCGGCGAACGGACCGGCTACGCCTACAGCGACGATCTGAGTCCCGAAAAAATCCGGAAAGCGGCGCGTGTCGCCGCGCATATCGCGAAAGGCCCGGCGACCATCGTCAAAACGAGATTCGAGGAATCGCACCGGCACAATTTATATCCGATGCTCTCCGCGCCCCATGAAACCGGGCTCGCCGAGCGTGTCGACCTGGTCAAGCGCGCCGATCTCGCCGCTCGCGCCTACGATTCGCGAGTGTTTCAGGTGCAGGCGACGTACGCCGACAGCCTGCGCAACGTGCTCGTCGCCACCAGCGAAGGACGCCTGAGTTTCGATCGCCAGCCGATGGCGAGGATGAGTGTAAGCGCTCTTGCGCGTCAGGACGATGGCGCTGCGCAGCACGGCCATTCCGGAGGCGGTGGACGCGTGACGCTCGATTTCTTTCTCAAGGAAAAAACGCCGGAGCATTTCGCGAAGGAAGCCGCCAGGCAGGCGATTGTGCAACTCGACGCGGTCGACGCGCCGGCCGGCGAAACCACTGTCGTGCTCGGACCGGGCTGGCCGGGAATTTTGCTGCACGAAGCGGTGGGCCATGGCCTGGAGGCCGATTTCAATCGCAAAGGCGTTTCGGCCTTTAGCGGCCGCATCGGGCAACAAGTCGCGAGCCCTCTCTGCACGGTGATCGACGACGGAACCATCGGCAGCCGCCGCGGATCTCTCAACGTCGACGATGAAGGCATGCCCACGCAGAAAAATGTGCTCATTGAAAACGGCGTCCTGCGCGGATACTTGCAGGACAAGCTGTCGAGCCGCCTGACGAACAACGCCTCCACGGGCAGCGGCCGCCGCGAGAGTTATCAGCACATCCCCATGCCGCGCATGACCAACACCTACATGCTGGCCGGCGAAAGCGACCCGGAGGAGATTATCAAATCGGTGCAAAAAGGCCTTTATTGCGCGACGTTCAGCGGAGGCCAGGTGGACATCACCAGCGGCAATTTCGTCTTTTCGGCAACGGAGAGTTATCTGATTGAGAACGGGAAATTGACCAGTCCCGTCCGTGGCGCGTCGCTGATCGGCAATGGGCCGGAAGCGCTGAAATATGTGAGCATGGTGGGCCGCGATCTGCACCTGGACGAAGGCATCGGTGTGTGCGGAAAAGAAGGGCAAAGCGTGCCGGTGGGCGTCGGCATTCCAACGGTGAAGATCGATCGCATGACCGTGGGCGGAACCGCCGCATGAGTGATCTTGTCGCGCTGGCCGCGGACGCAGTGAAACGCGCCATCGACGCGGGCGCAACCGACGCGGAGTGCACCATCATGGAAGGCGATGAGTTCTCCGCCGCCATCCGCATGCGCGAAGTGGAGAGCCTGAAGGAAGCGGGATCGCGCGCGGCGGGAATTCGCGTGCTGGTGGGAACGCACGGAGGATCGTCCTACACCTCCGACCTGACGCCGGAGGGCATCGCGACGATGGTCCGCGGCGCGCTCGATCTGGCGAAGATCACCAATGAAGATCCATTCGCGGGAATGCCGGACCCGTCCGATCTGGGTGCGCTCACGGGGGACCTTGGCCTTTACGACAGCACGATCGAGGGTATGGAAACGGATTGGAAAATCGCGCAGGCCAAGCGCGCGGAAGAGGTCGCGTTCGCGACCGACGAGCGGATCACCAATTCCGAAGGCGCGGGATTCGAATCCTACGTCGGCCGGCGCGTCTTCGTGAACTCGCGAGGCTTTTGCGGTACGTATCGTACGTCGAGTTGTGGTCTGAGCGTTTCGCCGGTGGCGAAGCAAAACGGATCGATGGAGCGCGATTACTGGTATACGTCGGCGCGCGCGGCATCGAAGCTCGAGAGCCCCGAGGATGTCGGCCGGCGGGCAGCGGAGCGCGCTGTGCGACGCTTGAATCCCCGGAAAATCGCCACCCAGAAGGCGGCGATCGTATTTGAACCGCGGACGGCGAGGGCGCTGCTGGGCGATCTGTTCGACGCCGTCAACGGCGGCGCCATCTATCGCCACGCGTCGTTCCTGGCCGGGAAGCTGGGCGAAAAAATCGCGACCGAATCGTTGACCGTGATCGACGATCCCACGCTGCCCGGGCTTTTCGGCAGCCAGCCGTTCGACGACGAAGGCGTGATCTGCCGCCGAAACGTGGTCATCGAAAAGGGCGTTCTGAAAAGCTACCTGTTGAACTCGTATTCGGCGCGCAAGCTGGGTTTGAAAACCACCGGCAACGCGTCGCGGGGCATCACCGGAAACGCCGGCGTTGGTCCCGGCAACTTTTTTATTGAGGCCGGAGAACAGTCGCCGGAGTCTATATTAAAGGGCATTCCGACGGGCCTATATGTCACGGAGCTGATCGGGGCCGATACCAACACCGTTACCGGCGACTATTCGTCGGGCGCGGCCGGCCTGTGGATTGAGAACGGCGAACTGGCGTATCCTGTATCCGAGATCACTATTGCGGGAAATATGAAGCAGATGCTTATGGAGCTCGAAATTGCCTCCGATCTGGAATTTCGCGGCTCCATAGCGTCGCCGACTTTGCTGATTCGGGAGATGACCATCAGTGGCCAGTGAGACGTTCCTCGCGCAACCGGCAAAACGCAAATCGCAAATCGGCGTGCAGGTCTATGTTGCGGGTGCGTGCGCTGTGCTTGGCCTTGGGGTGTTTCTGTATGTGCGGTACGTGGCGAAACACGCCCCGCAGGATGCGCCGCTGACGCCTGAAGCCAAGGCGTACGTCAAACATCTGCAGTTGAGCGACGTCGAAATCAAAGCCAACAAAAGCTATCTCAACCAGATGGTGGTGGAGATCGACGGAAAGATCGGCAACGCCGGCGATCGCGCACTGGACACGGTGGAGATTTACTGTGCATTCTACGATTCCTACGGCCAACTGGTGCTGCGTTCGCGCGTTCCCATCGTCAGCCCGCGCGTGGGCGGATTGAAGCCCGGCGAGACAAAAACGTTCCGGCTGCCGTTCGACGAGATTCCGGAGAGCTGGAACCAGCAGATGCCGCAACTGATCATCGCCGGCGTAAAATTCCTCTGATGTCGCGCGTGCTGCTGGTGGACGATGACGCGGACGCACTGTCCATTCGCAAGTTGATTTTCGAAAACGACGGACACCAGGTTGCGGTCGCGACCAGCGCCGGCCGGGCCCGCGAGCAGTTCCAGACCGAAGCGCCAGACAGCGTGATTCTCGACCTGCGCCTTCCCGACGCCGAAGACGGCCTTGCTCTCATTCGGGAATTTCGGGACGCGTCGCGAGACGTGAATATCGTCGTGCTCTCAGGTTGGTGCGCCGATCTCCACGGACGGGACGAGAGCGGGCTTGTCGATCTCGTCTTAACAAAACCGGCGCGCTCAGAAGTGCTGCTCCGCGTAGTTCGAGTCTAGCTTCTGCGCCCGTTGAGAATTCTTACGAACGATGCTGAGCGCAATTCGTCGAGCGTGAGCCCGGTGAGCTTCGGCGCCTCTTCCTCGGGGATCGCTCCGCAGTTTATGGCGCGCAGAAAATAATTCAGCAGGCCTTGCCCGGTGGCCGCGTCGTCGAACACATCGCCCACCAGCGTCGCCTGCGCGGCCTTGGAAATGAAATTCCGCAGGCGCTCGGACGCCTGATCGACGCCTTCCAGGAAGAAGGAATAAACCGTCGCGAAGCGCGTCGGCAATTGAGCCGGATGCAGGTCCCAGCCCTGATAAAAGGCGTTATCGAGAGAATGGCGGATGTGGTCGTGGTGCAATTTCCACGCCCGGTGAACAACCATGCGGTTTTCTAATATTTCCTGATGCGATAAGGTGGCGGAGCGATGTGGAGGCACCGGCATGACATTCGTCGCGCCGTCGGAAATCCACAGGCCCGTCCCCGCGAGCGACGCCTGCATCATCGACCGCGCGAAATCGCAGGCCGGGTGCAGCATGTGCTGATGCGCCGCCGTGATACCCAGGCTCGCCGTGTAATCGTAGGTTCCAAAATGCGCCGCGACGCAGCGGCCTCGCGCCGCCTCCACCAGCTTGGGTAGCATGAAGATCGATTGTGGAGTCTCGACCATCATCTCCATTTTCACGGGCGAGCCGAGGTGATCCAACACGTCGACCAATGCGGAAACCTGCTCCGGCACGGTGATTTTGGGCAGCGTAACGACAAAATGAACGGGCACGCTCGAGCCGAGCGCGTCCAGGAACCGCGTCAGCGTACGCACGCTGCGCCCCTTCAGTTCTTCACTGAAGCACTTGATGCGGATGCCGAGAAATGACGGCAGGGTGCCGGCTTCGAGCCCCTTCAAAACTTCTTGCGCCGCCGCATCGGCCGTGGCGTCTTCCTCCGCGTCGGGGCGATTGCCGTAGCCGTCCTCGAAATCGATCCGGAAATCTTCCACCGGCTCGCGTTTGAGTTTTTCGAGGACACGCGCGTACACCGTGTCCGCCAGATGATTCGGAATCCCGATGGCGAGCGCCAGCGTCGCGGCGTCGGGCGCGAAATCGGCAAGCGTCCTCTCCGCGATCGCGCCCATCTTCCTGCACAGATCGGCTTTGAATAAATGCGCGCCGCCGTAAACGGTATGCACCGGCTGTCGCGAACCGGTGTCGCCCGCATAGCGGCGGGAAAATTCGAGATTCGCACGGGTCAGAGAGTCTGGCAGCATAAATCAGTAGTCGATCCGATTCTGTTTTTCCGTCCACACGCGGAAGCACTCGAGCGATTCCTGACGCATCATCTCGCGAAATGGAAGTTTCCGTTCGGCGAGTGGCAGGGCGATTTGTTGGTAAATGAACGCGTCGTCAAATCCCGCCGCTGCCGCGTCCGCCGCGGTCGACGCGAAATAGACGCCTGACGGCCGCGCCCAGTAGATCGCGCCGAGGCACATCGGACAAGGCTCGCAGGTTGTGTAGAGATCGCAGCCTTCCAGCTGGAAGCTGCCGAGGGCGGCGCAGGCCGCGCGGATCGCAACCACTTCAGCGTGCGCGGTGGGGTCGTTCGACGACGTGACGCGATTCGCTCCTTCGGCGAGTATCCGCCCGTCTTTGACGATGACCGCCGCGAACGGTCCGCCGCGCCCGGAGCGCACGTTGTCGATAGCGAGCTCGATGGCTCGCGCCATGAACGAAGTATCCACGCACTATCTATTCTCTCAAGGAACCGCCATGCGTAAGCATGCGGGCGAATGCCATAAATCAGAACAAAAACTTCAGCGCCAACTGCGTGCGCCGAGGATCCTGCGCGGAGGTGATCTGCCCGAACGTCGGCGAGCCGACGAAATTATCCGGCAGATTAAAATTCGTGCGGTTCAGCAGATTGAAAAACTCCGCCCGAAACTGGACATTCAGCCGCTCCGTCACGCGCGTGCTCTTCACGATGGAGAAATTAACTGTGGCGAGGCCGGGCCCATCCAGAATATTACGGCCCGCGTTGCCGAAGGTCCCATACGGAGCCACCGCGAACGCCTTGGTATTGAACCATTCTGTGGCGCTCGGGTTCGAAATATGCGGGTTGCCGACGACGTTCGGCCGGTTGTTCGCGCCATAGCCAAGATTGCTGAATCCGGTATTCGAATTGTCGTTATCGGAAAGCAGAGCCACCGTGAAGGGCGTGCCCGTCTGGAAGGTCAGCACGCCGAAGCTTTGCCAGCCTCCCAGCCAGCGATGCCCTGTGGCGATAGGCAGATCGTAGGCGTAGCTGAGCGTGAAGCGCTGGCGGATGTCGAAGTCGGAGCGGCCCCGTTCCGCGGCCAGGTTGTAACTATTTTGGGGAAAATTCGGATCGCCGTTGGTGGTGAAAAATCCGGAAGCGTCGTCAATCGATTTCGCGTAGGTGTACGACGCCAGCGCCGAGAGGCCCTTCGCCAGGCGTTGCTCGAACCGCGCCTGCAAGCTGTGATAAATCGAGTTGGCGTTCGATTCGATAATATCGACGTCGGAGAAATACGGATTCGGCGGCAGATTTTCCGGATTGGTCGACGGCGCAGCCTGGTTGATGTTGCGCGAATCGATCAGCCGAGTGCCTTTCGATCCGACATAGGCGATCTCCGCCACGCGCGATTTTCCAAGCTGGCGCTGAATGCCGAAATTCCATTGCTGGATATACGGCGTGCGCAGGTTGCGCTCAAACGCCGTCGCCGATGCAGGATAAGGGTAAGGAAAATTGCTCGGGAACGGATTCGAAAGCGACAGGTTGTAGAGGCCTTCGATGGGATAGAAAACGTTCAGATTGTAGTAGGGCGCGCTGAAGTACAGCCCTTCGCCAATGGCCAGCGACGATTGATCGTAGTGAATTCCGTACGCCGCGCGAATCACCGTTTTCCCGCTGCCGCCGGGCGACCAGGCGAGGCCGATCTGCGGCGCGAAATTGTTCAGGTCCGCGTTGTAACCTGCGCGTGGGAATCCGCTCATCCCGACCGCGGCCAGCGTACCGGTCGCCGGATTATAAACATTGGCGCGATTCGCCGCGTCCACGCCCGGCGAATTATATTCGTAGCGCAGGCCCAGCGTCACCGTAACGTCGGGCCGCAATCTCCAGGTATCGTTGACGAAAAAATCGACGCTATGCGTTCGCAGGTGCTCTGGATTATTCATCGTCGCGCCACCGGATTCGGTAGGCGCGCCCAGCAGCATTTCTTCCAGAGCGTTGCCCAGCAGCAGCCCGGTGAAATCGATAAACCCTCGCGACTGCACATCGCGATAGGCATTCTGTTGCAGGATGCGCGAATCGAAGCCGAACTTCACCAGGTGACGCCCGCGCGTCCAGGTCGCGTTGTCGCCGATCTGATACGTGTTCGTGGTCCCATGTTCCGGACTGGTGTACTCGTCGCCTAGCGGAGAATATCCGTTCACCGAAATCAGGCTCAAGCCCCAATCGCGCGAATTGGTCGACAGTTCCGGCAGCCCCACCGTGTGATTGATGCTGGTACCCTGGTTTTGCTGATAGTCTCCGCTCGATACGCGGTTGAAGCCGATGCGCACTTCGTTGATCAGCGACGGGGTGAAGGTGTGCGTCTCGCCCAGCGAGGTGTTTTGCGACCGGCTGGGAATGTTCAATCCATAATTCGGAACGGCGGAATAGCCCGCGCCCCCGAACGGATCGAAGAATTTGTCATCCACGATGCTGTAGCGGAAAAAAAGATTGTCGGCGTGGGATAACGCGTGGTCGATGCGGATATCGCCGTGATTCTGGTTATCGAACTGCGCGGGCGAAGAGACGAAGTTCGCGCCCGCCACGTTGCGATTCGGCAGAGGATAGAGAGCCGCAATCGCCAGGCCGATGGGATTCAGATAATAACTCGGCAGCGCGCCGCCCGGAATCGGAGCGCCCGTCGTCGGATCGATGGCCGGCACCGCCGACTTCGAAAAATTGCCTACGCGTTCCAGAGCCGTCGGGACATTGGTCACCAGCGTCTCGCCAGCGGCCAGTCTGGTGCCCTCGAAATCCATGAAGAAGAACGTGCGATTCTTCCTGATCGGGCCGCCTAGAACGCCGCCGAACTGATTGCGCTGATATTTTGGGGCCGGCTGATCGGACGGCGCGAAATAGTTCTTATCGTCCATCGCGCCGTTGCGGAAGAATTCGTAAACGGTTCCGTGCAGCTGATTGCCCCCGCTGCGCGTCACCACGTTGATCTGGCCGCCGGCGTTGCGGCCGAAACTGGTGTCGTAGGTCGACGTCGCGACTTCAAACTCGCGAATGGCATCGACGGGCGACGTCACGCTGACTCCGTTCAGCTTCGGATCGCCGTTGTATGCGCCATCGAGGAGAAAATTGTTCGAGTCCTCGCGCGCGCCGTTGACGTTGATCGTGAACGCACCGCGCACCGATCCGGCCGACCCCTGCGCGGGGGGTACAACGCCCGGCAGCAGGAGGCTCAGTTCATAAAAATTCCGGCCGTCGAGCGGCAGCCCGACGATCAGACGATTTTCGATGACGCCGCCGAGGGCGGATGAGTCTTGACGAATCAGCGGCGCCGCAGCCGTGACGTCTACATAATCTCCAACGCCCAATGGCAGCGTAATCTCGATGCGGATGTCCTGGTCCACTTCGAGCGTCACAAACTGACCGATCTTGCGGAATCCTTTTGCCTCACTCTCCACGCGATATTTTCCCGGCAGTAGACCGGCGACCGTGAACTCGCCACGCGAATCTGTCGTCGCCGAGCGCTTTTCGCCCGTTTCCTCGTTGACCACGGCAAGAGAGGCCGATGAGATCGCGGCTTTCGCAGGGTCCTTAACAACTCCGCTAATCACTCCGCGCACCGTCTGCCCCTGCGCGAGGGCGATAAGTATGAATAAAGCTATGGCGAGCCTGATTTTCAAGAGAGACCTCTAGATTTGGGATAACCTCTAATATAGCGTGATCGACGTCCAATCTTGAAATCCGTACCGCACAGAGAGCGATCCATCGGTTACAATGGTAAAAAGAGCGATTCTACCCGTCATGGAAAGATTCTGGTTACACCGTTACGCGGTGCTGCTTGCGGTGTGTACATTGTTCCTGGTAGTCGCCGGCGCTTCGGTCACAAGCAAGGAAGCCGGCCTCTCCGTCCCCGATTGGCCTTTGTCCTACGGCCAGGTGATGCCGGAGATGACGGGAGGCGTGTTTTTCGAGCACGGGCATCGCATGGTGGCCACCACGGTCGGCTTCATGACGATTATTCTGGCCGTCTGGCTGGCGCTGGTTGAAACCCGTAGCTGGATGAAAAAGCTGGGCTTCGCGGCCCTCGGCGCGGTGATTTTCCAGGGCCTCCTCGGCGGACTGACAGTAAAGATGATGCTGCCGCCCACCGTCAGCATCTCGCACGCGTGTCTGGCGCAGTTATTCTTCGCGACAACGGTCGCCATCGCGTTGTTCACCTCGAAATCCTGGATTGCGGGACCAGAAATCGTGGAGGACCACGGCTGGCCTTCGCTGCGCAGCCTCGCTCTGATCACGCCGGTGATGGTACTCACGCAGATCGCGTTGGGCGCGGCGTTCCGCCATCGCGCTGTGGGAGTCCTGCCGCATGTAATCTTCTCCATGGTTGTGACGCTCTTCGTTCTTTTCATCGCGACCTTCGTGATGCACCAGTTTCCCGACCATCGCGCGCTCAGCGCGTCGGCGAAAGCACTTCTAGGAGTCACATTTTTGCAAGTCATGCTCGGCGTCGCGGCCTATTACACCAGGTTGCAGGCGTCGACCTCGCCTCTGGCGATGGTGCTCACCACGGTCGCCCACGTCGCTACCGGCGGGTTGACGCTGGCCTCCAGCGTCGTCCTCTCCATCCAGATTTTGCGCAACGTCCGCGCTCATGGAACGTTGCACGCGCGCCAGGCGGTGACCTCTTAATGGGCCGATACCTCGAACTCACCAAGCCGCGAATCACGTGCTTTATCCTGATGAGCACGGCCATCGGCTTCGTCTGCGGCATGAACGCGGGGACCGCGTGGACCTGGGTCACGCTAATGCATACGCTGATCGGCACGGCGCTGATCGCCAGCGGCACGGCGGCTCTGAATCAATGGTACGAACGCGAAGCCGATGCGAAGATGAATCGCACCATGGCCCGCCCGATTCCCTCGGGCCGGGTTACGGGGCCGCATGCGCTGATCTTCGGAATTTTTCTCGCCATCGCCGGATTTGCCGACCTCTGGCTGGGCGCGAACTTGCTCACCGCACTGCTCGGATTGTTCACGCTGGTCAGTTACTTGTTTCTTTATACTCCGATGAAGCAGCGGTCGCGTCACTCGACGACCATCGGCGCGATCCCCGGCGCGATGCCTCCGCTCATCGGTTTCGCCGCCGCTAGCGGTACTCTCAACTGGAACGCCTGGATTCTCTACGCGATTCTTTTCCTCTGGCAGTTCCCGCACTTCTACGCCATCGCCTGGATGTACCGGGCGGATTACGAACGCGCCGGCATTAAGATGCTCCCGGTGGTCGAGCCGGATGGCGAATCCACCGCGCGACGCATGCTGTGGTTTTCTCTCGCCCTGCTGCCGATCAGCATGCTGCCGAAATTTTTCGCGATGGCCGGGAATTTCTATCTCGCCGGAGCGCTGATTCTGGGCCTGATTTACGCCTATGCCAGCCTGCGCTCGGTGTTCGATTGCACGGTCACCCGCGCCCGCCAGGTATTGCTGGCCAGTGTTCTATATCTCCCGTTTTTATATGGCCTCCTGGTTCTGGATCGCATTCGGTCTTAGCGTTCTGGCCCTCGCGGGATGCACCGCTACGGCCGGCCTGCCGTCCTATGGCGTTGTTCCCGATTTCGCGCTCACCGATCAATCGAACCAGCCGTTCTTAAGCGCCAACACGCTGCGCGGCAAAGTCTGGATCGCCGATTTTATCTTCACCAACTGTGCCGGTCCCTGCCCCCGCATGAGCGCGCAGATGCATCAGGTGCAAACCGCGCTTCAGGATCTGAAAGAGCTGCGCCTGGTCTCCTTCACCGTCGATCCGGCGCGAGACACGCCTGAAGTTCTCGCGAAATACGCCGGGCGCTATCAGGCTCAGCCCGGCGTCTGGTTTTTCCTTACCGGCACGCAAGTGGATCTGCACAAGCTCGCGCGCAACGTCTTCATGCTGGGCGATGTAAACGGCGATTTAGAGCATTCGACGCGCTTCGTGCTGATCGACAAGCAGTCTCGTGTCCGCGGCTATTATCTGACGTCGGAAGACGACGCCATTCCGCGCGTCATCGCCGACGCCAAACGAGTTTCCAAGGAGCGATTCTGACCGTCCACGATCTGCCCACCCTCAACGCCTTTTTGAACGGCACGGCGGCGATTCTGCTGGCCATTGGATTCGTTTTGATAAAAAACGGCAAGCGCGACGCCCATAAGAAGGTCATGGTGACGGCGTTTTGCACCTCCGTCGCGTTCCTCATTTCGTATCTGACGTATCACATCAGCATTGGAGGATCGAAGCACTACTCCGGCCCGATCCCGATGGTCTATTTCACCATCCTGATTTCGCACACCCTGCTCGCCGTCACCGTTCCGGTGCTCGCCATCATGACCCTGCGCCGGGCGCTCAAAGGCGAATTCGCCCGTCACCGCAAGCTGGCCAAGTGGACCTGGCCGATCTGGATGTACGTCAGTGTCACCGGAGTCATCGTGTACCTGATGCTCTACCAGTTTTGAACGGAGTTTTCGAGTCTGTCCGCATGCTGACGCATGGCGATTCCTCATGCGTCAGCATGCGGGGCAACGCCGCAGCCGAAAAAAGAGTCTACAATTTTAGATGGAGCGTTCCATGCGAATCCTTATCTTTACCGCGCTCTTGACAGTTTCGGTTTTCGCGCAAAATCGCGGCGCTGCGCCGGCCAGAGGACACAGCGCACCGCCGCCGGTAATGCGCCCCATCGGACCTCCTCCAGTCGCCCGTCCTCCTATCGTTGGTCGTCCTGTCTACCCGAGAACCATTGGCGTTCCCTATCCGGTTTTCATCGGAGGCGGTTATTATGCGCCTCTGGTCTCCGGTTCCGACTACGGCTACGCCGCGCCGCCCGCCGTTGTGAACCAGGAGTTTCAATCGGACGGCGGCACGCCTTCGCTGATTGATTATTCGAATGTCCCTCTGCCCGAAGCCGCGCCTGACGGGGACGCCACGTCGCAATTGAGAGACGACCAGCCGACCATCTTCCTGATCGCCCTCACCGACCATTCGGTAGTGGCCGCCATCGCCTATTGGGTGGACGGCGATACGCTCCACTGGGTCAGCCGCGACGCCAAGGAGAACCGTATGTCCTTGTCGCTGGTCGACCGGGATTTCTCCAAGCAGTTGAACGACGAGCGCCACGTGGACTTCAAGCTTCCTCCGGCAAAATAAGTCTAATCCCCTCCATTACTGTCGGGGTCCCCTTTGAAACGCGCGCATTCGATGAAACAATTCTCGATTGGGCCCGTAGTATACAGGCATGGACCGTCTATTCCAGGACCTGATCGTCTCCTTCCGCCGCCTGCGTGGCAGCCCCGGTTTTACTGTTGCGGCGATTCTGACGCTCGCGCTCGGTATCGGCGCCAACACCACCATCTTTTCCCTGGTCAACGCCGTCGTCTTCCGACCTTTCGGGGTTCAGCGCCAGAATGAGCTGGCGTTCTTCAACATGCACACTGCCAAGGCCGAGTTCCCGGCGCTCTCCTATCCCGATTTCAAGGATTACCGCCAGCGCAACACCGTCTTCACCGACATGGCGATGTACCGCATCGCGCCGATGAACATCAGCCGCGGAGGAGGCGAAAATTCGCGCCTTTGGGGCTACGAAGTCACTGGAAATTATTTCGAACTGCTCGGCGTCAGCGCGGTTCGAGGACGCGTCCTGCGTGCCGGCGACGACCTGAAGAAAGGCGCCCACCCCGTTGCCATCATCACCTACAACTGCTGGCAGCGCCGTTTCGGGGGCGACCCGGACATCGCTGGCAGAAAAGTAAAAGTCAACGGACTGGATTTCACCGTTCTGGGCGTCACTCCCTCGGGCTTCATCGGCACCGAACTGATCTTCACGCCGGAAATTTTCGTCCCTCTGACAATGGTCAAGCAGATTGAAGGATTCGATTGGACCGACGAGCGCCGCAACGGCAACGGATTCGCCATCGGCCGAATGAAGCCGGGAGTTTCGATGAAAAGCGCCGAAGCCGCCATCAATGCGATCACTGCGCAGCTTGGCCGCGAATATCCCGACGCCGACGCCGGCATTACCATCGTGCTCTCGCCTCCAGGTATGGCCGGAACGTATCTGCGTGGCGCGATCACCGGATTCTCCGCCGTGTTGATGGTGGTCGCCGGCATGGTGCTGCTGATTGCCTGCGTCAATCTGGCCAGCCTGCTGCTGGCCCGCGCCGCCGACCGTAGGAAAGACACCGCCATCCGCCTCGCCCTGGGTGCGAGCCGCGGCCAGCTGGTGCGTCAGCTTCTTACCGAAAGCCTGGTGCTCTCCATTCTCGGCGGCGCGGCCGGCATTCTGCTGGCATCCTGGCTCACCAATCTGGTCAACGGCTGGACCCCTCCCATCGACGTTCCGGTCATCCCCCACGTCGTGATGGATGTGCGCGTCCTGCTGTTCGCCGCCGCCGTCTCTCTCGTCACCGGCTTGCTGTTCGGACTGGTGCCGGCGCTGCAATCCACTCGATCGACGCTGGCCGGAGCGATGAGGAACGACGCGCCTTCCGATAAACTCCGGCGCATAAACCTGCGCGATGTTCTCGTCACCGCGCAAGTTGCCCTATCCGTCGTGCTGTTGATCGGGAGCGTGCTGGTGGTCCGGAGCTTGCAGCACGCACTCAGTCTCCATCTCGGGTTCGAGCCTGCCCACGCTGCCGTCGTTTCGTTCGACACTGGACTCCAAGGCTACAACGAAGAACGGACACGCGAGTTCCAGCGCCGCCTGCTTGATAAGGTCCGCGGGCTGCCAGGCATTGAGGCCGCGGGGATGATCGACGGCCTGCCGCTGACGCTGAACATTTCCAACAGCACTATTTATTTGGAAGGCAAGCCGGAGCCGCGCCCGGGCGACGCTCCAATGGCGAATATGTACGCCATCACTCCGGGCTACCTGCGCGCAATGCAGACCAAACTGATCGCCGGCCGCGACCTCGACGCGCGGGACACGAAGGACTCGCCGCCGGTGGTGCTGGTCAATGAAGCCTTCGCGCGCCAGCTACTGCCGGGCGAAGACCCGGTCGGTAAGCGATTCCGTTACGGCAAGACGGGCAAATGGAGGCAGATCGCGGGTGTGGTCGAAGACGGAAAATATCGCTCCCTCGGCGAATCGCCCGCGCCCACCGTATTTCGGAGCATCGAGCAGGAGTGGAACAGCAACGTAACGCTGGTCGCCCGCTCGCCTCTGGCCGAAGCGGAAACCACCAGGCAGTTGCGCCGCGCCGTGGCCGAACTCGATCCGGCTCTGACCATCTACGATGCGGGTAGCGTCACCAGCAGTCTTGCGCTGGCCCTGTTCCCGGCGCGCCTCGTCGCCGTCGTGCTGGCATCCTTCGGCCTGCTGGCCGTGGTCCTGGCGGCGACCGGAGTTTACGGCATCATGGCGTATGCGGTGTCGCGGAGAACACGAGAAATCGGCATCCGGATGGCGCTGGGAGCGGCTCCGGCGCAGGTGCTGCGCGTGGTGCTGCTGCGGACCGCGGTTTTGCTGGGAATCGGCACGGTGTTGGGTTTGGCGCTGGCGTTGGCGGGAGGACAGTTCTTCGCGCAGATACTCTATGGCGTCAGCGCGCGCGATCCACTGACCTATTTTTGTGCGATCGGCCTGATGGCGGCGGTCGCGTTCGTGGCCTGCGTAGTCCCCGCGCGCCGCGCCATAAAAATCGACCCTCTGACCGCGCTGCGCACAGAGTGAGATAATCCGACCATGACACACGACCTGGTAACCACAGCCTTCACCTTCGACGGCTACAGAATCACGCGCAACCTGGGAATGGTGCGCGGCATCATCGTAAGATCGCGCTCGATCTTCGGCACCATCGGCGCAGGTTTTCAGACCATCGTCGGCGGCAACATCACGCTGCTGTCGCAGTTGTGCGAAAAGACTCGCGGGGATGCGTATGAGTTGATGATCCAGCACGCCAACGAAATGGGCGCCAATGCCATCATCGGGTGCAGGTACGATGCGACCGAGGTGATGCAGGGAGTGACGGAAGTGTTGTGTTATGGGACTGCGGTGATCGTCGAGAAGATCGTGTAATATGAGGTTCGCTTGGACGAAGAGCAGAGGCGAGGTGAAGTTGCGCTTGTTGACCACCTGCAGCGATTCTTAGCCGCTCGGGAGCACGACGTTGCGGAACGAGACGCGCAGTTGTACGAAGTGTGCTGGAACCCCGCAGAGATTTTTCAGCAGGAACTCGATAAGCAAACGTGGTGGCCGCAGGGAGCGTGGATCGACGACATCATCGCTTCTGACCATACTCTTTCGCCAGAAAAGTTGGACATAGAGGGGATCATGATATGGAGTAACGCCAAGGCCACCGACTTTTGGGTGGAGCCTTTCGCTGGTTCGCTCTTTATTTCCCCGGAAGGCGACGGAGTTCTTGGTTATCAACTCAGGTGCGGAGACTCCAGCCGAGGACTCGGGACGATGCCGCTCAAAGGACCTGTGCCCTCCTTGCCGCAGAACTGGATCTTCGAAGTAGCAATATAGGGCCTCAAACCAAAATTGGCCGCCGATAAACACGGATGAACGCCGATCCGCGTTTATCCGTGTTCATCAGCGGCCAATTATACTCCGCCGATAGAGCCTAGCTCTTCGCTGCCGATTCCTTCGCCAGCTTCTCCCGCTGCTCTTTGAGAATCGCCTTCCGGCTGAGCTTGATTTTGTTGCCTTCCAGCGCCAGAACCTTAACGAGAATCTGATCGCCTTCATTCAACTCATCGCGCACCTGCTTGATGCGGCTTTCGGAGATTTCACTGATGTGCAGCAACCCGTCCGTGCCGGGGAAAATCTCGACGAAGGCGCCGAAATCGACGATTCGCACCACTTTGCCCAGGTACGTCTTGCCCACTTCCGCCACCGCGCAAATGTCGGTGACCATCTGGATGGCCCGGTCCGCCGCCGCGCCGTCGGAGGAGTAGATTTTCACGCTGCCATCGTCTTCGACGTCGATTTTGCAGCCGGTCTGCTCGACGATGCTGCGGATCATCTTGCCGCCGGGTCCGATCAGCTCGCGAATCTTGTCGGTCGGAATCTTTAAGGAGAAAATTCGCGGCGCGTAGGGCGACATCGTATCGCGAGGCGTCGCCAGAACCGCGTTCATCTTATCGAGAATGTGGAGGCGGGCTTTGCGAGCCTGCTCCAACGCTTCGGTCATGATGGCATGGGTCACGTTCGGGACCTTGATGTCCATCTGTAACGCCGTGATGCCGTCTTTCGTTCCCGCGACCTTGAAATCCATGTCGCCGTAATGATCTTCGGCGCCCGCGATGTCGGTTAGGACCGCGTAATCCTTACCTTCAAGAACTAAACCCATGGCGATGCCCGCCACCGGAGCCGACAACGGCACACCCGCGTCCATCAGCGACAGAGTCGCGCCGCAGACCGATGCCATCGAGCTCGATCCGTTCGATTCCATGATGTCGCTCACAATGCGCATCGTGTAAGGGAACGCTTTGTCGTCGGGAACCACGGCCGACAACGCGCGTTCGGCCAATGCGCCGTGGCCGATTTCGCGACGGCCCGCGCCGCGCATGAAGCCGACTTCGCCGACGCTGAACGGCGGGAAATTGTAATGGAGCATGAAACGCTTGGAGGATTCCGAGGAATCCAGCAGCTCAATGCGTTGCTCGTCGTCCTTGGTGCCGAGAGTCGCTGTGACCAGCGCCTGCGTTTCGCCGCGCGTGAACAGGCTCGATCCGTGGGTGCGAGGAAGAATGCCGACTTCGCATTCGATGGAGCGAACCTGGTCGAACTTGCGTCCGTCCGGACGCCGCCGGTCCTTCAACATCTGGTCGCGGAAGATGCGCTCTTTCAGCGCGTCGAACACCTTGGCCGCTTCCGGCTTCTGTTCGTCGGTGAGCGTCTCGATGGTCTTCTTCTTGCACGCGTCGATGCGGCGGTAGCTGTCGATCTTTTCGTACTTCTCGGTGTTCATCGCGTCGGTCAACTCAACGCGCGCAGCGGCGGAAATCAGATCGTACAGATCCTTGTTCAGTTCCGGCGACTTGAACTCGCGCTTGGTCTTGCCGACCTTCTTCACCAGTTCGCGGATCGCCGCGCCGATCTTTTTGCAGCAGGCGTGTCCGAACTCGATGGCGTCCAG